>Ga0310345_10000101_pt1 | contig 176086 bp, 180 predicted proteins | sample HC15DNA20500_MG_FD_204667 | JGI IMG/M metagenome (GOLD analysis project Ga0310345, IMG submission 204667) | Marine microbial communities from station ALOHA, North Pacific Subtropical Gyre - HC15-DNA-20-500_MG | ecosystem: Environmental > Aquatic > Marine > Oceanic | place: Pacific Ocean... | reverse complement strand
GATGGTCGAGGCCTTCGCCCAGATCGACAAGGAGGAGATCGACCCCATTCTCAGCATCACAACGAAAGTCGCCTGATCATGCCCTCAGGCCATCCGGGAAATTACACCAGCTTGACGGACACGACCTAGGTCGCGGCGCCGAAGATACAGACCGGAGCGATTTAGGCGCGACCTGCGATTTCGAAGAGGGTCGGTCAACTGAATGGGACATTCGCTGCTGAAAGCATGATTGTCCGCTGTGGGCCGGCCGCGACGGACCGGCCCCAGGCGCTCAAATCTCTACCGACTCTGCGATCGCGAGCGCATCCTCCAGTTCGACGCCGAGGTAACGCACGGTGCTGTCCATTTTCGCGTGGCCAAGCAATAGCTGCGCTGCTCTAAGATTGCCGGTCTTCCGATAAATCTGCGCAACCATGGTGCGGCGCATGGAATGCGTGCCGTAGGCGCTCGGCTCGAGACCGATGGAGGTCACCCAGTCCCGGACGAGGCGAGCATACTGCCGCGTCGAGATATGCCGCCGCTCGTGGAACCGTCCCGGCCAGAGATGCTCCGAACCGACCATGAGCGGGGCTTCCAGCCAGGCTGCGATTACTTTCCGGGTACCTTCGGTGATCTCGAAGCTGACAGGCCTTCTTGTCTTGCTCCGAACGATCGCAGCGCGGTGCTAGACCTGCCCCGCTGCATAGACGTCGGCGACCTTGAGCCGCACTAGGTCGCAGCCACGCAATTGGCTGTCGATGGCAAGGTTGAAGAGCGCTAGTTCTCTGGTGCGATGCGCGATTTCGAGTCGGACCCGGATCGCCCAGACATGCTTCGGTTGCAGCGGACGTTTTTGACCGACGATGCGTCCTTTGTTCCAAGTGGGGCGGCAAGCACGGATTGCTGGTAGGTTGGCGATAGACATGGCGGTTCCTCCACTCCACCGGTCCCACCGCGTCTTCGGCGCTCCGCCGACGACCCATTATACCACGGATCCGCAGCGAATGTCGGCTTGGAGCCCATTGCGACGAATGCTGCGCATCGTTGCAATATCCGTTCTGGTCGCGGGTCAGATGGTTGGAAGAAAGCTGCGAAACTCAATCGGTCGAGGCGATACCCTGTCCGAACCGAATATTGTAGCCGTTCAAGTCAACAGCGCTGAACTCGCGCATTCCCCAAGGATACGTCTCAGGGGCGCGGGTGATGTAGACATCGCTGTCCATTGCACGGGCGTAGAACGCATCAAGGTCATTGACGTCGAAGTAAAGCCAGTTCGCTCCCAACTGCGGCTTGCCCAGCCAAAAATGTACACACGCCGCATCCAAAAGAATGGCTCCGTGTGTCGGTGGCTCTCCCCATAGAAATCTGATCGTGAAACCGAGCCGATCGACATACCACCTGCACGCATCCGAAACGTTCGGAACAGCAAGGGTAGGATAGACGGCCGAGCAGTGAAATGATTGGGACATAGGCCCTGCCATGAACTGTCCTCTTTGATCTTCCAGAAAATGCCTCAGGCCGGTGAAGCGACGTGTCCAAGCATGTTACCCCCCAATGTGTAGCTCCTGCCTGACTTCCAGCCATGTGCGGCGAGAATGTTTCGGACGCTTTCGCCGCTAATGTACTTGGTCGGAGAACTTCTGTCGCAAGTGACGATCAACACTTGGCCGTCTCGTCCAGAGTTCTTCTCAAGCCAAACACCAAGCTCGTTGGCCGAAGCGACCCCTACGCGTTTCAATTTGGACAGGTCCATGTCAATTCACCTTCGACCCAAGTGCGATCAGAGACTAAAGTAAGAAGGGTCAGCAGCAAAGCCGCCATTGGCTCGAACGCAGCAGACGGCCGCTAAGTCCGCATTCCCGACCTCGGCCTGCCTTCCCGTGCTGCACGTTGCCACTGATGTCCAGTTTGGGGAAGCCGCTCCGCAGCGGGCGCAGCCTGACGAAAGACGGCTACGGGCCGACGTTGCCAATTCCCTTTGCCCTACCGAACCCCAACTTTCACACCCGTCCGCCGGTCCAACTCTTCCATCCCCGCAGCGATCTCCCCTTCGAGCTTGTCGAGATCATCCAAGGCCCCTTCGACCTCAGCAACGTCCCGCTCGGTCGGATTTTCAACCATCAACTCCGCGGTACCTGTCAGGTCCATCTCAAGCTGCCGCCCATCCGCCGCCAGAATGTCGACCCGCTTCTTGGTTTCCGGCGCCGATCGAACAATGCCAGGCTCTAGTTTCAATTCACCCTGCGAGGGGGTCGCGACGGCTTCACGATCCGCTGTACCCCTGGTCGGCGGTGCCATTGACATCGCCTGCACGCTCAACGGCACATTCGCCGATGGTTGCGGAGCCGGACCCTTCGGAAACGGCATCTCCCTGCCCTGCGAAGCGTGGATTTCCTTGAAGAAGGGGTCCTCATAGTAGACCACCCGCTTGGCCCGGATCGGCATCTGCGCATCGACCACGACGACGATCTCATCGAGCGGCAACCGCCGCGCCTCGTCCTCTGGCAGAAGCGAGGTCTCTTCGGTCCGCGTAGACTGGCTCCGGCCCTCGAAGGGGTTCTTGCCGATGGAGCGGGAGCGCGTGACCACCGTCTTCGTGGTCTTACCGACGGCCTTGCTCAGCTCCTCAATGGTCTTCTCATCCGAGGGGGTGAGGTAGAGTTTGACGCCGGCGTTTCCCTGCAGCGCACGACGAGTGTTCTCACCGTAGATCTCGTCGATCGCCGGAATGGTCTGCGTGACCACGGCCAGATGGCCGCGGTAGTGCCGAAGCACTTCGATGCTTTCCGCCACAATCGGCATCTTTCCGAGTCGGTTGAACTCGTCGAGCATGATCATCACCGGCCAGGGTTCGTCCGGCCCCGGCTCCTTGTCCTGCAACGCAGAGAGCAGGTCGGAGAAAAACAGCCGGATCAGCGGCGCAAGCGGTTTGACCATGAGGGGCTGGACGACGAGGTAAACGCTGAACGGGGTCTGCCGGATTGACCGGAAATCAAAATCGGAGACCGCGGTCGCCTCGTCGATCGCCGGGTTCTGCCACTGATCGAGGCCCGAGGTCATCAGGAGCGAAACGTAGGAGGTCAGTGTGTCGTTGTTGGTCGAGGCGAGCCTGATAAAGATCAGCTTGGCGGCCCGGTTGTCGACCTCGTGGGCTCGGGCCAGGTATTCTTTCTGCTTGTTCCCGCCCGAGGCGGAGATCCGGTAGATCTCGCCAAGTGTGGGACGACGGCGCTGGAAGGCCAGCAGCCCCGCCGCGACGAAAAGATCGATGCCGCCTTTAAGGAGGCCCTGAACCCGGTCGTTGTCGTTCTGCAGGAAAAGCGTTGCTAGGAGCTGCAGCTCCATCTGCTGTCGGGCGGGGTTTCTCAGGCCGAAAATGCGCAGGAGCGGATTGTAGCGATGCGTCCGCTGCCCCTCCCAGTCGGTTGGCGCGAAGCGGTAGACACGATCGCCCTGTGCCGCGCGATGCCGGGAGGTCGCCTCATAGCACTCGCCCTTCACGTCGAGGACCACGGCCGAGCCTTGCCAGGTCAGCAGGTTCGGGATCACGAACCCCGTGGTCTTGCCGCGCCCGGTCGGGGCGACAATCAGCGCATGGGGAAACACCGTCGAGGAGAGAAACGGTGCCCGCGATCCGGGCTTGCCCAGCTTGCCGATGATGAAGCCTGTGCCGGGGGCGCCGAAGAACCCGTTTCGCTTCATCTCGCGGCGGGTCTGCCAGTGGGTCATGCCGAACCGTGTGAGCGCCGATCCGGACATCGCCAGGCTCATCAAGAGACCCGCCACCCCTGCCCCGCCCATGATGAGGTTGATCAGGCGGAAGTCCTCGGGCCGGTACGCCCGGATCGAGAGGTAGTTGCGCGCGATGTAGGAAAAATCGATTTCGGCCTGGAAGCCGACGTCGCGGAACGTGAGGACGGCCGAGGCGATCACGTAGCCCATGGCCACCGCCACGAGCGTGACCGAAAGGACACCGAAGGCGAGCTTGGCGGGTGCTAGCGGTCCCATCAGTGGGTCTCCCCGCGTTCGGTCTCGCCGTCAGTCAAATCGGCCCGGTCCCGCTCGTACTCCCGATCGGCGATCTCCTCGACGACGGCCCGCGTCGCCGCGCTGTTGGCGGTCGCGGCGTCGGATTGCAGGTAGTGCTTTGCCGCGTAGAGCCGGTCGAGCCGATCTTCGATCTGGTCTTTCAGGACGTCGACGTCGCCGTCGCGCAACCGGTCGATCTGCGCCTCGTCCAGGTCCCTCTCGATCGCGTCTCGGTAGGCGACCCGCTGATCCACGCTCTCGAAGGGCGACGACCAGTCCGCCGCGCGTTCATGATCGATGACGCGGCGGACCTCATCTGGCCCGACACGCTCGCGGATTGCGGCCCGGCCATACTCCCGCAGGAGGGTGTCCAGCCCGTCCCGCTCAGACCGGACCCGTTCATAGTCCATCTCGGTGACGGTCCTGTCGCCGTCGCTCCCCGAAAGTAGTGCCGCCTCACGCGCGGACATCCTCTCCAGATACTCCCGGTCGACGTCCCGGGCCATGCGATCGCCGTGCTGTTCGATCGTTTCCCGGATCAGGACCTCTGCCCGTTGCGCCGCGACCGGATCCAGCCGACCCGCCTTGAGATCGTCGTACAGGTCCTGAACCGCCGAACTGAGGTCAACGCCACTCCCGTCCTTCCGTCGGTCGCTCTCCAGAAGATCACGCTCGACCACAACACGTTCGAAGCGCGTGAAGTCCGTCGGCGCCCGGTCGAACTGATCCGCCACGCCGCGCGCGATCTCAGTGACGGTGGAGCGACTGTCCCGTTCCGCCGCGCGCCGCACCTCGTTGATCGCCTCTGTATCCCGCGCCTCCACGACGGCGACATAGGTCGCGCCAAGCCCGCGGGCGAGATGCGCGGGCATGTCCGGATACCGATCCCGAAAACTCTCCGAGACCGCCTCCGCCACCGGCGTCCGGACATCGCGACCGTCCATGATCCGGTCAACCTCACGAGCGATGTCACTGGCCCGAGCGTCATCGGTGATGTGTTCACGGTAGGGCTCGGACCGGTCGATCACGTCGCCCGGTCGCGCCAGGATCTCCGGATGCTCCGCCAGCCAGTCGCGCTGCTCGACCTCGATCCGTCGTTCCGCGCGGGAGATTACTTCCCGCTCCCGGACGTCGATCTGACGATCCGTCAGACCCTCGGCCCGCATCTCCTGACGGATGGTTCCTTCCATCGTCCGAACAGACTCCGGATCATAGTGAACGCGCTCCGTCACCGTCTCGACCTCCGTCACCCCATCCCGGCGCAGCACCCCCGCCCGCTCCAATGCGGTCCCGAGCTGCACATGCGCCCGGTTGAGCGTCTCCCGCGCCGTCTCCAGATCGTCCCGCCGCTCGAGGTTCAGACCGTCCCGCTCCGCCACCCGGCTCAGATCGTCTGCGATCCACTGCCGCTCGAGCGCGGCGTTCTGCGCCCCCGTCTCCATCCGCGCGACCACCACCGAACTGCTGATGCCGGTTCCCCGCAGCGCAGTGTCGACCTGCGCGCGGATCTCCGGATCGCGCAGACGATCGAGCCGGGCCGCGTCGATGTTCTGCTCGGAATAGACCCCGCCCTCGGAGGGTCGTTCGGTCAGCGTCCCCGACCGAAGGCCAAGCGGCTGCATATGCGCGAGCCGCGACTGGATCTCGTTGAGGCTCTTTTCCAGCCGCGGCCGCTCGCCCTCGGGTTTTTCGGCGATCATCCCCTGGATGCGCTCGACCTGCTCGGCATAGCGCGTGCGCAGATCGTCGAACGTTTGATCCTCGGCCATGTATACGCCTCCTTCCGATGTGAGTTTGCCACCCGTCGCCAGAAGCTCCCCGGCCCGGAAGAGGGCATCGGCAATATCCTCGCGGGCCTCCTTCGAGGCCTCGGCAGCGAGCGAGCGGTAGACGCTCCGCGTGTTGGCGATCTCCTGAAGCGCCCGGTCGAGGTCGGCCCCGACGCGGGCCCGGGGCGCGGCCACGCGACCCTCCGCCTTCGCCGCGTAGACCTCGCGGGTCCGGGGCGGGTAGTGCACCTCGCCCCGGTCGATCCGCCGCGTGGCCTCCAGCCGGACCCCATACTTTTCCGCCTCCTCCACCATGGCGAGACGGAAGTCGTCGTAGTTGAATCGGTGGTTCCGGCCGAGATAGAAGAACTCGCCCTCCTGCGACCGACGGTTCAGGACGAGATGGGCGTGCGGATGATCCCGGTCCTCGTGCACCGCGATGATGTAATCGAAGTGCCCCTCGTCGGTCTGCAGGAACCTCGCCGCAACATCCGAGGCGATGTCGCGCACATCCTCTCCGCGCGTGCCGATCGGGAAGGACATCAGGAGGTGCGTGGTCTGCCCGAGCTTGGGTTTGAACCCGCCGTCCCACCTCTTCGCGAACCGCTCGGTGAGGTCCTTGATCTCGCCCGTCTCGAGCTTCTCCTTGCCGTCCAGAAACCCGCTGCTGTCGACGATGAAACTCGACTTCGTGGTGAGGTATTCGAGCTGGTTCGTCAGCTGCGATTTCGTGTGGGTTCCGCCGCTCCGGATCGCCTTGAAGACCGCCGCGCGATGACCGGCCGCGGCCCGGACGAGCTGCTTCTGTTTCGAGACATGGAGGCCCTGCATGGAGCCTCGGATCCGGCTCCAGCCATCCCGGAAAATCTCGCCGGTGACATCATGAACCGCATCATTCAGCCGCATGAGCAAACTCCCTCAGAACGGCCGCAGCCTCCAGCTGCATCGAGTCCCGCCGGCGGCGCACCAGCAGGTCGATCTCGTCCGCCGCGTCCAGGACAAACCGCGCCAGTGCCCGCATCTGCGCCAGCCGCAGGTCCGAGAATTCCGCCCCTGCGCCACCCCCCGTCCGGTTGGCCTCAGCCATCCGTTTGGCGATCTGCGCGACGCCGTTTCCGACCTCATTGAGCGAGGTCCGCAGCCGCCCCATTTCGGCCGCCACGCGAGCGTCCGGAACGAAGACACCGCCCGCACCCTGCATCAGTTTTCGGAGCCCATCAGCCCGCGTCTCGATCCCCGCCGCAGCCAGCGCCGCGTCAAACGTGGCCATCTCCTCCGCCGTCACTTTCACGCTGACGGCGACCACCGGAACAGCCGTGTCGCGCTGGCGCTCTGCATCCGCCTTCACCGTGTACCGCACTGCCCGCGGCGTGACCCGGAAACGCGCAGCCAGCTCAGACGTGGACACGCCCTCAGCCGCCTCCCGGACGATCTCCATCCGCTCCGTCTCGGTCAGTCGCTTCGCTCTGCTCATGCGGAAGAAAGCCCCCCTATTTCCTGCCATCTTCATACGAGGCCGCCTCCACCATACGATGCTATAGTACTGTGTCAATATTATATTATCGTATGAACAGCGCGCGGGCGGCCTCGTATTCCGTTTTCCGCCGAGCGGCCCCGGTGAAACCGGGGGCGCGAGGCCGCGGCCCGAAGGGTCGCCAGCCTCCCTCTCCGACAACACTCCGCCCGCTCATGAATGCGCCCGCGCCCGAGGGTCTGTCTGAACACGGACCCCGTGTTTGGACGGGCACGAGGGGCGGCGCGCCTTCCCTCCGACGGGGCTGACAGACAGGGTCAAGGGAGGCCAGATTTGGCCCGCCAAATCTCTGCCGCAAAAACCGGCAGGCTCCGCCTGACTGTTTTTGGGGATGGCCCCCTTGAGGCTGGCTGGCAGACCTGTTCGCGGCTCTCTCCCTCCCCCTCCCGTCAGGACCCGGAACGGTCCTGACGGGAGGGCTCGACGCGCAGGACGACAAACAGGAGGGCCGCCTTTGGGCGGCCCTTCTGAGGTGCGATCAGTCCTGCGGTTCTTTCGAGCTGGGCGGGAACATCACCAGCTCCTGGACGGCGACCGGGAAGTCGAGCTTGAGGCTGAAGAACTCCGTTCCGTCCCCGGTCCGGGTGTTGCGGAACATCGCGCCGACGCGCTGGAAGCGGGTGCGGACCTCGCCCTCGGCATCGGTGAACTTGACGGGGACGGTGGCAACGTAATGGGTGGTCATTTGGGTCTCTCCTTTTTGCGATGAGGATCACCTGGCACGGGGGACCGAGGGTCGCCCGCAATCGCAAATGCGGAGGGTCCGCGACCCCGGGCGTGGAAGCCGTATTTGCGCTTGCCGACGCCTCAGCGGAGGGACCGGTCGACCCGCCCCCGTGCGATCCGAAAGGATGTGCAAAGAGGAGTGAGCCGGATGTCTCGCCCGCACCGAAAATGCCACCGCCCCTGTCAAGGTCGAGGGGGTGATGCGAGGTCCGGATCGACGTCATTCGCGGCGTCGAAGCGATGGCTTGTCAGTCTCCGGATCGCGACAAGAACGGGGTCCGCCTCAAGCTCGTGCATCCGATGGTCGGGCTGATGGCTGGCGGTCTCTGGACGCTCGTTGCCGGGCAAGGCTCTGCCAACAGCGGGGTCGCGAACGGCACTCCTCGTCGTGGACCATCTCCGCGTCGACGCGTGATCGAAGCTGATGCGTCAGACACTCCGACCCTATAGTTTCAGCGAGGCGCCTATTGTGCGGAGCCAGGCGCCGCCTGATGTCACTCGAGCATCCGAAACACTCAAACCCCGCGCATCGTGAGACAGCAGAAAAGGCCGCCCGAAGGCGGCCTCCTCTCTCACGTCTCAGTCGACTTCTGCGCCGGATCAGCGACCCGCATCACCGTCAGGCCCTTCGCCTCAGCCTTCTGCCCGAGGTTCAGCGCAACCCCGTTGCCGCCGAAGAGGACGACCCCGGTCGCTGCGAACTTGTCGTCGAGCATCTCGTCGTTGCACTTGAACGGTGCCGCACGACCATGCGCGGACCAGCGCGGATCAAACCGCGCCTGCGCGACGCCCCGGGCTCGGGCCCATCTGGCGGCGATCATCTCTGCGCCGTGCTTGCCTCCCTTGTGGCAGATGAAGATGTCCTGGTTGCGGTTTTGCCGGATCCGGTCCCGGACCTTGTCGAGGGTGTTGAAGATGACGTCGATATCGGTCCAGTCGGTGGCGCCGGAGACGATCAGCGGGACCCCCTCGACCTTCGACTTTGCAGCGGTCTCGCGGTCATGTTGTTCCAGGAGCTGCCGGGCTTCGAAGACCGCCCCGGTCTCCTGTGCCCGGACGCTCGCCCGCGATCCCGATGCCGGGATGAAGGCATGGCCAGTCTCGACCTCGTAGCATTCCGCCGCCGCCTCGGCCATCGTCTCGACCGCACCGACGATCTCCCTCAGCTGCAGGAAGCGAACCTGCGCCTCCTCGAGGGAGGTCTCCGCGATCTCCGATCCGTCGTGCGACTTCGCCAGGGCCCCGATCTTGTCGGCGGTCCGGTCCAGCTCTTTCGTCAGGGCCACCTTGCGGCGCTGCAGGATCGTGGCGAGCCCGTGGGCGAGCGGTTCGATTTCGCCCTCTAGGCCGGTGCCGCGCAGCTGGCCAAGCAGCGCCTCGAAGGTCTCGCGCGTGATGGCGTCCTTCAGGATGTCGTCTTCCGGGATCGGCAGGACGGCGCCCTTTTCCGTCAGCCCGAACAGTTCGATGGTCTCATAGGCGGTCACTTGATCGTAAGCCATGTCGGTATCTCCAGATGGTTGGGGAGCCACCACGTGAGTGTGGGGGCATGGCCGAAAGTCTGGTTCACCGAATCTGTCCGGGTCAGGGACGGCGCAGCCGCCGGCTTGCCGGGCGCAAAAGTTTTCCGGGCTGACGCCATCCACCGCACCGGCGCCGAACACGTGACCGACGCCGTCACGCCCCCTGCCCTCTCCGAAAAGTTTTGCGATCCTTGAGGCGGACTGATTTGGGGGCCATCCGGAGGATATGCTTCCACTCTCATGTGTGTGTGAATGACGGTAGGTTTGCCCGACGTGAGCAGGCAAACGGCGCGACCGGACGCGGGAGACGGATGAAGCGGAGGGATCGTTTTGGCCCCGCCAAAACAGACCGGAGTGCAATCCGGCGGAGCGGCCGGGGAGCGCCGTGCTCGCGAGCCGGGCAAACCGGGAGCCAGGTGCAACGCCGCGGTGAGGCCGCATGGCCGAATGCGCGATCGGCCCCGGGCCGATCCTCCCCTGCGACACGCGAAGCCGAGCGGGGGAGAGACGCAAGGCTGGGGGCGAGGGCGTTCGAGATACAGATCAGCTATGTTGATTTGCAGCTTCGTTGAATGCCTGCACCAGACATCGAACTCAAAGCAGACACTTCTCAATGCCTGTCCGTAGACGATACCAGAACCACCTCAGCACTGAAGTAAAAGCAGCACATCGCTGCCCGAAGCATCTTCCGCGCCCCAAGGGAAATGCGAAGTGAATGCGGGTTACGTTCGGTCGACGGGCTTGGCGAGGGCAAGCCGGAAAGGGCAGGAAATCTGCAGATGGTCCGCAACCGCTTGCACCTTGGCAAACGGTAAATTCATGTCGTCAATAAAGGCCCGTTGGAGGTCCGGGGCGACCTCGGAAAATAACGGGAATACCGGACCAAGAGCTGCTAGTGACGCCTCAACATCTGAAATGAGTTCGGCGAGCTCGATCGCGGTGACTGTCCTTTCATAGGGCGCATTTACTGTTCCGAGCACCAATGGCGCTGCGCGCGTCATGCGACCATCTCCCGAATGGAAGCACTGTTCGGCTGGATGTTTCTCATCGATTATAGGGCTTCGATGTCTCGTCTGGCGACGGCCGCGAGTTTGGGAAGTCCCGCGCGAGTGAGGTCAAGGAGGAACTCGCTCACAGTCATGCTGGGGTTCTTATAGCGACGGCGCACCCGCCCGAGCGCACGCGCCGCCTCGACGGGAAAGAGCTCGTACGTGCTGACGAGCATATCGTCGGCACCAAGAACTTCGATGTCGTATTCTTCCAACAGGTCCGGCGGGAAATCTCGCCTATTCTCGGTGACGATGACCTGGGCCGAGCAGCGAATTGCGGCCGCAAGGACGTGCCGGTCGTCCTTATCCGGCATCTCCAGCCCGTCGATCAGAGACATGTGACCCGTGACGAAGCACTCGTCGAAAGTCTGCCGGATCATCCGGGCCTGAGATATCACGCTCTCTTCAAGTTCAGGCTTCTGCTGAACCAGGTTTTTCGTCCATTCGTACATGATCTCCTCCGTGAATCGCGCACGGAAAAGCCCCTCATGCGCGAACGTCAGAAGGACGTCCCGGATGCGGAACGGATACAGGACGTTCGCGTCAAGGATAACGACGAATGGATTGGCGACGAAACTCAAGCGGCATCAAACTCCTGGCCCAGTCGCGCGAGCTCGTCGAGCGCGTCTTCCCGTTCACGGCGCTTTCTGTCCCGATAGGCTGTCAGGGCTTCCAGCGGTACGCGCCGGTGTTTGCCGACTTCCTCGAACTCGATCTCACCGGCCTTCAGGAGCTTCGTGAGATGCGGGCGAGATACGTTCAACATGTCCGCAGCCTCCTGCGTCGTCAGCATCGTCCCGACCGGAACGAGGGTCACCATATTGCCGGAGGCCACATGACCCAAGAGGTCGATGATCAGATGACCGACGGCAGGCGCGATGTGGACGGAGTCTCCGTCCTGCCCGGACACCTTGAGGTTGCCATCCGCATCCATGGCCACCGCAATCGCCGTGGCGGCATGAGCTGCAGAGTTGATTTCCTCCGGAGTTGGAAGGCGCTTCTCCAAGCCCTTCTCGACCCCCGCTTGCATGGTGTCGGTCATCGATCTCTCCCGTTGCTTTGACTGAAGATATGAGCGTCGAACCGTCGCACATCAAGAGAAATAAGTGAAATATTCGAAACAGGTGAAAGTGTGTGGTGGCCGCGCCCAAAACGGAAGCCCCCTCATTCGAGATGTGCAAACGGCGAAATTCAGACATCCCCTTGCCGGATGAGGCTCCACATAAGGTGCCCGCTGTTCGCGCGTATAGTTCATGATCCTTCATCGCAGAGCCCGGAAACACGGAGGTGTCGAGCGCTACCCTACCCTCCCATCAACCCCGCGGCCCGCATGCTGAACGCGGCCTTCTCCCTGCCGAACCCGACGATCACATGGTCATGGATTGTGATCTCCATCACCTTGCAGGCTTCGACAATCTTGCGGGTCATGTCGATGTCGGCCTGGCTCGGCTGCGGATCCCCCGACGGATGGTTGTGGCAGAGGATGATGGCGGAGGCATCCAACACCAGAGCCGACCGCAGCACTTCGCCGACGTAGACCGGGACGTGATCGACGCTGCCCCGGGACATGACCTTGTCGCGGATGAGCTTGTTCTTTCGATCGAGCAGCAGCACGCGGAAGACCTCCACCCGTTCCTGAACGGTGGTGAGCGCCAGATAGTCCGTCAGCTTGTCCCAGGAGTGCAGAGCGGTCGTTGCCCGGGCATGCCGACGCAGGATGGCGGTGGCGGCCTCGATCGTGGCGATCTCGGCCTCTGAGAATCCGGCGGTCGGCTTTGACGGGGTCGCGGCAAGGCGATGTGAGGACATGTCGTTTCCAATCGGTCTGGGGGAACACATCGGCGCTCAGATCATTCCGGCGATGACGAGGGCGGATTTCATGGTGGGACGACCACAGGCGTCGCAGTATCCGGCGCGCTGATCGGGTTCGAGATCGCTGGTGTGATTGCAATCTGGCGACATGCAGATCGCCGGTACCACGCTGTCGAGGGCATAGTCGCCCAGGAACTCGTTCACGTCGCTGTAGCCTTCGGTCTCGGCGAGAGCGATCAATTTGGGATGGTCTAGGGTGAACATGGGGACGTCCTTTCGTCGATGTGACACGGAAAAAAGGGGAGCCGCGGGATTGCGGCTCCCCTCACGGGACCTGCCTTTTGGGGACAGATGGCGCGGCGGGTTGGAGATGGACCGGCCGCACCCTGGCAGGCCCGAACTGGGAGGAGGATCAGACCTGCACGGCGGAGAGGCGCCCCGGTGATCCGGGACGCCTTGGTGTGACTTCCGTCAGATTGCCTACGGCCCGGTCAGCCGACCAGCGCCAGACCGGTATTGTCCGGACGCTCCGGGGTACCGCTCTCGACGAAGGGGATGATCGAGAAGGTCTTGCCGCCGCGCTGCTCCTCGTTCTGCACGGCGTTCACCCGCAGATCGCCGTCCGGGGTGTTGATAAGGAGCGAGACGTAGTCATTCCCCGTCCGGCTGCTCGTCGCCATCCAGGCCGAGCCGACACGGATCGGATGCCCCTTGGGCGAGCTGACCTCGATCCGGTAGTCGGGATGGGTCTCTTCCGTCTTGTAGGCGTTCTCGATCAGCATGAAGTCGAGGTCGAACATCATGTTGGCGATGTAGCCTACGAATGCGTTGTCGGCATCCATCGCCGTCAGCTCGCCCGAGATCGAGCCGGACTTCATCGTGCCATTCGACACCAGCGGGATGATCTCGTAGGCGCCGCTCTGCGACGCGCGGGCCTCCTTCGTCTGCACGGCGTTGACCCGGAACGGGCCGAGGCCGACGTCGATCTGCATCGAGAGGTAGGGGTTGCCAGTGGTGTTGCTGGTCTCGTTCCAGGCGGTGCCGATACGCACCTTGCGGCCGGACTTGTTCACGGCGGTGACGTCGAAGTCCGGGCTGCGCTCGGACATCTTGGTCCGCGCCTCGAGCTGGATCGCGATGTCGAAGCGCGAGGAGTGGATCATGCCGGTGAAGGCGGCGGCAGAAGTGTCAACGGTCTTGGTCAGGGTTCCTGCGAACATGGGTCTTACCTTTCGTGAGGTTGGCGGGGTCTGACCTTCGGCCAGCGCACCCCGGGTTTGCTTTCCGACCCCTCATGGGATCGCAAAATCCAAAAGCCTTCTTTCCTTTCAGCCTCGCCCATCAGGTCGCGGTGCGGATCGTGGGGAGGTCGCGCTGTCCAGTCGCGCACGGCCGTCCTGACCTGCGGCTAGACCTTCGGCGGCGCGGGAGACGAAGAAGTCCGCCTCCCGCCCGTTCAGCGTTCGGCCGCTCTGATCGGTCAAACCAATGGCGCTGCCATTCGGCAGAAATATGATCAGGTACTGACCGAGGCGATCCTTGATAACGCGGTAGCCTTCGTTCACCCAATGGACGGTTTCACCGCCATCCACGGCGGCCTTGATGTCCTCGAGGGTCATCTGAATCTCCAGTTCATATGATGATTTAGAAAGACCCGAGGTCCGTCCTGGGGTCGGACCTCGGGCAGTCTGGCGACGGCGCGAGGTCGAACAACCTGCCGCCCGGGCCCACAGTCAGGCTGCTAAGTCCCGCGTGGCCAACCAGTCCTGAAGACCGAGGATCGTCTTCCCCGCGGCAACCTCCGCGATCCAACCTGATCGCGGATCCCCGCAGGGTTCACTGCCAAGACACTCGATCTGTCCGTTGGCCATCCAGGGCTCAGGTTGGATCCGCATCAGCCAGTCGGCCAAACTCGGGATGCGACCCTGGCAATCTTCCCGGACATGCTGCTCGCCGATCCAGCGAACGGGGACGTTGCGCCCGGCGCAGTTGGGCACCACCAGGCCGAAGACCCGCTCGGCTTCGAAGATACCCTGCGTGTGGTGCCGCAGGGCGCGGTGCGTGAAGAGCGCCAGATGCGCCTTGCTGGCGTCGAACCAGTCGTGGATCGTCTGATAGTCCGAGGCCTTGCCGCCGAATTTCCGGGCCGAGCTTTCGGCGTGATGGAGGGGATGGGCCATGTCACAGCCCCTCGTCGAAGCTGTGGGAGCATTCAACATACCGATCCGCATGATCGAGCGTGATGCTGTCGGCGGCGACGTCCCAGGTCAGCTCGCCATAGCCACCCTCGTTGTTCTCGAAGCCCGGATGGAGGTGGTAGGCGAATGACCATGCAAAATCGCGCAGGCCGGCTTCCAGATCATCTGGCAAGTCGATGGTCTCGGGCTGCAGCGCCACCTCCTCGACATTGCCGGAATCGCCGTAGCCTTCGTACCGGGCAATCACTTCGGTAGTGCCGAGCCCCCGTAGCCGCGCCAGCAGGTCGGTGCGCATCGCGGCATTCGCGGCCTCTCGCTCCGCCCGCCATTTGGCAGCGACGGCGGCATAGTCAATCTGGGTGGTGGTCATGATCTCGTCCTCTTGTCTGGGAATGGGGGCCGTCCCGCAGAGCCACCTCGACACGCGGGACAGGACCACGGACGGGCTAACCCCTGATCGCGCAGTCACCCGACCCGAAGCCCTCTTTTCCTCTCAGGCGGCCCGTTCGGCCGTCTGCGCGAGTGTCTCACCGACAATCCGGCCGAGGATTGCGGCGGTGTCGATCCCCTCTCCGTGCGGGACAAAGACCCTGAGCTGGAATGCGATGATCTCGGTGAAGCACCCGAGGGCCTTCAACCCGTCGATGGCGCCTCGGTCCGCGCCGTCAATCTCGAGGCGTGGGGCACCCGCAACCCGGCGCCGGGTCAGGGTCAGACCCCGGCCCAGATCGACCGACGCGGTCGACCCGAGCGCAGCGGTCAGCATCTCCTTGGGCGTCTTGGGTGAGCCGACCATGAACCGGGCGCGCAATGCGGCGGCCCCGTCTTCGCTGACGGTCCGGCCGATCATGCTCCCCTGCCCCTCCGGGGTGACTCGATAAATCCGCTCGTTGCCGGACGGGATGTCTTTCCAGATCGGCAGCAGCAGTCCGGTCAGCAGATAGAGTTTTGTCGTGCTCACCTTGGGAAGGCTCTCGGCCTCCTGATCCCAGAGCTGCCGAAACTCCGATGGCGGGATCTCCTCCCAGGCCGAGGTTTCGAACTTCGTCTCCTCGACATAGGTCGATCCCGTCGGGCGTGTGACCTTGCGCATTAAGGTCACGATCTCTTCGTCATACATCTGCATCGGCCGGGACGAGATCAGGGCTGCGCGGCCCGAGGCGCGGTTGATCATCGGCACCTTGTCCGGGTTCAGCTCCAGCGCCGCGTCCGCCGCGAGAATGTGCACCGGATCCGTCACCTCGAGTCCGATGATCCGCGTGACCGCGCCGGAGCGAGGACAGGTCCAGAGATCTTCGGTCGAGACCTGCTCGATCCGTTCGCCGCGCAGGGTTTCAACGCCGAGATCGAGTGTCCCTGCGGCGCGTGCGCGTTCGGTCTGATCGGCAATCCGGGCCATGAACTCGGCGAAGAGCGCGTTCTGCATGTGGATGGGCAGAGCCAGCACCCGGTTCAGGAACCGCTGGATCGGCGGCAAGTCGTCCAGCAGCACTCCGTCCTGATCGATCAGCCGCAGCGCCGTCCAGTCGGCGAAGGTCTCGTAGCTCATCGCCTTGGCGCGACCGGCGGCAAGGTCCGCGTAATACCCGCGCAGCGCACCCCGGGCGATCGGGCTTTCGAGATTGTCCTCCTGGCGGAACATCCCCTGCGATCCGGTCTCGCGCTGGCCCTTGGTCAAAGCCCCAAGCTGATCGAGCCGCCGTGCGATGGTCGAAGTGAAGCGCTTCTCGCCGTGCACGTCCGAGGTGCAGACCCGGAAGAACGGGGCACTGACTTGTGCCGAGCGATGTGTGCGCCCCAGCCCCTGGATCGCGGCGTCCGCCCGCCAGCCGGGTTCGAGCAGATAGTGCCGCCGCCGCTTCTGGTTCTTGGCCGATTGCGCCGCGTGATAGGACCGGCCCGTGCCGCCAGCGTCCGAAAAAATCAGAATGTCCTTCTCGCCGTCCATGAAGGCCCGCGTCTCCGAAGAATTGCTGCTGGCCGCGCGTTTCTCGATGAAGAGCCCGCCCTCGCGCGACTTCAGAGGCCGGATGGAGCGGCCGGTGACTTCGGCGACTGCCTCGTCGCCAAAGGCCCAGAGGATCTGATCAAGTGCGGCGGGGATTGGGGCGAGGTGCATCAGCTCCTCCATGGCCGCATCGCGTAGGGCGAGCGCCTCGCGCGAGACGACCAGTTGGCCGTCAGCGTTCCGAAGTGGCTCGGCCACGACATTGCCGTCGATCTCAATGAGCTTCTGGGCGTGGATCGGAAAGGCCTGCTCGAGATAGGAGAGCACGTAGTCGCGCGGCGTCAGCGAGCCCTCGACCAGCTCGTCTTCGGGTGCCATTGCCTCGAGCCGTCGCTTCAGGAGGCTTTCTCCCGTGGAGACCACCTGGACAACGCAGGCATATCCCGCGGCCATATCCTCTTGAATCGCGCGGATGATCGTCGGGGCCTTCATCCCCATGAGGAGATGATTGAAGAACCGCTGCTTGGTGCTCTCGAACCGGGATTTGGCCGAGGCGCGGGCGGCGGAGGCGTTAATTTCGCCCGAGGCATCATTGACGCCGGTCGCGGTCAGCGCCGCCTCGAGGTTCTGATGAATGGTCCGAAACGCCTTGGCATAGGCATCGTAGATCTCGATCTGGGCCGGGGTCAGGGCGTGTTCCAGCACATCGTATTCGACGCCATCGAAGCTGAGCGCCCGCGCCGTGTAGAAGCCAAGCGTCTTGAGATCCCGCGCCACCACCTCCATCGCCGCGACGCCGCCAGCCTCCATCGCGGAGACGAAGCTTTCCCGGCTCGGGAAGGGATATTCCGGTCCCGGCCCCCAGAGACCGAGGCGCGAGGCATAGGCCAGGTTATGCACGCTCGTCGCACCGGTCGCTGAGACATAGAAAACCCGCGCCTGGGGCGTGGCGAGTTGCAGGCGCAGCCCAGCAAGCCCCTGTTGCGAGGGTTTGACCCCCCTGCCTTCTTCGGACCCGGCCGCATTCTGCATCGCATGGGCCTCATCGAACGCGAGGACGCCGTCGAAACCTTCGCCCATCCAGTCGAGGATCTGCTCGAGCCGCGTGCGACCGCCCTTCCCGGCGGAGCGTAGCGTCGCATAGGTGACGAAGAGGATGCCGTCACCCATGGGGATCTGCTGATCCGGCTTCCATTTGGAGAGCGGCTGGATATCGGCGGGCGAGCCGCCAAGGTCGGTCCAGTCGCGGACCGCATCCTCGATCAGTGTTGCCGACTTCGATATCCAGACCGCCTTGCGACGTCCGGCCAGCCAGTTCACCAGGATGAGCCCGGCGCATTCCCGGCCTTTGCCGCAGCCCGTCCCGTCACCCAGAAAATAGCCCAGGCGATAGGCATGGGTGTCCGGATCGTCGTCCGCGCGCGTGAGCCGGGACTGATCCTCGTCTACTGTGAAGCGACCGGGGAGATCGCGCTCATGGGCGTCGTTCGCCATGATGATGGTTTCGAGCTGCGCCTCGGAGAGATGGCCCTCTTCGATCAATCGAGCGGGCAGGCGCAAGTGAGCAGCGGCGCCGGCGGACGGCAGAGGCGGCGCGACGGACGCCATCGCGATGCTCTCGACCAGCGGGGTCGGATGTTCCCGAGCTCCGGCGATGTCGATCCGTTGCGGGCGGTAGCGGGCATAGATATCCGAGACCGGAGTGTTCTCGCGGGGACTGGCAAGGGCGGTGAAGGCCAGCGGGATGGCGGCGTTGGCTGTTGATGAAGCGGTACGGGAGGCGGCGAAAGTATTTGTCCGCGATCTGAGCAAGACCCCCGGCCGAGGGTGAGGCCAGGCGGGCATCCTGGTCTGAGCCGGAGTGTCACGCCTGGTAGCAGCGATGTCTTCGACGATGTCCTGAGCCGCTTCCAGATCGTCGACGGCCGCACGGACGATTTCGACGTCTTCCTCCACCTTGTCGAAGACCATGAGCTGGGTTTCGACCGTAGTGCCGAGCTTTCGATAGATGTGGCCAGGGATGGTCACCGCGAGACGCGGCTTTGCGATGGCGCAGGCACGCGCCCAATGCGCGGCGTCCCTCTCCGGCGAGAAGCCCGTCGGCATGATCGCCACCAGACGACCGCCGGCAGCAAGCCGCTTGGCGGCACCGATCAGATGCTTGGCCGCGATGTGCCTGTCACGCGACCGATCGACGGACGAGGCAAAGGGCGGGTTCATGACAATGACGCCCGGAAGGTCGGGAGCCGTCAGGAGGTCATCGATGTGCTCAGCGTCGAAGCCGGTCGCCTCCCTCCCGAAGACCGCCTCGAGCAGCGCGCGCCGGAAGGGATCGATCTCGTTGAGCATCAGCCCTGCGCCGCTGCGCGAAGCGAACCCGGCCAGTGCGCCGGTCCCGGCCGAGGGCTCAAAGACGGTGTCGCCTGCGCGGATGGCGGCGGCTTGAGTGCAGAGCGCGGCGTAAGGGAGCGGGGTCGAAAATTGTTGCAGGCGAACCTGCTCCTCAGATCGCCGCGTCTCGGTCAGCAGGCGTGAGGCAAGGTGCCTGGCGGATGCACTGGCGTCGGCCCCGTCGGTGCGGATGATCTCCATCACTGCGGCGACCTGCATCATGTCGTAGGCCATGCGCCAGGACCAGGCTCCGCCGGCATCGCTGCCACCAAAGATCTCTCGCATGATCCGGGCGAGCGACGAACTTGTCAGGGGCCGGTCTTCGATCATTTTGGCGATCTCGGACAGGGCCTCCCGGAGGCGGGCTTGTGAGGAGATTTCGCGTCCGAGCTTCGGGCTTTGATGGGCCATGTCTTCTGTCCTTCCAGTCAGGTTGCGGGTCTGACAGGACAGAAAGCCGCCTCTGCGCTTTCGAATGCGCGGAGGCGGCCTGGAGATAAAGTGGGCGCTGTCAGGAGTTTTTCGTGGCGAAGAATTCTGCCAGAACCGGGCTCGCCTCACTCTTCGCTGAGCTGAGCAGTTCGGACCCCGCAAGCGAGGCTTTCGAAAGGCGCACGAGACCGCCGGTTTCCTCGATGCGGTAGCAGCGGCGCTTTTGCCCTCTTCGTCTGTAATGGGTGGCGGTCACGATCTGACAGGTGCTGCCATCGCTCTAGGTCACCGGCGCGGCGAGCTTGATCCTGTCGCCCTCCCCGTAGTCAGGGATCGCCGCCCAGTCCCGACACCGCTGGCGCCATGCATAGGCGTAGCTGTCGGGGTCTTTGAGTTCGGATAGCAGTGCCAGCAGTCCGAGGGGTGCACGCGCCTCCACCGGACCGGCACTTTCCTCCATGTCCTTGTAGCCCCAACACCCCTCGTCATAGCGCGTGAGAAACACCGCCGCGAACGTGATCGATCCGTCCTCGTCCGTCACATAAGTTGCGTCCTCGACGGGCGAGCCGTCGACAATCGTGACCCGCGCGGCGGCGTACCAGGTCGATCCGACCTTGCTGGCCTTGAGCAGCACTGTCTTCCGGGTGTCGGTGTCGAAAGTGCAGAGCCGCGTGATCTCGGCCTTTTCGTCAGCGTAGGACTTTACCCGACGATCAGTGTAGAAGAGCCAGCCCATGTCAGGGTCCTTTCTTGTGTAGGGAGCGTCTGACGCCAATGTCCTGAGAGCGCGAAGCGCGGCAGGACCTTGGCGACGCGTTGATTGAGATCGGCGCGCTACGCAGCCCTCCGGTCGTCGATTTCGATGAGGGCATCGAGGGGCACCCGGTAGGGCAGCATCTCGTCGAAATCCTCACAGTTGCCGCAGTTCTGCACAATCGCCTGCGTGTCGGTGGCATCCTTCAGGACCACGCGGAAGGTTCCTCCAAGACCCGACGGCACGTCATAGCTGCCTCCGATCAGGTAGTCGGCGGCCCGGCGCAGGAAGACGCGGATCGTGTGGCCGTCCGTGGCCAGCCGGATCGTGCCATGACCCCGGTCGATGAGCATCTGCACGTCATCGAGAATGTCGGTGTAGAACTGGCCGGTCAGGTCTCGGAAAGCCGCTTGTCGGGTGGCCATCCAGTCCGGATCGCGGAACGGGTTGATGCCCTCGGCGAAAGCATGGACCGGATCGGCGCGTTCGGTGGTGACGATCCGTGTCGACGTGCCATCGATCCCGTTCGAGCGCAGATGGACGCCATTGCCGACGATCAGGATCAGGGCGGGTTTCCCGACCGGGCCGTTCCAGTTCGGCAGGAAGGTGGAACAGCCGCGCGCATGCGCGATCTGGGCCGCGACGCTGGCCGCGGAGAAGCTGAGAAGGGACATGGGATTTACCTGTATGTAGGGGGGAGGTGCGACCCGCACCGACGTCGCGGTGCGGGTCGGCTGCTCGATCAGGCCGCTTCCGCGACCTCGGTTTCGCCTTCGGGCGTCGTAGCCTCGGGGGCGTCTACCGGCTGTATTCCCGCCGTCTGCATCATCGGCGGGCACCAGGATGCGACCGCAGCACGCTGCGCATCCGTCAGCGTGGCAAAAGGCTCTGCGAAGAGCTTGTCGCAGAAGGCGACGACCTCTTTCTTGGTCGAGGAGGCCAATGTCACCGCCTCCTGCGCGAGCCCCAGCTCCTCGCCGAGGATTTTCAGGAGCCACACCTTCTTGAAGCGATTGAAGAGCGCCGCGTTTGGCGTCCAGTGCGCCCGGATGTCCGGCATGATCTCGACCTCGAAATCATGCATCAGACTGTCACGCTGCCGGTCCCGCGCAAAGCAGGACTGCGTGGTCGCCGCCGTTGCATAGGCCACAAGCTTCGCCTTCTCGCCCACATCGAGCAACCGGAAGAGCGCGAATTGATCGGCGGGGGATTTCGCATCATCCGCCCAGGTGAGATCGAGCGCATCATGCGCTGCGGCCACCTGTTCGAGCGAGGTGCCGTCGATCTCATCCATCTTCGCGTGGGTGCGATATTCCTGGCGCGCATCGGCCTTGATCGCCTGGGTCACGCTCATGCCGTGACCCAGCACATCGGTGACGAGCTTGAAGAGCGTCAAGTCCAGCGTGGCCTCCGGGTGCATTGCCATGGCGGCCCCAAGCGCCATCGCCCGCTCAGTTTTCAGGTCCTCGGTCAGCGACGCGGGATAGGTGATCTCGTCGCGGTCTGTTGCGCCGCGGTCAGCGGCGGAGGTAGCGCCCTCCCCTGCCCCTCTGGCTTTGTCTTCGGGACGTACCATTCCAACGTGCAAAATGACCTTTCCACTCGACCATGAGGCGATCACTCCGGACCGCGCCAGATCGTCGGCACTGTATGCCTCCTGCAGGTCCCGGGCCTCGGCTTCCAGTTCATCGACCCGGTCGTAGAGCGCGCTGTAGGCGTCGTCCTCGAGGTCTTCGGTTTCCATCTCCTGCTCGAGTTTTTCGAGCTCGGTGGTGATTTCGTCGATCCGCGCCTGCCCTCGCGCGTCGGGCTCCACGGGACCGGGATAGACGCGGCCATAGTCCGCCATCGCCGCATAGTCGTAGCGGACCACCGCCTCGGCCCAGGCAAAACCCTGTGTGGCCCGGGCCTCTTCGGCGGCGGCCGCGAGTTTCTCCAGCAGGATCGTTTCGACCAGCGCGGAATCCTCAAGAACCGAATGGTCGTCCAGGAGATCAGCCGCGATGGACCCGCCACGCGCCTCGTAGTCCTCGCGCACGAAGACACCGATGTCGTCACTAACCTGCACGCCCCGCGACTTCAGTGCATTGCGCACGGTGTAGGCCTGCAGATAGCCGTCGTCCTTTGTGAGCGCCTCGAAGACTTCGCGTTGCACCTCCTGGCTCGGATGCTCCGCAAAGGCCTTCATCACATCGAGCGTGATCGATTTGGCACGAGCCGCGGCGCGGATGTCGGGATGGATGAGCCCATAGCGGAGGCGCCCCTTCACGGCCGCGACGGTGGTGCCGAAGGTCTTGGCGATGGTGTCGGGCGTCTGGCCATCGACCTCCATCATCCGGGCGAAAGCCTCGAACTCGTCGATGGCATTCATCGGCGCCTGGGTGATGTTCTCGGCGAGCGACAGCGCGGTGGTCACGTCGCAATCCTCCGGCACGAGGCGGCAGTCGACCTTGCTGTCGTTGGTGAACCCCTTGGCGGTCTTGTCAGAGACCAGTTCCAAAAGCGCGGCATGGCGCCGTCCGCCGGCAAGAACACCGAACTTTCCGTCGATCTTCTGGACTAGCAGAGGCTGAAGAAGGCCCAGCACCGCGATGCTGGCCTTGAGGTGCGCGATGTTCTCGGAGGCGTAGGTGTCGGGCGAGTTGGTGCGAACATTGGCGGGGTGGGCGACGAGATCGCCGATCGCAACGGAGGTGGGTTTGAATGTGTGGGTCATGACATGTCCTTCTCGACGTTTTTGAGAGAGCCGCGCGGATCACAGCGCGTCCGATCCCCGGGATTGGAGATCTCGAGCGTTTCCGGACCAATCGTGAATGGTGTGTCGCCGCGCGCCCGAGGCAGCGTTTGCTCTGCAAACGCGCTCGGGTGCGAGGGCGATTCCAAATGTCCGAAAACGGCTCACACGGACAAAAGGCCCGCTTTCCCTCTTCCGGGGTCAGCGGGCCTCTCACGGCTCGACAGGCTATCCCTGCCCTACCAATCCTGCGCCATCATGATGGTCAGGACGCGCATCGTCGTTGCGGGATTGCCGGGGGTCTCGGCGCCATACCGAAAATCCGACCCCGCCTCATAGAGGTCGATCTTCCAGAACACGGTCTCGCCCCGGATGGTGACCGAGCCGAAGTCATGCCAGCCCTCCGGGTCGTTGTCGGGCTCGAAGGTGTCGAACTCCCCCGTGGCCTTCACCGCCTCTGCGACGAAGCCGTCTCCGGCCGCCATCAGCGTTTGGGTGACAATCATCCGACCGGGAATGGGCTGGTCTGGTGCGATGCCGAGACAGGCGAGCCGGCGGAAGGCGTCATTCTGGGCGGCGATGACAGTCGCGTCGGGATCTGTGAAGTCTTCGGGCTGAGGGTAGCTCATTGGTCTGTCCTTTCAGAAATTTGAGAAACCACCAGACGCGAAGCCTGCTTTTTCTTTTGGCGTCACCTTCTCCGCCTGAACACGTCGCGCATGGATATGCCCCCACGGCGGGCCATTAGGCAGCCCTCTTCCCCTGCCCCGCAGCGGATGCGGCCACCAGGTAGTCGCAGGCGCGCTGTGCGTCAGCCGCGTGCTTGAAGATCGCCCGCTTGTCCGATCTCAGGACGCGCAGCCAGTTGTCGAGATAGGACGCGTTTAGCTCCAGCGTATGCGCTGAAAACCCAAGCTTCTGCCCGAGGAACACGGTGCAAAGCTCGGCCACGATCTCCTCGCGGGCATAGGCCGTGTTGCCGAACCGCGCATCTCCATAACTCCGGTTCAACCGGTGCCGGGCTTTGGTCCAGTGACCGAGTTCGTGCCCCCAGACGGCGTAGAAGTTGAGCGGGTTCTCGAAGAGCTCGATCGGCGGCACATAGATCTTGTCCAGCGTCGGCATATAGCAGGCGTCTCGCCCCGCAAAGCTGACGATCGCGTCGATGGCTTCGAAGAATGCCTGCATGTGCGGGATCGGCGCTCGTTCTGGATAGTCCTGGGCATCCGGCGGTTCCGGGTGAAACCGGGCATCGAGCCCCTCGATCTGATCCGCATTAAAGACGCGATAGGACTTCATGAAAGGAATGCGCTTGGCGTCACCCGCTTGGGTGTCGTCGTCGCGGGTGTGTTCTTCGCTGTCCCGTTCGGCGGTACCATAGTAGACAACGACCGACGATTTCGAGCCCTTGATGACCTTCGCGTCCAGCTCGTTCGCCTGCTTCAGCGTCATCCAGTAAGGCGAGCTATACCCGGCCATCATGGTGCGCATGGTCAGCAGGAAGTTGTTCACGCCCTGATAGGGCTCACCGTTCTGCCGGAGCGGCAAGGAACTGCCGCCGACGTGCCAGGGCTTGCGCCAGGGCAACACGCCCCGGTCGATGATATTGATGAGTTCGTTCGTGATCGACGCAGCGGCGTCGAATTTGGGCTTGGGGGATTGGGCCATGGGTGGTCTCCGATGACTGGGAAAGCGCACGGCAACCGTGCGCGGATCGGAGAACAGTTCTGAAAAAGGAACGCGCGGGGGGTTGGCGGGCCTCTTCCGGAACCCCGCCACACCCTTTTTCCCGCCTTCACCGGATCCATCAGGACCCAAGGCCCACTTTCACCTTTTCAACCGATGACCGAGATGGAAGGGCCGGTTTCTTCATGAAAGAAATTCGGATCATTGGGATAGGTCGAACCCAGCTCAGCGGGTCACGATAAGGCGGACGATTTAGGCACAGCGACCCTTGCGTGCTGAACTAGGCCACACGAGTTCAGCAGGCATCACCTAGATCTTGCTGCCACCAGCTAAACCTTAAGCGACGAACGCGGCGCGGGACGCCAGACCCTGCAACCCTATGCAGAAGAACTGGGTACTTTTGCCGGTCTCACTAATCATTTTCGGCTCAGTGATCCGCTGATCAGAGATTGGACCGACTCTATTTCGGAATCGTCGGTAGCTCTAATTGAGCAAGCTCCAGCAACACCGCAAGCCCAAGGGAAAATATGGACTTGCTGGGTAAGAAAACGACTGAGTGTCAGCTGCAGCGTGGCAGGCTCAGCAGGTTGTTCGGTTCATCGCCGTCTGCTTCGGTTTTCAAGTACTTCTTCCCATTGCGACTTGCGACAATTACCCAAACCGACTTGCCATTGGCCGTGGTCCAGAATCGCCATCTCCCGTCCTCTATGCCCTTGATGGCCACGTCGAGTTTGATGCACCAGGCTCCCCCGGTATTCGCCGCGCCCTTAGCCCCACCGATGCTGTCGATCCGACGGTCGGCATCGGCGCCGTCCGGAATGATGCAGGTAACCTGATGATCCTGAGGCATGCCTTTGTCTCCTTCTTCTAGGCCGCTTGCCGGAGCGGCGGCGGAATGATGTGCCACAGAAAGCTGACCGCGTCCTCGACACGTTTCTTGATCGCCACGAGCTGAGCATGGGTGAAGCGGCCGGACGATCCGTGAGTACCGTCATTGAATGTCCGGAAGAGCTGCAAGACATTCTCTAGGTCTTCATCGACAAAGTCCTCCAACGCCTCGTCGGCCAACTCACGCTGATGCAAGAAGTAACGGATTTTTGCCCGCCGCGAGGGAGCACCCGAAGGAATTGTTTCGCAATCCGGCATAGCTTCCAGCACGCGTCGGTTCGGGGCAAATGTATCTAGGATCATCGCCAGAAGCTCGCGGGCGCTGGTGCAGAAATGGCGCGCTGCGTCAGGGTTGCGAGGATTGAGCGAGAACAGTGCGCCATGCCAGCGGTCGAGCGCGTCCCCGGAGAGCTCGGAAAGAATGGGATCGAGTTCGCTAGCAGTCAGATCTTCAACGGCACCGGAATCCTCCGGATTGCCGAGCAAAGCATTCATAACGCCCGCGCTGTTGGCGGCCTCGCGCTCGGACAAGTCGAGAATATTGTTGTAGTGCTCGGAGTAGATGCCAGTTTCTGCGCGGGCTTCCAGCCGGGAATAGGAATGCTGGACGCTGTCCACTGAAGTGCGCAGGGTAAAATACGCAGGCCGGGAAGCTGCTCGCTCCAGCTTTACCAGCTCACGGCACAGGCGTTCGCGGTTCGCCCGCACCCGCGCATTGTGCGCCCGGGCTGCAGAGTTGTAGCTGTTCACCGCCCGATTGTACGTGCTGACCGCCGTGCGGACCTGTTGGTTGTGGGCACGGACGGCTGAATTGTAGCGGTTGACGGCCTGATTATATTTCGACTGCGCCTGGCGCAGTTTGCTGCGGACTTCGGACGGTGACATTCTGCGCGGCATAGTCGGCCTCCTACCAGATGGGTGAGTTTTGATACATATCAGTACAACATATGGGAGTCATGCTGCGTTAACTGGGGATTGAGACTTCTAGAAAACAACGACGGAAATCCCTCTGGTTGACATCCCAAGGCGGCAAGACCCGAGACAGTTCTCGCCAAAAACCGTCTCGAACCCACTCGGCGCTTCGGATGCTTAAGCGACACGAGTGCGATCCTCGCCCAAAGAGCTGTCTGATCCTGATATGCCGCGATCTCCTCGTGGACCGTGGCAAGCGTCCCCGGCCGGTAAGGCGCGAACTCGGTGCTTTTGGCCTCGCCAGTCCATCGGGTTAGAACGGAGGTATGAAGCTCGGCCATCCGGTGCGGCCCAGTCCGATCTTTCGGGAACAGTCTAGTCAGCCATTCCACAAATCCGGTGGACGGTATCTTGGTGTTGTGGAGTGGTCCCATTGGGTTTTCTTCCGCGCGGATGGCTTCCAAGCGCTTTGCGTCGAAGTTCAAACCCGCCTGACCTGCGCCCTCAATCATCCACCTCAGCGCTATGCTGGAGAGATCGCGGATGTCGCCTCCGCCGCCGATCGACCCGTGGTCGCCGGCGAAGAACAACTCCCGATACGGCTCGGCGTTGGGATCCTCTGCTTCGGCGTTGAGCTCAGCTACATTGGTCCATCGCGTCGGCTCAAACGACCGGCGACGTTCATCGATGGCGACAGCATGGCGGGCGGCGCTTACCATGCTCGAGAGGTCTGCGTCATGGAAGCGGTAGCGTCGCTTCGCCCACTCGCCCAGGATCGGGATATGTGCCGGCACTCCCAGGGCTCCGACAGAATCCCACACGCCCAGGAAAGCGATCTTTAAGAGCGGTGCTTCCGGCAGGCCATTTGCTTCCCGCCAGGCGGCCTCCTTCGGGCTCGTCACAACGCGGGGCGACAAGTCCGCGCGAAATGCGTGGCTCTCTTCGCTGCTGGGATGCGTTCGCTTGGGTTGGTTAAGTGTCCTGTATCGGCGGATCGCTTCGGGAATGCGATTGAGTGAGTCCCGGTTGACGATACCTGTGGATCGAATGAACCCAGTGAGCGACCTTGCCGTGTATGCCCCGCGGGAGAAACCGAAGATGTAGATTTCGTCACCTGGCTCGTAGAGAAACACGAGATGGCGGTACGCCTCTTCGATGTTTTCGAGAAGCCCCCAGCCGAAGGCACCACCAAGAATTGCGTCGAGCTTACGTGAAACGCTCGTCACACCCTCGCCTGTCCCGACACCCTGGACATAGATGGGCACCTGGACGATCCCGATAGGATCAATCGGTTCGATCGTCTGCGCCAACTGAACAACGTTTGTCGGCGTCTTGCTATCGGACCGGTTCCAGGTCCCGTCGCAAAGGATGATAATCCGCTTCACCGTTCCTGCTCCTGCGCCTTGCCGACCCGATTACTTTTCCCGGAGGGTCGTCTTCGGATTTGCCTTGCCGTGCTTTGCCGTGACAAACCGCCCGCTGATCGCGCTGCGATAGCTTCCACCGGTCGAGCCGCTCTTCCCGGGCGCTTCTTTCACGGTCGTCCGCGGGTGCGACTTCCCGTACGATTTGGTGACGTATCGACCCGATTTCGCGCTGCGGTAGTTACCGCCGCTTTTCCCTTTCCCTGCCATTGGACTGCTCCTTTTCGTTGCATTCTGGCAAATCTGGACTAAAGATATCCTTGAGTCCTCATGTGGACTATCTACATCAGGACTTTTTTGGCAGTCAAGTCCAAAAAGGGACGACAGGAGGATCAATGCAACCACACACGGGTTCTGCGCCCGAAAACGGCGCGGGAGCGGTAAGGATTCCGGCAGTCATGGATGCTTTCACCAAACTTGCCGAGGACTGGGAGCTTTCTACTGATGAGCAGATCACGCTCCTTGGCTCACCAGGCCGCTCCACGTTCTTCAAGTGGAAGAAGTCCGGGGGCAATCTCCCGCACGACACCATTGAGCGAATTTCTCACCTGCTTGGCATCTACAAATCGCTTCAAATCGTCTTGCCCGAACCGGAATCGGCAGATGCTTGGGTCAAGAAATCGAATGCCTATTTTGATAATCGCAGCGCCCTAGAGGTGATGCTCGACGGGAACGTTGTGGATATCTACAAGGTGCGAGAATACCTCGATGCTCAACGCGGCGGCTGAATTCAACATCGAAGAGGTCGATGACGTCTTCTACATCCTAATTCCATCTCGGTTCCCACCGGTACCGCTCTACCGTCGCATCGCCGGCGGCTACGATGAGGAAGTTGCGGCCGTTGCCGAACTCCATAATCCCCGTGTGAAAGAGAAACAGCGGCTGCTAGGGCGAGCCGGGGTCAACGTCGACGAGACGTCGCCGCGTTTTCAGAACTGGAACCACGCGCCTTTCGCGTATTCCAACCCCGAGGGCAGCTGGTTCTTCAGTCCGCTCATACGCTGTTTGGAGATGTCGCAGGACAAACAGACAGCGCTCGCAGTCTCTGTGGCAAAAAGGGAGCGCTTCCTTTTGCAGACGAAGGAAGCGCCGATCGGCTTGGACATGAGGATGCTCAGTAGACGGGTCCGCGGGTCGTTTCTCGATGCCCAAGGTTTACCCGCAGATCTCACGCAGGACGAGCGTCGCGAACTAGGCAATGGGCTCGTTGATCGAGCCAGATCGGAGGAACTCTCTGGGGTTCTCTTTCGATCCCATGAACGCCCAAGCGGCACACGGGTCTGTGTACTGGACGGCAACGTGCTTGAACGCGCTGTGCAGGGAGAGCACTTCCGATACACATGGGATGGTCAACGAGTTTCGTCTCTCTACACCTTCAACAGCTCCGGCAGCGACGCAGACAATCTGATCGATCCCCGAGATTTGAGCGGGTCGGTGGACATTCTGGCGGCATAGTATGCTGAAAATGCCGAAACACGAGAACCAGTTGCAACTAAGAAGCGAATTAGGGCGGGTGAAATGTTCCTTACGTGAACTACGGGGCTTAGGGAGAGCGTGAGCGTAAGACGGGAATTACCGTACCGTTCGTCATCAGAACGATCAGGCCCCGTTCGGCGCCGGTCATGTCGAGATAGGCACGCACCTGAGCCCGATAGTGATGAAGTGTCTCCTGGGCGGGATTCACGTCGCTCTTCCAGTCGATCACAACGGCTGGTCGAGCGTCTCCTCATCCAGTCCAGGGCATCCCCGCTCTGCTTTTCTGGTGAGTTCCAGAGCCGACAACCACCAGCCTCTTTGAAAATTGGATAATTTGTCCATCTTTGATGGGCTATCTCACAGCTTTTCACAGAAACAAGTGGCGGCCTCTTTAAAAATGCATCATTATGTCGCCCATGAGCGGACAAGAACACGAAAAACTAAAGAGCCTTCTTGAGGCTGTCCCCACGGGGTTCCTCGTGGACTCCGCCTGGCTGGAGCACCACGGGATAGGTCGGCGTTCGTCCTACGCCTATGTCCAACGCGGCTGGCTGGAACGCCTTGGACGCGGCGTCTTCCGCCGTCCCGCACCAAGCAGCGCCACCACGAATACGCTCGACTGGAAGACCTGCCTGCTCTCGCTCCAGCACATCATGCACTACCCTGTCCATATCGGGGGGGCGGCGGCATTGGGCCTGCAAGGCTATGCGCACTATCTCTCACTCGGCGACAAGAGCACAGTCTGGCTCTACGGCTCAAAAATCCCCAACTGGCTCGAAAAACTGCCGCTCAACACCGAACTCCGCACACGCAGCGTATCGCTGTTCTCCGACCCGGAGTTGGGTGTCGATGACTCGCGCAATAATCAGGTAGAGACAGCATCGTCCCTGCCCTGGGACTGGAAACTGGTGATGTCCTCACCGGAACGCGCGATCTTTGAGGCGCTGGACGAGTTGCCGGATCAGGAGAGCTTTCACAACCTCGACACGGTGTTCGAAAGCCTGACGACGTTGCGACCGAGAACCCTCTCGGCACTGCTCAGAAGTTGCAAAAAGATCAAGGTCAAACGACTGTTCTTCGTGTTCGCCGACCGCCACGACCATGCCTGGCGCAAGCGTCTCGATCCGGAAGACTTCGACCTCGGCAGCGGGGATCGCGCCTTGGTCAAAGGCGGCAGGATACACCCGCGCTACAGGATCATGGTGCCCGAAGAGTTTGTAAGAAAGGAACGTGGTGATGGCGCGTGAAGACTATGCTGCCCAAGTGGCCCTGCTTGTGCGGGTACTTCCATATGTCGCGAAGGAGGAGATATTTGCACTCAAGGGCGGGACAGCCATCAACCTCTTCTATCGCGACCTTCCGCGGCTCTCAGTCGATATCGATCTGACCTATCTGCCGGTCAAGGACCGCGCCGAAAGCCTCGTCGAGATCAATGACGCGATGGACCGGATTGCCGCCGCCATCGAAGGCGGCATCACCGGCGCCAAAGCGCAGCGCATTGCCGGCGGTGGCGGCGGCGCCACGCGTGCGCTCGCACGCCTCGGCGCAGCCGAAATCAAAATCGAAACCTCCCCCGTAACCCGGGGCGTCGTGCACGATCCGGAACACCGCGAAGTCTCCGAAGCAGTCGAGGAGGCGTTCGGGTATGCGACGATCAACATCGTCTCCTTCGAGGATTTGTTCGGCGGCAAGCTACATGCGGCCCTAGATCGCCAGCACCCGCGAGACCTCTACGACGTTAAACTGCTCTACGAGAACGAAGGGTTTACCGACGCGTTGTTCCGTACTTTTCTGATCTACGTCGCGAGTTCACCCCGCCCGCCGCACGAACTTCTGAACCCAAACCTGATCGATCTGGATCAGCCCTATGCCCAGGAATTCGAGGGCATGACGAAGGAAGCGGTCGACCTCGGGGAACTAGTCGCGACGCGCGACCGCCTGATCGGTGATATCCAATCCCGCTTGGATGAGGGCGCGAAGAGATTCCTGAGAACCCTGCATGACGGCGCCCCCGACTTCGACGCGATCGACCGCCCTCAGGCGGCCGAGCTTCCAGCGGTCCGATGGAAGCTCATCAACGTGAACAAGCTGAAAGCAGAAAACCCCAAGAAGCATGCCGCCCAAGGGGAAGAGCTGGAGAAGCTCCTTGACTGAAGGTTGGGGCTCTTGGGGAAATCTGCTCAAAGAGCTAGAGCTCAGGATCGAAACCTGAGTTCTCCAAAAAAGCACGATCGGGAGTGTCACGAAATGTCCACTACCTGCCTCACCGTTTGGCCGATACGAAGATCGCCAGTCCGACACCATTCTTATGACTCGCAGTCCAAACCTGCGTCCTGCAACTGCTCCCGCTCTGGCAGATCCGCGAGAGCCTCCAGATCAAACGCGACAAGGAACTGCTCTGTGGTCACGAATGTATAGGGAGCCCCTCGCTTGGGCGACCTTGGCCCAGTCCCGATCAGATTGTGCGCATGCAGCCGACCGATCAGGTCGCGGCTGATTTCCTTACCGAAGATGTCCTTGAGCCCGTCGCGCGTGATTGGCTGGTGGTAAGCGATGGCGGCCAGGACCGCGACGTCAAACTCGCTCAGATCAAGTAATTGATCCCCGACGTCCGCCACGGCGCGGATCGCCGGCGCGTAAGCGGCCCGCGTCCGGAGCATCCAGCCGTTGGCGACTTGGGCGACCTCGAAGGCCCGCCCCTCTAGATCCGCGGCAAGGTCATGAACTAGCAGGTCGACCGAAGCGCCCTGCCCCACCACGCGGGCCAGGTCGTCGCGCGGCACCGGCGAGGCGGAGGCAAAGAGCACCGCCTCGATCCGGCGCATCCATTCCCGCCAACGCAGCTCCGGCGGCAGGTCGACCAGCTCGCGATCTAGTTCGGGGTCAGGACGATCCTTTGCCATCGCTACACCCCGTAAAGCCGGAAGGTGTCGCGGCCCGTCAATTCGCGCACTGCACCGAGCTCGACCAGCCGGTCGCAAAGCCGCCGCGCGGCGCGATCCGGCAGAGGAAGCGCTGAAGGCGCCACGGCATCGTGGGTCAGGAACATCTCGACCGCATCGCCAGCCCCTTTGGCCCGGAGCTTGGGTCCGACCGCCTTCAGATGCGCCGCCCGACGCGCGAGGTCGGTAGAGAGACGCGTGGCCTCGACCGCCGATGAGATGAGTGCCCGATGACAGGCGAGACGTAAATCGTCGCCATGCCTACGCAGGTCAGAGCGTTTCAGGCCAGGGGCCAGCAGCGGCACGAGATGATCCCAGCCGAGTGCCTGAGCTAGGGCGGCATCCGCGAGGATCAGCCCTGCTACCTCTGCGCGCGGCGCCTCGCGCAGAACGGCTTCCAGCGCCATCGCGGCCCGGCTCACCGGCATCCCTTTGCCCGCATCAAGCCACGCGGCAATCTGGCCGGTGTCGATGTTCGGCCAAGCCCGACCCAGAGCCTTGATCGACAGCGGCCGCTCCGCCGCACGCCGCCAGGCGAGGAAGGTTTCGCCCGCTGGTCCCGGCAGATCGCCGGGGCGCAGAAGGTTTATGGCATCGCGCAGCTCCGCCTCCCGCTCCGGCCGCCCAGAAAACGCGACACAAGCGGCCGCCGCGCGCAGCGCGAGCCTGTCCCGCAACAAGGCGTGGGACACCTCCGCGCGTCCTAGCACAACATGTAGGTGGTTCAGCACCGCGCCCGACAAAAACGCAACATCTTCAAGGGTTTCAGAACGCGTGGAGGTGACCCAGGCAGGCATCCGGGGTACCATGTCAAGGTCGCTGATGTGATCCGGCCGGGCAACTGTCATGCCCAGAGCCTACACTTTCGCGGCGCTTTTATCCACAAAATAGCGCTCTAAACGCCCCACCCTGAGGCTCTCCGCCATGTCCAATAAGTTTGCATTATCGGACATTGAAGAATATCCTCCGCGACATGCCGGAAACCCCCGAGAAACCGAGCTCAGAACCGCCACACGGGTCGTCGCACAGCGAGGACAACGAGAGCGATCGCCCCGGCACCGAGGCGTTGACCCTGCCCGCCGATGTCGCCGGCTCCGGCACCCTCGACCGGCTGGTCGACACCGCCCGCGACTATGCCCGCGCCGCCGCCTCCGAGAACACGCTGAAGGCCTATGCAGCGGACTGGGCGCAGTTCACCCGCTGGTGCCGGATGAAGGGCGCCGCCCCCCTGCCGCCCTCGCCCGAGGTGATCGGGCTCTACCTCGCCGATCTCGCCTCTGGCGCGGGCCACGCCCCTGCCCTCTCGGTCACGACGATCGAACGCCGGCTGTCGGGCCTCGCCTGGAACTACGCGCAGCGCGGCTGTTCCCTCGACCGCAGGGACCGCCACATCGCCACCGTGCTGGCCGGGATCCGGCGTCGCCATGCCCGCCCGCCCCGCCGCAAGGATGCGCTCCTGCCGGGCGACATCCGCGCCATGGTGGCCACGCTGCCCTTTGACCTGCGCGGGCTCCGCGACCGCGCGATCCTGCTGCTCGGCTATGCGGGCGGGCTCAGGCGGTCCGAGATCACCGGGCTCGACGTGCATCGCGACGACACCCCCGACAGCGGCGGCTGGATCGACATTCTTCCCGAAGGCGTCGTGCTGACGCTCGACGCCAAGACCGGCTGGCGCGAGGTCGAGGTCGGCCGTGGCGCGTCGGACCTGACCTGCCCGGTGCATGCCCTCGAACAGTGGCTGCACTTCGCGCGGATCGACCTTGGCCCCGTCTTCGTGCGGGTTGCGCGGGACGGCAAGCGCGCCCTCGACAGCCGTCTCTCTAACAAACACGTCGCGCGGCTGATCAGGGCCACCGTGCTGGAAAGCGGAATCCGCGGAGAGATTCCCGCAAAAGACCGCCTCGCCCTCTTCTCGGGTCACTCCCTGCGCGCCGGCCTGGCCAGCTCGGCCGAGGTCGACGAGCGCCACGTCCAGAAACAGCTCGGGCACGCCTCGGCGGAGATGACGCGCCGCTACCAGCGCCGTAGATCTCCCATCACGCCGCCTGCGCGCTGAGCCTGCCATAGAAGCTGCGCTCGAGATGCAACTCACCTGCCCCGGCCTTCTCGATCATGCCGCGGAGATAGCCGCCCGGCGATGCCACTTCGCCCTTGGCGTGTTTGTCGAAGGTCAGAACCAGTGCCGCCGTGGCAATCTGGGGCCCGAGACGGTCCTGCGCCAGGTTCCAGGCGTGTTCCGAGACGCCGATCATCGGCCGCAACTGCCCGGCAACCCGGTGCAGATCGCCCCAGTCTTTCAGATATCCGCCCACATTGCGTGCCCAGGATGCGAACTCAGGACAGGCTTGCATCACCGTTGGCAAATCGAGAGCCGCTCCACGTTTCTTACGCGCCTCGGCCACCCAATCTTCCAGATCCCTGTCCACGCGCTCTTCCGGTGGGGCATTTGGCGCGGCGCCGGTCGCTTCCTCTTTTTCAGAGGAATTACTGAGTACAGGATTTAGTTTGGTTGTAATTAGTATATGAGGTTCGGAAATGACCTCCCTGGGGTTCATTTCATGAGTCTTTTCACTGGCTTTTTCAATGGTTTCCGACGTGCTTTCCACAACCTCATCCGCTCGAACGGCCTTGAGATAAGCTGCCTCGACCCGCACCTGAAGCTCCCGGAACCAGTCCATGAGCCTCGCAAGCGTCTCTGACGCCGTGTGGCGGCGTGGAAGCCGCACCAGGAGCTCTTCGAACAGGGTCGTGAGCTGCGCCCAGGGGCCCTTAAAAGCGCCGCTGACAGCCGCCTCGATCCGTGCGCGGATCATGCGCCGCGAGACGGTGATCTGGCGCTTCAGGCGCTGGCAGAGCGCACGTTCGGCCTGGATCTCGATATGCAGCTGTTCGAACTCCTCTGCGCGGGCTGAGAGCGGCGACAGATCGAAGCCATAGGCCTCGATGATGTGGCCCTCCTCGTTTCTGCGGCCCCAGCGTTTGCCGTTGGGACTGTCCTTGAAGGAAATCACGCCGAACTCGGCCAGGCGTCGCGCATGGCGCTTGAGGGCCGAGAGCGAGAAGCCCGTCTGTTCCATCAGATAGGCGTTCGACGCCCAGACGATGGGCCGCCTGCCTTCTTCCCAGTCTTGGGCCTGTGTGAAGGCCCCGAGCGTGTCGAGGAGCAGGAGGTCACCGGCCTTCAGGCCGATATGCGCTCCTACCCTTTTGACGGCCACGAATGCTGTTGATTTGGGTACAGCAATCCGTTCACCGGCTTGGGCAAGCTGCTCTGCAATGCCAAGACCCGGTGTCGGCTTGCGCCAACCTGTATGTTTCATGCCTGTATCTCACCTCCGATTGCGTGGAGGCAAAAGAAACCCGTTCGCCGGAGCGGCGTTCTTGTTGACACTGATTCGAGAGAAACCTATCTTGAAGGCGACCAAACCAATAAGATCAGCTCTCAGGCCCTCAGCTTGGGGGCTTTTCTTTTGCCTTTAGGTCACATCTTCTTCTCGCTCGTTGCCTCAATCTCCGGAGTCGCCTTGCTGTCAAGGCCTCAGCCCGCCGGCGGCTCCTCCTTGTTCCTGGTGAGGAAGTCGGCGATCAGATCGCTCAGCTCCTCAAGCTTCTGCTGGCTCAGCGGCACGCTTGCCGCCTTGATCGACAAGGTGCCGTTGGCCGAGATCAGCGACAGGTTCCGGCTGCCGATCTTCCGCTTCGCCACAAGCTTCGGCGGCGCCCGTTTTGCCGGCTTCTTCGGCTTGCTCTCGAGGCTCGCCATCGCCTTCTGAAGATCGCCGAAGCTCATCTCGTAGACGTTCTTGAACGTATTCAAGAGCTCGTCCTGCGCGGCAAAGACGGCGCGCGCGCGCGACACGACGCTCTCATGCACGCCGAGGCGCGATGCGAAGGCCACCGCGGTGATTCTCTCGCCCGCGTCGCGCAGGGTCTCGTACATCTCGCCGATGGCCAGCAGGCGTTCGAAGGCGCTCAGGTTCTCCCGTTCCTCGTTCTCACGGAACCGGAGGAAGAGCATCTCGAACTGGGTGTTCCCGGCGCTGCGTTTCTCCGGCGGCGCCAGAATCGCGCGGAGGTTCAGGCCAAGCTTCCTCGCCGCCGCGTGACGCCGCCGCCCGGTCAGCATGATGAAACGAACGCCCTCGACCGCGGCCGGGTTCAGCGGGTCGGGCCGCCAATCCGGGTCCTCCGGCCAGACCATGATTGGTGTATCCTGCCCGTTCGCCTCGATACTGGCGAGCAGCGCCTGGAAGGCCTCCCGCTCCATCCAGTCGTCGCGGCGGTCGGATCCGATGGGATCCTCGACTTGATCGGGGGCGAGGCTGATCTCATGACGGCCGTTTAGGATATCCTCGGCTAGCTGCGCCCGGCCCTGCTCCACCGCCGCCTGCGACTGTGCCAGCGCGCCCGCCTTCCAGGCGCTGCCAGCCCCCTTGAAGGCGGCGGGCACCTGCGTGGCCGAGACCTTTTCGCCTTCACCACCGTCCTGACCCGCAGGCGGGTTCATCGCCTTCGAGACCAGCGATCTTGGGATGCTTCGCTTCATGCCGCGTCCTCCCCGCCATCTGCATCGTCGTCGTAGAACTCGTCCATCCAGGCATTCGCGTATCCGCGTTCCAGCCCGGGCCAGAGCCGGCTCACGAGGGCGTCGTTGACCGCATCGGCATTCTCGATGAACCGGTTGATGCCCTTCCGCTTGCCCGGCGTATCCGGCTCGTACTCGTAGACCGACTGGTAGACGTCCGAAGCGTTCGAGATCGCGTCCGAGCGCAGGTAGAACACCGGCAGTATCTCCGTCGGGCAATGTTCGAGCAGGTTGCCGATATGGTTCAGGTCCTGCCCGTTCGAGCGCTGCACGATCGTCGGCAGCAGCATGTTGGCGCCGGATCCGATGTCGATGCGCTCATGCGCCAGGATGTGCTGCAGCATGCCCAGAAGGCCGTTCACGAAGGTGGAGAGCGTCGCAATGTCGAAGCCCTTCATGGTCTGCGGGATGACCAGCGAGGAGGAGGCGATCACGTTGTTGAGCTGGAACAGCGTGAGGGCGGGCTGGTAGTCGATGATGATGCAGTCCAGCGTCTCGTTCAGGGCCTGCTCCAGTCGCGCGGCGTCGACCTTGCCACCCGTGACGAGCTTGTTCGGCGCGGTCACCGGCGGATACGCGGCCTTCCATCGGTCGATCGAATCCCGGAGGTAGCGGTAGAAGCTCTTTCCGGCGGGGGCTTCGCGGACCAGACGCGCGATCTGAATCTCGCCCTCGGAGGTCTCGCCATGGGCGGGCACCAGCCGCAGGCCGGGCCAGGAGGTCCTGAGGAAGAAGCTGTCGAGCGCCTCGGCCGGATGATCGGTGTAGGGCGCGTCCTCGGACTGGAACAGCCCCGCGAAATCCACCATCGAAGGCGTGTCCTCTGTCGGCATCTGCGACAGGGCCACACCGCCCACGAAATAGAGCGTGATCGTGCTTTGCGGATCCGCGTCCATGACACCGACCCGCATACCGTAATGCAGGCTCAGATACTGGGCGAAATGGGCCGCGCTGAGGCTCTTGGCGGTGCCGCCCTTCTGGCTGGCGAAGGAGATGACGGGCAGGGGGTCTCCGTCCTTGCGCCATGCGAGGTAGTCGAAGGGACGCTTGGCCGAGGCGGCCAGCAGCGCCCGCATGTGCATCAGTTCTTGCAGTGTGAAGACGCGCTCGCGCCCGACATACTCCCCCTTCGGGAAATCCTCGTTCGCATTGGCGAACTTCGTCAGGTACTGGATGCTCACGTTCAGGAAGCGGGCGCATTGGCGCATCGACCAGGTCCGCTTGATGCGGTGGCGCAGCGTGAGTTCCTTGTTGACCGCAACCATGGTACGCTCAAGCCCACGCGACAGATCGGTCAAGAACTGTTCCAGATTTCCGCTCATCTTGCCTACCCCGACTCCGGTTGATTCCGAGTTCGACTCGTTTTCGCCATCATAGTAGCACCATTATCTGTAAAAGCGGAAGATACCAAGCGCCTATGGCATTTCAGGCGTTCGGTATGAGGCGGATCGGCATGAAAACAAAATCTTGAACGCATTCAAGATCGGTGGGTTTGGGTGGACTTGGGAATGCCGAGAGTCGCACGAAAAGGGGTTGCGACACGTCGGACGGCAGTCTGCCGCATCCACTCGCAGATCCAGGAGTGACATCACCCCCCCCCCCAAATAGACGAGACCGCCTTCAGGCACCGTCCAGATCCGTTGGCCGGAACCGATCTACCGAGACGCGGCGCTTTCGTACCTGCCGGGGATGTCGGGCATCAAGCCCGGCCCGCGCCACCGCATTTCAGACTCCGTGGCTCAGGCGATTTCGGTACTCAGCCTTTCGATCCTCGTCTGCCCGTCTCCGATGCTCCGGTCACGATGTCGTTGTCTTCACCCAGCAGGGGTGGAGCGCGCCGGACCGGCGGGCGAATGCCGTCGAGCCGACTCGGAGAGTTGATGACTCGGCAGGCACGCCCGTCCAGGGCGGCAATTTCGCCCAAGGTCCCGAGATGGCGAACCTGCTCGTTCAACGGCACCTCGGCAATCGCAAGGGCAGGAGAGACGGGCACGTCGTTGTCAGTCAGGCGGAGGCGCCATGCCTCGAGAGTCCGGTTGCGGAAGATCCCCGCCAGCGCGGTCTGCAGCGGCACATAATTCTCGTAGCGGTCCTGCCGAGTCGCGAACCTAGGATCGGCGGAGAGCGAGGCATCGTCCACCGCCTTCAGCAATGCGTGCCAGAACTTCACCGCTGAGGAAAGGTGGATCATCAGGACCTTCCTGTCTGCCGTCGTCAATGCATAGTTCTGCGAGGCCCGTGCCCTTGTCAGCCTATCGACCTCATAGCCTTCGTCGTCCATGGCGAAGCTGTCCGGCGTGAAGGCGATCGAGGCTTCGAGCATGTTGACCTCGACCCTTCGCGCCGCCCGGCCGCGTTCCCGCCCGAGGAGCGCAGCGAGGATGCCATGGGCGGCGAACATCCCGGTCACGTTGTCCGACAGGGTGGGGCCGGAGAGGCCCGGCTCCGCCGGATCGACCTTCAGATGCGCAATGCCGGAGAGCGCCAGTGCGACTGTGTCGTAGGCCGGCCTCGTCAGGTAGGGACCACCGGCGCCAAAGCCGGTAATCGAGCAATAGACGAGGTCGGGAAAATCGCGTGCGATGCGGTCCTCGGGGAACCCGAGCCGGTCCAGAACGCCGGGGCGGAAGTTTTCGAGCAGGGCACCGGCGGTCGCCAGCAGCCGGGCGAGCTCCGCGCGCCCGGGCTCGACGGAGAGGTCGAGCGTCACGCTGGCCTTGCCCTTGTTGTGGGCCCGGAAATGCGCGGCATAGGTGCCGCCCGTGAACGCCTGGAACGGGTCGCCTTCGGGGCGTTCGACCTTGATGACCTCGGCCAGTATCGACGTCGCGAGGGGCGCGGTGATCATGGCTCCAAGCTTGATGACCTGCAGGCCATTCAGCGGCAACTGACTTTCGATCGCCACGCGAACCCCCTCTGCCAGCGGCCTGCGCGGAAACCTCTGAAATGCCGGAATAGCTTTCATGGCCTCGCTGCAGCTGTCAAACCGGACCGGGCCCTTTCACCGCATTCATGCCGCGATACGGCCTTCCCCGGGGCGGATTTCGCATCTGCGAAATCTCGGGCCGCTCGGGCGGGCGCTCCGACGGCAGCCATCCCTCGCGGTCACTCTTCGCCCCCGCGAGGCTTACGTCCCGCGGGGCGAAGCGGGCAGGGGGGTCAGGGATAGGTCTCCCGCGTCAGGGGCGGGCGGAAAGTCAGGTCCTCGCCGCGGTGCATGGCGATGTTGATACGGAACGCCTCGGCGATGCGTTCGGAGCGTGCTATGAAGAGCGCCGCCGCCACGGGCGGGCAAAGCCCGGTCACCGTATGCCGGAACAGCGCGAGCCAGCGGCGGAAATGCGCGTCGTCGAGCGCGCCGATGGCGAGGTGCTTCGGCATCGGGCGGCCGTCGTAACTGCGGGTGCCGAGCAGGGAAGAGCACCAGAAATCGGTGATCCGGTCGATATGCGCCTGCCAGCGCGCTTCCGGGACATGGGCCCGGAAGACGGGGCCTATGACGGGATCCTCGCGGGCCAACGCGTAGAAGTGCCGGACGACGCGGGCAATCATCGCCTCGTCCAGCCCCGCGGCGACGGCTTCGGGCGAGCGGGGCGCGCTGGTCACCGGGATGCCTCGCTGATGACATAGGTGCAGCGCCGCCCGCCCGAGACGATGTGCTCCACCCGCTCAATTTCGGCGCCCTTGCCCAGCACAGCCTGAAACACCGCCTTCTCGGCACGGCAGAAGCCTTGGCACAGGGCGGCAGCGGCACAGATCGGGCAGTGGTTCTCGATCAGGAGGAGCGCGCCGTCCTCGCCCTCCTCGGCTGTTGCCATGTAGCCCTCGGCGGTGCGCAGAGCGGCGAGGCGGGTTACCCGTTCCCCGAGGCTCCGGCACTTCGCCATTTCCCGCTGGTAGAGTGCCTGTGTTGCGGCTTCCCTGGCACCGATGATGCGGTCGAGCGCCTCCTCGCCCAGGACCTTGGCGACGCTGCGCAGGATGTCCACCGTCAGCGCCGCGTGGCTGTCGGGAAAGCGGGCCTGCCCCTTGGCTGTCAGGTGCCAGTAGGTGGCGGGGCGGCCGCGCCCGGCGGCCCGCCTTTCATCGGCGACCAGCCCCTGTTCGGCCAGTTTCAGGAGTTGCTGCCGGGCTGCCTCGCCGGTGATGCCCAGCTTCTCGCCGATCCCGGCCGAGGTCAGCGCGCCGCTCATTTTGAGCGCCATCAGGATCCGCTCGGAGGGGGCGCGGGGCGACCATGCGGGATTTTCCAAGTTGTCGCTTGACATATTTGCCCTGATGTTTTTCAAACAGTTAACTTGTTTTATTATCTGAGCCCGCCGCGATACGCAAGCACCGGCGGAAAAGGAGACGCATCATGGCTTTCGAACTGCCCGCCCTGAACTATGCCCATTCCGCCCTCGCCGACCGCGGCATGAGCCAGGAGACGCTTGAGCTGCACCACGACAAGCACCACCAGGCCTATGTCACGGCGCTGAACGGCTTCGTTGAGAAGAACGCCGCGCTGCAGGGCAAGACGCTGGAAGAGATCGTGGCGCTCAGCTACGCCGATCCGGCGCTCGCCGGGGTATTCAACCAAGCCGGGCAGCACTGGAACCACATCCATTTCTGGAACGCCCTGTCGCCCGAGGGCGGCCGAATCCCGGGCGGGCTCGAGGCGCGGCTGACAGAATTCTTCGGTTCGGTCGAGGCCTTCAAGGAGGCCTTCAAGGCGGCGGCGGTCGGGCAGTTCGGCTCGGGCTGGGCCTGGCTGATCCAGCAGGAAAACGGCGGGCTGGCCGTCACCAAGACGCCGAACGGAGTCAACCCGCTGGCAACAGGCGAGGGCAGGGCGCTGCTGGGGCTCGACGTATGGGAGCACAGCTACTACGTCGACTTCCGCAACCGGCGGCCCGATTATGTGACCAACTTCCTTGACAATCTGGCGAACTACGACTTCGCAGAATCCAACCTGGTCTGACCAGTTTGCTGACACCCGTCGCGCCTCTCGGGGCGCGGCGGGCGCTTTTGTTGAAGCGGATCCGCCCATGACCCATGACCCGAGCCAGATGTGCATTGCCCGAGCGTGCGGAAACATCGGCGCGGGGTTTCCTTCACCCGCATCGGGATGCGGAGACTGACGATGCCTGGCGAGATCAATGACTTTTCGGGGGACACACGCGGTCTCACTCAGACCTTCCGCGACGCGATGGCGTCTCTGGCCGCCACAGCCTGCGTCGTCACGGCGGCCAGAGACGGGATGCGCCTCGGCCGGACCGTGACCGCTGCCTTCTCGCTGGCGGTGGAACCGCCGTCGATCCTCGTCTCGATCCGCGAGGAATCGGCTCTGGCGGCGATGATCCGCCGCGCGGGCGGTTTCTCCTTCGCGATGCTTACCGTACCGCAGCAGCCGGTCGCCGAGGCTTTCGCCGGCCAGTTGCCGCCGGAGGAGCGGTTCCGGCGCGGCGACTGGACGGCCTGGCCCTCGGGCCATCCCCGGCTGCATGGCGCGGTTGCGACGATGGATTGTGCCGTCGGCGGCGAGATTCCGGTGGCGGGACATGTCCTTTTCGTCGGAGAGGTGCGCGTGCTCGAGTTTGACCGCGCCCGCGCCCCGCTGATCTGGCACGACCGCGGCTTCCGGACGGTCCGGAGGCTCTGACCTCCGGGCCGGCATCATGTCACCGCCCGCTTTCACAGGAACACAATGATGAAACTGCCCTGGCACCATATCTTTGCCGCCCTGCTCGCCGCCTTCTTCGTGCTTGGCGGCACCATGAACATCTTCATCTCGGAAGAGATCGCGGCAGACTATCAGAGGTGGGGCTATCCGGAGTGGTTCCATTACCTGACCGGGATGCTGGAATGGGCCTCGGCCTTCCTGATCGCGCTGCCCGCAACGCGGCTCTACGGCAGCGTCCTGGGCGGGGCGGTGATGGCCGCCGCCGCGGGCACCGTCGTTCTGAACGGAGAGTATTCCCATGCGGTGGCGCCGCTGGTCGTCCTGGGGCTGGTCGCGCTGAACGGATGGCTTGCCGGGCGGCGGCGCTGACCCGTCCCCTCGGGTGACCTTCCGGCGCCCCGGTCCGGGGCGCCCAATTTCCGAGCGGTCCGGAACCGGCGGTCGCGCCGTTCCTCTTGGACCTCGGCCGCACTGATGGGGCGTGCACCCGTCAGGCATGTGCATTGCCGTCTTTCGGCAGTCGGTCGATCACGCAAGACGCGGTAAATGCGCTCGTTTTCCAGATTCTGCCAAGCCGAGCGGGTCGGCCATGTCGTGCAGGCTCCGGCACGAGAAGCGCGCGTTCCTTGGGTGCGGGCTCGATCTCCTGCGCATGATTTTCGGGCAGACGATCGGGATAGAACTCGAAAACTAGATAGACCTCTAATAAATTTGTTGACCTAAGATCATGATTTATAACATAGTCGATGTATACAAAGACTCGCGCGACGCGATCGCGGGCGCTCGTCACGATGGTTCAACAACGGCTTGAGGGCCGGTTCGAGAAGGGGTCTTCCATGCAGGTATGCGACCTGACCGCATCCGAGGCGCGCCGCAGGATCGGCAGCAAGGAACTTTCTCCGGTCGAGCTTCTCGAATCCTGCCTTTCGCGGATCGAACAGGTCAATCCGCCGGTGAACGGGGTCGTCGCGATTGCCTACGATGCGGCCCGGGCCGATGCGAAAGCCGCTGAGGCGGCCGTCATGTCCGGCGCAGAACTGCCGCCGCTGCACGGCCTGCCGGTCGGAATCAAGGATCTGGTGGACACCAAGGGGCTGACCACGACCTTCGGCTCCGAGATCTTCCGGCACAACGTGCCCGAGGCCGACGAGGCGCTGGTCGCCAACCTGCGCGCGCAGGGTGCCAATGTCTTTGCCAAGACCAACACGCCGGAGAACGGGGCGGGGGGCAACACATTCAACCCCGTCTACGGAGTCAGCGGCAATCCCTTTGCCCCCGCCCTGACCTGCGGCGGGTCGTCGGGCGGCTCGGCCATCGCGCTGGCCGCCGGGATGATGCCGCTCGCCCACGGGTCGGACAACGCCGGCAGCCTGAGGATCCCGGCATCGTTCTGCGGCGTTGTGGGGATGCGCCCGACGGCGGGCGTCGTGGCTTCGGACAAGCGCTCCATCGGCATGACCCATTTCCCGGTGCAGGGGCCGATGGCCCGCACGGCCGAGGATGCACTGATGATGCTCAGAGCGATGGCCACGTCGGATCCGCTCGATCCCCTGGCCTCGCTGCTCGACTGGTCGCTGGACCGGCCGGTCGACCTGTCCTCGCTCAGGATCGCGACATCCGAGGACCTGGGCTTCGCACCGATCGAGGACGATCTTCGCGACGTGTTCCGGGACCGGCTCGCCGTCTTCGGCAGCTCGTTCCACAGCGCCGACGCGGCGCATCCGGACATGGGCGACGTCCAGCATGTCTACGAGGTTCTGCGCGCCTCGCATTACATCGGCATGTATGCGGAGAAGGAGCGCGAGCGGCCCGGTCAGTGGGGACCGCTGGTGGCGCAGAACCTGGAACATGCCTCCCGGTTCTCGATCCGCGATGTCGGCGTAGCAATGGCCGAGCAGACGGTCATCTACCGCCGGGCGCAGGCGTTCTTCCGGGAGTTCGACATCCTGATCACCCCGACCGTCGGCGTATCGCCCTGGCCGAAGCATCAGGTCTATCCGGCCAGCGTGAACGGCCGTCCGATGGCGAACTACTTCGAATATGTCGGGCTGACCTACGGGATCACGTTGCTGAACCACCCCGCGATCTCGATCCCCTGCGGCGTCGACCGGCATGGGCTGCCCTTCGGCATCCAGCTGATCGGACGGCGCAACGAGGACCTCAGGCTGATGCATGTGGCCTGCGCGCTCGAGAGCGTGCTGGCGCGCCATGCCTCCACAAGGCGTCCGGTGCCGGACATGCAGGCGCTGTCGGAAGTGACCGTGCGCGACGAGATGGAGCCGGTGCTGTGATCCTCGGATCGCCGGATACGGACCGCCCGCCGGGGACCGGCGGCCCGAACATCGACTGGGCGCGCCGCCGGTGCGATGCGATGCTGCCGGCATCCGGAAACAGCATCAGGGAGGAGATGCCAGTGGAAATGCGCGTCAAGACCGACAGGGAGACGCTGAGGGACAAGGCGACCAACGTGATCCGCGAGGCGATCATGTCGTTGCACTACCGTCCCGGCGAGGCGCTGATCGAACGCTTGCTCTGCGAGGAGACCGGCGTCAGCCGAAGCTCGATCCGCGAGGCCCTGCGCCTGCTCGAAGCGGAGGGTCTGGTCCGCAGGGAAACCAGCCGCGGCCTCGTCGTGGCCGAACTGACCGCCGGAGAAATCCGGGACATCTTCGATCTTCGGCTCATCCTCGAGTCCGAGTTGCTGCGCCGGTATGTCGAGAACGGGGCGGCGGCCGATCTGAGCACATTGTCCGCGCTGCTCGACCAGGCCGAGCGCGAGGCGAAGCGTGACGGCGAGGATTACACACGGGTTCTCAGCCGGTTCGTGCAGCGGGTCTGGGAAGGCGGCGGCAACGCGGTCGCGGTTCGGACGCTGGAGTCGCTGCTCAGCCGGATCAATTACATCCGGGTGATCCTCTATCGCACGACGTCGATGGACGAGCATTACCACACGATCGGGTTGCTGCGCTCGGTGCTCGAAGCGATCGAGGCCGGGGATGCCGGGAAGGCCGTGGAGACCTACCGCGGCTACCTGACGCGCGCGCAGGACCGGATGGTCGGGATCATTGAGGAACGGAAGCAGAAATAGCCCCTGCGCGGGGCGTGGCCTCTGCCGCCGAAGCGGGGAGGGGCAGGCGGAACACGCTGCCGGCAGATCGGCGGCAGGGCTGAAGAAAGGGAAGGCACATGCAGGGCACGGCGCGCGACAATGCGATTGCACGGGGACGCAGCTACCTCGCCTCGGGTGAGTTTCTGGACACGCTGCGCCGCTTGGTGGCGGTTCAGAGCGAAAGCCATCCGCCCCTGAAAAAGCCCGAGCTCGAGCGCTACTGCCACGAAGTCATGGGCCCCTACCTGCAGAAGATGGGCTTCGGGATCGAGATCTTCGACAATCCGCTGCCCGAACACGGCCCCTTCCTGGTCGCCAGCAAGATCGAGGACAAGAGCCTTCCGACGGTGCTGGTCTACGGCCACGGCGACGTGGTGCGGGCGATGCCGGAGCGCTGGCGCGTGGACCTCGACCCCTGGGAACTGAAGGTCGAGGGCAACCGCGTCTACGGCCGCGGCACCGTCGACAACAAGGGCCAGCACCTGATCGCCATCGAAGCCCTGCGCGCGGTGCTCGAGGAGCGCGGGTCCCTCGGGTTCAACGCCAAGATCCTGATCGAGATGGGCGAAGAGGCGGGCTCGCCCGGCCTTGCCCGGTTCCTGGAAGATCACAAGGCGCTGCTGGCCTCGGACGTGTTCATCGCGCTCGACGGGCCGCGCCAGAACATGGATGTCGCCGACATCACCCTCGGAACCCGCGGCGGGCTGTCGGTGGACCTCGTGGTGGATCTGCGGGAGGGCAGCCATCATTCCGGACACTGGGGCGGCCTGCTGAAGGACCCGGCCGTGGTGCTCGCGCATGCGATCTCGACGATCATCTCCCGCGAGGGAAGGATCATGGTCGACGGATGGCGCCCGCAGGACGTGCCGCAATCGGTGCGCGAGGCGAGCCAGGCGGTGCGGGTGAAGGACCTTCCCGGAGCGCCCGTGCCCGACGAGGGCTGGGGCGAGCCCGGCATGGGGCGGGCCGAGCGCATCTATGCCTGGAACAGCGCCATCGTTCTCTCGATGATCAGCGGACAGCCGGAAAACCCGGTGCCGGCGGTCGCAGGCTTCGCGAAGGCGCGCATCCAGCTCCGCCACACCATCGACACCGACGCCGGTGACGTGGCCCCCGCGCTCAGGCGGCACCTGGACGCACACGGCTTCCCGGATGTCGAGGTTCATCTGGTGTCGGAACGGGACATGTTCCCGCCGTCACGCACGGATCCGGAAGACCCCTGGGTAAAGCTGGTCGCTGCCTCGATGGAAAGGACCATGGCCCAGGCGCCGAACATTATTCCCACCATCGGCGCCTCGGGGCCGTCGGAATACTTCAAGCAGACGCTCGGCGTGCCGGTCATGTGGCTTCCGCAGAGCTACGGCGGCTGCGGCCAGCACGGGCCGGACGAACACGGGCTGATCGAGCTCTACGACGACGGGCTCGCGATGATGACCGGCGTCTTCTGGGACATCGGGACCGGAGCGGCGCGGCCGGTAGATCAGACAGAAAATGCGACAGTCGGCTCCGCCTGAACGGCGGGGAGGACGGGGGATCATCGAGCGACATGCCGGGAACGACCGAGCCACGAGCAAGAAAATAGAAATCTAAATACAATCCGCGTCCGACCTGCCGGGTCGCGCACCACCCACAACAGGGAGCAATTGACCATGACATTACCGACACGAAGCATCCTGGCGGGCCTGATGAGCGCAGCCGCCGTCATCGGCGCCAGCTTTCCGGCCGCCGCACAGGACGAGAAGCTGCTGATGGTGACCAGCACCTTCCCGATGACCTCGCCGACGCCCTATGCCGAAAGCAACGCGCAGATGTATTCCGTCTGGTGCCAGACCTACGGCTGCCTCGGGCGCTACAACTACGCCGCTAAGGAATACCAGGGCATCCTCGTGGACAGCTGGGAAATCGTCGATCCGAACACCTGGCGGTTCCACCTGCGCGAGGACCTCGTGCGGCACGACGGCGGCCCGGGGCCGACCACGGCGGATGTCCTGCATTCCTACGACCGGGTGCTGAACGACCCGGCCAGCATCCAGAAGAACATCTTCAGCGAGGTCGAGACGATCCGCGCCATCGACGACCACACCTTCGAGATCGTGACGAAGGAACCGCTGGCGTCGCTTCTGTCATACATCTTCGACCGCTTCATCATCACCAGCGCCGAGCTGGCCGAGGCCAACGAGAAGCCGGACGAGGACGCGGCATTCGGATGGGGACCCTACAAGCTCAAGTCCTACCAGCTCGACCAGGAAATCGCCCTCGAGAAGAACGACGCCTTCCCCGGCATCTCCGACTCGGCTCCTGATACGGTGGTCTACCGCCAAATCCGTGAGGCTGAACAGCGGGTGACCGCCCTGCTCAATGGCGAGGTGCAGATCGCACGTCTCATCCCGCCCCAGCTCGTGTCGCGACTGGAAGGGAACGAGTCACTCGACATCGTGGAAAGCGCGTCCATCGAACCGATGTTCCTGGCGTTCAACCCGAAGTTCGAACCCTGGACGGATGTGCGCGTGCGTCAGGCCGCAGCCCATGCGATCAACAAGGACCTGATCATCGACCGCTTCCTAATGGGGCTCGCCGACCGGATGGACGGACCTCTGGGCGAACAGCAGATTTGCTACACCGGGCCGCTCGACTACGTCATCGACTACGATCCCGAGGAATCGCGCCGCCTGCTGGCCGAAGCAGGCTATGCGGACGGCGGTCCGAAGGTCGAGTTCATGACCGCCTCCGGGCGCTACATTTCGGACCGGCAGGTCTCGGAGATTGTCACACAGATGATGAACGAGGTCGGCTTCGAGGTCGATTTGCAGGTGCCGGAATACGCCAACCTGACCGCCGCGATGCGGGCCGGTGAGCTGCCGATGTACTACCTAGGCCGCGGCCTGTTCCTCGATCCGTCCGAGCCGCTGTCGCAGTATCTCGAAACCGACGTGACGCAGCGCATCGGCTATTCCAGCCCCGAGCTGGACGCGCTGCTCGCGAAAGAACGCCAGACTCTCGATCCCGAGGAGCGGTGCAAGGTGGTCCGCGAGGCGGCCGAGCTGATCTCCGAGGAGGTGCCGATGTTCTTCATGTGGTCGCACCGGCTCGTCCACGGCGTGCGGAAGGGCATCACCTGGGATGCCAGCGCCGATGGCGAGATCTGGCTGTCCGACGTCTCGATGTAAGACGTCTCTCCGGTCCCGGCCTGCGCCTCGCGTGCAGGCCGGGAACCTGCCCGTCACCGATACCTCGAGGGAGCAGAGCCTTGCTACACCTGATAACGACCCGGCTCCTGGGGGCGATCCCCGTCCTTCTTCTGGTCACCCTTGCCATTTTCGGCCTGCTGCGCCTGGCACCCGGCGATGCTGCGGACCTGCTGCTGCCCGAAGACGCGACTGAGGAACAGATGGCCGATATGCGCGAGGCCTGGGGCCTCGACCGGCCGATCTGGGTCCAGTACGGCCAGTTCCTGACCAACCTCGCGCGCTTCGACCTGGGCGAGTCTTACCGCTACCGCGCGCCGGTCTTCGACCTTATCGGTGAGCGCCTGCCCGCGACACTTGAGCTTTCGTTCTACGCCCTCCTGCTGGCCGTGGTGGTGGCGATTCCGCTGGGCGTGCTCGCGGCGCTGAACAAGGGCAAGACCATCGACGCCGCCGTCTCGGTCGTCGCGGTCTCGGGCGTCAGCGCGCCGTCGTTCTGGGTCGGCATCCTTCTGGTCCTCTTCTTCTCCGGCTACCTTCACCTGTTCCCCTCCAGCGGACAGCTTCCCTACGGCGTGACCGTCCCGGACATCACCGGCTTCGTGACGCTGGACGCGCTGCTTTCGGCGTCCTGGGACGCGCTCTTCCAGGCCTTCCGCTATCTCGCCCTTCCGGCCCTGACCCTCGCTCTGGCGATGATCGGGATCATTTCCCGCATCACCCGGGCCTCGGTCATCGACGCGGGGCAGGAGGAGCATGTCTTCACCGCCGTCGCAAAGGGCATGAGCCGCCGGTCCATCGTCCGCCGGCACCTGCTCCCCAATGCCGCGATCCCGGTGGTGACGATCATCGGCCTCGAACTGGGCGCGCTCATCAGCGGGTCGATCATTGTCGAGGTCGTGTTCTCCTGGCCCGGGATCGGCACCCTGCTGTTCCAGGCGATCAGCGTCCGGGACATGCCGCTCACCACGGGCATCGTTGCCACCTACACGCTGCTGTTCATCGTGCTGAATCTGCTGATCGACATATTCTACGTGTTCATCGACCCGCGCCTGCGCGGCAGCAAGGCCTGACCATGAAGTTCGACCTCCTCAATCTGAAATTCCTGCTGGGCGCGCTACTGCTGGGTTTCGTCCTGTTCCTCGCGTTGTTCGGAGCCTGGCTGACGCCGTTCGATCCGAACCGCCAGGACCTGATGGCCTCGCTCCTGCCGCCGCTCACCGAGGGGCACATCCTCGGGACCGACCACCTGGGTCGGGACATCTTTGCGCGGATGATCTCGGGCGCGAAGGTGTCGCTGGCGATCGCCGCCTCGGTCGTGCTTATTTCGGGCGTGGTCGGCGTACTGGTCGGGGCTCTCTCGGGCTACCTGCGGGGCACCCCGGATCTCGTCACCCAGAAGATCGTCGAATCCTTCTGGGCCTTTCCGCCGATCCTGCTGGCCATCGCGATCCTCGCCTTCTTCGGCCAGAGCCTGACGAACGTCATTCTCGCCCTCACGATCCAGCGCTGGATCCCCTATTCGCGGATCACCCGGGCGCAGGCGATGGTGCTGCGGTCGCTCGCCTATGTGGAGGCCTCCAAGGTCATGGGCGGCGGGCTGGCGTGGATCATGCGGCACCACATCCTGCCGAACCTGATGGCCTCGGCGATCATCGTCGCCACGTTCTCGATGGCGACCGCGATCCTCGCCGAGGCCTCGCTGAGCTTCCTCGGGCTCGGCGTGCCGCCGCAGATCGCAACCTGGGGCGGGATGCTGGCCGAGGGCCGCTCCTACATCACCCGCGCCTGGTGGATCGCCGTCATTCCCGGACTGGGCATCTTCATCACGGTCCTCGCGCTGAACCTCCTTGGGGACTGGCTGCGCGACCAGTTCGATCCGAAAAAGAACCTGAACCTGACATGACACCACAGACAGCCAGCGCGGGCCCGGCGCCCGCGGCCGCCGAGCCTCCGGTGATCTCCGCACGGAACCTCTCCCTCTTCGTGCGTGATGGCCGCAAGCGGATCCGCATCGTCTCGGACGTCTCCTTCGACATCGCGCGGGGCGAGTTCTTCGCCCTCGTGGGCGAGAGCGGGTCGGGCAAGACGATGATCGCCCGCGCCATCATGCGCCTGCTGCCGCAAAGGATGCTCGAGATCGAAGGCGAGCTGTCGTTCTCGGGCACACGGCTCACCGACCTGTCCGAGGCGCGGATGCGGACCCTGCGGGGCGGAGCGATCTCGATGATCTTCCAGGAGCCGATGACCTCGCTCGATCCGCTGATGCCTATCGGGCGGCAGATCGAGGAGACGATGGAGGTGCACAGCGACCTCGGCCACCGGGCGCGCATGGAACGGATCGAGCAGCTTCTGTCCGACGTGCGTTTCGCAGACCCGGCGAAGATCGCGCGCATGTACCCGAACGAGTTGTCCGGCGGGATGCGCCAGCGCGCGATGATCGCCATGGCGCTGGCCAACAACCCCAGGCTGCTGATCGCGGACGAGCCGACGACGGCGCTCGACGTGACCATCCAGCGGGAGGTGATGGAGATCATCCAGCGGCTCCGGGAAAGGCACGACCTCTCGGTGCTGTTCATCTCGCACGACCTGTCGCTGGTGCATCAATATGCCGACCGGGTCGGGGTGCTCTATGCCGGTGTGCTGATGGAATGCGGTGGCGAGGCCGATGTGATCGGCCGCTCCGCCCATCCCTACACCGCCGCCCTGCTGAACTGCGCCCCCCGGCGGCGCGTCAACGGCGCGCGGCGGCAGGGCATTCCCGGCACCGTGCCCTCACCCCTCGAGTGGGACGACGGCTGCCGGTTCCGCGACCGCTGCCAGTTTGCTGACGCGAAATGCGCCGCGGCCATTCCGGTGTCGGACCGCGCGCCGGGATGGTCCGCCCGCTGCGTGAGGCCCCTGTCATGAGCGCCCTGGCAGTCGACCGGACCCTGACCGCCAGAGACATCCGCAAGACCTTCGTGCGGTCGAACGGCTGGTTCTCCCGCGCGTCGGAAACAAGAGCGCTGAAGGGCGTCAGCTTCGACGTCGAGCCGGGCGAGATCTTCGGCATCGTCGGCGAAAGCGGCTGCGGGAAATCGACGCTCGCCCGTATCCTCGTCGGGCTGGAGCAGGCGGACGGCGGCAGCCTCGCCGTCGGCGACCGGACCCTCTTCGGCCCGGACAGCCCGGAACTGCCGCCCGTCCGGCGCGGAATCCAGATGGTGTTCCAGGACCCCTATTCCTCGCTGAATCCGCGGATGAAGGTCGGAGACATCGTGGCCGAGGGCCTCGCCATCGCGGATGTCCCGCGTGACGAGCGGGAGAGGCGCGTCGCAGAGACGCTGTCACTGGTCGGGCTCTCCCCGGCGGATTCGCAGAAACATGCGTTCCAGTTCTCCGGCGGCCAGAGACAGCGCATCTGCATCGCCCGCGCGCTCGTGATGGAGCCGCAGATCCTCGTCGCGGACGAGGCTGTGTCGGCGCTGGACGTTTCGGTGCAGATGCAGATCCTGAACATGATCCTCGACCTGCGCGACCGGATCGGGCTGTCGATCATCTTCATCACCCATGACATCTCGGTGGTCGAATACATCTGTGACCGGGTGATGGTGATGTACGATGGTCAGGTCGTCGAACACGGCCCCACGCAGACCGTGCTCGACCATCCCTCGGACGCCTATACCCAGCGGCTGATCGCTTCGGTGCCGCGGTTGGAGTGACGCTCAGGCCGTTTCTATCGCCAGAACGTCCCCGAGCTTCCGGGTCAGCTCGCGCAGTTTGCCGGTCAGGAAATCGGCGCGCTCGCGGATGCGTTCGGTCGGACCGTGAATGCCGACGCCGAGCTGCCGGTGCCCGGACGGAACAGGGATCAGCGTCGCGATCATCGAGGCGTTCCAGTGCGCGGTGTGGTCCCGCAGATCCTTGGCGTTGACAATCGAAATATCGGTCGCGGCATATTCGTCCAGTAACATGGAATAGACGGCCTCGGGAAAGCACACAGAAGCGACCCCGGCGGATGCGAGCCGCCGAACCCGGCACCGCCTGGGGAGCGGTGAGGGCGGATCATCACCCGCGTCCCGGAAGGAGCGATTTCACAACCGCAAAGTCTGCCGGCCGAAGAGGCGCGACGCTTTCATGCCTTCCCCCGTCCCCCCAATCTGATCCCGCTTCGACAGGAGCCGGACGGTCAGGTGCCGCCGGTTCGCCAGCCGGGGAGGATGCCATGAGTCCACTGGATAAACGGTTCGCGACGCCGCCGGCGGGGGGGGGGGGCGTATCTGCGTCGTCGGCGCCGGGTTCATGGGCTGCGTCATCGCCACCCTCTATGCGCGGCACGGCTATGCGGTCACGCTCTGTGACGAGGTGCCCGCCCTGCTCGAGAGTTACCGGGACCGCGCCCGCCCGATCGCCGCCTCCTTCTCCTCCGACAGCTGCGAGGTCAAGGCGATGTTGGCGCGCGTGACCCCTCTGGCGGATCTTTCCGGGGCGACCGCATCCTGAATCACCTTTGCGCGGAAGCTCATATGGATCGCATCCACCGCCGTGGCGCGGTTGCAGCTGCCGGTGCTGAAGCCTGCGATCACCAACGTGCCGATCCCGGAGGCCATCAGGCGGCCGCCGAGATCGGTGTGGGTGCAGCCCGAGGCGTATTTCTTGATCAGGACCACTTCGGCACCCTCGCGAATGCGCGACCTGCCGCGCCTTCGGGCGCGGGACGTCTGGCTCGCGGCGTTCGACCTCGGAAACAGCGCGACCACGGGGCCGGGCCGGGCGGCCGACGCTCCAGTTGGCCGTCGCGGGGCGGGTCCGGCATCAAAAAGGCCGGTGCGGAGAACTTCCGCACCGGCCTTTCCGGGAGGCGCCGCCGATCACTCGGCGGCTTTGGTCTCGGTCTTGGTGGCGACGAGCGTGCGCCAGTCGACCTCTTTCGGATAGACGCCCTCATGCGAGGCGATCACCCTCTGGGGAACGTCGGACTCCGTGCCGATGGCCCGGCCGCCTTCGGCAACCTTCTGGGCCGCGTCGGTCATCAGGCGGCGGAACTCCACGATGGCGAGGTCCGAGGCCCCGAGGACGTCGGTGTGCCGCTGCACCCGGCTGCCCATCGAGACCCACATGATGATGTCTTCGTTGGGGATGCCCGGAACGCCGGTGAAATGGCCTTCCTTCATCAGTTCTCGATCCTGCATGAAGTCGTTCTCGAGTGTGCGCTTGGTGCGCCACTTGCCGTCGAGGTCTTTGCCGGGCACCGCGTGGTTGAAGGCGCGCCATTCCTCGGTGGAGGGCACGTTCGGCCCGCCGAAGGCGAGGAAGTGAAAGGCGGTCTCGTCATCGTTGATCGGCACGATGACGCTGGCGACCTTGTAGTTGTTGTTGGGCGGGATCAGCGAATAGTAAGGCGCGACGAACTCGGTGATGCGCAGGTAGTGGTGCGTCTGCGCATTCTTGATCGGCTTGCGGATCGCGGCGTAGTGGAAGCCGTAGCTGGTGGTCTCGGTCTGCATCCGCGGCGATTTGTCGGTCGACGGCCGGTACCACGATTTGTCGTCGGCGGCGGCGCTTTCGACCCGCGCGGGCTTCATCGTCGAGGAATGCAGCGACGAGGAATGTGCACTGTCGATCTGGCCCTCGTGGATCTGCGCCCAGTTGGCGGGCACCCGGATCTTCAGGATCGAGACCGGAGTGTCCTCGGTCGGGGCGAAGGCAGGGGGCTGGAACTCGGGCATCTCGTCCTTGTCGCCGAGCCAGGCCCAGACGAAGCCGCCCCATTCGCGGACCGGGTAAGCACGAGCCTTGACCTTGTCCATCAGCGGGCTGCCCTCGGGCTCGGACGACATGGCAACGACATTACCGTCCACGTCCATCTTCCAGCCGTGGTAGAGGCAGCGCAGGCCGCATTCCTCGTTCCGCCCGTAGACCAGCGAGGCCTTGCGGTGCGGGCAGAGCTCGTCGAGCATCCCGAGGCGGCCCTTGGTGTCGCGGAAGGCGACATAGCTCTCGCCGAGGACCTCGACCCGGAGCGGCTTGCCATCGGGATCCGCCACTTCCTCGATCAGGCACACCGGCGTCCAGTGCTGGCGCATGAGCTTGGCCATTGGCGCATCGCCGGTGACGCGGGTGAGGACTTCGTTTTCTTCTCGCGATAGCATGACATCTTCTCCTTGCGCCGGACAGAGTCGCGGAAACTAGCTACGCAAACAATACTTAGGCATCTAATATTATTCAATCAAAAATTTCATTGTCATGGCGATCTGGCAGCATTGCGCCTCGATCGGGTTGTCAGCCAACATATTAGGCGTCTAAGTTTGTGACGATGACATGCGTGCCGGACCTCATCCGGTCCCGACCGTTCCGCGGCCGGGGAGGGCGAGGAGGCGTTGCGAACCAAAGGACGGGCAGGTCGGCGGATGACGGCAAGTATTCTAGACGGCGAAGAGAGCCGGATGCTGGTGACGCTTCGGGTGTCTTACGGCAACGCCGACGCCTGTGCGGCGAAGCTGGCAGAGATGAACCGCCGCCTCTCCGAGGCCGACGGCTTCCGGGGGCTCGACGTCATCCGGCGCGATGGCGGACTCGGGGCCGATTTCTTCGTGCTGGCCCGGTTTGACGACATGGCCTCGCTCGAGAGATGGAAGGCGTCTCCCGAACGCGCGGCGCTGCTCGGCGAGATCGAGGCGTTTGCGATAGAGGACGTGTCGCGCCAGCAGGCCGCCGGGTCGAACATCTGGTTCGAGCCGATCGGAACCTTGCCCAGTACACCGACGCCGCCGCCATTGTGGAAACGCTGGGCGACCAGTATGCTCGCGGTCTATCCGGCGCTCGTGGTCCTCGTCTGGGCGTTCAAGCCGGTCACGAGACAGCTTCCGGAAATTCTCGGCCTGTTCATCGTCGCAGGGGTCCTGACCGGCCTCACCACGGCGTTCATCGCTCCCTACCTGACCCGCCTGCTCCAGCCCTGGCTCCTGCGAAAATAGCTGTTTGCAGGGGTTTGGGCGGTTCCACGTCGCCTCCGAGGGCCGCTTGACATGATATTGTTAGGTATCTAAGTAATCTTAAAGTCATGGCTCTGAGAGGTCCGATGGATACCATCAGAATGAAAGTTGCGCGCAAGCGGGCGCTGACCGGCCAGATCGCCGAATTCACCCTCGTTCCAGTGAATGACAGCGAACTTCCCGGCTTCGCGCCCGGCGCGCATGTGACCGTCGAGACGCCCTCGGGCGCCATGCGGCGTTACTCCCTCGTCGGAACCGGGGATGCCCCGAAGGACTACGTCATCGCGGTCAAGCGCGAGGCCGAATCCCGCGGCGGCTCGGCCTCGATGCACGACGAGGCGCAGGAAGGCACCGAGCTGAACGTCGAGATCCCCGAGAACGATTTCCCGCTCTCGGAAGCGCAGGAGTACCTGCTGATCGCGGGCGGAATCGGCGTCACGCCCATCTACGCCATGGCGCAGGAACTCGAACGCCAGAACAAGCGGTTCCGCGTCATCTACTGCACCCGCAGCGCGGAAGAGACCGCCTATCTGGACGAGCTGACCGAGGCCTATGGCGACCGGGTGCTGATCCATCACGACAACGGCGACCCCGAGAAGGTCTATGACTTCTGGGACCATTTTGCCGAGCCGCAGAAGACCCATGTCTTCTGCTGCGGCCCCAAGCCGCTGATGGAGGAGATCAAGGCGATCTCAGGCCACTGGCCCGAAGGCCGCGTGCATTTCGAGGATTTCAAGCCGATCGACGTGGTCCGGGCGGACGACGTGGCCTTCGAGGTCGAGTTGGCGAGATCCGGCGAGACGGTCACGGTCCCCGAGGACCGCTCGATCCTGGAGGCGCTGCGCGACTCCGGGCACAAGACGGTCAGCTCGTGCGAGAGCGGTACCTGCGGCACCTGCAAGACCCGCTTGATCGCGGGCGACGCGGATCACCGGGATATGGTCCTTATGGACGAAGAAAAGGGCGACTACATCATGATCTGCGTCTCGCGCGCCGTATCCGGGAAACTTGTCCTTGACCTCTGATCCCGTCCGCCTCGGCGTCGCCGGGCTGGGCCGTGCCTTCATGCTGACGCTGCCCGCCTTCAAGGCGGATCGGCGGGTGAAACTTGTGGCCGCCGCCGCGCCGCGCGCGGAAAGCCGCGTGGCCTTCGAGCGGGAGTTCGGCGGCACCGGCCATGCCTCGGTCGAGGACCTGGCCGCCGATCCCGCCGTGGAAGCGATCTATGTCGCGACCCCGCACCAGATGCACGCCGACCACGTGATCGCCGCGCTGAAGGCCGGCAAGCATGTGCTGGTCGACAAGCCGCTGTCGGTTTCGATGGACGATGCCGACCGCATGGTGGCGGCGGCGGAAGAGGCCGGGCGGCACCTGATCGTCGGGCCGAGCCACAGTTTCGACGCCCCCGTCGCGCTCGCCCGCCGGATGATCGAAAGCGGCGAGTTCGGCGCGCTGCGGATGGTGCAGGCGTTCAACTACACCGATTTTCTCTACCGCCCGCGCCGCCCCGAGGAGCTGCGGACCGAGGAGGGCGGCGGCGTCCTCTTCAGCCAGGGCATCCACCAGATCGACATGGTCCGCCTGCTCTGCGGCGGCAAGGCCGAGCGGGTCTTCGCCATGACCGGCGCCTGGGATCCGGAGCGGCCCACCGAGGGTGCCTATTCGGCGCTGCTGTCCTTCACCGGCGGCGCCTTCGCGACGCTGACCTATTCCGGCTACGCGCATTTCGACAGCGACACCTGGATGGACAACATCGGCGAGTTGGGCGCGCCCAAGGCGGAAGGCGACTACGGCCGGGCGCGCGGCGCGCTGGCCGGGCTGGGCCCCGAGGCGGAGGCGAAGCTCAAGACGACGCGCACCTTCGGCCAGGGCAAGGCGCCCGCCACGGCCACCGCGCACGAACATTTCGGCCCGGTGATCGCGCTCTGCGACCGGGCGGACCTGCGGCTGACGCCGGGCGGCGTGGAGATCTTCGGCGACACCGAGCGGCGGTTCGTCGAGGCTCCGGTCGGGGCAGTGCCCCGGCGCGAGGTTATCGACGCGCTCGTCGCGGCGGTCCGGGAAAACCGGGCGGTGCCGCAGAGCGGGGCCTGGGGACGGGCGAGCCTCGAGGTCTGCCATGCCATTCTGACTTCGGCCGAAACCGGGGCGCCGGTGACGCTCGGCCGCCAATGCGGACTCAACGGAGAGGAGACACGCCCGTGAGCGATCTGAAACTTTCGCTGGCAATGGGGAACTACGACCGCACGCGGGCCATCGTGGACGGGCGGGTCAAGATCGACGGCGTCGATCCGATCCCGATGCTGCTCTCGCCGGAAGAGATGTTCTTCCGCGCCTTCCGCCATCAGGCCTTCGACGTGTCGGAGCTGTCGCTCTCGTCCTACTCGATCTCGGTCGCGCGGGGCGAGCCGCATTACATCGCCGTTCCCGTCTTCCTCAGCCGTGCCTTCCGGCACACCTCGGTCTACATCCGCACCGACCGGGGGATCGACACGCCCGAGGACCTGAAGGGCAAGCGGATCGGGATCGCCGAATACCAGCTTTCGGCGAACGTCTGGGTGCGCGGCATCCTGGAGGAAGATTTCGGGGTGAAGCCCTCGGACGTGACCTGGGTTCGGGGCGGGATGGACACGCCCGGCCGGCCTGAGAAGATCAAAGTCGACCTGCCGGAGGACGTCATCGTGGAGGCTGCGCCGGAGGGCGCGACGCTGAACCAGATGCTGATGGATGGCGAGATTGACGGGTTCGTCGGCCCGCGCTGGCCGCGCTGCTTCGCCGAGGGGCACCCGCATGTCGGCCGCCTGTTCCGCGACAGTGTGGGCGCAGCCGAGGATTACTACCGCCGGACCAAAATCTTCCCGGTGATGCACGTCCTTGGCCTCCGCCGGGCGCTGGCCGAGGAACATCCCTGGCTGCCCGCCGCGCTGATGAAGGGCTTCGCCGAGGCGAAGCGCATCGCGCAGGACGCCCTGCAGGACACCTCGGCGACCAAGGTCACCATGCCATTCGTCGAGGACAACCTGAACCGGGCGCAGGCGCTGATGGGACAGGACCCCTGGACCTACGGCGTTCCGGGCAACGCGCATACGCTGGACAAGTTCCTCGGCTACCACGCCGCGCAGGGCCTTTCGCCGCGCCGCGTGAAGATCGAGGAGCTGTTCCATCCCTCGACCCTCGAAGCCTACAGCCTGTGAGGAGATGACGATGAAGGAATTCAGCCCCGGGGACCTGGTCGAAATCGACACCGGAAACGGCCTGGCCTATGTCCTCGTCACCCACGATCATCCCAGCTATCCGACCGTGGTGCGGGCCCTCGCCGGCCTCCACGACAGCCGCCCGGACGACCTGAATGCGGTGGCAAAGGGGGAGGCGCTGTCGACCATCATGATCCCGCTGGCGGGCGCCCTGAAACGTCTGGGCATCAGTCACGAGGTCGTCGCCACCATCGACATCTCGGATGTCGCGCACAGGTTCCCAACCTTCCGGATGCCGATCCGCGACAAGCAGGGCAACATCGTCTACTGGTGGTTCTGGGACGGCCAGGGCCTGACCTACGAAGTCGAGCCGAGCGCGGAGCAGAACGCCATGCCGCTGCGCGAGATTACCTCGGCCGAACGGTTCCTGAAGCTGATGCGTCAGGAACCGGCCTAGGGTCAGGACGCGACGCGCGAGATGCCGATCCCATTTCTTGGCGAGCTTTTCGCCGTCGTCTCCGCGTTCTTCTACGGCCTCAGCGCGGTTGCTATTATCAAGAATGCCGAGAACGGGCATACCGACAACGGCGCCTATCTCTCAGTCCTGATGACCGCCGCGATGGCGGGCGGCCTCTGGCTGGTCATCGGCAGTCCTCTGCCTCCGGCCGGGCCCGAGCTCTGGTACGGGATTGCCTATTTCGTGCTGGCCGGGTTCCTGGCCAACATCTTCGGACGGGTCCTCATGTTCCGAACCGTGGAACTGGTCGGTGCGGTCGAGATCGGCATTCTGCGCCGCCTCATCCCGGTCTTTGCCGCGTTGCTCGCGGTGGCGTTCCTCGGCGAGCGGATCAACCTTTCTGTCGCAACGGGTTTTCTGTTGGTCGCCGCGGGCGTGGCATCGGTGATGGTGAGTTCCCGCCGGGCAAAGGCGGCGCCCCGCACGGGCGGGCCGATGCCCCTCGAACGCACCCCGCAGAACCTGCGCAGGGGCCGAATCCTCGGGACGGTGTCCTCCGCCAGCTACGGCGGCGCCTATGTGTCCCGCAAATTCGCGCTCGCCGGGCTGCCGGATCCGCTCATGGGGACGTTCATCGGGGCCGTGACGGGCCTGATCTGCGGCGCGGCGATCGCGCATGTGTCGCGGCGGGGCAGGGCCGACTTCCGCTCCCTGTTCCGGAGACCCGCAGCCTGGCAGGTCGTGGCGGCGGCGTCGGTCTCGCTGGGCCAGATCGCCCAGTTCTTCGCCCTGAGCCATACCACGGTCACCGCCGTGGCGATCATCGGCTCGGTGGAGATGTTCATCTCGGCCTGGCTCTCCGCCGTCTTGCTCAAGTCGGAACGCAAGCCTGGTCTCGGGTTCGCCGTCGCTTCGCTGCTGGCCCTGGCCGGTACCATCGTAATCGCCCTGGGTTGACCGGAATGACTTCAGGACGCATTGCGCTGAACATATTAGATGTCTTAGGTTTTGCACAACACCTTCGCTTCGCGCCAAGGCCTCAAGGAGGAGTCCCCAATGTCACAACTCGCCGCACGCAACTACCGTGAAGTCCTGCCCACCCATCTCGACCTGTACTACGGCGGGGCATGGGTGCGCCCCGGCGCGGGGCGCTACACCGAAACGCTGAACCCGGCGACCGTAGAGGTTCTGGCCGCAGTGGCCGAAGCGGATCGCACGGACGCGGACGCGGCGGTGAAGGCGGCGCAGAAGGGCTTCCGCGAATGGCGGGACGTGAAGCCTCTGGAACGCGCCCGGATCCTCAAGGAGATCGCCGCGCTTCTGCGCAGGCATGGCGACGAGCTGGCGATGATCGACTCGGCCAATTGCGGCAACCCCTATACCGAAATGCGGGGCGATGCCGGGATCGCGGCGGCGCAGATGGAGTTCTTCGCGGGCCTCGTGACCGAGATGAAGGGCGACACGATCCCGATGGGGCCGGAGCGGATCAACATGACCGTGCGCGAGCCCCTCGGCGTCGTCGCGCGGATCCTCGCCTTTAACCATCCCTTCATGTTCTGCGGCGGCAAGATGGCCGCACCGCTGGCCGCGGGCAACGCGGTCATCATCAAGCCGCCGGTGCAGGCGCCGCTTTCGGCCCTGCGCTTGGCCGAGCTTGTCGAGGGGCTGATGCCCGCGGGCACCTTCAACGTCCTGCCCGGCGGGACCGAGGCCGGGGCCGCGTTGGCCGAGCATCCCGACGTCGCGAAGGTGACGCTGATCGGGTCGGTCGGGGCGGGCAAGGCGGTGATGCGCAGCGCCAGCGACACGCTGAAGCCGGTGCTGCTGGAACTCGGTGGCAAGAACGCCCTGATCGCCTATCCCGACAGCAACCCCGACCGGATCGCCGACGCCATCGTGCGCGGCATGAACTTCGGCTGGTGCGGCCAGTCCTGCGGCTCGACCAGCCGGGCGTTCCTGCACGACGACCTGCACGACGCGGTACTCGACCGGGTGTCGGCCCAGATCGAGCGCTACAAGCCGGGCATCCCGACCGAACCGGAGACCACAATGGGTGCGCTGGTCAGCCGGGCGCATTTCGACAAGGTGATGGGCTATATCGAGAGCGCAAGACGCGAAGGCGCGCGCGCCGTCACCGGCGGCCATGCGGTCACCGAGGGCGCACTGGCCGGGGGCTGCTTCATCGCACCCACGATCTTCGCCGACGTGACGCCGGAAATGACCATCGCCAACGAGGAGATCTTCGGCCCGGTGCTCGCCGTCCGCCGCTGGTCCGACGAAGCGGCGATGTGGGACGAAGTCAACGGCCTGCCGTTCGGCCTGACCTGCGCGATCTGGAGCAAGGACCTCGCCACCGCGCACCGTGCCGCGGCGCGGGCCGAGGCGGGATTCGTCTGGATCAACGAGGTCGGGATGCACTTCCTCGGCGCACCGTTCGGCGGGGTGAAGCAATCCGGCATCGGCCGCGAGGAGGGCATCGGCGAACTGCTGTCCTTCACGCACGAGAAGAATATTCACGTCAACCTGGCCGGCCAAGCCGACTGATCGGACGAAAGACAGACATGCGCGACGATATCGACCTTCCCGAACCTTCCGAGACCACGCGGCTCTACGGCAGCGACGCCCTTGCCGAGATGATGCGCGAGCTGGAAATCCCCTATGTCGCGCTGAACCCGGGGTCGAGCTTCCGGGGCCTGCATGACAGCCTGGTCAATCGCCTGGGCAATCGCGCGCCGCAGATGCTCCTGTGCCTGCACGAGGAACATGCGGTGGCGATCGCTCATGGCTGGGCCAAGGTGAGGGAAACGCCGCTTGGCGTGATCCTGCACGCCAATGTCGGGCTGATGCATGCGGCGATGGCGCTCTATAACGCCTGGTGCGACCGGGTGCCGATGCTGGTCTACGGTGCGACCGGGCCGGTGGACGCAGCGAAAAGGCGGCCGTGGATCGACTGGCTGCACACCTCGCGCGATCAGGCGGCGGTGGTCCGCCCCTATGTCAAATGGGACGACCAGCCGGCCTCGCTGGCCGCCTCGCTCCAGTCGATGCTGCGCGCCGCCAGGATCTCGACGACGGCTCCGATGGCGCCGACCTATGTCTGCTTCGACGTCTCCGTCCAGGAGGCGGAGATCGCGGCGATGCCCGCCCTGCCGGATCCCGACCGCCATGCCCCCGCCCGAATGCCTTCGGTCGAGGCCGGAGACGTGGCCCGGATCATGGAGCTGCTCGAGGCCGCGCAGGCGCCGGTCTTCCTGATGGGCCGCGTCTCGCGCGACGAAGCCGCATGGCACCGCCGCATCGCCCTGGCCGAACGCTTCGGCGCGCGGGTGGTCACGGACATCAAGACTTCGGCCGCCTTCCCGACGCGCCACCCGCTGCACGCCGGAACCCCCGGCTACTTCCTGTCGCCCGACGCGGGAAAGGTGATGGCCGCCGCCGACCTCATCGTCTGTTTCGACTGGGTGGACCCCGCCGGGACCCTGTCCCAAGCCGGGCCGCCCGAGGCGACACAAATCGTCAACGTCACGCTCGAACCGCTGCTGCAGAACGGCTGGTCACTGGATCATCAGGCCTTCGCAGCCTCCGACGTGACGCTGCTCGCACAGCCCGATGCAGTGATCGAGGCCCTTTGCACAACAGCCGGAATCGCGGTCTCGACAGTTCCACCGTCCGCGCTGCCGGCGCGGGTGACGGAACCGCTGGCCGAACCCGACCGGCCGATCCTGCTCAACGCGCTGGCCGATCTGTTGGCGGCGGAAACCGAAGGACTCGACGTCACCCTCATCCGGGTGCCGCTCGGCTGGGACGGGGCGAAATGCGACTTCCGCGGCCCGCTCGACTATCTCGGCTATGACGGCGGCGCCGGGATCGGGTCCGGCCCGGGCATGGCGGTCGGTGCCGCTCTGGCCCTCGATGGCAGCGGGCGGATTCCCCTCGCCATCCTGGGCGACGGTGATTTCCTGATGGGAGCGACGGCGCTCTGGACGGCCACCCATCATGAACTGCCGCTGCTGATCGTCGTGGCGAACAACCGCTCGTACTTCAACGACGAAGTCCATCAGGAGCGGGTCGCCCGCGACCGGGACCGCCCGGTGGCGAACAAGCATGTCGGGCAGGCCATCGACAATCCCGACATCGACATCGCCGCGATGGCGCGCGCACAGGGCGCGGTCGGGATCGGCCCGGTATCGACGCTCGGCGACGCGCAGGCCGCGATCTCCCGTGCGCTGGACGAGGTCAGGGCAGGGCGCACGGTGGTCGTCGATGTCCGCGTCCTGCGCGGCTATTCCGATGCCATGGCGGAGGGAATGACGCAGGACTAGGCCGCCGATTGGCGAGATCGGTATTCTTGGTTTCCGATGCGGGCCGAAACTGGTTAACGTGCCAGTCGGACAATAGGACGGATACCGAATGAAGAAGACGTCAGAGAGCACTCCCGAGGCCGCGACGCCTGTTCTGCAGGAGGAGCGGCTCGCCCGCCTCATCCGGCTTGCCGCCCGGGCCTTCAACCGCTCGCTGACGCTGCGCCTATCGACCGAGGGCGTGACGTTCGGGCAGTGGATCTTCCTCAGGATCCTCTGGCGCGAGAACGGGCTGTCCCAGCGGGAACTCAGCGAGCGCGCTCACCTGACCGAGCCTACGGCCCATACCGCGCTGTCGCGGATGGAAGAGCTCGGCCTGATCACCCGGCGCAACACGGAAGGCAACCGGCGGCGCCAACATGCCTTCCTCACTGACCGCGGCTGGCGCCTGCGCGACATTCTCGAGCCGCTGGCGGTGGAGGCCAACGAGCTGGCCGTCGAGGGTCTGACGCCGGATGAACAGAAAGTTCTCCGGAAGGCGCTGACCGTCATGATCGCCAACCTCGAACAGGACGAGGTCAAGGCCGCGCGCCGCGGCCTGCGCGTTCCGCCGACACGCTCCCAGACTTCGGTCTGATCCCTTTCCCACCGGGTATCGCCTCCGTCACCGCCGCCATCGGGCGGTGGCGAGGGCATGCTCTTTGGTATCGGATCTGCTTCTAAGGTGTCTATTTTGTTGACATCCGGAGCGTTCCGTCATTAAAAAAATAGACGTCTAAGACTCATGTCTTCGGACGGTCGGCACGACCGTGACCTGACCCGTGCAGGCGGTCCGATACACAGGCGCAGACAATGGGAGGTAAACCATGAAAAAAGTGCTCTTTGCGGCCATTTTTGGTGTCGCGTTTTCGGCTTCGGCTCACGCCGAGCCGCTCAACCTCAATCTCTCGGGGGGAAACCCCGGCGGTCTCTGGTCCCTGCTCGGTGCCGGGATCGACCGTGCCGTCAAGGCGGACGATGCGGATTCCGTGATCACCTACCAGGCGACCGGCGGCGGCTTTGCCAACATCGGCCTGCTCGCGGCGAACCGGACCGACCTGGGGCTGATGCACGACGCGGAAGCCAAGATCGCACTGTCCGGTGAAGAACCGTTCGAGGCTCCGGTCGAGAACATGCTTGCCATCGGCTACATGTACGACTGGGCGCCGATGCATTTCTTCCTGACCAAGTCGATCGCGGACGAATACGGCATCGATAGCATCGACGACATCGCGACCAGCGGTGCCCCGATCCGCATCGGCATCAACAGATCCGGCAACATCACGTCCAACGTCGCCCTGAAGATGCTGGAAGAGGCCGGGGTTACCGAGGACATCATCTCCTCGAACGGTGGCCAGTTCGTCCGCGCAGGTGCGAACGAGCAGGGCGAACTGATCCAGGACGGCCGGCTCGACATGATCACCAACGGTATCTTCATCCAGCATTCGTCCTTCCGTGCGGTGGACGAGAACGTGGATGTCGTCCTGCTGGACATTCCGGCCGAGGTGATCGAGGCGACCAACGCCGCCTTCGGCACCGGCACGATGGTGATCCCGGCGGGAAGCTACAAGAACCAGGACGCCGACGTGACCACCGTGTCGCTTGGCGCGATGCTTGTCGCAACCGACCAGATGGGCGACGAGGAAGCGCGTGCGCTGGCCGCTTCGCTGATCAACAACATCGACGAAGTGCGTGCGGTTCACAAATCCATGCAGGCCCTGACACCCGAGCTTCTGGCGAAACCCAGCGTGGTCGAATTCCACCCGGGTGCCCTGAAGGCCTACCAAGACGCGGGCCTCGCACAGTGATCGGGTCCCTTGTCGCAACCGGCCGCAAGCGCAAGCTTGCGGCCGGACAACAGCGTGCCCTCATCGTCGCGGCCGCTGCGTTTTCGGTATGGGTTATCTATGCCAACCTGTTCACCATTTCCGACCCTCTGGTGCTCGGCATCCTGTTCGTGTCCGGCATCTACGCGATCATGTTCGTCGCAATCGGCGCCACGCCGAACGCTCCCGACAAGGTGCCGCTCTACGATATGGCCCTGTCGCTGCTGAGCCTCGCCTGCGGCGTGTTCTTCTTCGTGAATGCCACGGTGATATCCGACCGGATCAGCCTGCTCGAGCCGTTCACGCCCGCCCAGTTCTTCTTCGGCACCTGCCTGCTTCTGCTGACGCTCGAGGCAACACGGCGCACCACCGGCCTCGGCCTGACCGGGGTCGTGCTCCTGTTCCTCGCCTACAACTGGTTCGGCCACCTGCTGCCGCCGCCGTTCGGCCATGGCGTCGATGAGTTCAGCTATCTCCTCGACATCCTCGTCTTCACGACCGACGGCATCTTTGGCGTGCCGATCCAGGTGGTGGCGAGCTACGTCTTCCTCTTCGTGATGTTCGGCACCTTCCTGTCGGCCTCGGGCGGGGGCGAGTTCTTCTTCAACCTCGCGGCGCTCGTCACCGGCCGCACCCGGGGCGGGCCAGCCAAGATCGCCGTGATCTCCTCGGGGCTCTACGGCACGATGTCCGGCAGCCCGACCTCGGACGTGGTCGCAACCGGCTCGATCACCATCCCGGTCATGAAGCGCCTCGGCTACCGGGCGCGCTTCGCCGGCGCGGTCGAGGTGGCCGCCTCCACTGGCGGCAGCGCAATGCCGCCAGTCATGGGATCGGCCGCCTTCATCCTCGCGGAATACACCGGCGTCGCCTATAACGATGTCGTCGTCGCCGCGGTCGTGCCCGCGCTGCTCTATTACCTCGGTGTCTTCGGCCAGGTGCACCTGCGTGCGGTGAAGTACGACCTGCGCCCCTCCGAAGACGAGATCCCCAGCTTCGCCAAGACTTTCTCGACCGGCTGGGTGTTCCTGATCCCGATCGTCGGCATCGTCGCGGCGCTGCTGTCGGGCTATTCGCCGACCTTCACCGCCGGTTTCGGCGTGTTGACGATGGTGCTCGCCTCGATGATCCTGAAGCGCACGCGGCTGTCCCTATGGCAGATCGTGGAGGCTCTGGGAGACACGACGCTCCGCATCCTCCCCGTGGCCGGGGCCTGCGCCGCGGCGGGTCTGGTCATCGGCGGCCTGTCGATGACGGGTCTGGGCATGAAGGCCGCGAACGTGATCCTCGTCATCAGCAATTCCGAGCCGGTCCTGACGCTCGTGATCGCGGCGATGGTGACGATCATTCTAGGTCTGGGGATGCCGACGCCGAGTGCCTACATCCTCGCCGCCGTCCTCGTCGGCCCGGCGTTGGCCAAGCTCGGATACCCGATCCTCGAGAGCCACCTCTTCCTGCTCTACTTTGCGGTGCTGTCGGCCCTCACGCCGCCGATCGCGGTCGCCGCCCTCGCGGCGGCGGCCATCGCGGACGAGGATCCCTTCAAGATCGCCTTCACCGCGGTGCGGCTGGCGGCGGTCGGGTTCCTGCTGCCCTTCGCCTTCGTCTGGAACCCAGGGCTGCTTCTGCTCGCCGATCCGTTGACGAACGTGCTGGCGGTCGGCGGCGGGATTGTCGCGACCATCGCCATCGCGATATCCATCGAGGCGACCTTCGGCGCCCCAATCGGCCAGCTCGAACGCTTTGCACTGGTGATCGCGGCCACGGCGTCGGTGGCGCCCTATCCGCAGATTTCGGTTATCGGGATCGTGGCGATCCTGGCGATGCTGACCCGATACGCGATCGTCCTGCGCCGTCAGAGGGACCTCGGACCGACGACGGGCTGATCCCCCGAAGGGCTGACAGAAAGAAAGACCCGGCGCCGATGGTGCCGGGTCATTCTTTTGCTCTGGACCGATGACTAGGCCGCGTTGAGGCGGTCGATGATCCAATCGTACGTCAGCGGCTGAAGCCGGGCGCAATACTCGATGCAGCAATGCAGCCCGTCATCGACGAAGGCCAGTTCCGCATTATCGCCGAAGGCATCGCGCAGGCGCGCCCCCGCTTCCGGGGCGACCAGGTTGTCCTGCCCGCTGTGCACGATCAGCACCGGGCATTCCACCTTCGGTGCGATTTCGGAGAGGTTATAGGCCGAGAAATACGCGCGGTTCTCCTCGGCAGATTGCTTCCCGGTGATCAGCCGAAAGTTCCCGTGGTCGGGCATCGTCTGCATCCGCGAGCTCTCGCTGACCATGTCGAAGAGGGCACCATGACAGACCAGCGCCTTGACACGCGGGTCCAATGCGCGCCGGGTGGCGTAACAGGTGCCGAGGCTGGCGCCAAGCGCCCGCGTCACAGGCCTCGCGCACCGATTGCGCGATCTCGGCGGGTCGTTCGGGCAGGGCGGCGTTCGCGTCCTTGCCGTGGAAGTTCGATGTGGGCGCGAACGTCACGATGACCTTGTCGGCCATGGTTGCATCCCCTCGCTGGATGTCTTTTTTGCCCGGCCTTGCCGACATCGTTCCGGGGGCGGCCGCCTGTGGTGTCATTCTAATTCTGGATGCGTCTGATAGGCTCAGGACATGATGATCCGGCACCATGCGGTCCGGGTCGGTGAGGGTCGCGACGGTCGATCATACGCCGCGAGCCGTCCGGGAAGTCCCGGATCAGCCCCCGAACACCGTGGAGAAGTCCTGCCGCAATTCGCGTTTCAGGATCTTGCCGCTGGCATTCTTCGGCAGGCCGTCGCGGAGGGCGACATGCTTCGGCGCCTTGTAATGGCTTAGATTTGCCTGGCAGTATTCGTCGATCTCCTCGACGGTCAGGCCCTCGCCCTGCTTGGGCACGATCACGGCGACCACGGCCTCGATCCATTTCGGATGCGGGATCCCGAACACCGCGACCTCGGCAACCTTGGGGTGGCGGAAGATCGCCTCTTCCACCTCCCGGCTGGCTACGTTCTCTCCGCCCGACTTGATCATGTCCTTCTTGCGGTCGACCACGTAGAGATAGCCGTCCTCGTCGAACCGCCCGAGATCGCCGCTGTGGAACCAGCCGCCCCTAAAGGCTTCAGCGGTCTTCCCGGGGTCGTTGTAGTAGCCGAGGATCAGGTGCGGGCTGCGATGCACGATCTCGCCGACCTCTCCGACCGGAACCACCCTGTCGTCGTCATCGACCACGCGGGACTCGACGTTCAGGCCGGGACGGCCGGCGGAGCCGAGCTTGGTGAGCTGCTCGTCGGGCCGCAGGATGGTGGCGCAGGGCGCCATCTCGGTCTGGCCGTAGAAGTTGTAGAGCCGCATGTGGGGCAGGCGCTCGGACAGTTCCTCGATGATCGCGGTCGGCATGATCGAGGCCCCGTAATAGCCCTGCCGCAGGCTGCTCAGGTCGTATCTGTCGAAATCCGGATGGCGCAGCAGCAGGATCCAGACCGTCGGGGGGCAGAACAGCTTGGTCACTTTCTCGGTCTGGATCGCCGCGAACATCGCGGCCGGATCGGCCCCGTCCTGGAGGATGCTGGTCGCGCCGAGATAGAGATCGGGCGTGAGAAAACAGTCGAGCTGGGCGCAGTGGAACAGCGGCAGGCAATGCAGTTCGACCGTGTCGGGGCGCATCTCGCCATCGGCGATGACGGTCACGTATTGCGCATAGAGCGCGCTCGCGGTCAGCATCGCGCCCTTGGGGCGGGACTCCGTGCCGCTGGTATACATCATCTGGATCGGGTCGTCGGGCCCCATATCCACCCAGGGCTCGGCGGCATCCGGATGTTCGAAGAGCGCCTCGACCGGTCTCCATCGCTCCGAGACCGCCTCGCCGGCATGGTCGATCGAGAGGAGGATGTCGGGACCGCCGGACATCGCGTCGAGCGCGGATTCCGCAACGGGGCAGAGCGAGTCCTGGCAGACCAGGCCGCGCGCGCCGGAATGATCCAGGATATAGGCCACGTCCCCGGCATTAAGCATGAAGTTGACGGGGGTCGCGACCGCGCCGATCCGTGCCAGCGCGAAACGCAGGATCACAAATGCCCGGCTGTTGCGCGCGAGGATGGCCACCCGTTCGCCTCTGGCGATGCCGAGGTCGGCCAGCCCGTTCGCGGTCCGGTTCACCACCTCGTTCAACTCGCGGAACGTGTCGCGCCGGTCGCGGAAGACCAGCGCAATGCTGTCGGGGCTGCGCGCCGCGCTGCGCCGCAGGAGGTCGCCGAGCTGCTGGCTTCTCGCGCGCCTTGTTTCGTCGCCGGCGCTGGTATGGGTGTCCTGTTTCATGTGTCTTTCCCTTCTCGATCTGATCGCCCTTCAGCGCGGGTCATGGCAATGGCCCAGATCGTCCGAACCGTGTCATCGCCTGCATGCCACGGATCAGGCGAGAGCCGCCACACGCAAGGCATCGGCGGCCTGTCGCTGCGCGTATTCGGCGGCATCCAGCGCGCCCCGCATGCCGAAGAACAGGTGCGTGACCCCTGAGTAGGTCACGTGCACCGCCGAGACGCCGTCCTCCAGCAGTTTGCGAGCATAGGCCGCCGCGTCCGCGTGCAGCGGGTCGCATTCGGCTGAAATGATAAGGGCCGGAGCGACGCCCCTGTGCGAGGCCGCCAGAAGCGGCGAGACCCGCCAGTCCCCGGCCTCGACCAGCGATCCGACACCGTAGCTCTCCAGCGTATAGTCGATGTCGCGCGCAGTCAGGAAGTAGCCTTCGCCGAAGGGACCGCGGTCGGCGCCCCCGGTCCGGGCATCGGTCGCGGGATAGACCAACATCTGCAGCCGGATGTCAGGCCCGCCGGCATCGCGCGCCCTGAGCGCCGTGACGGCGGCGAGGTTGCCGCCCGCCGAATCCCCCAGAAGCATCAGCCGGTCATTCGGCAGACCCACCTGGGCTCCACGCTCCGCCACCCAGCGGGTCACCGCCCAGGCGTCGTCGATCTGGCTGGGAAAGCGGTTCTCGGGCGAGAGACGGTAGTCGACGCTGACCACCGCCTGACCGGACTCGCTGGCGATGTTGCGGGCGGTGTCGTCGTAGGTGTCGAGGTTGCCGACAATCCAGCCGCCGCCGTGGAAGGCGACGGTGACGCCTCTTGCTCCTTCGGGGATGTAGAGGCGGACCGGGATCTCGTGGCCGTCGTCGCCGGTCACGTGCAGGTCCCGGACAATGGCGACCGGCGGGCCGGGCGGCCGGTTCCGGGCGCGCGCCTCGTTGGCGGCGCGGACCTCGGCCACGGGCGCACCGGCAAGGGCGGGCTGCCCCTGCGATGCGGCCAGAAACGGTCTGAGACCGGGATGGACGAATGGCATGTTCACTTCCACTTCTGTCTGCCCGGCCCGCCCGGGGGCCGTTGCGAGATGCTGGCCGGGCGCTGCCCGCCGCGGCACGGCGCCGATGACGGGCGGGGCGGTCACGCTACCCCTCGCCCCGCGCATTGCGCCGGGCGAGGGGGCGAAGACCGCCCCTGCCCCGTTTACTGTCGCAGCGACGTCAGGGTCGAAACGAGGCTCTTGCCATCTTCGTCCGTGATCTCCGAGGCGAGTTCGGCAAAGACGGGATCCCAGGCCCGCGCCAGCCTCTCCCGGTCCTCGGGCGTCACCCGGTAGAGGTTGGCCGTCTTTTCGACCTCGTCGAGCGCCGCCGCGTTGATCTCGCGCAGGCGCCTGGTTCCGTTCACTGTCGTATCCGCGGAGATCCGTTCGATCGTCTCCCGCTGTTCGTCGGTGAATTCCTCCCAGATATCATTTCCGACAATGGTGATCAGCGCGTTGCCGGTCAGTTCGTACCCCGAGAAATATGGCGCGACCTCGAACATCGAACTGGCCAGGAAGATCGTCGGCACCGTCAGTGAGCAGTCGACCGTCCCGTTCTGAAGGGCTGTGTAGACGTCCGAGGCGGGCAGGGCGACAGGGTTCCCGTCGAGCGCCTCGACCTGCTTGGCCTGCCAGCGGCCCGCCGCGCGGATCTTCTTGCCGGCCCAGTCGTCGATGGTCTCGACGAACCCGTCCCGGCAGGCGAGGCCGCCGCCGAAGGCGGGGATGATCCACAGCGCCTTGACATCCTGGGCATCGAGCAGCTTGTCGATGTCCGGAAAGACGGTCGCCATGGCCTCTTCAGTCGGTGGATTGTCGGTCGGCATCCCGCCGCCCATCTCGATGAAGGCGAAGGCCGGGACGATGCCCGACATGGCCGAGACAACTGCCATGGCCGACGGGACCACCCCGCTGCCGACCGCGTCGAGCGCCTCGGGGATCGACACGAGCGCGGCGTTGAAGTCGGGCGTGAAGTCGACCTCGCCGCCGGTTGCCCCGGCCACGGCCTCTGCCCATTCTACGCCGATCTGCGAGAAGTCGTTCCCCGCGTTGAAGGGCAGGGAATAGGGGTAGTCCTCGGCTGCCGCGCCCGATGCCAGACAGGCCGCGACCAGTGAATTGACTGCGTAATTCTTCATTGTTGGATCCTCCCTTGTGAATGCGGGCAACCTTCCGCACACTCGTACGAACATCCGCGCCCGCCTCCTCCGACAGGCGCATGGAGCCGTCCCGCCCGTCCGGCGCTCAGACCGGCTCCTTGTCGGCGGGTTCCGGGTTTCTGAACGTCACACCCGCAAGGGCCTCTTCCCGCACCCGGTTGCGGAAAGCCTCGATCGTGTCGGGCCAGTGGGTGAACACCTTGCCGTCGCCGCCGACCCGGTAGTAGGAAACGCAGTTCCCCCGGACCATGACGCTGGCGTCGGCCCGGGCCTGGATATCGGTGTTGAACCGCTCGTAGGCGGCCTGATCCACCTCCACGACGCCCACGCCGCGGTCCCGCGCTTCGGCCATCGCTTCCAGGATGAAGCCCGTCTGCGCCTCAACCATGTCAGTCACCGAAGCGCCGCCGCCGTTCGGGCCGCAGATCATGAAGAAGTTCGGGAAACCCTCGACCATGGTTCCGAAATAGGCATGTGGTACCTCGTGCCATTCCTCCGAGAGCAGTCGCCCGTCGCGGCCCCTGATCGTCAGGTTGCGCATCATGTTGGCCGGTTCGAACCCGGTCGCCCAGATCACCATGTCGACGGGATAGCTTTCGCCCTCGACATCGACGATCGAGTCCCCGGACAGGCCCGAGACGCCGCGCCCGATCAGCTCCACGTTGTCCCGTTCGATGGCGGGATAGTAATCGGTGCTGAAGAGCGGCCGCTTGCAGCCGAAACGGTACTGCGGCGCCAGCACCTCGCGGGCGTGCGGATCCTTGACCTGTTCGTCGAAGAGTTCCCGCCAGACCGCCTCCTGGTCGGCGATCACCTCGGGGTTCATCGGAAAGCGCGACTTGGCGATCAGTTCGAAGCGATCGAACCATTCCTTGCGCCGCGCAAGCTGCTGCTCGGCGAATTCGGGGCTGTTGCGGTCCTGGTCCTCGAACGAGATATCCGGCCTCGGCATGACGTAGGAGGGCGTGCGGACGAAGACGTAGAGCTTCTCGGCGTGCTCGGCCGCATAGGGCACGACCTGGATCGAGGTCGCGCCGCCGCCGACCAGCGCGACGGTCTTCCCGTCCAGGTCGATGTCGTCGCTCCAGAAGGAGGTGTGGATCGACTCTCCGCGGAACGTCTCCATCCCTTCGATCTTCGGAAGGTTCGGCTGCGAGAAGAGGCCCCCGGACCAGATCAGGGTGCGCGTGTCCCAGGACCTTCCGTCCTCGCTCCTGACGTGCCAGCAGGCCGCGGCCTCGTCCCAGACCGTGTCCACGATCCGGGTGTTGAACGTGATCTTCGGGGTCACGCCGAACCTGTCCGAGAGTTCGCCCAGATACGCGAGGATCTCGTCTCCGGGGGCGAAGTTGGTGGACCACTTGTTGCCCGGGAAGAAGCTGTAGGCGTAGAGGTCGATGGGCGTGTCGCAGGCGACGTTGGGATAGCGGTGCTGGCGCCACACGCCGCCGACCGCATCGGTGGCCTCGGTCACGACGAGGTTGTCGCACCCGCCCTCGAGGAGCTTTGCAGCCGCGCCCAGACCACCCAGACCGGCGCCGATGATCAGCACGTCGAGCATCTTCGGATCGGCCGTGCTCATGATGTGCACCCCGTTCCGTGTCCGCCGGGGAATGTCCCTGCGTGGTATTCGCTTGTTGCCTGCATCGTGTCTCCTCCCGACGTTCCGATGGTGGTGCACAAGGCATGCCGGGCCGCGCAACGGGCGGCGCGCCACGGGCCTGCGGATGCCTCCAAGCCCGAAGGCTTGGAGCGTTGTTTCGCGGTCGCCGTCAGCGCCCGTAATGGGCGGTGAAGGTCGTCGACGCGATCTTGTTCTGATGGATCATGAAACCGACCATTGCGGCCGAGGCCTGATCGTCCAGTGGCAGTGCCTCGACGCCGAGCGCGTGCAGCGTGAAGACGTAGCGGTGTGGCTTGTCGCCCGGCGGCGGGACCGGCCCGCCATAACCCGGTGCGCCCCAGTCGGTCCGGCCCTGGATCGTAGGCCCTGGCAGGCTGCCGGCATTGGCCACGTCCTCGGGGATGCCGGAGACGTCGGAGGGGATGTTGAACAGGACCCAGTGCCAGAAGCCGCTGCCTGTCGGGGCATCCGGATCGTACATGGTCAGGGCGAAGCTCTTGGTGCCCTCGGGCGCGCCGCTCCATTCCAGGCCGGGCGACTTGTTCTCGCCGGTGCAGCCCCAGTCGTTGAAGATGAACTTCTCGGGTATCGTTTCGTTTTCGGGTATCCCGACGACATTCAGCTTGAATGCGTTTCCCGTGGTTCCGGACATTGGTTGCTCCACTTCCTCTTGGTTGGTTTCGGGTTTTCGGCTCAGGGGATAAGGACGATCCTCCCGAAAGGCCGGTTCTGCTCCGCGTGGCGATGCGCTGCCGCGGCCTCGCTCAGCGGAAATTGCGTTTCGATGGGCACGACGAAGGTGCCGGCCGCCACATCCTCAAGAAGGCCGGAAATCATCGAGCGGATCGCGGGAAGGTGCATGACCTTGCCGAACATGAGCCCGGTGACGGAGATGCCGGATTGCCGGATCACGGCGGGGTCGAGGACCGGCTGCCGGCCGCTCGCGAAGCCGACCAGCACTACGCGCCCGCGCGGACGCATCACGGCGGCGACCTCGGCGAACTTCGGGCCACCGACGAGGTCGATGGCGAGGTCCACCCCGGATCCGGCGGTCAGCGCCATCGCCTCGGCCCGGATATCGCTTTCGCGGCCGTCGATCGCGTGGTCGAGGCCGAGGTCCTTCAGCCTGCCGATCTTCTCCGCCGAGGAGGCCGTCCCTATGACCCTGGCCCCGGCCCATTTCGCGATCTGCGCAAGGGCGATGCCGACCCCGCCCGCCGCGCCATGGATGAGAACGGTTTCCCCGGCCTTGAGGCCGCCGTATTCGAACAGCGCATGATGTGCGGTTCCGAAGGCGACAGGCACCGGCGCCACGTTCGCCAGGTCGATCCCCTCGGGCACCGGATAGGCGAAGTGCTGCGGAACGACGAAGACCTCGGCATGTGATCCCGACCAGTTGAACCCGACGACCCGGTCGCCCGGCCGGACCGTCTGCACATCCGCTCCGACCGCCGTGACGATCCCCGCTGCCTGATAGCCGCCGACCCGGTAGGGCCCCTCCACCGGCGTGATCCGGCGATGCAGCAGGTCGCCGCCCTCGATGCTGACCGCCGCGACCCGGATCGCGACATCCTCCGGCCCGCAGATCGGTTCGGCGACATCGCCGTATCGCAGAACCTCGGGTCCGCCGTTCTCGGAATAGAATGCTGCCTTCATCGTCGTTCCAAACCAGTGGGGACACGTCTTCCGACTGCCGCCGCTCGACCCCGAGTGGCGGGCATGTCGTCGGGGCGCGAGACCCCGTCCGAACTTGCCTGAGGGCGTCTTAGGACGCCCGGACCGGCCCTATTCGCCAATGACCTCGATCAGCCAGGGCCGCTTGCTCGCCCTTGCCCTTTCGAGGCAGGCCGAGAATTCATCCGCAGTCGAGACGCGCTCGGCCTCGAGGCCGAGGCTGCGCGCGAAGCCGGAAAAGTCGATCGGGGCCGCGCCCCAGGTCCAGGCCATCGCGTCGCGGCTCTGCTCCTCGGTGGTCATATCGTAGACCGCGTCGATGGCGTCGGGCACGCAGACCCAGCCCTGGTTGTTGTTGACCACGAAGACGACCGGCAGGTCGTGTTGGGCGGCCCCCCAGATGCAGGTCGCGCTGAACATCAAGTTGCCGTCGCCCAGGAGGGCCAGCACGCGGCGGTCCGGGGCGCCCATCTGCATCCCCATGGCCGTCGGCGCGCCCCAACCCTGAGCGCTGCCCTTGCCCGACACCGCATGGAAGTTCAGCGGATCTTCGAAATCGTACATCGCTTCGACATGCCAGCCGAGCGTGCTGCCCGCCTGGATGATGATCCAGTCCGCGCCGCACTGCTTGTAGACTTCGCGGATCAGCTTCTTCTGCGGCACCGGCGACTGATCGCCGGGCACCGCGTCGGCTTCGGCGATCGCCGCCGTGCGCTCGCTCCGCTGACCGGCACAGGATTCCAGGCGCTGCGCCCGCGCCGCGTCGGCGACCGGCTTGTCCGTCAGCAACTCGACCATGCGCCGCAGGCTGGATTTCGGGTGCCCGAGCAGGGCCAGGTCCGGCCAGAGCTGCTTGGCCAGCAGCATCGGGTCGGCCGACAGCGTCACCAGACGGGTCGAAGACGGCAGCATCGGCGGTTCGCCAGGACTGCCCTTTTCTGTAAACTCATAGCCGATCGCGAAAGCGACATCCGCCTCCGCGAGAAGCGGGCCGTTCGCTGCAGGAGCCCCGACATACTGCGCATGGCTCGTCGGGAAACCGAGGAACGAGGGATCCTGCTCCGAAATCACCGGAGCGCCCAGAGCCTCGGCCAGGGCCAGCATCTCGTCGGTGGCGCGCAGCCGCCCGACCTCGCTGCCGCAGAGCAGCACCGGGCGCTTTGCCTCCCGCAGCAGCGCCACGGCATCCGAGAGCCCGGCCTCTTCCGCGCAGGGGGCGCTGTAGCGGCGCAGCCTGTCGTAATCCTCGCGCGGCAGCGGGCCGCTCAGTTCGAGATCGTAGAGATCCGACGGGATCGAGATATGCACCGGCCCCATCGGCGGGGTCGATGCGATCTCCCAGGCCCGGGCGAGGATCTCGGGGATCCGTTCGGGGGTGGTGATGTCGTAGTTCCACTTGGCGAACTGCGTGCTCATCTCGGTCAGCGAGCGCGGCGTCGCGGCGTATTGATCCCGGCCGCTGGTGGTGCGAGACCCGGTGGTCGACAGCAGCACCAGCGGAATGTTGTCGGCCCAGGCCGTCGTGACCGACATCATCGACAGCGCGGTGCCCGAGGCATGATAGACGATGCAGAAGGTCGGCTTGCCGGTCTGCCGGGCATAGCCCTGCGCCATCATCGAGAGGTTGGTCTCGTTCAGGTGGCTGACGTAGTCGATCTCGTTCCGGCGCTTGAGCAGGGCATGTGCCAGGCTCAGCATCCCGAGCCCGGTGATGTTGAACACCTTGTCGGCCCCAAGCCCGACCATGGTGTCTATCACCAGATCGGCGCCGGTGTAGACGGCCCCCGCATGACGGACCGGCGAGCGGCCGCGTTCGATCTCACGAATGTTTCCCATTCGGTTTCCTCCTCCCGAATTCAGGTTGGCAATTTCCGGACCGCGATGTCGTCCTGTCACGACTTCCGCGTCGGCCCGGGGAATCTGCCATCCTGTGCTTACGCTAGCCGTGCGTCTGGCCCTTGCTCAAATTGATTTAGGCCGTATGCAAAATCACGACGGTGAATACATCCGATGCGGGAGCGTTCCGCCGGCGGCTTTCCCGACGCGTTCCGCAATGCTCCAAGATTTTGATAAGATGCGGAAATTCCGGTGGCTTCATCCGCCGGAAAATGCTGCTCCGCCGAGCCGCACGGTGCGGGCGATTATCGGCCTTCCAACACGTCCTTGACGTTCCAGGCTGCCATCGGGAGGTTGAGAATCTGCTCCCGCATCCAGGTATGACCCTTGTCCAGTTGCTGGCGCCGGTGCCAGATCAGCAGGACCTGCAGGGTCTCCGGCTCGAACGGCAGGCGGGCCCGGACGAGGCCCGCTCTTGCCCGGATGGGTGCCACCGCCGGGTCCGGCACGGTGGCGATCAGGGTGGTTCCCGGCAGGATCTCGGACAGCACCGAGGCATGGGGCAGTGTCAGCGCGATTCGCCTCCGGCAATCCTGCTGCTGCAGCGCCACGTCGACCGGGTGGCGGTGCGCCGGGGTGGCCCGGGTCAGGACGTTGACGTGCCTGAGCGCCAGATAGACGTTGAAAGGGATGGTGCTGCCCTCGGTGACACCCAGTTTCCGGGCATGTTCGGCACACAGGAGCACTGAATACCGGCAACTCGCCATGTGCTCGCGCCGGAACCGCTCGGATATCTCAAGACGCCCGATGGCGAAATCGGCATAGCCGAACTCGAGGAGGGTCTCGTACTCGTCCAGCGGCGCCTCGAACACGTTGAGCTCGATGTTCGGCGCCTGCGCCTCGAGAACCTTCATCAGCGCGGCGATATAGGTCTCCTCGCCCACGTCTGTGGCCAGGATGGTGAAGGACCGTGTGGATTCGGCCGGAACGAAGGACAATCCCTGCAGGATCGACGACTCGATCCCCTTCAGCCCCTGCTGCACCGGCCCCGCGATCATCTGGGCCAGAAGCGTCGGTTCCATTCCGTTCCGCGTGCGAACGAAAAGCTGATCGCCCAGCGTCTGGCGGAGACGGTTCAAGGCATTGGAAACAGCGGGTTGCGTCATGTTGAGCCGGTCGGCGGCCACGGAGACGCTGCGCTCCTGATTCACCGCGTCGAAGACCTTCAGCAGGTTGAGATCGAGAGTGTTCAAGCCGTGCATGTGGTCTCCTGTATTCACAAAGTAAATAAAGCCGCGCCGTGATATCAATTTGCATGGCTTAGAAATCTACGCAAGATCGGCGTGGAAGGTGCAGCCACCGAAAGCGGAGACACAGACGGAAGCCCGGCCACCGGCAATTCCGGTCAGACCCGGGCCCTGCGGCAGCGGCGGCCGGTCCGACCGGCGGAACGGACCGTCGGCGTCGAGGAACGCCATGGCCCGCAGTGTCGGTCCCGTCGACGGGTGGGCCAATCCTATCAGACCTGAACGGCCGCGCGAACTGGCATGGAGGACGCCGGGCGGCCGCTAGGAGGAATGGGGGTCGCGGCGGATTTTCCGCCGGCGATCCGGTCGGGAGGAACGGAAGATGACACATCTGAAAAGCTGACCACCGGCGCACTGCGGCGCCGCGACGGAGGGCGCCGGGGCTTCTGGGCGCGTGCGGCCTGTGCCGCCGCACCGTCTGCGCACCGGCCCGGCCGCGAATGATGTCCCGCGAGATGCCCCGAAAGCCGGGCATCGCAGGGACGATGGACCATCGAACACGACGGGATGACAGGATCACATTGGGAGGAGACTCGAATGACCAAACTGAAGACAGGCGCGCTGATCGCAAGCCTCATCGGCACCCAGGCCATGGCCACGGACATGCAGTATTCGCTGCCGTTCAACGAATCCAACGAATTTTCCCGGATCGGCATCGAGTGGGCCGAAGCCGTGGCCGAGGCGACCGGCGGCGAGGTGACCTTCGAGGCCGTACCGAACTCGGCTCTGGTCTCGATCCCCGAAACGCTTGACGCCATCGCAGGCGGCGTGGTTCCGGCGGCCATGGGCGTGGCCTCGGCCATGGCGGGCACGATCCCGGCTTTCGGCTATCTCGAGCTGAACCTGAGCGTGCCGGTGAACAACCCGCCGACCGAAGAGGCGATGCCGCAGATCTTCCCGGATGTGGAAAAACTGCTGACCCCGCACGACGCCAAGGCGCTCTGGATCATGCCTGCCTTCGGCGGCGGGCTCGCCTGCACCGACGAGATCCTCGAATCCGTCGACGAGTGGACCGGCAAGAAGGTCCGGACCGCGGGCCGCTGGCAGGCCAAGCAAATGGAGGCGGCGGGTGCCAGCCCGGTCTCGCTTCCGGCGGCTGATATCTACACCGCGCTCCAGAACGGGACCATCGACTGCGCCCTGATCTCGGGCTCAATCTACCTGTCGAACTCGCTCTACGAGGTCGCGCCGTACTTCTCGGATTACGGCTTCGCGGGCAACATGCTGATCACCATCGTCGGCACGGACGTATGGGAGGACCTGACCGACGAGCAGAAGCAAACGATCACTGAGCTCTCCAACGAGGCGACGGTGAACGGCACGAAGCAGCTCCGCGAGATCAGCGCCCAGGAAGCCGAGAACATCAAGGAGAAGGCCACCTATCACAAGGTAACCGACGAAGAACTGGCCAACCTGCTGGACCGCTGGGACCCGGTTTTCCAGGAAGCCATGGGCGAGGTCAGCGACGAGGTCGGCACGCACCTGGTCCAGACGCTCTACGCCTTCGGCCGTTGAATGTGGGCGGACATGGCTGACTCGCAATCGCAGGTCTTCCTGCTGTTCAAGAAAGTGGTGGAGGGGGTCAACGCCCTCTTCACCAATGTCGCCAGCGTCCTGATCGCCGCCATCGGCATCATCGTGGTCGCGGCGACGCTGGCCCGCACCTTCGGCGCGCCGCAGATGTGGGCGCACGACTATGCCCAGATCGCCTTCGTCTATGTGGTGTTCCTGTCGCTCGCACCGGCCCTCCAGGCCGGGCAACATGTCACGGTGGAACTGTTCGAGGGCTTCCTTCCGAATGCGACCCGCCGCTACCTCGACCATGTCGCAGCCATTGCCTGCATCATCTTCGGCGCCGTCTTCTTCTGGTATCTGTGGAAGCTGACCCATCGGTCCTTTTCGGACAACCGGCTGGCCACGGCGGTGATCGCCGTACAGCTCAAATGGATTCAGGTCATCGGGCCCATCGGCACGCTGCAATTCGTACTGACTGCGTTTCTCCGGCTCGCGGAGGCGCAGATTCGCTTCCGCACGGCGGAAACAGACTAAGGGACACTCATGGAAGCCTTGCTTTGGTTCAGCGCCTTCATCGGCGCACTTGTCTTCCTGCTGGCGCTCCGGATTCCGGTTGCGGTCAGCATGGGGCTCATCGGTATTCTGGGAACCGCGATCTTCGTGTCTCCGCGCGCCGTGGTCCAGATCGCCAACATCGCCTATTCGCAGACCTGGAGCTTCGTCCTGGTCATTGTGCCTCTCTTCGTGCTGATGGGCGAGGTGATCGCATTGTCCGGGCTGGGAGCCTCGCTCTTCAAGGCGGCGGCGATCTGGCTGCGCAGGCTGCCCGGCGGGCTCGCGATCGGCACGATCGCGGCCAGCGCCGGTTTCGCCTCGGTCTGCGGGTCCAGCCCGATCACCGCGGCGACCATCGGGGCGATGGCGGTTCCCGAGATGACCAAGCACGGCTATGCCCGCAGCCTCGCCGCCGGTGCGACGGCGGCCGGGGGCACGCTGGGCATCCTGATCCCGCCCTCGGTGCCGATGATCCTCTACGGCGTCATCACCGAAACCTCGATCGGCGGACTGTTCCTGGGCGGAATCCTGCCCGGCCTCATGATGGCCGCACTGCTCTCGGCGACAGTGATCATCCAGGTGACGATGAACAAGTCCATCGCCCCCTCGATCACCCATCGGGTAAGCTTTACCGAGCGGATGAAGACCAGCGCCGAAGCCCTGCCGACCGTGCTCATCGCCGTGATGATCATCGGCTCGCTCTATGCCGGCATCGCCTCGCCGTCTGAAACCGGCGCCTTCGGGGCCGCCGCGGCGGTTCTGGTGGCCTTCGCCCTCGGTCGGCTGAAGGGCGGAGTGCTCCCGCTCGCGCTGCAGAAGACCGTGCGCACCACGGGGATGTTCATGCTGCTGCTGATCGGCGGCCTGTTCAGCTCGTTCGTGCTGACGCGGCTCGGCGTGCCACAGGACATCTCGAACTACTTGACCGGGCTGGACGTCCCGCCCTGGGTCATCATCGTGATGATCAACGTCCTGCTGCTGATCATGGGGATGTTCCTGGACCCGCTCAGCATCCTGGTCATCGTGGTGCCGATCTTCCTCGATACGATTGTCGGCCTCGGTTACGATCCGATCTGGTTCGGTGTCATCGTGACCATCCAGATCGAGATCGCCGCCATCACGCCGCCGGTCGGGCTGAACCTCTTCGTGCTGCGGACGGTGGTTCCCGATCTCTCTATCGTCGATACCGCGAGGGGGGCCATCATCTTCGTCCTCCCGATGCTCCTCGGGATCATCCTCCTGATGCTCTTCCCCGAGATCGCCCTGTGGCTGCCGAGCCTGAGGTTCTGACGCTAGGGAAAGCACAGGCGATACGCCCGCACGAAGGTCCGGCACATGATGGCGTGCCACGGGGAAGGGGTCTTGCTCCCGCACCTTCCCCGCCTTCGTCCGGCGGCCGCATCCCGGCCTTCCTGTCGGGATGCGGCGAATTTTATTCCAGCACACCCGCCCGGACAGTCCCGTCCCGGCAGTGAGGGGCCGGACAGGTCCCGCTGCCAGTCCCCGGCATTTGGCATTTGCATGTTGGTCGGATAGACGTATTGTCGGACACAAATCACCAACCGACGCGAAGGCGACCCGGAAGACGAGGCCCCCGGACATGACCACACGACTCGATTTCGACCGTGAGCGGCTCGAACAGGCCATTGGCGGTCCGATCACGCTGGACCCGGTGGCGAGCGGCCAGTCGAATCCGACCTGGTTCGTCACCCGGGGCGCCGAGCGCATGGTCCTGCGCAAGAAGCCGGAGGGCCAGACCCTGAGCGGGGCCCATGCGATCGAGCGCGAGTACCGCATCATGAAGGCCCTGGCAGAAAGCGCGGTGCCGGTTCCCGGGATGATCCTGCTGGAGGAGGATCCCGAGGTGATCGGCACGCCCTTCTACCTGATGGAGCGGGTAGACGGGCAGGTGCACGAGATGAGCGCCCTGCCAGACCTGCCGAAAGCCGCCCGCGCCGGGTTCTACCGTGACGCGGCCCAGGTCCTCGCCGCCCTGCATCGCGTGGACTGGGCGGCGGTCGGGCTGGAGGACTACGGCAAGGTCGGGGATTACTATCAGCGGCAGGTGCGGATATGGGCGCGGCAGTGGCAGGAGTCCGGGACAGATCCCGATCCGCTGCTGGCGGAACTGCACGACTGGTTCGCCGATAACCTGCCCGAACCGTCGCCCACGGCCATCGTGCACGGCGACTACCGCGTCGGGAACCTGCTCTTCGACGCGGCGGCCGGACGGATCACCGCGGTCCTGGACTGGGAGCTCTCGACACTCGGGGATCCGCTGGCGGATCTGGCGCACTGGCTCCTGTTCTACGACCTGGCGCCGGACCAGCTCGGCGGCCTGAAGGGGCTCGATCTGACCGCCATCGGCATTCCGGACCCCGGGGCATTCCTGGCTGAGTATCACGGCGCCGGGGGACCGGATCTGCTGCTCACACCGTTCCACCGCGCCTTTGCCCATTACCGGATGTCCGTGATCTTCGCCGGGATCGCGGCGCGGGCGCGGTCCGGGCAGGCAGTCAGTAGCGACGCGGACAGGGTCGGCGCGCTCGCCCCGGTCTGCGCCGCCCTGGCGCAGGACCTCCTCGCTTCCGACCGGCCGATGGCAACCCTGCGGCAGGTGCGTTGATGTCCGCGGGTGCAGCCACTCCGGCAGCGCGGGCGACAGGCCCGCGGATGTGGCGTAGCCAGCCGCAACGATTTAATCCTGATCCCGGGCCGGTTGCCGAACGGCCATAAAACGAGGAAAGGACGCTCAATGGGCATCAAGGGCCAGCCGCTGAAGGTCAATTACGCCTACCGCCAGATCGCCGACGAGATCGAAGGACAGATCATGGACGGGACGCTACAGCCGGGCGAACAGCTTCCGGGCGAGGCTGAGTTGGCCGACATGTTCAGCGTGACCCGCTCCACCGTCCGCGAGGGGCTGCGGCAGCTCGAAAGCGAGGGGCTGGTGATCCGCCCGACGCCGCGCCGGCTCGAGGTGGCCACGCCCAGCATTGGCCGGTTGTCGTCTCGGGCGCGGCGGGCGATGGCGCTGATGCAGGTGTCGTTCCGTGAACTCTGGCAGGTCGCCATGACCACCGAACCACTGGCGGCGGCGCTCGCCGCGGAGCTGGCGACCCGCGAGGATGTCGAGAGGCTGGAAGCGATCCATGCCCGGCTGATCGAGGCGCAGGAAAGTGCGGCGGATACCATCTCGATCGATACAGAGTTCCATTCCCTCGTCGCCGAGATCAGCAAGAACCGGGTACTGGTGCTGGCACGTGAACCCGTCGCGCTGCTGCTGTTCCAGGGTTTCCACCGGATCGCGCCGCATGTGCCGCAATCCTTCGGCCGTCAGATCGAGGCGCATTCCCATGTGGTCGAGGCGATCCGCGACGGCGACCCGGAGCGCGCGCGCGACTGGGCCCGGCGGCACATCGAGGATTTCTGGCGCGGCATCCGGATTGCCGGGCTCGAGGACGAACCACCGATCCCCAACATCGGTCGCAGAATCTGATCCGCCCCGGCAGGACGGAAAGTCACGCGGCGCGATGCCGCCACAAGGAGGAGAACGAAGTGGATTTCGAGTATTCGGCCCGGACGCGAGACTATCTCGGGAAGCTGGAAGACTTCATGCAGGGCCACATCCTGCCGGCCAACGCGCGGTTCCACGAGCTGGCCGGGCAGGGGGTCTATCCGCTGGAGGTGCTCGAACCGCTGAAGGCGAAGGCTTTCGAGGCGGGGCTCTGGAACCTCTTCATGCCCGAGCTCGAGGAGGACGATCCCGGAACACGGATGACCAATCTCGAATACGCCCCGCTGGCCGAGGTGATGGGCCGGGTGCCGTGGTGTTCCGAGGTCTTCAACTGCTCCGCGCCCGACACCGGCAACATGGAGATCCTCAAGCGCTTCGCCACCCCCGCCCAAAAGGCCCGGTGGCTCGACCCGCTCTTGATGGGCGAGATCCGTTCGGTGGTCGGGCTGACGGAACCCGACACGGCGTCCTCCGACCTGACGAACCTCTCCACCACCATCCTGCCGGACGGCGACGACTACGTGATCAACGGGCGGAAGTGGTTCTCGACCGGCGCGAAACATCCGAACGCGAAGCTGGCCATCGTCTTCGGCGTTTCCGATCCCGCCGAGGACGCCGATCCGCACCGTAGGCACTCCTTCATCCTCGTGCCGATGGACACCCCCGGGGTGGAGGTCGTGCGGGACGTGCCGATCATGCACCACCACGCGCCCGAGGGGCATTGCGAGGTGGTCTACCGCAACGTCCGAGTGCCGCGCGACGCGATGCTGGGGCAGGACGGGGACGGCTTCATGCTGGCACAAGCGCGCCTCGGACCCGGACGGATCCATCACTGCATGAGGACCATCGGCCAGTGCGAACTGGCGCTCGAACTGCTCTGCGAGCGATCGCTGGAACGCAAGACCTTCGGCAAGGTGCTGGCGGACAACGCCAACATCCAGGACTGGATCGCCCAGTCGCGGATGGAGATCGACGCCGCCCGGCTGCTGATGCTGCAGACCGCCTGGAAGATGGACCGGGACGGGGCGAAGGCCGCCCGCGTCGACGTGTCGATGATCAAGGTGACGGCGGCCCGGCTGCAGACGCAGGTCGTGGACCGGGCGATGCAGGTCTTCGGCGCTGCGGGGATGACACCCGACACGCCGCTCAGCTACCTCTGGACCTGGGGCCGCGCGATGCGGTTCCTCGACGGCCCGGACGAGGTCCACATGCGGGTCGTCGCGCGCGACGAGCTGAAGAAAGCCAAGTTGAAGGTGGGCCGGAACACGGCGCATTTCGTGGCACCGCACTGACCGCGCGCATCCCAGCGAAGAGGACCCCGAGATGAAGATTCTTCTGAGCGAGGCGACCGGCGGCCCCGGGACGCTCGTCCTGCGGGACCGGCCGGATCCGGCGCCCGGGCCGGGCGAGGTGCTTGTCGCGGTGCGCTGCATCGGTGTCAACTATCCGGACACGCTGATCATCGAGGACAGGTATCAGTTCAAACCGGAGCGGCCCTTCGCGCCCGGGGCCGAGCTCTCGGGCGTGGTCGAGACCCTGGGCGAGGGCGTGACAGGGCTCGCACCGGGCGACCGCGTCATGGCCCTGCCGATGTGGGGCGCGATGGCCGGGAAGGTCTGCGTCCCGGCCGGGCAATGCCATCCGGTGCCCGAGGGCGTGGGCGACGATGAAGCCGCCTCGCTCCAGATGACCTATGGCACGGCGCTCTATGCGCTGGAGGCGCGCGGCGACCTGAGGCCGGGCGAGACGGTGCTGGTCCTCGGCGCCGCGGGCGGGGTCGGGCTGGCCGCGGTCGAGCTGGCGAAGGCCCTCGGCGCGCGGGTCGTCGCCGCCGCGAGCAACGAGGAGAAGCTGGCCGTGGCACGCGAACACGGCGCCGATGTCGGCATCCTCTATCCGGGCGGACCGCTGGACAGGGACGGGCAGAAGGCCCTGAGCATGGCATTCCGCGAGGTGCTGGGCGAGGGCGGCGCCGACATCGTCATGGACATCGTCGGCGGCGATTACACCGAGCCCGCGCTGCGCTGCACCGGCTGGGGCGGCCGTTTCCTGATCATCGGCTTCCCGGCGGGGATCGCGAGGATCCCGGCCAACCTGCCGCTGCTGAAATCCTGCGACATCCGTGGGGTGTTCTGGGGCGCCGCGATCCAGCGCGACCCGGAGGCCAACCGCATGGCGATGGCCCGGCTACTGGACCTCTGTGCCAAGGGGAAGATCCGCCCCCGCATCCACGCCACCTATCCGCTGGCCGAGGGCGGCGCCGCAATCGCCGCCCTGTCCGGGCGGGGGGTGATGGGAAAGGTCCTGGTGACGCCGTGACGGGGAACGGACCCGTCTTTGCAGCCGCCCCGGCTCTCCGGGACACGAAACCGACACCAGGAGAAGAAGAGGAGGCCTTTGCATGTCGCGCTATGACCGCCTGATGGCCCATGCGTTCGATCCGGTCGATCACCGTTTCGACCATCGCGATACCATCCTCTATGCGCTCGGCACTGGGGCGGGCGCCGGGGATCTCGACCTCGTCTTCGAGCGGAACCTGCGGGCGATCCCCTCGCTCGCCACCGTTCTCGCCTATCCCGGCAACTGGTATGCGCGGCCCGAGATCGAGCTGGACGGGCAGCATACGGTGCACGGGTCGGAGCGCATCGAACTCTTCGGCGAGCTGCCGGTCGCGGGTCATGTCTCGGCCGTTCCCAGGATCGTCGCGATCCACGACAAGGGTGAGGGCCGCGGCGCTCTGGTGACGAGCACGCGCGAGGTGCGCGATGCCGCGACCGGCGCGCTGCTCGCTAGGGTGACGCAACGCGCGTTCTGCCGCGCGGATGGCGGCGTCGGCGGGCCGGGCGGGAAGCCTCCGGCCCCCGCCGCGCTTCCGGAGCGGCCGGCGGATGCGGTCCGCGACGTGCCGACGGCACCGAATGCGGCGGCGATTTATCGGCTCATGGGGGATGACAACCCCCTGCATATCGACCCCGACTTCGTCCGGACCTCTGGGTTCGACCGGCCAATCCTGCACGGGCTGTCGAGCTACGGCCACCTGTGCCGGGCGCTCATGCGGGCGTTCCCCGACCGGCAGGTCCGGATGATGGATTGCAGATTCACTGCGCCGGTCTTTCCCGGCGACACGCTGGTGCTGGAGCTCTGGCAGACCCCCGGCGGAGCCGCCTTCCGCGCCCATGCACGGGGCCGGGTCGCCATCGACAATGGCGAGATCGGCTTTGCCGCTGGCGCCCACGGGGACCGCCCGGGCGCAGCGCCAGGACAGATCTGATGGAGGACGAAATGCGGGAACTTCCCCGTATCAGACACGAAGTGCTCTACGGCAACCGCCTGGTCCGGTGTTTCGCCGACCGCCCGCGCAGCATCGACGCGATGTTCCGGGCTGCGGTCGCTGCGTTCTCGGACCGGGTCGCCGTGATCGACGAGGACCGGCGGATCACCTATGCCGAGCTTGACGAACGGGTGGAGGCCGTCGCCGCGGGACTCGTCGCCCTGGGCTACGGCAAGGGCGAGCGGATCGCGCTGCTCATGGGAAACGAGCTGGAATTCGTCGTGGCCTTTCTGGCGGCGGCGCGGGCTGGGCTGATCTCGGTCCCGATGAACACCCGGCAGCGGATGCCCGAGATCGAGTTCGCCCTCAACCAGAACGCCTCGGCCGCGGTCATCGCCGATGCCGCCCATGCCGGGAACCTTCCGTCCCGGGACAGCGTGCCCGGCCTGCGCGGCGTCTTCCTGGTGGGCGACGGCGGCGGCTATCCCGGCGCCGAGCCCTTCGAGGCGATCGCCGCGGCCGCCACCGGCGGCGAGACCTTTCCCGAGGTGGCCGAGCAGGACACGCTCTGCCTGCTCTACACCTCGGGCACCACGGGCAAGCCCAAGGGCGCCATGCTGACCCATCTGTCCAGCGTCCATTCAGTGATGCACTTCGCCTGGGGCTTCCAGCTTCGCGAAGGCGACGTCGCCTTCCTTTCGGTCCCGGCCAGCCATGTGACCGGCCTGATCGCCGTCGTGCTGACGGCGATCCATGTCGGCGGCACCACGGTCATCGTGCGCGCGTTCAAGGCACGACGGTTCCTCGAACTGGCCGAGCGAGAGCGGATCACCTACTCGCTCATGGTCCCGGCGATGTACAACCTCTGCCTGCTCGATCCGGATTTCCGCAAGTTTGATCTGGCGGGCTGGCGCGTGGCCGGGTTCGGCGGCGCCCCGATGCCGCAACCCACCATCGAGGCACTGGCGCGGGACCTCCCGGACATGGTGCTCTACAATGTCTACGGCTCGACCGAGACGACCTCTCCGGTGACGATGATGCCCGCCGGCAGGATCGCCGATCACGCGGATACGGTGGGGCAGGTGCTGCCGCTCGCCGACATCGTCGTGTTAGATGACGAGGGCCGCGAGGTGACGCCGGGCGAAAGCGGGGAACTCCTGATCGGCGGCCCGATGGTGGTGCCCGGCTATTGGGACAATCCCGAGGGCAATGCGAAGGGGTTCACCGCCGGGTACTGGGTGTCGGGGGATGTCGGCTCGAAGGACGAAGAGGGCTACGTCCGGATCCTCGACCGCAAGAAGGACATGATCAACCGCGCCGGTTTCAAGGTCTATTGCAGCGAGGTCGAGGATGTCCTCGCCGGGCATCCCGCCGTGGTCGAGGGCGCCGTTGTCGGCGTGCCCGACGCCGTTCTGGGCGAGATGGTTCACGCCTATCTCTTCCTGGACGGACGGGCCGCCGATGCGGACGAGATCAAGCGGTTCTGTGCCGCCCGGCTGTCCGATTACAAGGTCCCCGACATGGTGACGTTCATCGAACACCCGCTGCCGCGCAATGCCAATGGCAAGGTCCTGAAGAACGTCCTGCGCGAAAGCACCACGGCCGGTTGAGCAGCCCTCGGCGGGCCTGGCGCGCGGTGCGAACCGTCCCGGGGCTCCCTTGGACCGAACAGGACAGGCGGCGACGCCGATCGTCGGCCGCGATCCACTCGGTCGGACGGCAGGGGGCGGGGCGGGTTGGCGGCCCCGAGATTCCTGTTAAATAATTGAAAATAAACATACTTATTCTCGGGCAGACGGGCAGAGATATCATCCCCCGCGGCCATCCAGGGCGGCTTGACAGGTGGGCTTTAATGCCTGAGTGTCCTTTTGTCGGACACAAAAACGTAGGTCCTGCAACCGCCGACGGGTCCTCTGGCCCGGCGCGGTTTGTTCAAGGGAGGAAATCATGCACCAATTCATCAAGAACGGCCTTCTGGCCGCCTTTGTGGCGTTGCCCGCTGCGGCATCCGCGCAAAACCTGACCGTTGCGGCGTCGCTGCCGCAGGTTCATTTCTGGGTCGGGAAGTACATGGACCCTTTCGCGGATGCGATCGAGGAGCGGACGGACCTTGCCCTGACGCGCTTCTACGCCGGTGAGCTGACCTCGGTCGGGCGCGAGCTGGATGCGCTTCAGGGCGGTGTCGTCGATGTCGCCATTCCGCTTCTTGCGCCCTATCACGAAGGGGCATTTCCGCTGTCGGACGTGACCCAGCTGCCCACCATCGGGACCACCTCGGTGACCCAGACCAAGGCCTTCCTCGAGCTGATGGCTTCGGATGTCGAGCTGGCCGACGGCAAGACCTTCTACGAATACGAGATCGCTCCGAAGAACATCCACGCTTGGCCGGTCGCGACGACTGCGGCCTATGCGATCAGCTTCGCCGATGTGGAGCCCGACAGCGCCGAGGCGCTGAACGGGATGCCTCTGCGTGCGGGCTCGGCGCTGCACACGATCTTCCTGAACGAGCTGGGCTCGACGCCGGTGACGATGCCGTCCTCGCAATCCTACGAGGCGCTGTCGCGCGGCACGATCAACGGCACGATTCTGTCCGTCGGCGACTGGAAGAGCTATTCGCTTCAGGATGTGCTGACCTACACCATCACGGGCGTGGCCGTCGGGCACTGGGGCAGCTACGTCGCGATCTCGGATCAGGGCTGGGCCAAGCTTTCGGACGAGCAGAAGGCCACCTGGGCCGAGACGGCGAACGAGATCGCCCTGCAGAACGCCGAGGCCATCGAGGCGCAGGAAGGCGAGGTGCGCGGCGCCGCCGAAGCGGGCGGCAGCGTCTTCATCGACATCGCGGACGTCGATCCGAGCCTGCAGGACGCGATCAGCGCTGCCTCGGTCAACACTTGGAAACGCTGGGTCGAACAGACCGAAGCGGACGGTCATCCTGGGCTGGCGACCGCGCGGCTCTGGGCGGAACTGACCAAGGCGCAGGGCGGTTCGCTGCCGGAAGGCGTGCAGGACTTCCTTGACGCTGGCATGTGACCCGGAACCGCCGATGATGGCACCGTGCCCGCGCGGTACGGTGCCATTCCCCTTTCGTATCCGGTAGGAGGCCGTCCCTTGTCAGAGGCCGTCAGTCTTTCGATCGTCTTCGGATGGTTCCTGTTCTTCCTGGTGATCGGCCAGCACGTCTCGACCGTTCTGTTCGGGGCGGGCATCGTCGGCGTTCTGCTCTGGGTCGGGCCGCCGGTTCTGAACGGGATCGTCGGACAGGACGTGTTCTTCACCGTCTCGAATTACTCGCTGTCGATCATCCCGCTCTACCTTCTCATGGCGCAGCTCCTGATGCGCGGCGGTCTGGTGCTCGATCTGTTCCGTGTCGGTCACCGTCTGGCCGGCTACCGCCGGTTCCCGCTCGGGGTGGCGACGCTCATCATCGGCGGGCTGCTCGGCGCGGTGTCGGGATCGGGCGCGGCCTCGGCGGCCTCCCTCGCCACGCTGGCTTCGCCGGAGCTTGAACGGGTGGGATATTCGCGCCGGTTCTCGCTCGGGCTGGCGGCGGTGGCTGGGTCGCTCTCGGCGGTGATTCCGCCATCGCTCATCGTGATCATCTACGGCTCGATCACCTCGGTTCCCATCGGCAAGCTCTTCATCGGGCTCCTGGGGCCGGGCCTGCTCTGCATCGTCGTCTACATTGTCTGCCTGGCGATCTTCGCCGAGGAAGGCGATCTGCCCGCCGTCCAGGAGACCGCCGAGCCGGAAGAGGAACGCGGCGCCATGGCGGCGTCGCTCTTCCTGATCGGGCTGCTCGTCGTGGTCTTCGGCGGCATCTACGGCGGTGTCATCACCGTGGGCGAGGCCGGGGCCATTGGAGCCTTCACCGCGCTCGTCGGCCTTCTGGCGATGCGGCGGATCGGGGTCAGGGCGCTGGCCGAGGCGCTGGCGGACAGCGCCAAGATTTCGGCGATGCTGATGCTGCTGGTGATCGGCGCGCAGATCTTCGCCCGGTTCCTCGCCTTCTCCCGCGTGCCCCGCGAACTCTTGAGCCTTGCGGAGCCGTTCATCGGCCAGCCCGGCCTGCTGATCGCGGCGCTCATGGTCGTGCTGTTCCTGGCCGGAATGATCCTTGAAAGCGCCGCGGTGATCCTGCTGATCGTGCCGATCGTGCTGCCGATCCTCGAGGCGGCGGGGGTCGACCTGCTGTGGTTCGGGGTGCTGGCCAGCCTGATGATCGCGCTCGGCCTGCTGACCCCTCCGGTCGGGCTTTCGGCCTATGCCGCCGCGGCGGCGCAGGGATACTCTGTCGCTCAGATCTTCCGCCCCGCGACCAAGTTCGCGGTGGTGGCCGCCATCGTCGTCGTCGGTGCGACGATCCTTTTCCCCGGCATCGTGACCTTTCTGCCAAGCCATCTGGACTGAGACATGCTGCATTCACTCTATCGGGCGCTCGGAAAGTTCGAATGGGGTCTGGCCTCGATCGGGGCCGGGCTCTGCCTCTTCGCCATCATGATGATCACGGTGATCAGCGTCTTCGGGCGCTATGTCATGATGACCGACCTGATCCCCGGCTCGTTCAACATTATCGAGCGGATGCTGTTCCCGCTGATGGTGTTCTGGGCCCTTCCACTGGCGCATCGCGACGGCATCTTCCCCAAGCTCGAGCTTCTGCCCGCCATGCTGCCGAACCGGCTGGGCAATTCGCTGGCGATCCTTGCGCTGGTCGTGGAACTGGCGATCTTCGCCTATCTGACCTGGCGGCTCGGCCTCTTCGCGCTCTCGGGCTTCGAGACAGGACGGACGATGCAGCTCGGCTCGGGATATTTCCCGGTCTGGCCGTTCATGATGATGGTGCCCTTCGCCTTCGGGCTGATGGTTATCGAGATGCTCTGGCAGATCGGCCTGCATCTGCGCCACTTCTCGACCCGCGCCGCGAACGAGATCGGCCGGCACGAGATGGTCTGAACGGGCGCGGGGCAGGCCACTCCCGAGCTTGGCCTCGTGCCGTCTGCGGAGCTCTCCCGACACAGCGCTGCAGGGCGCCGACCCGGCTCCCCCGGCCGGTGCCGCGCATCGCGCGACATGCTGCGGAGCACTCTGCCGCCGCCTTCCGGCAGGCCCCGTTGCGCACCTTTGGGATTGCACCAATCACGGTGACCTTAGGGAAAAATGAACTTGACATGCATAAATTTAGCGATCTACATTTTTATGGGAAACGCAATCTGAGTGGGTTTCGATTTCCCACTATACAATCTGGAGGAGAATTATGTTACGGATCGAAAATCTGACCGGCCTGCGCTCGCGGGCCGGAATGAAGGCGATTTGCTTGGCGCTGATGACAGGCCTTGCAGCGCCGGCCGTCGCCCAAGAACAGACCCCGTTCAAGGAACACCGCGGGGTTCTGCCCGACGGAACCGCCTGGCTCATCCGCGTCCCGGAGAACTGGAACGGACGGCTGCTGCGCGACCTCGACTTCGCCAGCTTCATCAACATCCCCGGCTATGCGCCGCGGTACGAAGACCTGCTGTCGCGCGGCTATGCCTTCGCCGGACTTGCCCGGCATCCGCTGCGGCTCTGGCAATACGACCCGCAGCGCGAAATCCGGAACCTCGAGACGGTTCAGGACAGGTTCACCGAGCTTGAGCGAGAGCCCGACATGGTTCTGCAGTACGGCTGCTCGGGCGGCGGGCTCGACAGCCTCGCCTCGGCCGAGGACTTCCCGGAGAAGATCGACGGATCCGTCGTGCTGGCCGCCCATACTCCGGTCTGGATCATGAGCAGTTTCCTCGATGGCTGGTTCGCCATGAGGGCCCTTCTGGCCGAGGACTTCGAGGCCAAGGGGCTGGGTCGGGCCTCGGACCTCGCCGTGGCTGGCCTGCCGAACGCCGGGGCGGGGGGCGAGCGCAGCTTCGACGCCATCCGCGCTTCCTGGAAGAGCGCCATCGAGGAAGCCGGAAAGACGCCCGAAGGCCGCGCCCGTCTGGCGCTGGCATTCGCCATCGGGCAATGGTCGCCCTGGATGGTCGAAGGCACGGAGCTTCCCGACGTGTCGGACACGGCGGCCATGGGCGAGATGATCGTCAATTCGGCGCTGCGCAACGCGGGCAATGTCGGCGGAACCTCGCGTCTCCTGTTCGAGAACGCAGCCTCCGGGCAGCAGCTTTCGGGCAACGAAGGCGTCGATTACGCCGAGTTCTACGCGAACGCCGCGCCCGCCATGAAGGGATTGGTCCAGGCCCTTTATGCCGAGGCCGGGCTGGACCTGCAGAGCGACATCGCCAGGGTCGATGCCGAACCGCGGATCGCGGCCTCCGACTACGCGCTGGAGTTCTGGGCCGGAGACGGGCGCACGACCACGGGTGAACTGAAGGTCCCCGCCATTCGCATCCATATGCTCGGCGACTGGGCGATCCCCTATTCTCTGATGCAGGGCTACGAGACCCTGGTTCAGGAGAGGGGCACGACCGACCTCTATCGTCAGGCCCTCGTGCAGGGGACCGGGCATTGCGAGTTCGCGGCCGCGGAAAGCAGCGCGATCGTGGAGGCCCTGGTCGAGCGCCTCGAAACCGGGAGCTGGCCGGATACTAGCCCCGCAGCGCTGAACGCGGCGGGCGCAGCGCTCGACACCGGATCGGACCCGCGGTTCATCGAGTACGGCGACTGGCGCGTCGAGGCCTACAACCACCCCTGGACACCCTTGGAGTGATCCGCAGCGGGGTCTGCCGCCGTATGCGCCACTTGACGGCGAGATGTCCGCCTGCGTCACGCCGTGAACCTGAAAAAACTACCTGGCGAGATCGAGTCCGATTGCTGTGACAGACAGACTGGCTCCTGATGATGGTTCCCCCGGAAGAGCCTACATCGCGACATCGCCGACGAGGTGGTCCATGCCATCAGATGGCAGGCCTCGAGCCACTACATGGTGGTCGAGGCCTTCACCCAGATCGACAAGGAGGAGATTGATCCCATTCTCAGCATCCCCACGAAAGCCGCCTGATCGTGCCCTCAGTCATTCAGGGAATTAGACCTCCTTGACGAACACGATCGCGGCCTGGCTTCTGGGCTTCAACAGTGAGGCCCCGAACGCCACTGGTTCGAGTGAGCGGGCCGAACGACGGTGCAGTGGATCTTCCGGCTCAAGGGCTGGCAGGTCCGGAAGCGGACCGTCGGCATGCGGCCGCGCATCCAGGCCGTTCCATCCGTCGCCACGGTCCCGAACGAGCGCTGGTCCACGGATATCGCCCGCATCTGGGCCGGCAGGGACGGCTGGGCCTCGCTGGCGCTCGTGATCGACTGCCACACGCGCGGGTTGCTGGGCTGGCACCTGTCGCGCTCCGGCAAGGCAAGCACTGCCAGCGCAGCCCTCGAGCACACGCTCATCGCCAGGTTTGGCACGCTCGGCCGCGTCGAGGCGCCGTTCCTGCTGAGGTCCGACAACGGTCTGGTCTTCACCAGCCGCCACTTCACGGCGCTGGTCCGAAGCTACGGCCTGGAGCAGGAGTTCATCACGCCTCACTGCCCCCGGCAGACGGATGTAATTGAACAGCCCCTTTCTGCGGTCGAGTGCTCCTTTAGCTGGGGGCGTCTCGACCTGTAGCCTGATATCTCCTCCCCGTTCACTGCCAGTGCTGCATGATCCGTCGGTAGGCCTGTTCGGCATGCTCGGCGCCGGCACGATCTGCCAGCCTCAGCTCCGGCTTGTTGTAGTCGTAAGCAGTGCCACGCTGACCGCGCCGGGGTTCCGCTCCGGCTGCCAGTTCCAGCTTGCGCATCTCGCGCGCCAGCAATGTGGGGCGGCCCCAAGCAAAGTCCTCGGCCTTGGACAGCATGTGCCAGATCAGAACGGCGAGCTTGCGGGCCACGGCGACGGCCCCGACATGTGCACCCCGGCGCGCCTTGACACGTTCATAGAAGGCGCGGAGCGGCCCGGGGCTCCGCACGGCTTGCCAGGCCGCTTCGACCAGCAGGTGACGCGCGTCGCTCCGGCCGCGCTTGGTGATCCGCCCGTGATAGGCTGGGCCATCACCGGATTGCCGCACGCTCGGATGCAGCCCGAGATAGGCTGAGAGCTGATCGGCCGAGGCGAAGCGATCCACACGGCCGATCGCGGCCATGACGCCGACAGCCACCACCATGTCGACGCCCGGGATCGTCATCAGCCGTCTGACATCAGCGTCCGGCATGGCCGCGCGGGCGATGTCCTGCTCGACCAGCCGCTGCGCCGCCGTCTGCCGATCATATTCCTCAATGTGCCGGATGATCGCCGCGCGTGAAGGATGGACTGCACGATGGCCTTCAGGCGCACCCGGCTCTTCACCAACTGGTTGCGACGCGTGACCTGACGTTGCCGCGACTGCGTGTCGGCATCCGGGACCCAGTCTTCGGGTAGGAAGCCCGCGGCGTAAAGCTGCGCCAGGACGCGGGCATCGTGAGCACCTCCCCGAAAATCAGACAGTGACCGAAGCTACGATCTGACGTCTGCTGGTCTCCAAGAACGAGGAGATCAGAACATGTCGAAACGCAGGAACCACGAGGCGGGCTTCAAGGCTCGCGTGGCGCTGGAAGCCGTGAAGGGCGAGCGCACCGTGTCGGAGCTGGCCGCCGAATACGGCGTGCATCCAACGATGATCCATCAATGGAAGAAGGCGCTGCTTGAGGGGGCCTCGGACATCTTCGAACGCAGCGGGAAGAAGAAGGCCGAGGTCGACGAGGAGACGGTGCGGTCGCTGCACGCCAAGATCGGAGAGTTGGCCGTCGCCAACGATTTTTTGTCACGAAAGCTCAAGCCCTGGACCGGCAAGTGAGGCGCGGGATGATCGAACGCTCTCACCCCACGCTGTCGGTCGGGGCGCAATGTCGCCTGCTGTCGATCTCGCGGTCGTCCTTCTACTACGCACCGCTGGGCGAGACCGAGATGAACCTGACGCTCATGCGGCTGATCGACCGGCAGTTCCTGGAAACCCCTTTCTACGGCGTCCAGCAGATGACCTGGCACCTGCAGAACGAGGGCCACGCCGTGAACGTGAAGCGCATCCGGCGGCTGATGCGGCTCATGCGCCTGATGCCGATCTACCAGAAGCCGAACACCAGCAAGCCGGCGAAGGGACACAAGACCTACCCCTACCTGCTGGGTGGCCTGCGGGTGGATCGGCCCAACCAGGTCTGGTGCGCCGACATCACCTATCTGCCGATGCGACGAGGCTTCCTCTACCTGGTCGCGGTCATGGACTGGTCCACCCGCAAGGTGCTGGCCTGGCGCATCTCGAACACGCTGGAGGCCGACTTCTGCGTCGAGGCACTGAACGAGGCGGTCCACCGCTTCGGCTCGCCCGAGATCATGAACAGTGACCAAGGCTCGCAGTTCACGTCCTTCGCCTGGACCGACCGGCTGAAACGGATCGGAACCCGGATCTCGATGGACGGCAAGGGCCGGTGCCTGGACAACATCTTCATTGAGCGCCTTTGGCGGTCCCTGAAGTATGAGTGCGTCTATCTGCACGCCTGGGAGACCGGCTCTCAGGCCAAGGCGGGCGTTGGCCGGTGGATCACCTTCTACAATCACCAGCGGCCCCACGCTGCCCATGGCGGACGGCCGCCCGCCGTGGTCTACTTCAACCAGATCAAAACCGACCAGCAGGGGCAGAGAGTAGCTTAAATTGCGCCGAAAACTGTCCAAACGGCGGGGAGCAGCTCATCGATCTTGTCCGTCTTCGTCTTTGCCCGCGCGATAAGGTGGACCTGGAGGGGGTTGGCGACTGCGACCCGAGCCACCTTCGACGCGAGGATCTCAACGACGGCCGCGGCGTTGCCGGTCGCTTCGACGACCACATGATCGGTCGGCTGGAGGCTCTCGGCGAAGGCCGCCAGCTTCTCTCGTGTCATGTCTACGCGCCCAATTCGTCGCGCCGTTCCGTCTTCCAGTGCCACCGCCTCGGCAAAGACGCGATGGATATCCAGTCCTATGATGCGCATTGCGACTTCCTCCTGTTGGCAAGGAGGGAGCAGGCGGGCACGCGGCATTTACAGATCCGTGCTCTCGGCACATCCGGGCGAGCCGCAGGGGCGACCATATAACGGAGCGGGCTCTCGGCCCATTGCTGTAGCTCGGTCTGCCCGCACTTACGTGCTCCCGATGCCCCAGACCCCGGATGCCATCACAATAGCAGATCCGGCCCCAGAAGCACCGCCGCCATCATGCCGGATAACGGCATGATCGAGCGCGTCATCCGGACCCTCAAGGAGCAATGCGTTCACCGCCATAGCTTCGAGAGCATCCAGCATGCGGCGCGGGTCATCGGAGACTGGATCAGCTTCTACAATCCTGTTTCATTGCGCCCATCTCTCTATGCCTCTGAAGTAAATAGGATTTGCTGATCTGGGTGCGATCCGGTGGGGTATTTGGGGTTCTGCCGGGCACGCTCGATGAGTTGCTGGGCTGGCGGTTTGCCGAGTTCCGCGCGGGCGAAGATCCACGGACCGTCCGGTAACGGATGAACGCCCTCGATGCTGCCGGCTTCGGCGGCGAGTCTGAGTGTCTTCGTTGTGACGCCGAGCAGGCGCGCGGCATTGGTCAGGTTGAGCCAGGGCTCGATGCCGTCGGGAGCCGGACGGAACACCGGGATCTTGTGATGCGACCTGAGTGCGGTGACGCGCTCTCGGGTCCATCGGTTGCCATGACCGGTCAGGGCGGAGACCATCCGTATCGCAGCCCTGATCGGCCATGCGGTCATTGGGTGAGCCGATGCAGTTCCTTGTCGGTGTAGAGGGCTCGAACACCTTCTTCCGCGATCAGCTTCTCGAAGGCGCGCCAGGCCATGTGGTCGCCCAGGAAGGGTGGGGTGTCGAACACCGTCTGGGTGCCGAAGACGTTCTCGACGGTCATCGCCCAGCCGGGATCGATGTCGGTCCGGAAGATCTCGACCATGAAGCGGTGGCCGTCGATCTCCACCTCGCGGCTGAGGTCGGAGAAGATGATGTCGGGCAGATCGTCCTCGTGCATCGCGCGTCTCCCTGGCTGTCCGCCCAAGCGTATCAGCGGGGACGCCACGGGGCTATTCCGCCGGTGGCGCGGCCAGGGCCTTCGCCCGCTTCGCCAGGCGCGAGTTCCAGCCGTCGTTCCGCCGTCCGTTCGGCGTGTGGCGGAGCCGCTGCTGTCCGGCCCGGGGCGGCTTCGGAGGGGCTGCGTCCTGCGCCGTCTTGATCGCCTCGAGCACGGCGCCGAGGCGCTTGTTCTCGGTGATCGCCGCATGGGTCAAGCGCTGGTTCGTTCACTCTCTCGAACCGATGGCGTTCGCGGGCTCACTGTCGAAGGCGCAGTAGGGCAGCGGTACACCTTTCCAGCGCACCTCCAGGTGCCCGTCCGCGAAGACATAGGTGTCGATATACTTCCCGGCGAGACCGCGGCTGAACTCGGTCTCCTGCAGCACGATCTTGCGGCGCTCATGCGAGAAGGTCAGCTGGGCGCCGACCCGGCGTTCGTCCCTGAGGCAGAGCACCCCGCGCAGCCGGTCCGGCTCGACACTCAGCGGCCGGTGGAGATCGTTCGGTCGCCGCGGTGCCTTCGCGAACTGCGCGTTGTACCGCGCGACGAAGTCCGGGAGCATCGCATTGGCCGCGGCCATGTCGGACACGCCGCCCAGCCGCAGCTCCTTCACCAGGCGATCCTGCAAGGTCCGGTTCGCCCGCTCGACGCGGCCCTTCGCCTGGGAGGAGTTGGCGTAGAGGATCTCGATGTTCAGCTCGTTCAGGGCCCGCCCGAACTGCGTCATGCCATGGCCCGCAACCGTCTCCCGGTTGGCCACGCGGAACACCGAGTGCTTGTCCGAATAGAAGGCGACAGGACGGCCATGCGCCGCCAGATAGAGCTCCAGTGTCTCGAAGTAGCTGAAGGTGCTTTCCGAGGGCACGAAGCGCAACTGCATCAGCGTGCTCGTCGCACCGTCCACTGCCCGGCAGTGCATTGCGCAGCAATGTCACGAAAGGGGACGAAGACCAGCAGCGTGCAGGACGCGCCATTCGCCATTGTCTCTCGGACCAATGGCGTTCCAATGGCTCATTCTTCGAACCAGTGGTGCTCGGAGCCGTCGATCTGGATCAGCTCACCGTAGCAATCCCGCCGAAACCGCGGTTGTTGAAAGCTACGACGCTGCCTGCGCGACAGCCAGAGTCCGTCCGCCATCATCCACTTCCTGAGCGTCTCGCGCGAGACCTTCAGCCCGTGGTGCTTCGCCAGCATCTCCGCGGCCAGCGTCGGGCCGAAATCACCGTAGTGATCTTGGACCAGCGTCACGGCGTACTCGCGCACCGCCGGGTCGATCGCGTTGTTCGAGGGCCGGCCGCGCGCCTTGTGGCGAATGCCCGGAGCGCCATCCTTCCGGAACGCATGAAGCAGCCGATGAACCTGGCTCCGGCTCAATCCCAGCACATGCGCCAAGGACACGACAGTCATCTCGCCATGTGTCACCTGGCTCAAGACCTTCACACGGTCCTCGAGCATCTCGGCCGCGAGCGTTGGTCCGTAATCGGCGTAGCTCTCCCGGATCAGAGACAACGCCAGCGCACGCCGGACATCGGAGATGCGGTTGTTGGGGCGTCTCCGCGCGTCTTGTGGCGGATTGATGCGACACCATCAGACCGAAACCGCTTCAGCAGTCGGAAGATCTGCCGCCGCGACATGGCAAGCATGGCTGCCCCGTCATCGACTGTCAGGCGGCCATCATCGACCTGCGACAGAACTTCCACTCGATTGAGATCGCGCTCACTCATCAGCACCCATCCCATGTCCAAACCCTCTGCCAGCTCTCATCGCCGGCGAGGGTGACACTTCTGCTTTGCTCATGGGTGACACTTTAGCTTTGCGGCCGCAGCATTGAACCGGATAATCAACATTATGGTAATAAAAGGTCCAATTCGCGAGTACAGCCAATCGAGTCTATGACAACTGGGCGCGCGATCAACTAGGCCCTCTGATTTCCGTTCAGGCCGATTCTATTACGGCCATCCGAAGGTTCAACAGTTTCTGAGACGTTGCAATGTTGGCAATTGCAGACCGACGCCTTGGCAGATTTCAATATCTCTACGGCCATTAGGTGCACTGTCTATCAGGATTGACGATATCATCTCTATTGCAATAGGTCAGAGCCCAGAGACCTAACGACAGGAATCGGTTTTTGGTCTTGGGGAAAACTGGTCGCCGATGAACGACTGCCCATCCGAGAAGCGCCAGACGCTGAAATTTATCTGAAACTCCCAGATGGCGAGTGGGTTGCGCCACCAAGAAAATGCCGACATCGGTAGTGAGAGTTTTGATATCTGAATTCGCTCCCGAAAGTCGTAGACCGCGTTCGGATCAGTAGCGGCCGGAGTTCAAATTCTGCGTGCCCGATCTTTCCAGAACCTGTCGCGAATGTCTTTCTTGCGTACTTTGCCTACGGGGCTGCGCGGCAGTTCCTCCCAGACTTCTACAGATTTCGGCGCCTTGACGCCGCCGAGTTGGTCCTTGCAAATGCGGATGATTTCCTCCGGGTCGACAGTGGCGCCAGGTTTCAGTTCCAGCACGGCCTTGACCGCCTCACCCCATTTCTCATCCGGCACGCCGATCACGGCACAGTCCTGCACGGCGGGATGCGCCCAGATGACCTGTTCAACTTCCGAGGGGTAGACGTTGAAGCCGCCAGAGATGATCATGTCCTTCTTGCGGTCAACGATATACAGGAACCCGTCCTTATCGATCAGTCCGACATCCCCGGTGTGGTGCCAGCCGTACTGGAATACCTCGGCCGTAGCCACGGGATTGTTGTAGTACCCCTTCATCACGAGGTTGCCACGCACCACGATTTCGCCCCGCGCGCCGTGCGGCAGTAGCTTGCCGTCGTCGTCCATGATCGCGATGGGCGTCAGTAGCGTCGGTCGTCCGCAGCTTGCCAGACGATGTTCTCTTTCGGGATCGCCCAGAACTTGGTGGTCTTCGGGTAGCAGCAGTGCGCAGAACATCGGCGTTTCGGCCTGGCCGAAGGTTTGCATCATGACGGGACCAAAGATTCTGAGGCACTCGCGCAGTTTGTCGATTGCCATGGGGGCTGCGGCATAGATGAATCCCCGCAAGGAAGGAAAACTGCGCTCCGAGATCCCGGGCTGGGACAGCAGCATGTAAATCGCCGTTGGCGGCAGGAACAGGTGGGTGATCTCCTCCCGCTCGATCGTGTCGAGCACGCGGGCCGCGTCGAAACCCGGTAGGATGACACTTCGCGCGCCGGCGGCCATCAGCACCACTGCCAAGATGCCCGCCGCATGGGTCATCGGAGCGATCAGCAGGTGCACCGGGGTCGGACCTACCTCCACGCCGGCATAGAAGTTGGCGATCATGGTGGCCCAGTTCAACTGGGTCAGCATGATGCCTTTCGGCCGCCCGGTCGTGCCGCCGGAGGAAAGAATGCTGACGAGGTCGTCCGCCAAAAGGGCGACATCCGGGTCTAGGTCGTCTGCCGCGGCAAGCCAGTCCTCCATCGCGGGATCCGCCTTGCCTGCTCGGTCAAGGCATATGAAGCGGCGGATCTTCGGGCAATTCGACCTGATGCGGCCGAGGACCGGCTCGAAACTGCTGTGATAGAACAGGATTTCGACGTCGCTGTTGTCGAGGATGTAGGCATTCTCCTCAACGCCGTTTTTGGCATTGACCGGCACCCAGATCGCGCCTGCGCGCATCATACCCAACATGGCCTCGAGACCGCAGACGCAGTTCGGGCTGTACAGACCCGCCTTGTGGCCCTTGCCGAACCCTTCGGCAGCCAGGGCGTTGGCAAGACGGAAGGTGCGACTCTGCACTTCGGCAAAGCTGCGGGCGACCAGGTCATCCTGAAGACAAACTCCGTCAGGATTGAGCGCGACGCCACGGTCGAAGAAGTCGATCAGACGCATGAAAGTCTCCTACAGTTGCAGCAGCTTGATCACCGCCGCCGCCCCCTCGAATCCATTGAATCTGCCGCCGTTCTCGGGCAACGCGACACCAGCGCCCTCGCCCGTCGGGCGTAGGCGCAGAGGCTCGGTCTGCTGAAGCACGACATGGGCGTGGTTCTTGGTGGCGATGCGGCCGATCTGGTCCTGCGCATCGCCCGCGAGGTCGGCCACGCTCCGGTCGGGAAAGCGGCCGAAACGAGGCGTCCCGACGCCGATGATGTACGTCTTTTCCATCTGGTTCCTCACAAACTTATGAGTTTTTCGATTTCGCTCCGGTTCGACTGCAGCTCAGCTGTCGTGCCGCTCCATCGGATCGTGCCGTGGTCAATCACGTATTGCCGGTGCGCGAGCTGCATCGGCACCCGCAGGTTCTGTTCCACGATCAGGAGTGCCATGCCCTCGGTGTTGATCAGTCGCATCGCCTCGACCAACTGATCCACGATCAGTGGGGCAAGGCCCTCTGTCGGTTCATCCAGCAGCAGCACCTCGGGATTGGTCAGCAGACCGCGCGCGATGGCGAGCATCTGCTGCTCCCCGCCCGAAAGCGTATCGCCTGGCTGGGCGGCACGTTCGCGCAGGCGGGGGAACATCTCGTAGACGCGATCCACTGTCCAGCTGCCGCTGCGTCTCATGACTGTGGCGATGCGCAGGTTCTCCTCGACCGAGAGGTTGGAAAATATACGCCTGTCCTCCGGAACATAGGCGATCCCGAGCCGGCCAAGCTGATCGGGACGCTGCAAGGTCACGTCATCGCCCTTCCACAGGCGATGACCACGTGACGTGCGGTTGAGCCCGATGAGCGTCTTTAGGATCGTGCTCTTGCCTGCACCGTTGCGCCCGATCAGCGACACGACCTCGCCCGGCTCGATGGCAAGCGACACCTGATGCAGGGCCTGCGCCTTGCCGTAGAAGACATCGCAGGACGCGAGAGCGAGAAGTGTCATTCGTCTTCTCCCAGATACGCTGCACGTACTGCGGGATCGGCGCGCATCTCGGCGGGGCTTCCTGAAGCCAAAATCTGTCCTTGGACCATTACGACAACCTCGTCCGAGACCTGCATCACCACGTCCATGTTGTGCTCTATCAGCAGGACTGTCCGGTCTGTCACAATGCGCCCGATCAGATCGATGGCACGGTCCAACTGATCGTGTCCGACCCCCGCCAGCGGTTCGTCGAGCAACAGGACGCGCGGATTGCTGAGCAGTGTCAGCCCCACTTCCAACGCACGCTGGTCACCGTGAGAAAGGTACTCGGCCGGACGGTGCGCAAGGGCGGTCAGACCGACCTGTTCAAGAACCCCCTCGGCCTCCGTGCGGATGGCCTTGAAGCGGCCTGCCGGGAGCCAGAAGGGCAGCAGGCGATGGCGATGCGCGAAGGCCGCGATCTGAAGGTTCTCGAGAACCGACATGCCCGCAAAGATCTTGGTGATTTGGAAACTTCGACCCAGACCGTTGCGGGTGCGTTCGTGGCTGGACAGGCCCGTCACATCGACGCCGTCCAGCCGAACGTGCCCGCCGCTCAGCGCGGCATGGCCGGAGAGCGCGTTCATCAGCGTCGTCTTGCCCGCACCATTCGGGCCTATCAGCCCGTACAGCCGACCCGGGGCAAAGTCGAAGGAGACGCCGTTGACGGCCTTCAGGCCCCCGAAGGACACCTGGATGTTCTCGCAGGCAAGCGTTCCAGCGGTCATTGCGCACCTCCCTGGCCATCGTCGCGGCCCTCGAACAGGCCTGCGATGCCATTGCGCAGGAAGATCGTGGCGAGAATGAAGATCAGCCCGAGAATGCCATACCAATACTGCGTGATCTGGCTCAGCTCTTCCTTCAACAACTCGAAGACGGCGACGCCGAGGATCGGACCAAACAGGGTGCCTTTGCCCCCGAGCACGGTCATGATCAGGACGTCGCCTGACGTGGTCCAATGCAACATCTGCGGGCTGATGTAGAACATGAGCGAGGCCAACAGCGCTCCGGCGACCCCGGCGTAGGCGCCCGAGACGGCGAAGGCCGACTGCCGCAACGCATGGACGTTGTAACCCAGCTGCGACGCACGAGTGTCGTTGGCCTGCACCGCACGCAAGGCCCGTCCGAACGGAGAGGCGCGCAGCAATGCCATCAGCGCGAGTCCGATCAGAAAGACGACGACGACGAAGGCATAGTAGGTGCGATTATCGTAGAAATCGATCCCGAAGAGGTCGGGGCGCGGCACGCCTGGAATTCCGTCTAGGCCGCCGGTCAGGGCGCGGAGCTTGTTGGACGCGAGTATGTAGATCATCTGCGCCAGCGCCAGCGTCAGAAGCGCAAAGAACAGACCCGAGACGCGGAGCGCAAATAGACCCATACCGAGCGCCAGCAGGGCACCGACCATGGCGGCAGCCAATATGGCCGGGATGAACCCGATCTGGTAGCTGATCGTCAGGATGGTCAGCGCGTAGCCACCAGTGCCGAACAGCGCCGCATGTCCGAAGGAGAGCATGCCTGTTACGCCGAAAGCGAGATCGAAGCCGATAGCAAAGAGGGCCCAGATCAGGATCAGGCTTACGAGGTTCACCCACTGCTCCGACGGCAGGCCGAACGGGACAATGATCATAGCGGCGACGATCAGTGCCATGATCCAGGTGCCAATATTCTTGCGCATCATGCCGCACGTCCCTTTGTGCTGAACAGCCCGGCAGGACGGAACATGAGCGTTCCGATCAGGAGGACGAAGGTCATGAGCTCGACCCATTCGGTCGCGTAGGTGTAGCCGATTGCGCGGGTCATCCCCAGCAGCAGAGAGGCGAAGATTGCGCCGCGGATGTTGCCCAGCCCGCCGATGATGACGACGACGAAGCAGTCGATGATGACGCTGAATCCCATGCCCAGCTCGATCGGCACGAGCGGCGCGGTGATGGCGCCCCCGAGCGCGGCAAGGAGGGAGCCGAGCGCAAAGACCCCGGTGCGCACCCGGTTGACGTCGATCCCGAGGGTGCGGGCCATGTCCGGATCGGAGCTCGCCGCGCGAATGATCATGCCCCATTTGCTTCGGTCGAGGATCAGGAAGAGCGCCAGCGAAACCGCGGCCCCGAAGGCGATCACGAACAAACGGTATGCCGGGATGTGACTGCCGAAGAGCTTGATCGGGGCGGTGAGAAGAGCGGGTGTAGGTACCTGCTTGTAGTCCAGGCCCCAGATGAGCTTGGTGGCGTCGTCGATGACAAGGATCAGGCCGAAGGTCAGAAGCAGCTGGAAGATGTGATCGCGGGAATAGACCCGTTTGAGCGCGGCCATCTCGATGAGGGCACCGAAGGCCGCTACGATCAGCGGCGCAATCAGCAGCCCCATCCAGAAACTACCGGTGGTCTGGACGACCTGAAAGCTGACATAGGCCCCCAGCATGTAGAGCGCGCCGTGGGCGAAATTGATCACCCCCAGCATGCCGAAGATCAGCGTCAGCCCAGCAGACAGGAGAAAAAGAAGAAAGCTGAGGCTCAGCCCGATAATGATGGTCGACATGGGTCCGCCTGCGGAAGAAAGTGGGTGACGCCGACCGGGAGAGCCGTCGCCACCTGAGTGCGGTCGTCCGCTTAGCAGCTGCTAAACAGGCGGTCGGCGGGGAAGATGTCGGTGATTTTCATGGTCAGCTCGGGCATCGAGGCTTCGCCTTTGACGACTTCGCCCCATAGACCAACCTGCGATGCCTGGTGATCGCAGGCGCGCATCTCCTTACGGCCTTCGACCGAGTCCTCGTAGACGCTGTTTGCGAAGGCCTCAGTCCAGGCATCGACATCCCAGCTGCCGGTCTTGTCTACCACGTCAAGCCACCAGCGCAGCCCGTCATAGGCCTCGCCTGCGAAGGCGGAGGGAAGGGCGTCGTGGGTGTCCTGGTAACCTTTGACAAAAGCGTTGTTGGTCGGGTTGTCGAGGCTGTAGTGGTAGCGGACACCGGAGTTCACGCCGAGGGCAGCAGGGCCCGTCGCGGCGGCGAAGATGTCATCCTGAAGTACCGGCCCGAAGATCACGCGATCCTTGCCCAGTTCGACCTGGCCGGCCTGCTTGACGAAGGTAATACCATCGTTCCCGGTCGCCACCACGACGATGCCGTCGGCATCGGACTTGGCCATCTTGTCGATGATGACCGAAAAGTCGCGGTTTCCGAGCGGCGCGTAATCATTGCCGACGATCTCGACCCCGGCTTCCTTGGCCATGGCCGAGAATTCCTCGAGCGCGCTGCGCGTGGCCTGATAGTCGGCGGTTACCGCGTAGATCTTCTTCAGCCCGCGTTTCTTGACAAATTCCATGGTCATCTTCACTTCCATCCCGAGCGTGTTCGACGTCCGGAAGGAATAGGGCGGACCGTCACGTTTCGTGATGGCATCATCGGCGGAGATGGTTATCAAGTGCGGCACCTTGCGCTGCGTCGACAAACTTTGCAACGCCAGGGTCGAGGCCGAACTGACCGCGCCGAACATCATGTGCGCGCCTTCAGACAGGAGTCGGGTGGCCTTCTGGACCGCAGGCTGCGGCTTGGTCTCGTCGTCTTCCCAGGAAAAGCGCACGGGTTTGCCAAGCACCATGCCGCCGCGCTCGGCGACCGCAAGCTCCGCACCCTTGCGCATGTCATTCCCGATCAGACCGTAAGGGCCGGAGAAAGACAGGATCGCCGCGATATGAAATTCTTCGGCCGACTGCGCCCTCAAAATCTTGGGCGCAGACAGCGTGCTGACCATCGCCGTTGCTCCGGCGTTATACAAAAATTTCCGACGTTTCATGGTTCCTCCCAAAGTTTCGACATCAGATCGGACCACCAGGCATAAAAGCTTGGACAGCCCGAAACCTTTCGGGCCGTTAACGCAGTTGCCGCACTGGCTAGGGAGGTTTGTCCAAATCCGCCAACGCCGGTGCCGGTGATATGGTCCAGTGTGGCAAACTTCGTCACGGTCGCAGAAACATCGGCTTTTCAAGCCTTTGTGTCGTTGAACTTCCTCCCAGTCACGAGAATGACCCGGTTTCGAGCGGATATGAATGTTCGCGACTGCCAATGATTTGACTTTTCCTGCCAATTGGTGGCACGTTCCGCCTGCGAGCGGAGGACCGGGATGAAGGTGGGTCTGATACAGAGTATTCGCCTGTCGAATCAGAGCCTCCGAATTATGGCTGAGGTCATGAGTGAGAAAGGTTTGGACGCGACCCCTCTCCTCTTGGATGCGGGCCTTTCACCGGACGTCTTGGATGACCCCTGGCGCACGGTGAGCGGCCAACAGGAACTGACGTTCCAGCGCCTGTTCTGGAAAACGATGCGCCATATCGAGGGCATCGGCTTCTCGACAGGCCTAAGATACAGCCTTATCGCCTACGGACCTCTGGGACTTGCAGCGCTGGTGGCGCCGAATGTCACAGAAGGTCTGCGCGTGTTCACGACGATGCAGGCGCTTGGCTATGCGATGTTGGAATATGACATCCTGCAGGAGGACGGTGTCGCGACAGCCTTCGTGGCGGACGATCAGTATGTTTCAAGCGACCTCATGGAATTCGCGCATGAGCGGCTTCTGGGATCGGGCCCCACCTTCTTTCGTGACATGCGGCAGGAGAACCTGCCATTGCGTCTGATCGAAAGCCGTCTCGATAGGCCTGCGGGCTGGCTCGGTCTGGAAGAACGATGGCAAAGCGAGATCGTTTATCGCGCGCATCGCACCTGTTTTCATTTCGCCGACGGTGCAGGCAAATTACCTCTGCCCCTCGCCAATCCGCTGCTGGCCGAGAATTATCGCAAGCTGTGCCAGAACCTTCTCGATACCAGCCCCAACCTGTCGGGGATCGTCAAGTCGGTCTATCAGCTTCTGATGCAACCGAAGACAGAATTCCCGATTTCAAGCGAAGCGGCCAAGACGCTCAATTTTTCCGAGCGGAGCCTTCATCGCCGGCTGTCCGAAGCCGGAACGTCCTACCAGCAAATTCTCAACAATGTACGATTGCGCCGCGCCCGCGAACTCCTCGACAACTCGGACCTCCCGATGTCCGAGATCAGCGAACGGCTGGGCTTCAGCGAAATGGCCAGCTTTTCACGCTTCTTTCGTCGTGTCTCTGGACAGCCTCCGTCCGAGTATCGAAAGCAGGGACTGCGCATTTACGCGGCGTCAAAATCGTATGGCGATCCTGGCCAGCGCGCTGACCGATCTTGAACGATGTACTCCGGACAGCGGTTTTACGCGGTTGTACGCACCCCGTTGAACACCATGTCCAGCATCTCGTCTGCGACGCCCTCGGGTGAAGACGGGCCGTTGGGGTCGTACCATTCCGGCATCTGGTTGAACGCGGAAAACAACAAATGTGCCAACCGCTTCACGGAACAGCGGCGGATCGAACCGTCTTCCATCCCGCTGACAATGATCCCTTCCAACAGGTCTTGTCCGTCACGCAGTGTCCGTCGCATTTCCACCAGTTTGCGTCCGGTCAGGTTGCGCCGCGCCTCGCGCATAAGGGCGGAGCCGAAATCGCTGACGACGAGCTCTGCATAATGACGGTAGAACACCCGCACGCGTTCCAGCCCGGAATCTTGCGAGGCTTGTGCGGCGTCGAAACAGAGCTCGACCCGTTCGAGCGACACGAAGGCGCACTGGAGGAGAATGTCCTCCTTGTTCTTGGCGTAGTAGTATAGCGACGGCTTCGTCAGGTCGAGCCGGACCGCGATTTCGTCAAGCGATGTCTTCTTGTAGCCGATCGTCGAAAAGAGATGCGCCGCGACGTCGAGAACGGCGCGGCGCTTCAATTCCTGTTGGGTCTCGACGTCCTTGGTCTTGCGATGCCAGACGATCTCGGTCAACGATGTGCCTTTCCAATTTGCCCCGCACCGTCGACCGACCCGGGTGTTTTCACGTCACTGTTAGTAGTCCAGACCCCGCGCCGCAACCGTCCACTTGCCGCCTTCGACCTTGGCAAGAATCAGCGTCTCGACGCCCTGATGGTCCTCCGGCCCGAAACTGACATGCTGTCCTCCGATCGGGTCGACATAGTCCGTCATACCCTCCAGCGCGGCAGTGAAGTTTTCGACCGTCACTTCGGGCCCGACCTTTTCCAGAGCCGTCTTGACCATGTCGATGAAGATGTAGCCAAGCTGCGCCTGCGGCGCCATTTTCTCGCTGTACTTCGCCTCGTAGGCCTCCACGATCTCCTTCGCCTTGCCCTCGGCCGAGGCGACGTCCACGTAGACGAAGGGCGAGACGAGGTAGAGGCCGTCCATGGCACCCTCCCCTGCCCCGGCAACGGCATCCATGTAGGGCACCATGCCGGTCACGAAGATCGGGTCGAAGCCCAGCTTGCGCGAGGTCAGCACGATGAGGATCGTGTCCTTCACGCTGCCGGCGAGGAAAACGATGTCGCAGCCTGCATTCTTCAGAGTGGTGACGGAAGAGACCATGTCGGTCTCGGTCGCCGAATGCTCGGTCGTGGCGGCGACCTTCATGCCGTAGACCTCAAGCTGGTCGTGCACGCCGGCAGCCATCGACTCCCCGGCCTCGTTCGCGATCTGCGCCACACAAGGCGTCTTGAAGCCGCCGTTGTCGTGGAAATACGCAGCCGCGGCGCGGAACTGTTCCGGGTAACTGCGGAAGAAGGCGTATTTCAGCGGGCTCAGCGGCTCCACCATCTCGACCGCGGCGGTCATGGGGAAGAGGCTGGGGACGTTCGCCTCCATCAGCTGCGGCATGACGGCGAGGTTTTCCGGCGTGCCGAGAGAGCCGACCATGGCGAAGACCTTGTCGCGCCGCAGCAGCTTGTTGGCCGCCTGCATCGCTCGCGGCACCTGATACTGGGTGTCCTCGACCACCAGTTCCAGCATGCGGCCGTTGATCCCGCCCGCGGCGTTGATCTCTTCGACCCGCATCCGCATGCCCTTCTGTTCGGGCACGCCCCAGACCGCCAGCGGGCCGCTGAGGTCGGTGAAGGTGCCGAGCACGATCTTGTCGTCGGACACGCCCTGCGTCTGGGCTTGCGCCATGCCTGCCGCCATCATCGCGGCCAGTGTCAGCGCCTTGGCAAAATGGTTCATGTGATCCTCCCTTGGATTGAACCGTCAGTACATCGTTTCGATCAGGTCCCTGTATTTTCGCTCCACCTCTTTGCGTTTCAGCTTCATGGTGGGTGTGAGCTCTTCGTCTTCCGGCGTGAGCAGGACATCGATCAGCCGGAAGGTCTTGATCTGCTCGACCGGAGAGAAGCCCGAATTTGCCCGCGCGACCTCTATTCCGATCAGCGACACGACATCCTCGTTGGCGCAGAGTGACTTGTAGTTTGAGAAAGGGATGCGGTGGTCCTGGGCGAACCGCTCGACGTTCTCCTGGTCGATCATGATGAGCGCAGCGAGGTACTTGCGCCGGTCGCCGACGATAACCGCGTCCGAGATGTAGGGGCTGAACTTCAGCTCGTTCTCCAGCTGCGACGGCGTGATGTTCTTCCCCCCCGCCGTTATGATGATGTCCTTCTTGCGGTCGTGGATCGTGAGGTCGCCGTTCGCGTCCATCGCGCCGACGTCGCCGGTGTGAATCCAGCCGTCGATCATCGTCTCGGCTGTCTTTTCCGGCTGGTTTATGTATCCCGAGAAGTTGCTGGCGGTGCGCAGCAGGATTTCGCCATCCTCGGCCAGCCGGACCTCGACATTGCGCATGGCGCGACCGATGGAGCCGACCGGCGACTGGCCCGGCACGGTGTTGGTGATGATGCCGCACTCGGTCTGGCCGTAGCCCTCGTAAACCGTGAGCCCGAGTGCCGAGAACCAGTCGAGCAGCCGTGACGAGATCGGCGCGGCGCCCGACATGATCGCGCGGGTGCGGTTCAGCCCCAATTCGATCCGGATGTTCCGCAAGACGGTCAGGTCCAGCGCCCGGTGCATTGCCCTGAGCCAGAGCGGGACCGCCCGGCCTTCGACCCGCAGCGCGGCAGTGCGGGCGGCAACCTTCAGCGCGGTGTCATAGGCGCTGCGGCCGAACCAGGTCGCATCAGCCATGATGAAACTGACGCGCGAATAGAACTTCTCCCAGACCCTTGGCACAGCGAAGACAAAGGTCGGCGCGACCTCCTGGATATCCGCGGCAAAGGTCTCGCCGCTTTCGGCCAGGTTGATCGTGATCGCATGACGGATCGGGATGCACACCGAGATGATGCGCTCGGCCGCATGGCAGAGAGGCAGGAAGGTCAGGATTTCGTCGCCCGGGCCGAGAGGCAGTTCCGGATAGCCGTCGGATTGCGCCAGCAGATAGCGGTGAGAAACCATCGCCCCCTTGGGTGCCCCCGTCGTGCCGGAGGTGTAGATGAGGATCGCGATATCCTCGCTCCTGCCCGCGTCGATGCGGTCCTCGAACGTCTGCTCCAGCGCATGGCGGTCCGCATCGCCGAGCGCAAGGAAATCCTCCCAGCCCAGCACCTTGGGGTGGCGGAACTTGCCCAGCCCCTCCATGTCGAAGACGACGACATGCTCCAGCAGCGGCAGCTCCGCCTCGACGGCCAGGAACTTGTCCAGCTGCTCCTCGTCCTCGACGAAAACCAGCCGGGCGCGGCTGTCGGTCAGCTGATAGGCCAGTTGGGGTGCACGCAGCGTCGGATAGATGCCGTGCGACAGGGCGCCGATGCACTGGATGCCGAGATCGGCAAAGAGCCATTCCTTGTTGTCTTCCGACAGGATCGCCGCAACGTCCCCGGGCCGGAAGCCGAGCGCCAGAAGCGCGCAGCCGACGCGGCGGGCCTGAGCGTAATAGTCGGCCCAGGTGAAGGCCTCCCAGATGCCGAAGGTCTTCTCGCGCATGGCGATGCGGTCGGCATTGGCGCGTACGGTCTGGCGGAAGAGCTTGGGTAGCGTGTCGCAACCCTCGATGACGACCCGCGGCGGGGTCCATGTGGCGGGTCTCATCTCCATGTCTTCTTCACTTTCCAGCGGCGGTCTCCGCGCGCGGCTTCGGCCTTGATCCCAAGGTAGAATTCCCGGATGTCGTCGCTGGCCAGCAGCGTCTCGCGCGGGCCCTCCATGACGATCCGCCCGGTCTCCAGCACGTAGCCGAAGTCCGACACCGGCAGCGCCACGTTTGCGTTCTGTTCGACCAGTAACATGGTAACACCCTCGTCGCCGTTCATCCGCCGGATGATCGCAAAGATCTCCTGGATCAGGCGGGGGGAGAGGCCAAGCGACGGCTCGTCGAGCAGCATCAGCCTCGGCCGCTGCATGAAGGCGCGGCCAAGCGCGACCATCTGCTGCTGACCGCCGCTCAGGTAGATCGCGGGCTTCTCGAGGAAGTCGCGCAGCACCGGGAACCAGCCCAGCACCTTTTCCGTGTCGCGCGCGACCTCGTCGCGGTCGCGGCGGGTGTAGGCGCCCATCATCAGGTTGTCGCGGACCGAAAGCAGCGGGAAGACCTCGCGCCCTTCGGGCGAATGGGCGATGCCGCGTCGGGCGACCACGTCGGGGTCCAGCCCCGCGATCTCGCCCCCCGCAAAGGCGATCCGGCCCTTGAACGGGTCGAGCGCGCCCGAGATCGTCTTGAGGATCGTCGTCTTGCCCGCCCCGTTCGACCCCATGATGGTGACGATGGAACCCTCCGTGACCCTCAGGCTGACCCCCCGGATCGCCATGACGCGGCCATACATCGTCTCGACATTCGAAAGTGTGAGGACCTCGCTCATGCCGCGGCCCCCAGGTAGGCCGCCTGCACCGCCGGATCCGCCTGCACATTCGTCGCGGTGCCGGTGGCGAGGAACCGCCCCTCGTTGATCGCAAGCACCCGGTCCGAGACTTTGCCGACCAGCTTCATATCATGCTCGATCATCACCACGGTAATGCCCAGGTCGTCGCGGATGTCCTGGATGGCGAAGGCGGTGTCGTCCGTCTCTTCCGCCGTCAGGCCGGAGGACGGCTCATCAAGCAGCAGCACCTTCGGCTCCGACACCAGCGCGCGCGCCAGTTCGGCCTTCTTGCGGACGCCGTATGGCAGGTCAGCGACCCGGACATGCCGGTGCGCCTCGAGGTCGAGGAATTCGACCACCTCCTCGGCCCGGCGACGGTGCGCCAGCTCCTGCCGGCGCTGCGAGGGCAGGAACAGCAGTTCCGAGAGCGGCGCGAACCGCCCGTGCCGGAATCGCCCGATCAGCAGGTTGTCGAGCAGCGAGGCATGCTCGAACAGTTCGATGTTCTGGAAGGTCCGCGCGATCCCGCGCTGAACCACCTGATGGGGCTTCGCATCCAGCAGGCTCCGCCCGTTCAGCCTGATATCGCCCTGAGACGGTGTGTAGATCCGGCAGATCAGGTTGAAAACGGTGCTTTTCCCCGCGCCATTCGGCCCGATGATGGTGAAGATCTCGCCCGGCTCGACGGCAAAGCTGAGCGCGTCGACCGCCTTGAGACCGCCGAAGGAGAGCGAGACAGTATCGACCGAAAGCGCGCTCATCTCAAGCGCTCCGTCTTCAGGAAGGTCTTCTGCCGCTGGAAGCTGCGCCGCCTGTACATCGGGAAGACGCTGAAATAGTGGTGGATTTTCTGCCAGCGGCCGTAGAGGCCGTCCGGTTCGAAGAGGATGAAGACCAGAAGGATCAGGCCGAAGACAAGGCTGTCGAAGCCGCCCGACTGGGCGATGGCGGCGGGCAGCCAGACCTTGACGAGGCTCAGCATTGTCGGCAGCAGAACGATGAAGAAGGCCCCGAAGACCGCGCCGTGGATCGTGCCGAGGCCGCCGACGACGACCATCAGCAAGAGCCGGATCGACTCGTTCATGCCGAAGACCTCGGGGGTGACGTAATAGAAGGCGTGCGCCAGCATCGCCCCCGCCACACCTGCGAAGGCTGCGGAAAGGAAGAAGGCCCAGGTCTTGAAGAAGGCCACATTCACGCCAAGCGCGCGGGCCGAGACTTCGCTGTCGCGCACTGCGATCAGCGCCCGGCCAGAGCGGGTGCGCAGCAGGTTGCGGGTCAGCAGGATCGCCCCGGTGAAGAGTACGAGGTTGACGAGGTAGGTTTTCCAGCTGTCGTCCATGGGCAGGCCCAGAATCGTCATCTCCGGCACCGGAAGCCCCCGGTGCCCGCCGGTGAAAGCACCGCCCCCGCCCAGAAGCCGTTCGGTCACGATGGCGACCGAGAGCGTCGCGATGGCGAGGTAGAGCCCGTGCATCCGGCTGCAGATCCGCCCGACCGCCGCCCCGGCCAACCCCGCGATGAGCGCCGTCGCGGGCAGCGACAGGACAAAGGGCAGACCGTAGCGGCCCATGAGGATCGTGTGCGCATAGGCCCCGATCGCCACGAAGGCCGCCTGGCCAAAGCTGACCTGGCCGGAGAAGCCGGTGAGGATCATCAGCCCAAGTCCGGCGATAGCGTAGATGTAAACCAGCGCCAGCTCGTCGAGAAAATAGCCGTCCAGCCAGAGAGGTGCGGAAAGGGCGAGACAGAAGAACGCGCCGTACCACGCCGCCTGCACGCCGTCACGGAACAGGCGGATGTCCTGGAGGTAGGATTTGCGAAAAAGGACGCGCATCGCTCTCAGACCTTCTTGGCGTGGATCTGGGCCAGCAGGCCTTGCGGACGGATCAGCAGCACGGCGAACATGACGAGGTAGGCACCGATCCCCTTCATCGTGGGGAAGGCGATGTCGAAAAACGGCTCGGTCACCCCGATCAGCAGGCAGCCCGCGACCGCCCCGGGGATTGAGCCGAAGCCGCCGACGATGGCGCCCGCGAATGCTTTGAATCCGATGAACCCCATGGAGGTAGAGACCAGCGTGATCGGCGCCAGCAAGAGCCCCGCGCAGGCCCCGAACACCGCCGACATGCCCCAGATGACCGAGGTAAGTCGCTTGACCGGGATCCCCATGTAGAAGGCCGCGAGCTGGTTCTGAGACAAGGCCAGCATCGCCGCGCCATGGCGGCCGAAACGGAAGAAGGCGTAGAGCCCGACCGAAATCAGCGCCGTCAGGAGGATGGCGAGGATGCTGGACCACGCCATGACGACCGAACCAAGCTGCAGGTTGCCCGGAACCGGCGCGGGCAGTGTGTAGTTGCCGAAGCCCCAGATCATGCCCGCCACGGCCCTGAGCGCAATGCCAAGCGCCAGCGTCAGGATGAAGACCGTGAACACCGGTTGCCCTGTCAGCCGCCGCACCACGATTGCGTCGATACCGTAACCGAAGGCGCCCATGACCACGAGGGTCAGCCCGGCACCCAGCCAATAGGGGAGGCCCATAAGCACGATGAACTGGTAGCCGACGAAGGCACCCATCATCATGAACTCGCCCTGAGCGAAGTTCACCTGCTCGGTCGCCTTGTAGACCAGCACCAGCCCGATCGCGATCAGGCTGTAGAGACACCCTTGCGACAGCCCGACCAGCAGAAGCTGGATGGCATCCGCGAAAGACAGCAGTCCCATCTCCTCCCCCTTTCCTCCCTAGCGCGCCCGGAGCCGCGTTGCCGCGTCCAGCCGGACAGTCGCGCCGTTCATGTAAGCGTTCTCGATCAGGAAAGCGCAGCAGTGCGCGAATTCCTCCATCCGCCCGACGCGTTTGGGCGCCTCCACGCTGTCCACGAGGCTTTGCTGAACCTCGGCCGGCAGGCTCGCCATCATCGGCGTGCCGAAAAGACCAGGCGCGATGGCGTTCACCCGTATTCCCTTTGGTCCCAGTTCGCGCGCGGCGGGCAGGTTCAGACCGATGACCCCGGCCTTCGAGGAGGCATAGGCGCACTGCCCAATCTGCCCCTCATAGGCCGCGCCGGAGGAGATGTTGACGATCACACCCCGCTCTTCCCCGTCCTCGGGATCGTTGCGCAGCATCCGTTCCGCAGCCTTGCTCATCACATTGAAGGTGCCGATCAGGTTGACCTCGACCGTCCGGCGGAAGAGGTCGAGGTCCGCCGCCGCGCCATCGCGTCCGATGACTTTGAGCGGCCCGACGACCCCCGCGCAGTTTACTGCCACATGCAGGGCCCCGAACCGCGCCACGACCGCGTCCATCGCGGACGCGACACTGGCCGCATCGGTCACGTCGACCTCGTAGGAGGCCAGCGGACCCTCGGCCGTCACCCGATCGAAGATCGCCACCTCAGCGCCCATGCCCGCCAGATAGGCGGCCGTCGCCGCGCCAAGGCCCGAGGCTGCGCCGGTCACGATGATGGTTTTCCCTTCGATCTTCATACCCTGCCCCCTACCGGATCGCCGAGACGCCGGTCAGCGACCGGGCGATCAGCAGTTTTTGGATTTCCGTCGTGCCGTCCGGGATCGGGCCGATGATGGCCTCCCGCGCCAGACGCTCGACAATGAAGTCGGTTGTCACGCCGTTGCCGCCGTGGATCTGCACCGCCTGCCGCGTGGCGTTTACGGCGATCTCGGTCCCGTACCACTTGGCCATGGCGCATTCGGTGTCGCAGCGGATGCCCCGGTCGATCAGCCCTGCCGCGCGCCAGGCCAGTAGACGCGCCGCGTCGATCTCGGTTGCCATGGTGGCGATCTTGTCGGCGATCATCTGGTGCCCGGCGATCCTGCGGCCGTGCTGGCTGCGCTCTGTTGCGTAACGGACGGATTCCTCCAGCGCCCGCCGGGCCAGCGCGATGCCCCACATCGCCATGTGGATGCGCGCCCGTTCGAACACCACCAAGGTTTGCTGCAGACCACGGCCCGCGACGCCGATGGTGTTCTCCACCGGCACCCGCACATCGTCGAGGAAGATCTGCGCCGTAGACTGGCCATTGAGCGCCAGCTTGTGGATGTCCCGCGTTTCGAACCCGTGCTCTTCGCGGTCGACGAGGATATGGGTCAGCCCCTCCTCGGTCGCGCAGGTGCAAAGCAGGAAGTCGGCGAAGCGCCCGTTGGAAATCCAGGTTTTCTCACCCGAGATCACCCAGTCGCCGCCTTCCCGCCGCGCGCGTGTCGTCACCGCCGCCACGTCCGACCCGACCGCAGGTTCGGAAATGCCGATGGCGATGGAGGACTCGCCCGCCAGTAGCGGCGGCACGTAGCGGTCGCGCAGCGGTTCCGGCGCCAGCCGGATCATGAGGTCGGCACCCGAGACGTTGATGAGGATCGGGATGGCGATGTCCATCGCGGTGACGCCAACCTCCTCGAACAGCATCAGGTGGGTCAGCCAGTCGAGGCCCATGCCGCCGACCTCTTCGGGGTGTGGAGCGGCAGTCAGCCCGAAACCCGCCAGATCTTTCAGGAAGCCCTGAATGACCGCCTTCTCCATCGTTGCGCCGCCAAGCGACAGGTAGGCGGGCTCGATCCGGTCATCGAGGAACCGTCGCAGGTTCCGGCAGGCGAGGGTCTGTTCTTCAGTGGGAAACATCGCGGCTCCTCAGCGGCTCAGGATGGTAATAGCGGCCACGGCTTCTTCGATGCCGATCAGACCGCCCCCATTTTCCGCCACGGCGACCCGCGCCCCGTCAACCTGGCGTGAGCCGGCCTCGCCGCGCAGCTGATTGACCAACTCGTAGATCTGACCCAGACCGGTTGCGCCAATCGGATGCCCTTTGCACTCCAGCCCGCCCGAGGGGTTGACCGGTACACGGCCCCCGATGGTGAAATCCCCTTGCACGGCGCGCAGCCCGCCTTCACCGAAAGGCGCGAGGCCGAGGTTCTCGACCTGGATCACCTCCCCTACCGCCGTCGCATCATGCACCTCCGCGACCGAGACATCCTCCGGCCCCAGCCCCGCAATCTCGTAGGCTCGGCGGGCGGCGCGGGCAGTCAGGTGGTTCTCGAAATCGGCGGCAGTGCGATCCGATCCGGTCTGTATGACGCTCGCCCGCACCTCGATCGCGCGCTCGCGCGGCACCCCGTGGCGACGCAGCCCCGCCTCCGTCATCAGTACGGCCGCCGCACCCCCGTCGCTCATCGGGGCGCACATCGGCAGAGTCAGCGGATAGGTGATTGGCGGCGCGTTCAGAACATCGTCGACCGTGTAGGGGTCGCGGAACTGGGCCTTAGTATTGGCGACCGAATGCCGGTGGTTCTTGGCGGAAACGGCAGCGAACTGAGCCTGGGTGGAGCCGAACATCCGCATATGTGCCTTGGCGAAGGCGGCATAGACCGCCATGAAGACCGAGAACGGTTTGGGCGACCGCGAGCCTTCGGGGTCGTCCACGCCGATGCCGAGCGCCAGAAGCTCGGCCGTGTTCTCGTCTGCACGCGCCAGTTCCCACCCCGCATCGAAGAAGCTGAACATGCGGGCCTTGTCACCGGTCCACATCTTCTCGACCCCGACGGCCAGCGCGACATCGCCCTCGCCCGCCTTCAGGAATTGGGTGGCGAGATTCAGCGCGGTGGACCCGCTGGCGCAGGCGTTCTCCACGTTTATGACCGGGATGCCCTCTATGCCCATGTCGCGCAAAGCGATCTGCCCGGCGATCATGGTCTGCCCCTCCATGTGCCGCTGCGTGGCGTTGGAGAAATGCACCGCTTCGATGGCGCCCAGATCGATCCCGGCATCCGCCAGCGCCTGCGTCACCGCCGTACGGGTCAACGATTTCACCGTCTCGCCCTCGAGCCGCCCCATGGACGTCATCGAGACCCCGGCGATATAGACCTTTTCCATCCGCTCCCCCTTATGTCCCGGTGAAGACCGGCTTTCGTTTCTCGGCAAAGGCCCTCAGACCTTCCTGCGCATCGTTCGACGCCAGATGCTCGCGCAGCAGGGCCAGTTCCCGACGCAGCAGGGCTTCCGGCCCCTCTTCGGCCGACGCATTGGCGATGGCCTTCATTCGCGATAGCGACAGCGGGCTTTTCGTGGCTATGGACCGCGCCAGCGCATCCAGCCGCGCATCCAGCGCGTCATCCGGCACGACCTCCTGTAACAGGCCCATACGCAGCCAGTCGGCGGCTGGCAGGGCCGCGCCGGTGAACAGCAGGTACTTGGCATTCATCAGGCCGATCCGCCCGGGCAGTACCGCCGCGCCCCCCGCCCCGGGAAACAGCCCGAAGTTGGCATGCGCATCGCCTATCCGCGCGCTGTCAGCCGCGATCAGGATGTCGCAGCACATCGCCAGCTCCAGCCCGCCCGCCATGGTGATGCCGTTGATGCCGCCGATGACCGGCACCGGCAGCGCCCTTATACGCCCGAAGACCCGGGCCACGAGGTCGAGGAAATCCGGGGCGCCCTGCCCTAACAGTTCCAGCACCTCGCTCAGATCGGCGCCGGCGCAGAAGGCCCGACCGGTTGCGGTCAGGATCACTGCCCGCACATCCCCCGCAGCATCGATCCGGTCGAGCGCGGCGTCGAGGTCGTTCAACAGTGGCGAGGAGAGCGCGTTGAGGCTCTCCGGTCGCGTCAGCGTGATCCGGGCGATAGGGCCGGTCAGGGCGAGTTCGATATGAGGTGTCGTCAGCATTGCGATTCGTTTACTTACTAGTCGGTAATATAAATTCGGAGGGCAGGCCGATCAACGGTTTTCCGCTGCACACGACGCCCGGACATACGAAAACGTATGCCCGGGCGCCCCCGCTCAGACGGCTTGATACATCGTGACCACGCAGGCCCCGCCGACACCGAGGTTGTGCTGCAAGGCGACCCGCGCGCCCTCGACCTGTGTCGCCCCGGCCGTGCCGCGCACCTGCCGCGTCAGTTCGAAACACTGGGCAAGCCCGGTCGCGCCAAGCGGATGCCCCTTGGACAAGAGCCCGCCCGAGGGGTTGGTGACGACCTTTCCACCGTAGGTGTTGTCGCCGTCAGCGATGAACCTCTGCGCTCCACCTTCCGGGCAGAGACCGAGCGCTTCATACGAGATCAGCTCGTTCTGGGCGAAACAGTCGTGCAGCTCGACCACGTCGACTTCGCCCGGCCCGATCCCCGCCGACTCGTAGACCTTGCCCGCCGCTTCGGCGGCCATGTCATAGCCCACGACGCGCATCATGTCGCCGCTGTCGAAGGTGCTGGCGCGGTCCGTGACCATCTCCTGCGCGGTGATGGCGACCTTCGCACCCAGCCCGCGTCTGCGCGCGAACTCGGCCGAGACCAGCACCGCCGCCGCCGCGCCGCAGGTCGGAGGGCAAGCCATCAAGCGGTGCAACACACCAGGCCACATCACCTCTTCCGCCGTCACCTCGTCGCGGAAGACGGCCAGCGGGTTCTTCGCGGCATGGCGGCTGGCCTTGGCCCGCACCTCGGCAAAATCGTTCAGGGTGGTGCCGTATTTCTCCATGTGCGACTTGCCCGCGCCGCCGAAGTAGCTCAGCGCGAAAGGCACATCGATCGGGCTGAGGATGGCGTCGCTCGCGGCTTCGAACTCCGCGAAGGTCTGGAATGCAGTTGCGCCGTTGGCCGCGATTTGGCCTTTGCGGATCATGTGGGCGGTCTCGATCCCGGCGAGGGTGGCGGCCGCCGAATGGAAAGCCTTGAAGCCCATCATCGGTCGGGTGATCCGCTTGATGAAGCGGTGGTCTTGTTCCAGTATGTTGTTGAGATATTTGACCTGCCGCACCATGATGGTGCGCCCGTTGCCGGTGAACTTCAGGATCACGTTCACCGCCTGCAGGCCGGCTAGGTTGGCACCGCTCTTATCGATCACAATCCGGTCCGGCACGCCGTTGGTGCCGATCGCTCGCTTGAAGAAGCGTCGGGCAGCGGACAGATCTCAGCGTTTGGAAAGCAGGAAATCAAGCGTTTGGCCTTCGCGATCCACGGCCCTGTAAAGATAGGTCCATTTTCCCTTCACCCTGATGTAGGTCTCGTCCATCCGCCAGGACGCGGCGGTCGGCCGCTTCCTCGCTTGCGCCCGGGCGGCGATCAGCGGCGCAAACTTTACCACCCAACGGTTCAGCTTGGCATGGTCGACCTTCACCCCGCGCTCTGCCATGATCTCCTCCAAGTCACGGTAGGAGACGGCGTAGCGGAGGTAGAAGAAAACCGCGTGAAGGATCACGGACTTTGGATAATGTACGCCCTTGAACTCGATCACGCCAACCGCCTCTTGCCAACTCCCTGACAACGCTGACATATCACGCGCGCAAAGAAAGTCGCAAGTATGCGACAGTACCCTCTGATTATTTGGTCACGATACGCTTTGGCACAAAACCATGCCGCTTCATCAGCTTGACGAGCAGGCGTCTGGCCGCCCGAATATCCCGCTTGCTCTGCAGGAATTTCTCCAGCACGACGCCATGCTGATCGACCGCCCGCCACAGCCAGAATTTTCAACTGGCGATCTTCACCTGCACTTCGTCCAGATGCCAGATATCGCCGGGTCGCGTCTGTCGGCGGCGCAGGCCACGGGCGATCCGTGCGGCGAATTTGGCGGTCCATCGCCGGATCATCTCGTAGGAAGCATCGATGCCGCGCTCCAGCAGCATCTTTTCGACCTCACGCAAGATGAGGTTGAAGCGGACATAGAGCCAGATAGCATGTGCGATGATCTCTGGCGGGAACGGTGGCGCTAGTAGCTTATCGGTGACTGGGTCATCCGCATCGGCTACGCCGAACTAGCACAAAGCCCAATGAGCGCCGCGCTAACTTGGCAACACCGCGACTGAACCCGGCGGCCGTCTGGTCCAATCCGTGGGGACCGCCGACACCGGCGTGTTGGAGGCGTCGGCGCGGCGGATCGTGGCAGCGACCGGACTGGACCCTGGACCGGAGGTCTAGAGGTCCAGCTCAATCCGGTTCGGTGCCCCAACGCTGGCCGGGATCGGACGCGGCCGTCCGCAGCAGATCAGCGCGGTGCCGTCCGGGATGTCGGCCACGGGCTGCGTCTGATATTCGACCACCCCCGCAAGCAGCCGAGTCGTGCAGGTTCCGCAGTTGCCGACCTCGCATGAGCTTTTCGCGACGACCCCGGCCTTGCGGGCCACTGCAAGCAGCGGACCGTCGCCCGGCGACCAGGTGGCGGTGACGCCCGAACGGGCGAAGACCACCTCGATCGGGTCGACATCGACCGGCCGGGTGTCGCGACGTAGGGTCGAGGGGCCGAAGCTTTCGGCAAAGATGCGGTCGTCGGCCACGCCCTGGACCCGCAACGCGTCATAGACGTCCTGCATGAACCCCGAGGGCCCGCAGACATAGACGTCGCAATCGCCCTTGGGCGTCACCTTCGCCAGCAGCTCCGGCGTGATGCGACCTTCGGTGGCAAAGCGTCCGGCATCGGCGGCGTCGGGTTGCGAATAGGCGACATGCGGCAGGAAATTCGGATGTTCCGCCGCCATCTGGGCCAACCAGCCCGAGAAGGCCTGGTCGCGCCCGTTGCGGGCGCCGTGCAGGAAAATAATCGGCGCATGATGCAGCGTCCGGTGGTTCGGCAGCAGCAGGCTGTCGGCGATCGCGATCATCGGCGTCAGACCGACCCCGGCCGAGATCAGCATCAACGGCCGCGACCCGTTTCCCGTGAAGGTAAAGCTGCCGCGCGGTCCCTTCGCCCGCAGCACGCTGCCCGGACGCATGGTGTCGTGCATCACCGCCGAGGCGCCCTCCATCCGGCGCACGGAAATCCGGTAAGACCGGCTGTTCTTGGCCCGGCTGAGGGAATAGTTGCGGATCTCCTCGGTCCCGTCGGGCATCGGCACGGCGACGGGCAGATACTGCCCCGGCTCGTGCGGCGCCACGCCCTCGCCATCCTCGGGCGTCAGGATGAACGAGGTGATCACCGCGCTCTCGGGAACGACCTCCTCGATCCGGTAGCTGCGCCAGGCCTCGCGCTGGCGGTTGGCCGCGACGGCGCGGGCGGTGTCCTGCCAGGTGCCGGTGCGCGCCAGGATGGGCGAGAAATCGGGTGCCGTGAACCGGTGCGGAAAGGCGCCGGGGCGCAGCATGACATCGGTGACATGATAGCGGATCAGCCGTTCGGCGGCGGTGAAGGCCTCGGCCTCCTCGCCGTCCCAGACGATCTCGGCCGTGACGCCCAGTTGCAGGACGTCGCCGGTGTCGAAGTCGATGAACAGAAGCCCGGCACGTGGTTCCATCAGCAGGTTGCCGACGGTATTGAAGAAGAAGTTGCCCGCGAACTCCGGCGCGGTCAGCGTGGTGGAATCGTCGACCCGGACGAACCCCGTCTTGCCGCCGCGGTGGCTGATGTCGGCCCCGCGCGCGCGTCCTTCGGTGTCCGCCCGGGCCACGGTCGCGATGAAGAAGGCGTCGGCCTTTTCGATGATCGCCATCGCCCTGTCGTCCAGCTTGTCGCACGGCCCGATCGCCGGTGCGGTGCCGGACAGCGCGTCGCCCAGCACCTGAGGGCTGCGGACCTGAATATATTGCGGACAGCTGGAATAGGACATGTCCGTCGCGATCGAGACGACGCCTGGCCGCGCATCACGCAGCCGGCCGTTCATGCGGAATCGCACCCGCGTCGCCATGTCGAGCCCGAGGATCCCGACCAGCGCGCCCGGCATCAGCCCTTCGGCTGCCGGATCTCCGGGCAGGGGCACATGGGCGATGTCCATCCGGTCCGGCCCCCTGGCGGTCATGAAGCCGACAGGCCCGGCCATCAGGCTGGCACGCGGATGGCCGCTGGAGTCGACCGTGCCGAGAAAGCCGTAGGTGAGCGTGCCGAAGAAGGTCCGGTGCGCCTCGGGCATGTGGTCGTGGAACAGGCGCCGTGCGAAGGATTCGATGCGGCCGTCGATTCCCAGACGGCGGTGCACCCGCTTCTCTCCGTCGTGGAACGGCGACTCCGGACGGGTCCAGAAATCGGTTACGGTCAACTCGTCGCTCATGCGGCACTCCTGCTTGGGCTGAACCGCCGGGGCGGTGATTTCCTTGTATTCATAATATTTGCTTTTTCTAGTATCAAGCGGTTTTGAGCGTGCCCTGCACCGCCAGCGACCACCCACGGGAAGGAGTGGCGTAACGGCCGGATTGACTCATCACTGCATTTATCAATAGTTGCTTTTTCTAGTATATTCCTCTCCACAAGGGTGATTCCGTGTCCTTTCCCGCTCCGTCTCCGTCCGATCTCGTAAGCCTTGCCACACATCTAGGTCTGCCGTTGAGCCCGGAACAGGCCGGGGTCGCCGCCGCGCTGCTGGCGCCCTACGCTGCCGCATATGATGCCGTCGATGCGATGACCCCGGCGTCGCAGCCCGACATGGCCCGCGCCAGCTGGGGCGTGCCCGCCGAGAACCCGTTCAACGCCTGGACCGTCACCGGATCGCTGCAACAGACCGCCGCGGGCCCGCTGGCCGGGCGCAGCGTCGTGCTGAAGGACAACATCCTGCTGGCCGGCGCCCCGATGATGAACGGCTCGGACACCCTGCGCGGCTATGTGCCAGAGGTCGACGCGACAGTTGTGACGCGCGTGCTTGAGGCCGGCGGAACCATCATCGGCAAGGGCCACTGCGAGGGGTTCTGCATGTCCGCCGGCAGCCATACCGGCATCGACGGGCCGGTGCACAACCCGCTCGACCCGACCCGGACCTCGGGCGGCTCGTCCTCGGGCGTGGCGGCGCTGGTGGCGTCCGGGGCTGCCGAGATGGCGATCGGCGGGGATCAGGGCGGCTCGATCCGCATTCCGGCCTCGTTCTGCGGGCTGGTCGGGATGAAACCGACGCATGGCCTCGTGCCCTACTCTGGCATCATGGCGATCGAACCGCAGATCGACCATACCGGGCCGATCACCCGCACCGTCGCCGATAACGCGCTGCTGCTGTCGGTCCTGGCCGGCCCGGACGGCATGGATGCTCGCCAGATGGGGCTGCGGACTGGTGACTACGCCGCCGCACCCGGCCAGCCAGTAAAGGGACTGCGGGTTGGCATCCTCGCCGAAGGCTTCGGCCATCCCAATGCCGATCCCGAGGTCGAGGCCTGCGTCAGGGCGGCCGCCGACCGCTTGCGCGCCGAGGGGGTCGAGGTGGTCGACGTCTCCAACCCCATGCACCACGCCGGTCCGGCGATCTGGGTGCCGCTCGGGGTCGAGGGCATGACGCAGACGATGATGCTGGGCGACGGTTTTGCCACCGGCCGCGCCGACATGTACGTCCCCTCGCTGGCCGCGGCACATCGCAGCTGGCGGACCCGGACGGCCGAGCTTCCGCCGACCGTCACCTCGCTCATGCTGCTCGGTCTTTACGTCAACGAACGCTTCGGCGCAGGCTATTACGGCAAGGCGGCCAACCTCGCCCGGGCGCTGCGAGCGTCCTATGATGCCCTGCTGACGCGATGCGACGCGCTGATCTTGCCGACCACGGTGATGACGGCCCCGCCGCTGCCCACGCCGCAAGACGGGATCGAGGGCTACTTCGCCCGCGCAGCCGAGGCGCTGGCCAACACCTCGCCTTTCAACGTCTCGCACCACCCGGCCCTGTCGGTGCCCAGCGGTACCGTGGGCGGTATGCCGGTCGGGATGCAGATCGTCGGACGCATGTGGGACGAGCCGACGCTCTACCGGCTGGCCGCCGCGGTCGAGGCCACCTCCGGCTAGTCGCTGTGACCTGTCCGGAGGGACGCGTGCCCAATTTAGCGTCGCCGGAGCCAAGCATGTTCCTTTTACTTGAATATTCTATTGTTTAAAAATCTAGTTAAAGTAATGTGACCTCGAATCGGCAAGGCTGGCTCTCAGTCCGGTCGATCCCGGAACAAGTGGGTGCGACCAGACCGACGCCCCGACACAACAGGGACCAACCAATGAAACGATTGATGACATCTGTCGCGATGGCGACGCTTTTCATGACGGCCGCCGCCTCTGCCCGCGACCTGAGCTATGCCAGCTACATGCCGTCAAGCCACGTGCCCAACAAGCACGGCGTGCCGGTCTACTTCGACAAGGTGACGGTTGCCACGAACGGCGAGATCACCTTCAAGACCTTCTTCGGCGGCGCCATGGGCGGAGCCAAGGAACTGCTGCAGAACATCAACGACGGCGTCATCGACAGCGCCAACGTGATCGACATCTACATCCGCTCGAGCCTGCCGCATTCGGCGCTGCTCTCCGACCTCTCGACGCTTGGCGACGACCCGCTGGTCTTCGCCGCGGCGATGAACGAGTACCAGCTTCTGGGCTGCCCGTCCTGCAAGGCGGATCTGGCGGCGAACAACACTGTCGGCCTCGCCTGGTACGCAACCTCGGTCTACACGCTGATGTGCAAGCCGGTGGTGACCGGTCTGGCCGATCTCAAGGGCCTCAAGATCCTCGCCACCGGGCGCAATGGCAACCTGGCGCAGGACCTCGGCGGCACCGCCGTGTCTCTGACCACGGGCGAGATGTACGAGGCCCTGCAGCGCGGGCAGGTCGACTGCGTCATCGGCGCCGGGGCCTGGCTGACCTCCTACAACATCAAGGATTCCATCAAGTCGGTCATCACCTATCCTCTGGGCAGCTATTTCGGCGCCATGTTCATGAACCTGAACGCAGATGTCTGGGACGGGCTGAGCGCGGAACAGAAGACCGCGATGGTTGAGCCGCTGCCGGAACTGGTCGCGGATGTCATGTTCGACTACCTGGCCGAAGCCGACGATGCCTTTGCCGAGGCCAAGGCGGCGGGCGTCACCCTTGCGGATGGGCCGGAAGATTTTGTTCAGGCCGTGCAGACCTACCGGGCCGCGCAGCGCGACTTTGCGGTCCAAGGCGGCGTAGCCGGCGGCGTGCCGGATGCCGGACCGCTGATCGACGACTTCCTCAAGGTGGTCGAGAAATGGCGCGGTCTGGTAACGGACGAGGTGCGCGGCGACCGTCAGGCCTACGCGGACGTGCTGCGCCGCGAGATCTATTCCAAGCTGGACTACTGACCCTTGAGCGCGGTGCGGGCCCTCGAACGGGCAATGTCCCTGGCCTCCTCCGGCGCGGCACTTCTGGGTGCCGCGCTGATGCTGGTCATGATGGTGCAGGTTACGCTGGACGTGATCCTGAAATACCTGCTGAACTTTCCGATCCCGACGACGCTGGAACTGGTGGCGAGTTACTATATGGCGGCGCTGATCTTTCTGCCGCTCGGGCTGGTCACCCGCGACGGCGAGCATCTGGAGGTCGAGCTTTTCACCCGAAAGCTGGCGCCGCGGCCGCTGGCCGCGTTCCGCTTTGCCGGCTGTCTCGTCGGTGTCGCCTACATGATCGTGATGCTGAAGAGCTCCATCGGCCGGGCGATCAAGATGACCGCACAGGGCGAACAGTGGGAAAGCGCGACCTTCCATATCGACGTCTGGCCCGCCCGCTGGTTCCTGCCTGTCGGCGCGGCTCTGATGCTCGTGTGGCTCGTGTTGCAGACGGTACATCACCTGTCGCACTGGCTTGCAGACCGGCCTCTGTTGTCGCCCCGCCCGGCTGCCGATCCGGCGCATCCGGCCGTCGACTGATCCGAATACGAATGGACCCCGAGACATGGACGATCTGACCATCGCGGGCCTCAGCCTGCTCGTCATCCTTTTTCTTCTGGCGATCCGCACGCCGATTGCCTTCGCGCTTGGCGGCGTGTCGCTGATCGGCATCGCCGTGATCCGCTCGCCCCGCGCGGCCTATGGCATGATTGGCACCATGCCCCACGATTTCGCCGCCTCATGGGAGCTTTCGGCCGTGCCGATGTTCCTTGTCATGGGCGCGGTCGCCTATCAGACCGGGCTGACCCAGTCACTCTACGGGGCGGCGCGGCTTTGGCTGAATTCGGTTCCGGGGGCGCTAGCCGTAGCCACCAACTTCACAGCCGCGGGCTTCGCCGCCGCCTCCGGGTCCTCGCTTGCCACCTCGGCGGCAGTCGGGCGACTGGCGATCCCCGAGATGCTGCGCTTTGGCTATGACAAGGCGCTGGCAACCGGAACCGTCGCGGCCTCGGGCACTTTGGGCGCGCTGATCCCGCCCTCCATCGCCTTCGTTATCTACGGCTGGTTCACCGAACAGTCGGTCGGCCGCCTGCTCATCGCCGGGCTGGTACCGGGATTGCTGACGGCGGCGGTCTATACCGCGATGATCGTCATCCGCTGTGTACTGAAGCCGTCCCTGGCACCGCGTGTCAAAGACGACACCGACCCGGCCGAGAAATGGCGTGTGCTTCTCGAAGTCTGGCCGATCCCGGTGCTGGTTCTGGGCGTCATCGGGTCGATCTATGGCGGGATCGCCACCCCGACCGAGGCCGGAGCCGTCGGCGCCAGCGTGGCCTTTCTGATCGGCGCGGCCAAGCGAAGCCTGACCCGCGAAGCCCTTCGCGCCAGTGTCAGCGACGCGCTGCGCACCACCTCCTCGATCTTCTTCCTGGCGATCAGCGCCGTATTCCTGACCCGCTTCCTCGCAATGGCCGGCGTGCCCGCCTACGTCGCCGAAGTCGTCGCCTCGCTCCAGCTCGGCCCAGTGGAACTCGTGCTGGCCATGTGCATCGTCTACCTGATCCTCGGCATGTTTCTCGATCCGATCGGCATCATGCTGCTGACGCTGCCCGTCTTCCTGCCGGCCTTCCATGCGCTGGACATGGACCTCATCTGGATCGGCGTGATCACCGTCAAGCTGGTCGAGGTCGGGCTTCTGACTCCTCCGGTCGGGCTGAACGTCTATGTCGTCAAGGGTGTCGCCGGGGACAGTGTGGACCTCGCGACGGTGTTCCGCGGCGTCGGCTGGTTCCTCGCCTGCGAGGCGCTGATCATGGCGCTGCTGATTGGCATCCCCGCCATCTCTCTCTGGCTGCCCGACAAGATGCTGGGCTGAGGCAGGCCAGACCGAGGCCCGTCGCGGACGCCCTCTCCCGGCGGCCGCGACGGCGCAGAGCTCAGCCGCCCGTGACGCGCAGGACGATCTTGCCGATATGGGCCGAGGATTCCATCCGCCGGTGCGCCTCGGCCGCCTGGTCCATCTCGTGCACGCTGTCGATCAGCGGCCGGATCTCTCCGGCGACGACGCGCGGCCAGACCTTTTCGCGCAGTTCGGCGGCGATGGCCGCCTTAGCCTCGTCGCTTTGCGGACGCAGGGTCGATCCGGTCAGGGTCAGGCGGCGCATCATGATCGACATCAGATCGACATGGGCAGTCGCCCCGCCCATCACGCCTATCTGCACCAGCCGCCCCCCGGGCGCGAGGCAGGAGAGGTTGCCCGCCGTATAGTCCCCGCCGACCATGTCGAGGATCACGTCCGCGCCGCCATCGGCGGCAAGCACGGCGGCGAAATCCTCCTCGCGGTAGTTGATCGCCCGCGTGGCACCCAGACCCCGGCAGGCGGCGCATTTGCCTGACGACCCGACGGTCGCATAGACGACGGCGCCGAAAGCCCGGGCCAGCTGAATCGCGGTGGTGCCAATGCCGGAACTGCCGCCATGGACCAGGAACCGCTCTCCGGCCTGCAGGCCGCCGCGCATGAAGACATTGGACCAGACGGTGAAGAGCGTTTCCGGCAGGCAGGCGGCCTCGATCAGCGGCAGGCCCTCTGGCACCGGAAGGCAATGACCGGCTTGGGCCAGCGCCTCTTCGGCGTAGCCGCCCCCGGGCAGCAGCGCGCAGACGGCGTCGCCGACCTGCGGCCAGTCGACGCCGGGCCCGCTGGCGGTCACGACGCCCGAGGCCTCGAGACCCGGCAGCGGACTTGCCCCAGCTGGCGGATCGTAAGCCCCCGCGCGCTGCAGCGCATCGGGGCGATTCACCCCCGCATAGGCCACACGGATCCTAACCTGACCAGCGCCGGGCTCCGGCAGGGGCCGGACCGCGGGACACAGCATTTCGGGCCCGCCGGGGCGGGTGATTTCGATGACGTTCATCTTCGGCCTCCATCAGCTTCCTGTCCGATTTAGTTGCCGTTTCAATTAATGTAAAGGCGAGTTGCAGGTCCCCTGAAGCCAAGCTGCCAATGATTTCCGCGCTGTCGGCCACGCAACGGGTGCTGGCGCGGACGCGGTCATTCTTGATTTGCAACCAGCGCGACAAACGGGCAGCATCCGCGCATGAAACTTGGCCTGCTGCTTTCGCATGACGGCCCGATCGGGGTCTGGACACCCGGCTGCAAGGCCGCGGTGCGGCTGGCTGTCGAGCAGGTGAATGCCGGGGGCGGGATCAACGGCCGGCCGCTCGACCTGGTGACAGGCGATGCCGGGGCGTCCTCGCTCAGCGCCTTTGACGCTTCGCGCCGGATGGTCATCGACGACCGGGTCGACGCGGTGGTCGGCCTGCAGCCCAGCAACATGCGCGCCGCCGTCGAACGCGGGCTCGGTGGCCTCGTCCCCTATTTCTACACCGCTGAGTGGGAGGGCGGCCGTTCAGCCATCGGCACCGCCGCACTTGGCCTGACCGAGGCTCAGTCGCTGCGCCCCGGCATCGCGCGGCTGGCGGAACTGCGCAACGCCCGGCGGTTCTTCTTCGTCGGCAACGACTACCTCTGGCCGCATGTAGCCTATGGCATGGCCCGGTCCGCGGTCGCGGCGGCCGGGGCGCAGATGGTCGGCTCGGTCTTCCTGCCGTTCGGCAAGCCCGACCACGAGGCGCTATTGGCCCGGATCGAGCGCGAGAAGCCCGATGTCGTGCTGGTCGTCATGCTGGGCAACGACGCACTGGACTTCAACCGGGCCTTCGGCGCCAGCGGCCTGGCCCGACACGTGCTGCGCTTCTGCCTGGCCCTGGACGAAACGCAGCTTCTGGGCATTGGCGCCGAGAATACCGAAAATCTCTGGGCGGCGCAGAGCTATTTTCTCAGCCAGTCGCAGGATGGCCGGGTCGACATGGTGGAAAGCTACCGCGAGCGGTACGACACACGGATGCCGCCGCCCAACCACGCCTCGATCAACTGCTATGACGCCGTGCACATCGCCGCCGGCCTTGCCCGGCGCACCCGGTTTGGCGACGGTGCCGCGATGGCGCGACGCGTCGGCGGCCGCATGACTCGGGACGAGGCCTATGCCCTGTCGGACCGCAAGCTTAACCTGAACCGCGTCCAACTGGCCGAGGCGGACGGCCTTTCCTTTGTCGTTCGGGCAGAATTGTGATCGCTCTTTCTTGAAACGGCAATAATTTCGGATCATACCGGGGACAATGGGTCGGGTCGGAGGGACGGCATGGCAAAACACACTCACGAAAGCGCGGTCGGCTACCTGGTGGCGCGGGCGCACCGGCGCATCAACGACGACCTCGCCCGCCGCCTGAAAGGTGAAGGCGCTTCGGTCGAGGTCTGGCTGGTGCTGTCGGCGCTCGACGCCTCGGGGCCAATGACGATGAGCGACCTTGCCGACTCGGTGCTGGTCGAGGCGCCGACGCTGACCAAGATCATTGACCGCATGACCTCGGCCGGACAGGTGTTCCGGATGGCAGACGAACAGGACCGACGCCGGGTGCTGGTCGCCATTTCCGAGGACGGCGCCGCGCTGCTGCCCCGCCTTCGCGCCCATGCCCGCGCGCATGAGGCCATGATCTCGCGCCACCTTCTGGCGACGGACCTCACGGCGCTGACGCGGTTCCTCGACGCGGATCTGACAGCCCGCGCCGACGCTTGACGATCAGGCCGGCGAAAGGTCGGGCTCCGGCGCCACGGCGATCCCGGCCTCTTCCAGCGCCAGAGCGGCAGCGACGGTACGCCCCTCGCAAAGCCTCGGCCCGATGATCTGCACGCCAAGCGGCAGCCCCTCTTCCGACAGCGCCCCCTGAACCGGCACCGCCGTCACCGGCAGCCCCGCCAGGCTGAACGGCCGGGTCCAGGCCCCGGGGTCGGCGCCGCCATAAGCCGCCGTGCCGATCGGCGGCGCCGCCTCGACGGTGACCGGGGCCAGCAGCAGGTCGTGGTGCGCGAACAACTCCGCCATCCGGCGGCGATAGCCCGACTGGTAGTGCCGTGCGGCCGCAACCATCGCCTCGGGCAGCAGCGCCCCGGCGGTCAGGCGTTCGCGGATGACGGGCGTATACTCCGCGCCCCGCTCAAGCAGGTCGGCACGGTGCAGCGCCCCGCCCTCGCCCAGGGTCAGCAGCCCGGCTGCGGCGCGCGCCTTTTCGGCATCCGGCAACGCGATCCGGTCCGTCGCGTTCAGCACCCGCGCGACGCGGTCCAGCGCCGCCAGCGCCGCCCCGCATGTCGGCAGGCTGTCGTCGGTCAACACGGCAACTCGCGGCGCCAGGGGCAGCGTTGGGAACGGCTCGTCTCCCAGTACCTGCCAGAGCAGGGCGAGGTCGCGCGCCGTCAGCGCCAGCGGCCCCACCACGTCCAGGCTTTCGGCAAAGGGGAAGACCCCGTCCAGCGGCAGCCGCCCGTGCCCCGGCTTCAGCCCGAACACCCCGCACCAGGCGGCCGGCACGCGGATCGACCCGTTGGTGTCCGAGCCGAGCGCGAAGGGCACCAGACGCCCGCCGACCGCCGCCCCCGATCCGCCGGAAGATCCGCCGGTCTGCCGGTCGGTGTCGTGCGGGTTGCGCGACGGACCGTCATGCAGGTTTTCTCCGGTGAAATCGCAGGCGAACTCTCCCATGTTGAGCGCGCCGACCAGTACCGCCCCGGCCGCCTCGAGCCGGGCGATCAGGGCAGCATCCGAACGGGCCGGATCCGCCGTCCGCCGCAGCCGCGACCCGGCCAAGGTCGGCCGCCCCGCCATGTCGAACAGGTTCTTCACCGCGAAGGGCACGCCCGCCAGCGGTCCGGGATCGGTCCCGCCCGAAAGCGCCGCATCCAGATCCCGCGCCCGCGCCCGTGCCCGGGCCGACAGCACGTCGGTAAAGGCATTGAGTCGACCGTTGCCGCGCGCGATCCTCACCAGCGTCTGTTCCACCACCCAGGATACCGCGACCTCGCGGGCGCGGACGCGGGCGGCAATGTCGGTCGCCGTGTCGCAGGGGCTTACCATCCCGGCACCGGGGCGTTGATCGTCATGTCGCGCTTGTCCTTCTGACGGGCCACCGGGCTACGGCGGCGTCAATCCCGGACACAAGCAGTAATTCGCAATACTTGAATAGGCAATTAAAAAGTGCCCAGCACTCCCCTACCCCGGGATCAGGCGCCGGATGTTTTCGGCCGCTTCGATCAGGACGGGCAGCAACCGCTCCTTCAGGTCCGCGACCTCGAGACTCCAGCGATTGCCACAGGCGTTGAGCGAGGCCATGACCCGCCCGTCGGGCCGTCGCAGCGGGACGGCGACGGCGCGCAGGCCCATGGACATCTCGCCGTCCACGATGGCGTAGCCCTGGCGACGCACCTCGGCCACCTGCGCGCGCAGGGTGTCGGCATCCCCGACCGAGGTCGGGGTGATGGCGGCAAAGTCGATCTGCGCCAGCTTCGCCTCGAACTCCGCATCCGGCAGGGCGGCCAGAAGGACGCGGCCCATGGCGGTGACATGTGCAGGCAGCCGCGTGCCCGTGATCACCAGCGCCTGGCTGACCTGATGCGCATTGGCCCGCAGAGTATAAAGCGCATCGACCCCGTCCAGTACCGCCGCCGCCGCCGAGACCCGGTGCATGTCGCTGAGTCGCTCCAGCACCGGAAGCGCAATCTGCCAGACCGGATTCGACGCGATAAATCCATAGCCGAGGTCCAGCACCCGGGGCGCGATGTTGAACCGCCGCCCCTCCTGCACGACATAGCCTGCCTCTTTCAGCGTCAGCAGCATCCGGCGGGCCGAGGCGGCGGTCATGCCGGTGGCCTCGGCCACCTCGCTCAGCGTCATGGCAGAGCGGCGCTGGCCGAAAATCCTCAGAACTTCCAGCCCCTTGGCCAGAGAATTCACGTGGTTCCACCGCGGCGATCCGCCCTCGCCGGCACTCGTTTCGGCGACGATCGCCCTGCCGATCCAGTTCTGCCCGTTCATGCGTCCCCTCCCCTGATCCGCCCCTGCCCTGCCCGTGACAATGTCACAAAATCGCAAAACTCTTGACGGAATAATTTGAAATTTCTAGTATTGCTAATTATGCACTTTAATGCGCATTGCGCAAGAACTGGAAGCGAATGCCCGGATACGACACCATCCTCGCCGAACGCCAGGGGGCGGTCCTGGTCATCACCTTCAACCGCGCAGAGGCGATGAACGCCCTCTCGCCGCAGCTGGAGGGCGAGATGCTGACGGCTCTGGCCGAGGCGGACGCCGATCCCGCCATCCGCTGCGCGGTGCTGACCGGCGCGGGGGCGGCCTTCTCCTCGGGCTATGACATCGCCCGCGGGCCCGGCGATGACCGGCCTTCCCTTCTGGGACAGGGCGACATCGACACCGGCGACTACCTGAAGGGCTGGATGCAGATCGACGGCGGCGGGCAGGACCGGATGATGCGGCTCTGGTCGCTTTCCATTCCGGTGATTGCGGCGGTCAATGGCTGGGCAATGGGCGCGGGCTTCTGGTACGCGCTGGCCTGCGACATCACGCTGGCCTCCGACCGCGCGGTCTTTGCCCAACCCGAGGTGCGCCATGTCTCCAACACCAGTTTTCTCTTCGCCGCGCTCTGCGGCTGGAAGGCGGCGCATCGCTACGGCCTGACCGGAGACCATTTCGACGCGCAGGAGGCACTCCGCCTTGGCGTTGTGAACGAGGTGATCCCCCATGACGACCTGCTGCCCAGGGCCATCGCGCTTGGCCAGCGCATCGCGCTAGTGCCCGAGCCCTCGGTGCGGCTGAACAAGCAGGTCGCCTGTGCCGGGTTGATGGCCGCGGGCCTTCAGGCCGGGCTGGCGCTGAACGCCCCGCTCTCGGCCATCGCCCATGCCTCGAACAACGACGACCGCCGCGACCTGTGGGAGATCATGCGCACCGAGGGGATGCGGGCCTTTCTCAAGGCGCGCGACGGCAAGTTCCACCCGGAACCCTTCGGCCCGCGTGCGGCGAAGGTCGGCGAGGCATGATGCGTTCCGCGCCCCTGCACGCCGGACCGAGCGCGACGGCCGACACCATCCTTTCGGCCCGCGGCGTCACCCGGCGCTTCGGCGACACGCTGGCGGTCAACCGCGTCAGCCTGGAGCTGAACCGGGGCGAATTCGTCACTCTGCTCGGGCCGTCGGGCTGCGGCAAGACCACGCTGATGCGGATGATCGCCGGGTTCGAGACCACGAACGAGGGCCGGATCGAGATCGAGGGCCAGGACGTCACCGCCCTGCCGCCCTACCGCAGGCCACTCGGCATGATGTTCCAGAGCCTGGCGCTGTTCCCGCACATGTCGGTCTTCGACAACGTCGCTTTCGGGCTGCGTGTCCGGCGGCAGACCCAGGCCGAGATCCGTCGCCAGGTCGAGGAGGGTCTGGCTCTGGTCGGCCTTTCTGCCTATGTCGACCGGTCCGTGCACCAGCTGTCGGGCGGGCAACGGCAGCGGGTGGCGCTGGCGCGCGCTCTGGTGGTCCGCCCCTCGGTGCTCTGTCTGGACGAACCGTTCTCGGCCCTCGACCTCAAGCTGCGCCGCCAGATGCAGCAAGAGGTGAAGGCGCTACAGCGGCAGCTTGGCATCACCTTCCTTTTCGTCACCCACGACCAGGAAGAAGCGCTGTCGATGTCCGACAGGATCGCGGTCATGAACGGCGGCCACATCGAACAGATCGGCCCCGCGCGCGAGGTCTATGACCGGCCGCGCACCGCCTTTGTCGCGCAATTCGTGGGCGACACAAATTTCGTCCCGGCCGAGGTGCGCGGCGGCAGGCTGGTCCTGCCGGGCTTCGGCCCGGACCGCGCGGCGCCGGCCGGGGCCCCGGACCGCACGGGCGTCGCCCTCTCGGTTCGGCCCGAGGCGATCCGTCTTTCGCCCGGCGCGGCGGGTCCGCTGACCGGACGCATCGCCGCCACGACCTATTTCGGGTCCACCGTCCGATACGAGATCGCCGTGCTGGACCGCGTCCTGCTGGCCAGCGGGGCGTGCCTGCCCGGCCAGGGTCCGGCCTTCGGCGACGGAGACCCGGTTTCAATCGACTGGCCCGACGGCTCCGGGGTCATCGTGGATACCAGCGAAGGGGCCGACAACAGTGGAGAACCCTGACATGACTGCAATCAGACTGACCCGCCGCGCCTTCGGCGGACTGGCGGCTGGCGCCCTGGCCGCGCCCTACGTCGCACGCGCCGCCGACGGCAAGATCGTCGCCACCACCTGGGGCGGCGGCGTCGGCGACATGTGGAAGGCCGCCTTTGGCGAACCTTTCGCAAAGCGCACCGGCATCGCGGTCGATTTCGTCGAATCCGCGAACCCCGCGACCGCCGTGCAGACCCAAGCCGCGGATCCGCAGTTCAACGTGGTGACCTCAACCTACGTGGATGCGGTGAACCTCGACCGCGCCGGGCTGCTCGAAGGCTTCGACCCGGCGACCCTGCCGCTTGACGGCGTGGCCGACTCCTACGTGCTGAAATCGGCCGAGGGGAAGCTTCTGGGCGCACCCAGCTACCGGACGATCTACGGCATCGCCTACAACACCGATCTGGTGAAACCGGGCGAAATCACCTCGTGGAAGGACCTGGCCGATCCGAAGTGGAAGGGCAAGATCGCCACCGCGCGGCCGTTTTACGGCTCGATCTACGACCTGACGGCCTTCGCCTATGCCACCGGCGGCGACAGCGACAACGTGGACGAGGGCCTCAATCTCTACAAGCAGATCGCCGACAACGCCCTGACCGCGTTCACCTCGCTCGCGCAAGCCAACCAGCTGCTCAGCCGGGGCGAGATCTACGCCGCGCCCTACTATGCGGCCCGTGTCTGGGCGATGAAGTCCGAAGGTCTGCCGGTCGAACTGGCGATCCCCGAGGAAGGCGCTCTCGCCCTGCCCTATCTGACCTATGTGCCCAAGAACACCTTCGCGGTGCCCGAGGCGCTGAAGATGCTGAATTACATCATGGAGCCCGAACCGCAGGCCATCGCCGCCGAGATGGCGGGCTACCTGCCGCTGGCACCCGGTGCCAAGGTCTCGCCCAGGATGGAGCAGGTCATGGGAATGCCCTACGCGGACCTGACCACAAAGCTCATTGAGCCGAACTGGACCACTCTGGCCGTAAACCAGGATGCCCGCGTCCAGATGATCGAAAAGATGCTGGGCTGACCTGATGACGTCGTGGCCCCCTGCCCGGACCATCCTCCTCTGCCTGCCCGCGCTTGCGCTGATGAGCGTGTTCGCGGCGGGTCTGGTGCTGCTCTTCCTAAGTTCGCTGACGGTCGGGCAGGGATGGGGGGCCGACAACTACGTCGAGTTCTTCGCGCGTCCGGACCTGCGCCGGACGCTGGTGCGCACGCTGGCCATGGCGGCGATCACGACGCTTCTGTGCACCCTCATCGCCTATCCGGTGGCCCGCGCGATCACCCGGGCGGGTCGCCGGTCCGGGCTGCTGACGGTTTTGGTGATCCTGCCCTGGATGGTCTCGATCGTGGTACGCAGCTACGGCTGGATCGTGGTTCTCGGCAACCGCGGCACGTTCAACTCGCTGATGATGTGGACCGGCGTGACGGAGGGCCCGATCCAGCTGCTGTTCAATCAGACGGGCATCCTGATCGGCCTCGTCCACGTTTTCTGTCCGTTCTCCATCATCTCGCTGCTGGCGGTGATGGACCGCGCGGACCCCGATTTCGAGGAGGCCGCCGCCAGTCTCGGCGCCCGGCCCTACGAAAGTTTCGCCCGGGTCACGCTGCCGCTGATCGCGCCGGGCCTGCTGACCGGTGCCTCGATCGTCTTCCTGCTGAGCGCGGGCGCCGTGCTGACCCCGTTCCTTCTGGGCGGGCCCCGCGATCCGATGCTGGCGGTGCAGGTCTATCAAGACGTGTTCCAGCTGTTCAACTTCCCCCGCGCGGCGACCGCGACGATGATCCTGATGGTCATCGCCCTGCTGGTGATCCTCCCGGTGCAAGGGGTCGAACGGCTGCTGACCCGCCGCCTGCCCGAGGGAGACGGCCAGTGACCCTGTTCACACGCGTGATGGCCGCCGCCGGTCTGCTGTTCCTGCCACTGCCGATTGTTGTCGTGGTCATCTCCTCGTTCTCGCGCACCGGTTATCTGCAATTCCCGCCCAAGGGTCTGTCGCTGCGCTGGTTCGAGAACTTTATGATGGATCCGGACTGGACGCGCGCGATGCTCGCCTCGGCCGTCCTGGCGTTGCTGTCGGCGACGATCATCACCGTCTTCGCCTTCATGGCGGCCTGGGCGCGGGTGCGCGGCGGTATCAGGGGCGGCTGGTTCGACCTGGTCATGCTCTCGCCCCTGTTCATCCCCCATGCCGCGGTGGCTCTTGGCCTGTGGTCGCTGCTGGTGCCTGTGAAGATGCTGGGAAGCTGGCCCGGCATCTTCCTCGCCCATGCGATCCTGGCCTTTCCCTTCGCCTACCGCCCGCTGCTCAACGCCATGCGCGGCATGGACCTGGCCTGCGAGGAAGCCGCCGCCAGCCTCGGCGCCCGCCCGGCCGAGGTCTTTGCCCGCGTCACCCTGCCCCTGCTGCGCCCCGGTATCGCCGCCGCCTTCCTGTTCGCCTTCATCATCTCCTTCGACGAGGTCTCCGTCACCATGTTCCTTGTGGGTCCGCATGTCACCACCCTGCCCGTCCGCATATTTACCGAGATCCAGGAGAACGGCAGCCCCGTTGTCGCCGCCGTCTCGACCTTCCTTGTCGTGATGACGGTGATCCTGTTCTGGATCGTCGACCGTCTGATCGGGGTCCAGCTGTTCGTCTCGGGCCGCGTCCCCGACAAAGAGGCCGCGGCATGAGCGGCGCCCCCGACCCGCATCTGGACGAACCCCCCGAGGCGCTCCGCGCCCGGGCCCTGGCCGCGGGCTTTCGCCTGACGGATGACACCTTCGAAGGCGTCGCCCGAACCTACCGGGCCATGCAGGACGCGGCGCGCCTGCTGCTGAAGGAAACCAAATGATCGACAAGACCCGCACCCACGCCGAGGATGCCATCGCCGCAATCCCCGAAGGCGCGACAATCATGATCGGCGGCTTCGGCGAATGCGGCCGTCCCGACATGCTGCTGCACCTGCTGCTGGAAAGCGGGCGGCACAACCTCACGATCGTGTCGAACAATGCGGGCGAAGGGCGCAAGGGGCTGGCAGCGCTGCTTCTGGCCCGCAGGATCGGGCGGATGATTTGCTCATTCCCGCGTGGCGCCATGGCGAAGGAGGTCGAGATGCTGGTACGCGAAGGCTCTCTCACGCTCGAGGTGATGCCGCAGGGCACGCTGGCGGAACGGATGCGTGCCGCGGCGGCGGGCATCCCGGCCTTCTACTGCCCGACCGGCGTCGGCACAATGCTGGCCGACGGTCGCGAGACGCGCATGTTCAACGGCCGCCCCTGCCTGCTGGAAACCGCGCTGACCGCCGACGTGGCCCTGATCAAGGCACACCGGGCCGACAGATGGGGCAACTTGACCTACGACCGGATGGCGCGCAACTTCTCGCCGCTGATGTGCGGTGCTGCGACCCGGGTGATCGCCGAAGCGGACGAGATCGTGCCACTCGGCGGCATCGTGCCCGAACAGGTGGCGACGCAGGGCGTTTTCGTCGAAACCGTGGTGCGGTCACGGCCGGTGCCCGCAGAACTTTGGGAAAGGGCGCTGGCATGACCCCGCTCGACAAGACCGGCATCGCCCGGCGCGCCGCCCGCGACCTGCGGGATGGCTGGGCGGTCAACCTCGGCATCGGCGTGCCGGAACTGGTCGCCAATCATGTGCCCGACGGGGTCGAGATCATCCTGCATTCGGAAAACGGCATCCTCGGCATGGGACCGCAGGCCACCGGCGACCTTGTCGACCCGGCCATGATCAACGCGGGCAAGAAGCCGATCACCGCCCTGCCCGGTGCCAGCATCTTCGACCATGCCACCAGTTTCGGACTGGTGCGTTCGGGTCGGCTCGACCTCTGCCTGCTCGGGGCCTATCAGGTCGCGGCGAACGGCGACCTGGCAAACTGGTCGCGCAGCTTCGACGACCCCCTGCCCGCCATCGGCGGCGCCATGGACCTTGCCGCCGGCGCCCGTCGAGTGCGCGTCCTGATGCAGCACCAGCAGGGCGGCGCCCCGCGTCTGCTGGAACGGTGCAGCTATCCGCTGACCTGTCCCGGTCGGGTCGAGAGGGTCTACACCGACCTCGCCGTGATCGACGTCATCGACTGCCGCTTCGTGGTGCGCGAGATGATCCCGGGCCTCGGTCTGGATGAACTTGCTGCGCGCACCGGCGCCCCGCTCGATCCCGCAGTGGACCTCTGCGCGCTGGCCTGACCGGCGTCCATGCCCCGGTCAGGCGCACGCGATCCGGGCCCATGCGCGCAGCCGCGCGAGGATCAGCCGGTCACGCAACCCGGCCAGTTCGGACGCCGTCTGGCCCGTCACAACTGCATCCGTGCCTGCCACAAATCGGGTTCGTTGCATTAACGCCCGAGGGTCGCTTCGGTCGTCGCTATCGCGCTCCGATCATGCATCCGCTGGGAACAGGTTGGCGATGAAGGCGATTTCGTTGACTACCCCGGTTTCGCAGTCCTCGAAGTGGCCTTTTCGAATTGTGCGGAAAGTTTCGATGCCGGCGATCGCGGCCTTCGCTCCGGCCAGCGTCTGGAACCCGCGCATGGGACGCAAGCGCTGCTTCAGCGCCGCATGATCACTCTCTATCCGAATATTCAAATACTTGCGGTCGATGCGGCGGATCGCATTTTCAGGCTCGAGCTGGCCGTTGATCTCTCCGATCACCTTCGGATGGCTGTGCGCCTTGTCGGTGATGATGGTAAGGGGCTGACAGTGCCGCACGGTCTCTCGCGTCTGGCGCAGAAATGCCCTTGCTGCCTTGGAAGCCCGCCGCGAAATCGATCAACTGGCCGAACTGACTGAAGGCCCGCCAAAGGTAGCGCTAGCGCCCGCCCACGCGAACGGAGGTCTCATCGACATGCCACTGCAGCCCTCTCCAGGAGCGGTGCCGGGCTTGGGCCCGTTTCCGGATTTCGGTGCCAAACTTCCGAACCCATCGGTGCACGGTCGAGGCATCAACAGTAATGCCCCGCTCAGCCAGCAGATCCCGAACGTCTCTGCACGAAAGAGAGTAGCGACAGTACCAACGCACCGCCAACAGCATGACCTCGCTCGGAAACCGGTGCCGCTTGAACGGTTAGTGTCCGCGCACGTGGTGTAATTTCTGCGCCTTCATCGGTGTAATCCCGGGTGGCCATCGAGGTGTATGGTCGAGGTGGAGTTTCGACGCTTCAACCACGAACCCTACGGAGACCCCGCCTTTCGGGACATTGCTCCGCAATGCCCTGTCGGCCAATGGATGACCAAGACCAACATGGACCTGTCCGAGCTTCTGGCCAAGCACGATCAGGGTGACTTTCTGCGCGGCATTGCCGAGGCCGTCCTTCAGCTGATCATGGAGAGCGATGTCGACGGCCTGATCGGCGCCGGACGGCATGAACGCAGCGGCGAACGCACGACCTGGCGGAACGGGTATCGAGAGCGCGCGCTCGATACCCGTTTGGGCACGCTGAACCTGCGGGTGCCAAAGCTGCGTCAGGTCAGCTACTTTCCCGGCTTTCTCGAAGCCAGGAAGACCTCGGAACAGGCGCTGGTCGCCGTCATTCAGGAAGCCTGGATCGGCGGCGTCTCAACCCGCCGCGTGGACGAACTGGTGCAGGCCATGGGCTTGTCGGGTATCTCCAAGAGCACGGTGTCCAAGCTGTGCAAGGACATCGACGAGCGCGTTGGCGAGTTCCTGAACCGTCCCCTGACCGGGGAGTGGTCCTATCTCTGGCTGGACGCCACCTACCTGAAGGTGCGTCAGGGCGGCCGCATCGTGCCGGTCGCGGCGATAATCGCCGTTGCTGCCAACACCGAGGGGCGCAGAGAAATCATCGGCTTGGGCATCGGGCCTTCGGAGGCCGAGACCTTCTGGACCGAGTTCCTACGTTCCCTGAAGGCCCGCGGCCTCGGCGGGGTCCGGCTGGTGATCAGCGACGCCCACACCGGCCTCAAGGCCGCCATCGCACGGGTCTTCGAAGGTGAGGCCCAAAGCCGATCCGGGGGATCGGCGACGGCTGAACGGGCAGCGCTGTCGCGTTCACTGGATGCGCAACGCCCTGGCCCATGTCTCGCGAGGCCAGCACACCGTCATCGCTGCCGCGATCCGCCAGGCCTTCGACCAGCCCGATCGCGCCCACGCCGGCGAGACCTGGCGCAAGGTGGCCGAGCAGCTGCGGCCTCGATGGCCTAAGCTGGCCGATCTCATGGACGCCAGCGAACACGACGTGCTGGCATACATGTCCTTCCCGCGACAGCATCGGACCAAGCTGCACTCTACCAACCCGATCGAGCGCCTGAACAAGGAAGTGAAGCGTCGCGCCGACGTCGTCGGGATCTTCCCGAACGAGGCCTCTATCATGCGCCTGATCGGCGCCGTGCTATTTGAACAGAACGACGAATGGCAGACTGCCAGCCGCTACATGATGGTCGAGGCCTTCGCCCAGATCGACAAGGAGGAGATCGACCCAATTCTCAGCATAACAACGAAAGCCGCCTGATCATGCCCTCAGGCCATCCGGGAAATTACACCACCTTGACGGACGTGACCCAAACTTTTTCTGTAGACGGTCTTAGAACATATCTGTCCCAGAGCGGAGGTTGCAAGACTCGTCATATCTGCCTCCACAACGGCGGATTACCGCGCAGACGCTAAATGGCGTCATTCTAGCTTGCACGTGGGCGATTCCACTCGTAGTCAAAAGTAGAGCTTCGTCAGGCGAGTTATTGTCCGACATATTCAACCAGTGAGTGTTTTCCGATGCGCCATCTCTGTCTGTTTGCATCACTTCCCGCCAAGGCTCTAACTGGCCGCCCTGAATATCAGCAAACACCCGCACTCACTGACGGAGAAATCTCCGGCTGTACGGCTCCAACAGGAGGCCTGACCTGGGGTCCGCTGCGATGAAAGTCGCCAAGTCAGAGGCTGCCCCGATTGCTCGCCTGTTCGGCACCGACCCCGACCGCACGCTCGCATGGGTCTATGTCTGGAATACCTCGGAACTCTCAATCCTTTGGCTCGACCGCCGCGTCCCGCCAAAGTTCATCGATCCTCCCTTGCCGAAGGGCGTGCTCGACCAGGCCACCACTGTAACATCCGATGACGTGATCGACTTACTGACTGCACTTTCTGAACGCGCGTCAGACGCGTAGCCAACCGAAGCAAACGTGACACACCCTATATCAAAGTATGCGTTCATATAGTATTGTTGACGTACGGCATAGAATCGTCAGTAGCTCCGGAGACCAAGACATGCGCAAACGCCTCGCTCCTCTCGTTGCCGCTCTTGGCCTTGGGATCGGTCCCTGGAGCGGCACCACAGCCGCTGCTCAAAGTTATCCGATCGATTGCGCCATATTGCTATGCCTGTCCGGCGGCTGGCCGACGTCAGTGCCCTGCGCCCTTGCGCGGGCGGAGTTCATCCGGCGGATCACCCCATGGCCAATCGAGCCTCCTCTTCAGATCTGGCGGTGCCCCATGGGCGCAGCCTATCCAAAGAAAAGCGACGAAAGCCCCCTCGCCCGCCTCTATGACGCCATGTTCGACCGAGCTGCCCAAGCCACGCCTGCGCCGGGTCCAGCGATATTGAGCCGCATGCTTTCACCCCGACATTGGCCCGACGCGGACGATCAAGAAGACCGGCGACTCCCGAAAGGTTTTGCGCTGCAACTCGCACAAGGCGCCGACATCGACATCAGCGGCCCTGAGTTCAACTTCGTCCGCTCGATCCGCGTCTACGATGTCCGCTACGCGGGTCAGTACGACGCGAGTGAAGCAGGTTGCGTGAGATCGGCGGCGGTCTACATGGGCAGCTACAGCACCCAAGGCGCATTCTCATGGGCAAGATCCTCGCCAGAAGCCCTGCCCGCAGCCCATGTCGGCCTGGAGACCTGGGGCATGAACTGCCCTGATCTCTACCACCGATCCGTCTTCGTCGACTGGAGAGACTACGAGGGCAACTACGGCTTCGAACAGGTCAACTACTGACAGACTTGCGCGGCCGGAGCGTCAGATCCGGTGATCCGCGTCCGTGGCGCCTTCTGCCTTGGCCAGCAACGTCGACGCATCGACCTCCATGGCCCGCGCCAAGACGATCAGCTCAATCACGTCGATCCGACGCTCACCGCTCTCGACCCGGGCCACGAAGGATTGGTGGCATTTGAGCCGGTCGGCGAGCTGCTCCTGCGTCAGGCCAGCCGCTTTCCGCGCCGCGACCAATGCGTCGCGGAGTGCTTCATGCCCGGAACTCCTGATTGTCTTTGCCACGCGTCACATGCCTCTTGCGACGGGGCTAATCCAGTTTGCAGATTATCTAAAAAGTAGATAGTTTGTGCCCACGAACGATAGCAACGTCGCGGGCAGGCCGTGGTGGCGTGTGAGGCGACGGTTCTCACGTTGCGGCCAGTCAGTCGCCGGATGTCTGGACAAAGCGGCCGTACTCCTGGCTCACGTCTCTGGCCTCGGCGAAGGCTCGGGCCCGCTCCTCGTCCAAGCACCGCAAATAGGACTGGATATCGCGGAAGTAGAGATCAAAGTCCCGGCGGATGATGTCGGCGTAATCCCGGGCGTCCCGGGCGTCGTTTGGCACAAACGGTCGCTGCGGCGCGATGCAAGTTTCAGCAGAGGCCCCGTGCACCGAAAGGGGCAAGAGTATACAAAGCGCAAGGAGGAGCGATTTTGGAGGAAAGATTCGGCAAAGCCTTATTCTCTTGATCGCAGGCATGGGAGGCGTCTATCCGTTCGAATGAGCGAGAATCCGCTAGGCGGCGCATGGATATAACTTGTGCGTCAATACTATATTATCGTATGACTGGGCATCAACTGATGATGCCCGGCCATTCGCCCTATTGGAGAGTGTGACCCGGGTTATGGATCTAGAAAAAGAAGCCCCGAATGTGGTCACCGAACCCAGATTCCGCGATCTGGTCGCCAGCGGCTATCGCGTGGAAGTTGTCTGCAAGGCGAATGCCTTCAGAAAAGGGCCCAACTGGCACGGGTCCTGGATCCTGCGCGCCGTCAGCGACGCAGGCGTCGAAAAACTCCTCGTCACCGCGCGAACACGGACCTCCCGCAACGACATCAAGATCCGCGAGATCAAGACCGTCACCGGGGTCATCTCTCTCCTGCAGGCGATCGGGTTCTCCCACGCCGATGTGCCGCTCGAAGAAGGCCGACGCACGGTGCACAAGCTCTCCAGCGAAGAGATGGCGGCACTCCGGCTTTAGCGCCCTCCTCCTCTTCCTCCTGAGCGCCCCCGTCTCAGCCCAGATGGTGCTGGTGATGGAGAGCGACGGCACCCTCCGCCCGAGCCAGCGGCAGGACCGCTTCGCCCGCACCTACACCGACGGCATCGGACAGCGCTCAGCGACCGACGACCTCAAGGTGCTGGGCGAGAAGGCCGCGACGGTCAGCACCTCCGCCTCCCTTCCTGCTCCCCTGGTTCCCAAGCCGCATATCCTCGCCGCCATCGAAGAGACGGCTCTCCGCTACGCCGGTCATCGCGGCCTGCGCGCCGCCGACATCACCGTCACCACCTGGCTCAATCTCTACCGCGCCAATATCGAGATCGAGAGCGGCTACAATCCGCACGCGGTCTCCCGCGTCGGCGCCATCGGCCTCGGACAGCTCATGCCGGACACCGCCCGGGTCCTCGGCGTCGATCCCACGGACTGGCAGCAGAACCTGACCGGGTCGGCGCACTACCTCGCGATGATGCTGGCCGAGTTCGGCGACGTCCGGCTGGCACTCGCCGCCTATAACGCCGGGCCCGAAGCGGTCCGGAAGCACGCAGGCATTCCCCCGTTCACCGAGACCCGGAACCACGTCCAGCGTGTGCTGGCCGTCGTCCATCGACTGGAAGGAGCATCTCAATGAAGTCCCGATCTTACGCACTGCACATTGCCCTCATCGCTCTCTTCGCGCTGCTGGCTGAACCCGCGATGGCGCAGAGCATTGATCTCTCGCCGATCCAGAGCCTCCTGCAGGGGATCGTAGATGCGCTGACCGGTCCGCTTGGCGTGGTCATCGCCACGCTGGCCGTGCTCGGGGTGTTCCTGAGCTGGTTCTTCAACATCATCGACCTGCGGCAGGCCCTCTGGGTGCTCGTCGGCATCGCGGGTGTCGCCGCCGCGCCGACCATCGTCGCGGCCGTCTTCGGCTCCTGACCGGAGGGCGTCGTGGCAGAGCGTTCCCCCCTCTTCCTGGGCCTCGTCCGACCGCCGAAGCTCCTCGGCCTGCCGATCATGTACGCCATGGTCTGGCTCTTCGGATCGGTACTGCTCTTCGTCTGGATCCAGCACCTCGCGGTGCTGGGCCTGGCCGCAGTGCTCTACCCCGCCCTCTGGAAGGCGGCCGACTGGGACCCCCGGTTCCTCGATGTGATGGTGACGGCGCTCCAGGAAACGCCGCCGACGCGGAACCGGGCTGTTCACGGAGGCGACAGCTATGCCCCGTGACGCCGCGCTCGACGAGCGCACCCTGATGCCGGACTGGTACGCGCGAGAAAAGCGCCTCGCCCATATGTTGCCCTACGTCAGTCTCGTCGATGACCTGACGGTCCGAACACGGGCCAATGAGATCTTTCAGTGCATCCGGATCGGCGGGGTCAACAGCTACACGACCGACGACGCCTACCTCGACAAAGTCACGGCGCTTTTCGCCCGTATCATCGCGCAGCTCGGCCCGGAGTTCAGCTACTACGTGCACAAGGTCTCCAAAGCGATTACGCCCGACCTGCAGCCGGTCCGGGGCGATACCTTTGCGGCCGCCGTCGATGCGACCTGGCGCCAGAAGCTCGCGACCAGCGGGCTTCGCGACAAGACATTGACCCTGACCGTCATCCATCGCCCGCCGCCCAAGAGCTTTACCGAGTTCCTGAACGGCAGTGATCCGGAGCGGCTGAAGGAACAGACCCGAAAGCGCCTGCGGCGTCTGAAGGACGCGGTCGGGGTGTTTCTCTCGGGGCTCAGCGATCTGAAGCCGCGCCTCCTCTCAGCCACGTCCGGCGAACTGGTCGGGTTCCTGGGCGCGCTCAATACGGGCCGCGAACTACCGCTCTATCCGGCCAACCGCTTCGGTTTCCTCGCAACCAATGTCGCCAACACCCGCGTGACCTTTCTGGAAGATCATTTTGAACTCTCCGAGGGCGTCGTCGGCAGGCGCTTCGGCAAGTGCTTCACCATCGGCGAATATTCCGAGGCGACGACCTGCACCATGTTCGACATGCTGAACCTGCCCGTCGACATGATCGTCACGCACTCCTTCACGCCTATCAATTCGAACCTGATGGCCGGACGGATCAAGCGGCAGAAACGGCAGATGCAGGCCTCGCGCGATGCCGCCTTGTCGCTCCTCGAGGCGCTCGACATCGCCCATGACGATCTCGAGGCGAAACGCCAGAGCTTTGGCGAGCACCACATGGTCGTCACCGTCTTCTGCGACAGCTTCGACGAGCTCGAGACACTCGGTGCCGAGATCGTCAATGCGGCCGCCGCAGAGGGCGTGAAGATGATCGGCGAGCGGGTTGCGGCCAAGACCCACTACCTGAGCCAGCATCCTGGGAACCAGCCGAAACGCGTCCGCGCCAGCGCGGTGACCAACCGCAACTTTGCGGACTTCGCCGCGCTGCACCGCACCCAACTTGGCAAGGACAAGCATCAGCTCCCCTGGGGCCAGGAGATCACGGTCTTTCCGACACCCGAACAAAGCGCCTACCGGTTCTCCTATCACGAGCAGGGATCGCCCGACAAAGAACCGACCGGCGGCCATACCCTGATCCTCGGGCGACCCGGCTCCGGCAAATCCGTCCTTTCGGCCTTCCTCATGACGCAGGCCCGCCGTGTCGGGGCGCGGATCTTTGTCTTCGATTACCGGCTCGGGATGGAGATGGCGGTACGGGCCAACGGCGGTCGATACGCCTCGATAAAAGCCGGTCAGGCCACGGGCCTGAACCCGCTCTGGACCGAGGTGGACCCGCGCGGCACGGCCTGGCTCTCGGACTGGCTGGGCTCGCTCCTGCATCGCGCAGACAAGCCGCTCACGCCCGCCCAGACCAACCGAATCCAGGAGGTGGTGCGCCAGAATGCGACCGCCGCCAGTCCGGAGCTGCGCAACTGGAAAGACTTCGCCTCGCTCTTCGTCTCGACTGACGACAGTGGCGATCTGCACGAGCGTCTCCTCGAATGGACCGAAGACGGACGCTACGGCTGGATCTTTGGTCAAAGCCTCAAGGACACGTTTTCGCTGGAAGGCGACGTCGTCGGCTTCGACCTGACTGGCATTCTCGACAGCGAGAGCGAGAAGGAACGGATGGCCGTCCTGAGCTATCTCTTTCGCCGGATCGAGCGCGAGATCGAGGACCGCCGCCCGACGATCATCATCATCGACGAGGCCTGGAAGGCTCTCGACAACGCCTATTTCGCGGAGCGCCTCTCCAACTGGCTGGTGACGGCCCGCAAGCAGAACACCGTCGCTGTCATGATGACGCAGTACGCGAGCCAGCTGGAGCGGACCCGCACCGGCAAGACGATCGTTGAAGCCGTGCCGACCCAAATCCTGCTGCCGAACATCCGGGCCCATGCCGCCGACTACGCGATGCTGAACCTCTTCGAGAAGGAGCTCGACGTGCTGCTGAACACCGGCAGCGACAGCCGCCTGGCGCTGATCCGCGATGACACCGGCTCAGTCGTGGTCGATGCCGATCTGTCTGCTCTCGGGCCGTACCTGACCATTCTCGGCGGCATGGAGAAGGGCGAAGCCCTCGTCGGTGCCGACTACCGCGACCGGCCGGATTTTTGGAGGCGACCATGATCCGTCTTGTCCTGCTGCTCATCAGTCTCGGCACCCTCCCGGCCTGCGAGCAATACCAGGAACCCCGCGCCAACTGCTTCAGCTTTGCCCAAAGCGCCCCAAGCTCCGATGATTGCTCCTTCACGCCGGTGCTCGGCGCCACTTTGGCGGACCTGAGCCATGAGTAGCCCGGCGCTGATATTCAGCCTCGCCGTTCTGGCCGGGCCGGTCGCCGCGCAAGGCGTCCCGACCAATGACAACGCCCTGACCGCGCGGGACATCGTGGAGACCGGCGACAGAGAGACTGATCTCGCCCTCCAGCGCGACAAGCTGGCCGTCAAGGAATTGATCTCCGAGATCGAAGAGGAACAGCTCGCCGTCCTGCGCAACATCCTCGAGGCGCAGACCAGCTTTGGCGGTCTGGGCGTAACCGGCGTTGTCTCGGACCTCGAGACCGGGAATGGGGATGCCGAGAGGTCGGTCGAAGCTGTCTACGGGACAGCCGATGTCGATCCCAATCCCGGCGGGGCGGCAATGTTCGGCGATGCGGCCGAGAACGTTGAAGAACTGATCATCCGCGTTGCCCGCGACACCCACGGCCAGCCCGGTGTCGGCCGCGCGGGCCTCTCGGTCGTGCAATGGCGCGCACTTCTACAGGCCCTGATCTGGCAGGAGAGCCGGTTCTCCATCGGCGCGCGCTCCCCAGTTGGAGCCTTCGGTCTCACCCAGATCATGCCGGGCACCGCCAGCGATCTCGGCATCAATCCTGCCTATTACGACAGCCCCTATCTGCAGGTCGAGGGAGGTGCCCGGTATCTCGCAAGGCAGCTCAACACCTTCGACGGCAATGTCATCAACGCGCTTGCCGCCTACAACGCCGGTCCCGGTCGCGTGTTCGAATATGGCGGCGTGCCGCCCTTCAAGGAGACCCAGCACTACGTCCGGGTCATTCCCGAGCGCTACAACCTCTACCTCTCCCGCATCGGCGGGATCGAGGCGCTCGGCACCATTGATCCGGCGCTTCTCGCGAACTCCAATCTCTCCTTCGCGGGCTTTGGCGCGGCCCGGTACGGCAACGCCTCTCCGGTCGCGATCCGCCAGGCCGCCCTGCGCATCCAGGACATCGTTCTGCGGATCCGGGGAACCACCGATGTTCAGGACAGCATGGCGCTCAACACCTATGCCCGCGCCGAACTGGTGCGCCTGGTCGCCGCCCGCATCCGCCTCAAAGCTGTGCACACCAAGCCATTGACCGCCGCCCAGCTTGCCCAGGCCTCCGCCCGGATGGCCGAGGCCGAGTTCATGGACTTCACGATCAAGGAGGTACGATGATGCCGGTAACTTACCCCTCATCCAGATGGCTCCGTCGCGCCGCCGTCGTTGGCGCGCTGGCCCTGTCTGGGACGATCGTGATCGGCACCGGTGCGCAGGCCCAGGGCGTGCCCGTCGTCGACACGCAAAACATTGCCCAGAACATTCAGCAATTGCGGCAGATGATCGAGGACGAGCTCCTGCAGAACGAACAGCTGACGCAGCTTCGCGAACAGCTGAACACCCTCAAGGAACATCTCGCGGAACTGCAGCGCACTTATCAGGCCCTCACCCGTCTCGCTGAACTGCCCGAGATCATCCGCACCCAGATGGAGGACGAGTTGAACGGCCTTCTGGACCAGGAGTTCGGGGACATCATCGCCACAATCGAGGCAATCAAGACCGGGGACTTTTCCCGACTGACCGGGTCCGGTGCCAGCCAGATCGAAACCCAGATGGACCGGGTTCTGGCCAATCTGGGCTTCGACGAGGACACGCTTTCGGGAATGGCCCGCAGCGGCAATCCCGGTGCCGAACGCGTGGCGACCCAAGCTACCACCGGTGCCCTCGTCTCTGCTGCTGCCCAAAACAGCTATGACGATGCGGGCCAGTCGCTGCAGCGTGTCGAGCGGCTGGTCGGCCTCATCGATGACATGGACGAGCTGAAGGAGAGCGTCGATCTCAACACCCGCGTGACGGCGGAACTTGCCATCGCCCTTGTCGCCATGTGGCAGCTCGAGGCGGTTCAGACCGTGGGCGACGGCACCGGCGGCGTCATCGATGCCGCCACGATCGCCGAGGAGCAGAAGTTCATGGACTTCACCCTCCCCGAACTCCGGCCCGAGTGAGGACAGGGCGCGGTGGACGAAGAGCTGGCAATCATCGAAGAGGAACTGGTCTATGGCGCACTCCGGCGGGAACGGCTCTGGCAGCGCCTCGGATTCGTGGGCCTGATCTTCGGCTGTCTCGGCTGCCTGAGCGCGGCCGCCGTCGCCGTCCTCGATGTCGATCCGCCGCCCGTCGTCGTGCCTTACGACCCGGCCACCGGATTTGCGCTCCCGGAAGCCTCCGTCGGCGCCACCTCCGTCACCGAAAACCGCGCGATCATCGAGGCCGAGGTCTTTCGCTACGTGACCGATCGCGAGGTCTACAACCAGCTCGACAACGATGTCCGCATCCGGAGCGTCCTCCGACGCTCGGACGGCGCCGCGCAGGCCTCGCTCCGCCGCATCTGGAATTCGGCCAATGCCGACTACCCTCCCACGGTCTACGGACCGAACGCCCGCCTCGAGGTGGAAATCCTCAGCATCAACCGCATCGGGGCCAATCGCGCGACGGTGCGCCTGCGCAAGCGCCTGACCTCGATCAACGGCGTGCAGGCCGGTCTCTTCACCGCCACCCTCCTCTTCGAATTCCGCCCCGAGACGCGCCGCACCATCGATGAGGTCTGGAACAACCCCTTCGGCTTCACCGTGGTCGAATACGCCATCCGCTCGGACAGGCTGGAGAACTGACATGCGCCAACGCCTCTCCACCCTGATCTGCCTGCTCCTTTTGACCGCACCTGCCCTTGCGGAACAGGTTCCGCGGAGCGGCCCGAACGACAAGCGCGTCCGCATCGCCACCTACCAGGACGGCCAGGTCTTCCGGCTGAACGTCTCGCTCACCCACGTGACGACCGTGGAGTTCGGCGAGGGCGAAAGCATCCGCTCGATCATCGCGGGCGACACCGTGGGCTTCGAGATCGACGGCGTCCCCGGTGGTCGCGCCTTTGCCATCAAGCCCCTCGCCCGCGGCGTGAAATCCAACGTCACCGTCTACACCAACCGGCGGAGCTACTATTTCAACGTGGGAGAGGTCTCGAGCCCGACCTTTTACGTCGTCCAGTTCCGTTATCCGGGCGACACCCGCCGCCCGCCGAATGCCATCGCCAAAGCGGCCCCGAACCACAACTATGCCGTCAGCGCCCGGAAGGAGTTCACACCCTTCCGGATCTGGGACGATGGCACCTTCACCTATTTCGCCTTCCGGCGGAACGCGCCCGTCCCGGCCATCTTCCGATACTCCAGCGGGCGGGAGCGCACGGTGAACACCGGTGCCGTCGAGGATGGCGTGATCCGCGTCTCCGGCGTCAACCGGTATTGGGTCCTGCGGCTCGGGGACGACACGGTCTGCGTCTCCGCCATCGTGCCGGAGGGAGGAACGTCATGAGCGACGATCCCAACCCCGATCTGGAGAAGCGCCTCGCCGCGCTCGAACAGGGGACAGCGAGACGGGTCTCACAGGGCAAGAGGCGATCCCCGCTCCTCGCCCTTCTGATGGCCGGCCTGATCCTTGCGGGCGGTCTCGTGCTCTATGTCTTCTCGAGGCCAGCTGTGGAGGTGGCCCTGCCAACCGCGACGCCGGACGAGTTCCAGCAGGAAGGCGACGGGTTTGGCGAGATTGAGCCCTTCCGGCCGCCGTCGCCACCGGAGCCCGAGGTCGTCATGGTGCCCGAGCCTGCCGAACCCAATGCCGAGCTCCTGAAACAGATCGCCGCGCTGCAGGCCCAGATCGAGGAGCTGCGCTCCGCGCCGCCGCCAGAGGCCGGCGAGGACCCGGCGGCCGCAGCCGCGATCGATGCGCTGACTACGCAGGTCGCAGCGCTCCGGAAGGCCTCGGAGAACGCCCAGGCGGAGTTCCAGAAGGAACTCGCGGCCCGCGACCGGGAGATGCAGCAACTGCGTATGGATCTGGAACTCGCGCAGCTCGAGGCCAAGAAGCCCGTCCCTGCCCCGCCGGGTCCATCCGAGGAGGACCTGCGGGCGCGTGAAGCGGAGCGCCTGCGTCAGGAGGAAGAGGCGCGTCGGATGGAAGAGTTGCGCAGGCGGGCCGAAGAGGAACGCGCCTTTCAGCAGAGGCGGGTGGCCTCGCCGGTTATCGCCTTCGGGGGCGCAGGCGCCGACGGCTCCCAATCCACCGAACTGGCGAAGCGCAGCCTGAACGAGGTTACCGACTTCGTCCGAAACGGAGCACTGCCGAGCGAGGTCACGCAGGCCGAGGTCATCGCCAACCCCTCAAACACCGTGGTCCAAGGCACGATGATCCAGGCGGTGATGGAGACCGCGCTTGACAGCTCCCTGCCCGGACAGACCCGCGCCATCATCTCCGAGGATGTCTACAGCTACGACGGGTCCCGCCTGCTGATCCCGCGCGGCTCGCGGCTGATCGGGCGGTACCGCTCTGGCGTCGAGATTGCGCAGCGCCGTGTCACCATCGCCTGGGACCGCATCATCCTGCCGACGCAGCAAACGATCCGGATCAGTGCCTTCGGCGGCGACGAACTCGGCCGCTCCGGCGTCACCGGTTTTGTCGATACGCGCTTCGCGCAGCGCTTCGGATCCGCCGCCCTCATCTCGATCATCTCCGCCGCCCCAAGTGTCGCCGCCGGCGAAGTCAAGAACAAGAATACCGCGAACGTGCTCGAAGATGTGGGCGACGATCTGGCCGACGCGACCGACAGCGTCATCGGCGAGTACCTCTCCATCGGCCCGGTCATTTACATCGACCAGGGCGCCCGCGTCACCGTCATGGTCGACCGCGATCTGGAGATTTTCTGAGATGACGGTCAGCTATCTCCAGGCCTCGCTCGACAAGCTGAAGGACGCCGCCCGCGACGACGTCATCGAGATCTGCGTGAACCCCGATGGCTCCTGCTGGGGAGAATTCCAGGGCGACCACTTCATGCGGGCGCTGGATGACAGCCTGACCGTTACCGAACTGCGCGACCTCGGCAATCAGATCGCCTCCAGCGCCAATACGATCATGAGCAAGGACAAGCCGATCGTCTCGGTCTCGATCAGCTATCGCGGGCGACCGATCCGGGCACAGGTCATCACACCCCCGGCCGTCATCTCCGGCATGTCGATTTCCCTGCGCTTCTTCTCCAGCCTGCCGCTCGACGAGATCGAGCTGCGCTATCTCTACGGCAAGGAGCGCAAGCTTGAGGAGCTCCGCCAGCAGAAGAACCGGACGCTCCGCGAGGTTGTGGCCTCCGGGGTTATCACCGACGCCATCCGCTTCTGCGTTAAGAACAAGCTCAACATGATCGTCTCCGGCGGCACCTCCACGGGCAAGACCGTCGCCGCCCGGAAAATCCTGTCTTACGTCAGCGCCGAAGAGCGGATCGTCACGATCGAGGAAGCTGCCGAACTGCTCCCGACACAACCGAACGCGGTCACGCTCATCGCCAACCGCGATGCGGAGTTTCAGTCGGCCGACATCCTCCTGACCGCGACCCTGCGCATGCGCCCTGACCGGATCATCCTCGGCGAAGTCCGGGGCAAGGAGGCGATGACATTCTTGGAGGCGATCAACACCGGCCACGGCGGGTCCATGACCACGCTCCATGCGGAAACCCCGCAGCTTGCCGTCCAGCGCCTCGCCATCGCCGCCCTCAAGACCGAGATCCCGATGACCTACCAGGATATGGTCCAGTACATCGAAAGCTCGATCGATGTGATCATCCAGGCCGGGCGTGAAGAGGGCCAGCGCGGCATCACCGAGTTTTACTTGCCAGGAACAGAGTTGGAGGAAAGGCGGACGTCATGAAACGGTTTGAATATGAGATCCTGTTCTTCGAGGTGAAGAAGACAAAGGACTTCGAGAAGATGCGCCGGGCCCTGAATGACCACGGGGCAGACGGATGGGAAGTCATATCCGCAGAAGCAGGCGACTATGGATATACGACGTTCTTGAAACGCGAACTTCACCCCGATGCAGCGTCGGCAAAGCCATGAAACGCTTTGCGCCCCTGCTGATTACGGCGGTGATCGCATCCGCCACGAGCAGCATTGCTGAACGCAGTCAGAATCCGACGCGTTTCGACACGCCGGACGTCTGCCCCGACCAACCTCCTGAGCCAAAGTGGATGAAGGAGATGGGACCGCGCGATGCCCACAAAAGGTTGCTCATCCAGCAGATCTACAGAGCCGAGAGCATGCAGCGCATCGTGAAGGCCCAGAGCTGTGAATGTGCGACGCGATATCCTCCGTGGGATGCGGCCGAGGCCGAGTACAGGGACCGTTACGCCACCGGCGAATATTGGGACATCGTCGAGGCAACTTCAGAAAGTCGGCGGTTGGCGAACGAGCTCCGGAAGGTTGCCAAGCCGATTTGTGAAGCGGCCGGGAACTGGTAGTTGGAGGCCTGACCATGAGCGTTGTCGCGTACTTCGTTGAAACCGCCCAAGGTTATCTGGACACCGTAGCCGAAACCCAGTTCGGGGCCGTGGCTTCGACGGTCGGGACGCTGCTCGTGATCGGAGCGACGCTTGTCTTGGTCTTGGTCTGCCTGAACATGATCTACCAGTACCGCACCATGGACGGTCGCACAGCATTCTGGTTGGCAATAAAAATCGGGCTGATCGGGGTCTTCGCGACCAACTGGGTCGAGTTCAATGCATTCGCCACCGCGATATTGAGCGGTATCGACAGCATCGCGGGATCCTTGGTGGCCTCTGTTGGAGGAGGATCGCCTGGTCCTTCCGGAACGTTCGCGGAAGAATTCGACGAACTCATCGCCGCTCTCGGGGATTACCTAAACGCAGCGGGTTCCGAGCTCAATTGGATGGCGGGCGCTTTGCTGGATACCTTGGGAGTCCTGCTACTTTCGATCCTCGGCGGCCTTGCAGCCTTCATCGTCATTGCCTCCCGACTAATGATCGCACTGTTGATCGGGATCGCTCCGGTGATGATTTTCCTGACACTCTTCGATGTCACAAAAGACTATTTTGCGCGCTGGCTGTCCGCGCTCGTCTCGTTCGCGATGTATCCGATCGTCGTTGCCGGAATATTCGCGACCATCACGGGTGTTTCGCGTGCCCTGCTCGCTGAACTGGGCGATCCGGAGGGCGCATCGAACATCGGCGCGCTGATCCCCTTCTTCATGATGGTCCTCATGGCCAAGGGCTTCATCATCGCGACGCCCTTCATCGTCAGGTCGGTGTCGGGAAACATCATGATGCCTGCGCTCACCGCAGGTTTTGGTGGCAGTTATTCCTTCGCCCGCGGGTTGGCCGGAAGCCAGCAGGTCTACAACAGGTACGCAATTGGTGGCGCGACAGGAGCCGAGTACGCAGCCTTGCGGGCCCGGCAATTTCTCGGCGTCCAACCACTTCCCGCCCGTCCGAATTCTGCCGGGGGCCCTTCACCACTTCCGGGTAGTGGTGCCACCGGGACCGGGGCGAGGATGTTGGCCCAGTTAGCGCGATTGAGCAGGTTGGGAAAACGGTAGCGGCATATTTTCTGCGAGCGTGTTTGCGGGTCATGGAACCTGCGTGGGACAACCTAGCTGCGGTCCATGAACGGAATTCCCGATCGGCCCTCATGTTGACAATTGGCAGCAAAGCCACATATAGATGTCAAATGCCAAATGGAGGCCCCGATGCCCGAACTCCGACGCATAAACCCGCACATCGCTCCCCCGCAGCCCCAATTCTCTGGCGAAGAGGTGCAGGCCATGCAGCGAGCGTTTGTCAAACTCGCCGACCTTTGGGGGCTCTCCGACGAGCAATCCTCAGTGCTCATGGGGGACATCTCTGTACGCACTTTCCGCCGCTGGAGAGCTGGAGAGCTCGGCCGGGCGGGCATCGACACCGCAGCACGCCTTTCAAATCTGATGGGAATCCACAAAGCTCTGCGGTTGCTCTTCAAAGAACCTGCTCGCGGCTATGGCTGGGTAAAGCGCCCGAATGAAGCGTTCGGCGGTACGACCGCTCTTGACGTCATGCTGAACGGTCAGATCACAGACATCATGCGAGTGCGCCGCTATCTGGATGCAATGCGAGGACCTTGGTGACTGTCCCAGAGACCCGGATCACATGGGACCGATACTACCGTTTGATCAACTCAGCCTACCCGCCGATCGACCTGTTCGAGGATATTGCCGATCCGTCGGACTGGCTCCTTCTGGGGTCCGCCGAAAGCAAGACCAACCCGAGGCTGGCCCAGACCATCGGCAATCTTGATCTCGTACCAGCCGACCGCCGCGTCGGCGGTCCAGGCGCGTCATACCTGATGGCACCCTTCGTTCACGTGAGCACAGACCACCGGGGACGGTTCCACGATGGCACGTTTGGCGCATTCTATGCCGCTGACAGCTTCGAGACTGCGTTGTTCGAGACCGTACACCACACTCAGACTTTTTGCGCCGCGACGAACGAAGCTCCAGGCTGGATCGCGGACAAGCGCGAATTGATCGGCTCGATCGACGCTGTACTGAGGGACGTCAGAGAGGGTTTTGACGAACTTCTCGATCCTGATGACTACACCAGATCGCAGGGTTTCGCCCGCGAACAGCGAGCGGGTGGCGCAAACGGGATCGTTTACCCTTCGGTGCGGAACCCGGCTGGAACCTGTGTGGCGACATTCTACCCGGACGTCGCAGGCGTACCCGTTCAGGGGCGGCACCTCACCTATCATTGGGACGGCACAAAGATCGACATGTTCAAAGACCAGTCGGATGGCTCGGTCTACGCGATCACCGCGTAGGTCATAGAGGGCGGACAGCCGACCTTCGCTGCATCAGCCAAAAATATTGAGTTCAGGCCGAGAGCAAACACTCACTGCGTTCTCCAATGCCACAATACGGTATGATAGCTGATCAATGTAGGCTCGTTAGTCTGTTTCGACATCCGCTCGACTTACTTCCAGGCTTCGTGTGTCAGGTTCAGCCAGCACGAGCCGGCTTTTTGCAACTGACAGGCGCTCTAGAGCCTCAATCGCAGGGACGCCCTTGTTCACGCAGTATATCGAATACCACTTCTCGCCGCGACGCTCGATAAATTGCCACAAGCCGGGCACCGGTCGCCCGAAAAGCGCTAGCACTGTGAAGAAGACTCCGATGCCAGCCACCAACTTAGAGCCCCAGTCCACGGCAAGCGGCAGCGATGAAGGATCCCAAAACACTCCAAGTGTTGCGAGAATTCCTGCGGAAGCCAAAACTGCTCCTCCCAACACCTGATACCGACCGATCCATTTGTTGGCATATTCGATGCCTTCCTGCATGACTGTTTCATTCCGCGAGGTGACCTGTGCAAGTCGCTTTGCATCCTCCTCCCTCAAACGCTCCAATTCGGCCAGCCGCGCCTCCACGTCAGCGGTCTTCCGGGCTTCTTCGTCGAGCCTTGCTTCATATTCGGTTTCGGTTTCTTTCTGCCTCTTTTTGCTCTCGGCGCGCAGCTGACGAATTTTCTTGTCTTTCTCAGACAGCTTCGCGTCTGTTTCGTCGCGAACAACCTTGATGGCAGCGTCTAACATTCCGTCCAGAAGCTCTTGGTCCCGTTCAGGGTCAAACGGTGCAGACGAGCCACGTGCTGTGTCCATCAGGTAGCTGACCGCGCGGTTGTCCTGCAAAAGCAGTTCAAACTGCTCCACCTTTTCTGGGGTGAACTTGGCAACCTGCTGCCGGGCATTTTCAATCACGTCTTTTCGGACCCTAAGGACGCGTTCGCATTGTGCCAGCATGTGCGATGTTGGCAATTTCTCCGAGTTTTCGAACCCAGTTCGGAGCCAAGCGATTGTCGCCAAGTCTCGGGTATCGACGACGGGGCCGCACTGTGTTTCGCGAACCAATTGAGACTGCAAGCAGTATTCCCGCGCTTTCCTGACTAGCTTCTCATTCGAGGAAATGAAGACATGGCTGTTTTGCAGCGGATCGTTCTTGTGCCTGCCGCGGCGCATTCGCATGATGGCTGTCACCGCAAACGCATCATGCTCGCGAGCAAGTGGATTATCCCAAGACAGGAACGAGTAGACGTCGGTATTCCGTTCGGCATCGAAGAACTTTTGATCATTGGGGAAAGCGTCTAGCGAGTAGTCCCTGACATTTACACCGAACTTTTCTGCGGCGGCCTCAATGTCTGATGCAACAGTTTGCACATAGGCCCGGTCAACCTCTCCTTTCATTACCGCCGTGTGAGTGCGACCGTGACGATCCGAGGGCGAAGCCTTCAAGTAGGAGGTGAGGACGCGTTCAGCCTCGCGGCAGCTTTCGCCGAAGACCTGAATGCGACAACCAATCGATCTCAATGCATCAACAATCGTTCTTGCTTCCTCTTGAAGGGCTGCACCGCTTGTCCCAACGAGACCAAGAAGCATTGGCCCGTCGAGAAAGAAGGTTGTTTCGCTTTTTGTTTCCAGTGCAGAGGGCTTGCGAAAATCCTCCACTAATTCAGCCAACAGGCCTGCCGCGACGAAAATGCTGAGTTTTTCGGCTAGTTCTGGCCGTTCCTTTGAAAGCCATTGCACAAAGCGCGCACAGACGTGGGTTTCCGACTGCGATAGAACCGAAACGTCGTTTGTTAATTCTTGAAGCGCGCTGCGTTCCCCGTTGGCCATGTCTCCTGACCTTAAGGAGGCTGAAATTTCATTATTCGAATACGCGTCAAGAGATATGAGAAAGCGGACGAGCAAGTCGCCCAACTGCTCGCGGGTCAATTGCCTGTAGATGAGATCGCCAGAAACAAGGTCAAACTCCCCAAACAACTCGGTGACTTGATCGAATGAATCTTGGATCGAAGTTTCAACGTCAGCAGCTAGCTCGGGGCTTGGCTGCGCGACAAAAATCGTCTGACCATTCTTTTGCTCCTCGACCAGATGCCCGTGCGCAACCAGTCGCTCAACGAAAACATGTCCCACCGACTCCGTGAGGTTCCAACCGTAGATGAGCCTAGCGGCTTTCGCTAGCAATGACGCGGTTATCGGCTTTCCGTGGAGCTTATCGAGAATAGGGACGTAAAAGTAGCAAAGGGCGTCTATGACGTCCGAATTCTCATCGTCGCGAAACGCAGAAAGAACTGCATTTACTCGTACTGCTGCTGGACCGACCGTCATGCTATTCTACCGTAGCGAGGAGTTACGGGCGATAGGGTACTGCCCTTGTGGTCAAAAGTCGAGTTGGCACAGGATATAGATTTCTGACCTACCCATAAAGACTGCACCTGTCAGCCCGATTGCGCGAACGTGCATCTGGACTTAAGACTCTAGCACAAGTCCGGTTTAATGCGCCGCACTGCAGCAACATCGACCCGGACTGAAGGTCGGCCCTGGGCCGAAATTGCCCAAGAAACAAACCGACTCGTCAGCCGACCACTTCAGTCAGACCTCGTCCTGTATCCCGCCATGCCAGAATGTTGTCGACCACAAGCTGAGCCATGGCGTCTCGCGTCGCGACCGTCCCGCTTGCGTGATGAGGATGAAGTACAACTTGCCGCAGCTTGAGCAGGCGAGGATCGGGGTACGGCTCGGTCTCGTAGACATCGAGGCCCGCCGCCTTGAGCCGTCCCTCTTCCAGAGCTGAAATCAGCGCTGCCTCGTCGACGACGGAGCCGCGCGCAACGTTGATGAGCGTACCGTCAGGCCCGAGCGCATCCAAGACCTCGCGGCCGACAAGATGCCGGGTCCCGGCGCCGCCCGGCAGGCAAAGGATCAGAACCTCCGCCCAGGTCGCAAGTGCCAGGGCGTCGGGAACATGGCGGTACGGCACGTCCCGCGCACTGCGGCTGCTATTGGCCACCTCCATGCGGAATGCTTCGCACCGGCGGGCGACGGCCTGACCGATGGCCCCGAAGCCCAGGATCCCGACTTTCAGACCAGCGAGAGACGTCGTGAGGGGAAATGCCCCTTGAACCGACCAATCGCCGGACCTCACCCATGCGTCAGCCTCGACCAACCGGCGCTGCGTCGCGATCAGGAGGCCGAAGCCTAGGTCCGCGACGTCCTCGGTCAGCACGGCCGGGGTATTGGTCACGATGATGCCCCGCGTCCGGCACGCGGTAAGGTCGATCTTGTCCACGCCGACGCTGGAGGTGGCGATGATCCGAAGATTGGGAAGCGCCGAGATCAGGGTGGCGTCGGCCCCGACACCACCGGTCGTGACGATCGCCCCGATCCGGTCGCCGACCTCGGAGAGCAGGTTTTCCGGAGCCACGCTCAAGTCAAGGCGATGGAGCCGGAATTCGGCCGTGAGCATGTCCATCTGCCGCGGCCGGATAGGTGAAACCACAAGGACATCGAAACCGGGTGTCGTCATCTTCCGTTTGTTTCACGCCACGTCTTGAACAGTTCCAGGTTCTCTTCCTTCGTCGCCGGGTAGAGCCCGATGATCGTGGCTCCGTCCTTGACCCGCTCCACGACGAAGTCCTCGAACGCGGTCATCTCGACAGCTTCGGCAGCGACCTCGTCCGCAATCTCAGCCGGGATGACGATGACGCAGTCGTCGTCGCCGACGATCACGTCGCCCGGAAAGACGGGCGCGTCGCCGCAGCCGATCGGGCCGTTGATCTCGATCGCCTCGTGAAGTGTCAGGTTCGTCGGACTCGACGGCTGCGTGTGGTAGGCCGGGATGTCGAGGGCCGCAATGGTCGCCGCGTCGCGGAAGCCGCCGTCGGTCACGATCCCCGCGCCGCCCCGCACCATCAGCCGTGTGACGAGGATATCCCCTGCTGAGGCAGCTCGCGCATCCTTGCGGCTATCGATCACCATCACATGACCCACGGGGCACTGCTCGATCGCGACCCGTTGCTTGTGCTCGGGATTGCGGAACTCGACCAGCTGGTTGCGGTCCTCGCGGGCCGGCATGTAGCGCAGTGTAAAGGCGGGCCCCACCATGTTGACGCCCTTGCGCCCGATCGGGTGCACCCCCTGGATGACCTGATTGCGCAGCCCACGCTTGAACAGCGCAGTGGCCAGCGTCGCGACCGAGACGCCCATCAGCTTCTCGCGGGTTTCCTGTTTCATGTCGCGGTCCTCCTCGACCGTCCTGATCTTCATCTTTCCGGAAATACTCCGGGGTGAACTGAGCCCGTGAGGGCTCGAGAGGAGCACCGCTCCTCCCGTTGTTCCGGGGTGCCTCAACCGTCCGTCAGGTCGTCCGGCAGAACGCCTGCCGGCAGGTTCTGGTAGCAGACCGGACGAAGGAAGCGCCGGATCGACAGCGTCCCGACGGAGGTCGCGCCGAAGTTGGTCGAGGCCGGATAGGGCCCGCCATGGACCATCGTGTCGGTCACCTCGACGCCGGTCGGGAAACCGTTCACGAGGATCCGCCCCGCCTTGCGTTCCAGCACCGGCAGCAGTCGGCGGGCCAGGGCGGTGTCGCCGTCGTCCATGTGAATCGTGGTGGTCAGCTGGCCCTCGAAGCCCCGCGCCAGCGTCTCCATCTCGTCGTCGCCCGAAACGCGAACCACGAGACCAAGCGGGCCGAAGACCTCTTCGCCAAGGGCATGGTCCCGCAGGTAGGTCGAGGCGTCCGTCTCGTAAAGGTTCGGGTTTGCGTTCCGGCCTTCGCTGTCGGTCGTCAGGACCGGGCGAACGGCATTGCGTCCGTCGAACCGGGTCTTGCCGTCCTTATAGGCCTGCGCGATTCCGTCGGTCAGCATGCACTGGCTTTGAACACCCTTCAGCGCCTCGGCAGCCGCCGCGACGAAGGCGTCACCCTCCGGCCCCGTGCGGACGACGGCGATCCCGGGGTTGGTGCAGAACTGCCCTGCGCCCATTGTCAGCGATCCGGCCCAGCCGGTTCCGATGGCCGCCCCGCGCGCCTTTACGGCCTCTGGCAGAATGAACATCGGGTTGACCGACCCCAGCTCCCCGAAGAACGGGATCGGCTCAGAGCGCTGTGCGCAGAGGTCGAACAGGGCGCGACCCCCGCCGAGCGAGCCGGTGAACCCCACGGCCTTGATCAGCGGATGCTGGACCAGCGAGGTACCGACATCCCGCTTGCCACCCTGGATCAGCGAAAAGACCCCGGCAGGCATGCCGCACCGCGCGATGGCGGCAAGGACCGCCTCGGCTACGATCTCTCCAGTCCCGGGATGCGCCGAGTGGCCCTTGACCACCACGGGACAGCCGGCGGCCAGGGCCGCGGCGGTGTCGCCCCCGGCGGTCGAGAACGCGAGGGGGAAGTTCGAGGCGCCGAAGACAGCCACAGGGCCGATCGGACGCTGCATCATGTAAAGCTCTGGCCGCGGTGCGGGCTGGCGTTCGGGCAGGGCCGCGTCGTGCCGCCGGTCGAGGTAGTCACCCTTGCGAATATGCGACGCAAACAGCCGAAGCTGACCCGTGGTCCGACCCCGTTCGCCCTCCAATCTCGCAGCGGGCAGTCCGGTTTCGGATGTGCCGATCCAGGTGATCTGCGCACCCCTTGCGTCAATCTCGTCCGCGATGGCGTCGAGGAAATCGGCACGGGCGGTGCGTGTGGTGTAGCCGTAGGTCCAGAACGCCTCTTCCGCCGCGCGGCAGGCCGCGTCCACCAGGTCCGGCGTGCCGACAGCGTAATTGAAGGCGTCCCCGGTCGCCGGCTCGGACCGGAAGGTCGAAGCCCCCGCGACCCAGGTCCCCGCGATAAGGTGTTTGCCATGTGGGGTGAAGGTATCGTCCAGCATCTGTCGACTCCTCAGATCAGTCCGTTGGCCGACAGGAAGCCGGTCAGTTTCGCCTGCTGCGCTTCGGTCAGCGGCCAGGCCGAGGGCGCACGCGTCGGCCCGCAGTCCATTCCAAGCGCCTGAAGCGCGGCCTTAACGCCGGTCACGTTGGTCCCGTTCATCTCTTCGGCGCGGATGTCCTCGAACGCCCGCATGCCGCGGATCAGCTTGTTCGCCGTCTCGTAATCACCTCCGTCGAGCGCGGCGTGGATCGCCACCGACCGCTCCGGCCAGACGTTGATCAGGCCCGAGGTGAAGCCGCGTGCCCCCACGGCGTAGAGCGGTGGTGCCCAGACCTCGGCCAGCCCCCCGACCCAGACAATGTCGGGATCGCAGGCGGCCTTGGCTTCGGCCAGCTTCAGCGGGTTCGGCGTCGCCCATTTGACGCCCTTGACGCCCGGCAGGGCGCAGAGGTCGGCGATCCCCTTCGTGCCGATGGCGTCGTTGCGCAGGTAGAGCATCACCGGCAGACCGCCCGAGGCGTCCGACACGGCCTTCACGTAGTCCACCGTTCCGCGCGGCGCGACGAAGGGATCGGGCGGCTGGTGGATCATCAGCGCCGTGGCCCCCGCCTCGGCCGAGGCCTTCGCCAGCCGGCACGCATCACGGATGCCGCGCCCGACGCCGGCCAGCACCGGCGCGCGATCGCCGACCATGGCGCAGACCTCGCCGACCATGGTGACGGCCTCGTCGGTCGTCAGGGCGTAGAATTCGCCGGTATTGCCGTTGACGACGGGAATATGCACCCCGGCGCCAAGCGCCCGATCGAGGATCGGGGCGAGTTTCGCGGGGGCGATCTCTCCCTCAGCATCATAGGGTGTGACGAGGATGCCGGAGATGCCGGTCAGCGCCTTGTCCAGGTCGAATGCCATTGCGGCCTCCTCAGAAGATGTCGGGTTCGCCCGCGACACGACCGAAGCCGCGCTCGAGGTAGTCGAAGTCGCAGCCCTTGTCGGCCTGCAGAACGTGCTTGGAGAACATCCAGCCATAGCCCCGCTCGAACCGCGGCTCGGGGGCAGTCCAAGCAGCGCGGCGCTGCTCCAGTTCCTCCTCGGACACCAGCATGTCGAGCCGCCGGTTCGGAACGTCGAGTTTCACGATGTCGCCCGTCTTCAGCAGCGCAAGCGGCCCGCCGATGAACGACTCCGGGGCGACGTGCAGCACACAGGCGCCGTAGGAGGTGCCCGACATCCGCGCATCCGAGATGCGCAGCATGTCGCGATGACCCTGCTTGATCAGGGCCTTGGGGATCGGCAGCATGCCCCATTCCGGCATACCGGGCCCGCCCTGCGGACCGGCGTTGCGCAGCACCATCACCGTGTCCGGCGTGACCTCTGCGGTCTCGTCGTCGACGAACTTCTTCATCTCGGGATAGCTGTCGAAAACCACCGCCGGGCCTTCGTGCTGGTAGTATTTTGGATCGCAGGCGGCGGGCTTGATGACCGCGCCGTCTGGGCAGAGGTTCCCTCGCAGCAGCGCCAGTGAGCCTTCGTGATAGACCGGGTTCGACAGCGGACGGATCACGTCGTCGTTGTAGACCACGGCCCCTTCGAGGTTCTCGCCAAGCGTCTTGCCGGTGACCGTCAGGCAGGAGGTGTCCAGCCGGTCCTCCATCTGCTTCATCAGCGCGCGAAGGCCCCCCGCATAGAAGAAGTCCTCCATCAGGTAGTCCTTGCCCGAGGGGCGGACGTTGGCGATCAGCGGCGTCACCCGGCCGAGCGCGTCGAGGTCGTCGAGCGTGAAGTCCACCCCTGCCCGCCGCGCCATTGCGATCAGGTGGACGACGGCATTGGTCGAACAGCCGGTGGCCATCGCCGTGATGGCCGCGTTCTGCACGGCGGCGCGGGTGACGATGCGGTCGGGGGTCAGGCCCTCGTGCACCATCTCGACGATCCGCCGACCGCAGTCCGCCGACATCCGCATGTGACCCGAATCGACCGCCGGGATCGACGAGGCTCCGGGCAAGGTCAACCCCATGGCGTCGGTGATCGCGGTCATGGTCGACGCCGTGCCCATGGTCATGCAAGTCCCGGCCGAGCGCGCAATGCCGCCCTGGAAGCCCAGCCATTCCTCATCGGTGATGTTGCCCGCGCGGCGTTCGTCCCAGTATTTCCACGCGTCCGAGCCGGAGCCGAGGATCTTTCCGGCGTAATGGCCGCGCAGCATCGGGCCGGCGGGCAGATAGATCAAGGGCACGCCTGCGGTGAGCGCCCCCATCACGAGACCCGGAGTGGTCTTGTCGCAGCCGCCCATCAGCACCACGCCGTCGAAGGGGTGCGACCGGATCATCTCCTCCGTCTCCATCGCCAGCATGTTGCGGTAGAGCATGGAGGTGGGCTTGGTGAACGATTCATCGACGGAGAGCGAGGGCATCTCGACCCCCAGCCCGCCCGCTTGCGCGACGCCCCGCTTCACGTCCTGCGCCCGCTCACGGAAGTGGCTGTGGCAGGAGTTGATTTCGGACCAGGTGTTGAGGATGCCGATGATTGGCTTGCCGAGGAAATCTTCCTCGGAATAGCCGAGCTGCATCATCCGCGAGCGGTGGCCAAAGCTCCGCAGGTCATCCGGCGCAAACCAGCGGTCACTACGCAGAGCGCCCAACCCCTTGCCATCTTTTTCCGACATGACCGTTCCTCCCGAGACGCAGAATCTGTCCCGCTCGTTGTATGCGCATACATAAACGAGCGTCAAGCGCTGCGCTCCCTAGAATATAGGATATTTACGCGATCAATTTCGAGTATTGACAGCGCATTCGCGGATATGATTATAAGCAATGTATGCGCTTTCATAGCGTGGCGGATGTGAGGAGCGCATCTGCCCTTGCCAAGGCATCTGGCCGTATCCGGCCATCACGGGAGGACGACATGACTTTTACTCGCAGAACACTTCTGGCCGCCGTTTCGGCAGCCGCCCTCGTCGCACAGCCGCTGTCCGCGCTGGCGCAGGACCTGCCCCGCAACATCCGCATGGTGATCGGGTCGACCTCGACCGGCGGTGACACCTACCAGAACGCTTCCATCGTCGCCGAGGCACTGGCGGCTCATCTGGGCATCAACATCAAGGTTGATCCCGTCGGCACCTCCGAAGGCCTCAAGGCTCTGGCTCGAGACAGCCGCGGCACCACGATCATGCTGCACCACGATCAGGTCTATCTCAGCTACCTCTACGGCGTGCCGGGCAACGACGATCCCTTCGCCACCTTCGCAGTGGGTCCGACCGTCGCGATCAACCCCGGCAACGCTTTCCTCGTGCCCGCCTCGTCGCCCTACCAGTCGATGGACGATGTCCTGAAAGCCGCTGAGGCCGGCACGAAGGTGCGGGTCGCGATCCAGCCGGGCGGCGTGTCCGAGATCGGTTTCACCGCCATGAAGAACGCCGCCCGCGTGCGCGCGCCGGGGTCTGAAGAGAACATCGTCGCCGTCAACACCGGCTCGCAAGCCGACAAGAACCAGGCGATGTGGGACGGCCTGGCGGACGTCATCAACGGCTCGATCCAGGCGAACGAGCAGTTCACCCAGCTGCCCGCCGACGATCAGAAGGCCATGCGCTTCGTCTGGATCACCGCGCGGTCCGAAACGCTGGATCAGGCGCCCGAGGCCGGGATGGGCAACACCACCCGCGACGGCTTCCTCAAGTACGCAACGCCCGCAACCAGCGTCACTCTGGATGGATCCGAAGACTTCGTTTTCGACAAGGAATTCTTCCTGATCTACAATTCCGAAATGGACCCGGCCCTGATGGACAAGATCGATGCCGCGCTGGCCGAGATCTATGCCGAAGGCAAGATCGTGGAGCAGCAGAAGGCCTCCTTCTTCATCCCGAACTTCCTGCCCCGCGCTGAGGCGGCCGAGCATCTGAAAGCCAAATCCGAACGGATTGGCGGCGTCATCGACACGCTCAAGGCAATGTAATTTGCGCTCGCTCCGGCCGCGCAAGCGCGGCCGGAGCAATTTCACGTCCGCACGGGGGAGGTGCAGATGGGCAATCTGACCAAGGTCCAAGTCGATTTTGCAACGTCGCACCTGATCTTTCCGACGCTGGTCGGATGCATCCTTGCCGCGCTCGGGCTGGCCATCCTGATCCGGGAACGCCGTGCCATTCTCGCATCGCCCGCCATGTGGCGCGACACCTTCGCGCAAATGGACAAGGTGCGGTTCTTCGGGACCCTGGTGCTGACCATCGTCTATTTCTCTGCCATGGTGCCGGTCGGCGATCTGCGCCCCAACACGGGCTTCGGCTTCCTCGCCTGTTCCGTTCCCTACGTCCTGCTGACCGGCCTCCTTTTCATGCAGGAGCGCACCGCCCCGCGCCTTGCCGTGCTGGCGGTGGTCTCGATCGTTGCGCCGCTGCTTGTCTGGTGGCTCTTCGGCGACGTCTTCTTCCTGACCCTTCCGTGACCTGAGGAAATACCCATGGACGTCCTCGGCCTGATCTCGCCGCTCTTCGTGTTCCTCATTTGCGCCGGCACCTTCGTCGGTATCATCTTCGGCGCCATTCCGGGGCTGACCGCCACCATGGCAGTCGCCGTCTGCCTGCCGATGACCTATTCGCTAGGCCTCGAGAACGGCCTCGCGCTGCTCCTCGGCCTCTATGTCGGCGGTATCTCCGGCGGCCTCGTTCCCGCGATCCTGCTCGGCATTCCCGGCACGCCCTCGTCGATCACCACCTGTTTCGACGGCTATCCGATGGCGCAACGCGGCGAAGGCGAGAAGGCGCTGCGCATCGGCATCTTCTCGTCGCTCATTGGCGGTCTGATCTCCCTCGCCGCGCTCTGGCTTTTCGCGCCGGCGCTGGCGGATTTCGCGATCAAGTTCTCCTATGTCGAGAAGTTCCTGATCATCTTCTTTGCCCTCACGGTCATGGCCGCTCTCTCATCGGACATGCTGCTCGGCATCTTCTCCGGCTTCCTCGGCATCTTCGTCAGCCTGATCGGCGTCTACGACGTGACCGACGGCGGCAACGGCCACTTCCGGCTGATCCCCCCGGGCACCGAGTACTGGCTCGAGGGCGGCTTCTCGCTCCTCCCGGTGCTGATCGCGCTCTTCGGCCTGGCAACCATCCTCGACGAGGCGGAGAAGGGGATGCCCGAGGGGCTCGCCCTCTCCCAGATCAAGGTCGGCGAACATTCCCGCTTCTCCTTCGCAGTGTTCCGGGGCCAGATCGTGAACCTCGTCCGATCCTCCGGCATCGGGACCTTCATCGGCATCCTTCCCGGCGTCGGCGGGTCCGCGGCCTCGATCCTGTCCTACACGATGGCCAAGACCTCCTCAAAGACGCCCGAACGCTTCGGCAAGGGAGAACCGGCGGGCATCATCGCTTCCGAATCCGGCAACAACGGGCTGACCGGTGGCGCACTCGTCCCGCTCCTGTCGCTCGGCATCCCGGGGGACTCGACCACTGCGCTCCTTATCGGCGCCTTCGCACTGCAGGGCATCCAGGTCGGGCCGCTCTTCATCGGGAACAACCCTGTGACTTGGGATGCGATGCTGATCGCCATGCTGATCGCCAACGTCGCCATGTTCGTGATGATGTACTTCGCCATCCGCTGGTTCGCGATGGTCGTGGCCGTGCCCAAACACATCCTCTATCCGGTCATCCTGATGATGTGCGTGATCGGCGCATACACGATCAACTACGGCATCATGTTCGATGTCTGGACCCTGCTGATCTTTGGCATCGCCGGCTGGCTCTTCGGCAAGCTCAGGCTCGAGGTCGCGCCGTTCATCATCGGCTTCATCCTCGGACCGTCGGCAGAGATCTACTTCGTGAAAAGCCTCGAAAGCTTCGGCGACGTCACGATCTTCTTCACGAAAAGCTGGATCGCGTTGCTACTCTGGGTGCTTATCCTGGGATCAGTCGTGGGGTCTATCCTGCTGTCCCGTCGCGCAAAATCGGGCGGTGCGACGGACTGACCCTTGTCTTCTCTCTGCGAGGCCGGAACTATGGCTGACATGGACGGCAGGACGGATCAGAAAAAGGCAGCAAGGCGAACGCGCGGCGTGACGATGCAGACCGTCGGCCGGATGGCAGGTGTGTCGCAGGTCACCGTCTCGCGCGCGCTCAGCGATCCGTCCAAGGTCTCGCCCGAGACCATGCAGAAGATCCGTGACGCGATCGAGGCGACCGGTTTCGTTCCCAACGCGATCGCCGGCGCCCTGGCATCGAACCGGAGCAAACTGATTACCGCGCTGGTGCCATCGATCACCAACATCGTCTATTCCTCTATGATCCGGTCCTTCAGCCAGCGGATGCGCGAGGCGGGGTACCAGATCCTTTTGTCTGAAACCGGTTTCGACCCGGCCGATGAAGAGGCCGCGATCGCGGCACACCTGTCGCGCCGGCCGGACGCGATCCTGCTGACCGGGATCCATCATTCGCCTCAGGCCCGGCAAATGCTGCTGGCCTCGGGCCTGCCGGTGGTCGAAGTCTGGGACTACACCGACAGCCCGATCGACATGTGCGTCGGCTTCCGTCACGTCGAAACCGGGCGCGCTGCTGCGGACTACGCCGTTGAAAAGGGACACAAAGTCGCCGCCACGATTTCGGCGGGGGACGAGCGTGCGCGACGGCGGAAATCAGCATTCAGCGATCGTTTTGAGCAACTGACTGGAGCCAGGGTGACCGGGGTGGATTTCGAAGCAAACGCCACGCTGGCGCGCGGGCGGGAAGGTCTGGCCCGTCTCATCGAAGAGGCCGGGTTCACCCACGGGCTGGTCTTCTGCAGTTCAGACATCCTCGCGCACGGCGCGATCATTGAGGCGCAGGCGCGCGGCCTTCGCGTGCCCGAAGACATCGCCGTTCTCGGTTTTGGCGATCAGGAGTTTGCGGCGAGCGTAGAGCCCCCGATCACGACGATCAATGTCGACAGGGAGGCCTTCGGACGCTCTGCTGCGGACGCTTTGCTTCAGCGTTTCGACGGCACCGCGACAGGTCACGCCACCATCGATCTGGGGTTTGCAATCGTTCGCCGACAGTCTGCCTGAAGCGGTCAGCCCCAGCCCCGGATAATGACCGCTTCCCGATCCGGCCGCGCCGGTTCCAGGGTACCGACAAACAGCCTCCGGTTGAGCCATTCGTAGGGACCGCGCGGTGCGTTAACCCCTATGACCGAGCGCCGGTATATGTTCGCTGGATCGCTCTCATCGACCTTCACCCTGTTCCTGATCGTGAGGACATGACCATCATGCGTCCGCATCTCGTAAAGCGCGTCGAGCGTCTTGAATCCCTCGTCGTCGACGAACTGGCGGTCCGCTCCGCCGGGCAGCACCACGCCATTCAAACCCGGTCCGCTGGGGCCTTCGAAGAATGCGCCACCGAGGATTGGCACCATGTAACGATGCCCACCGGGCACCACGCCGAGGTCTTCGCGCGGGGCGATGTCCACTACGGCGGTCCAGATCAGCGACAGGGCGGGCGCCACGGCGGTACGGGCCGCGGCAATCTCTTCCGGGGTCACATGGATGCTCCTTCAATGTCCCGATGTCGTAGCAGGGCGCTCGGCTCCGAACCAAGCCCCAAGAACTTTCGAATGCCTTATCGAAAGCGCAGGTTTTTTATTATTCCTTTATACCAGACCCCGTTAGCGTTCGGGAACGAGCCGATCCGTTGAATCGCCTCAAGGGAGGACCTTATGACTATTATGAACACACTCGCGGCGCTCGGCGTCGCGGCTGGCCTGACGCTTGGCGTGGCCGCCCCCGCCTTCTCCGCCGACAAGCTTGTCATCACGCTGGACACTCAGCCCGGCCACCTGCGCTCGCGACTGATGCGTGACTTTGCCGCCGATCTGGAGAAGAAGAGCAACGGCTCGATGACCTTCGAGATTTTCGACAGCAACCAGCTTTATACTTCGCGCGATGCGGCCAAGGCCGTGGCACGCGGCGATGCGGGGATGACCGTCCTCGTGACGCCGTACCTGTCGCGCGTCGTGCCTGACTTCAACGTTTTCGATCTGCCCATGCTCAACGGCATGACCGAGGACGAACGGGCTGCCATGCTTGACGCCGGACTGGGTGACAATCTCTCGAAGCAGGTCGAGGAGAAGATGGACCTCGTCGTACCCGGCAAATACTGGTCCATGGGCAAGGTCTACCTCTGGTCCACCGGCAAGCCGATGGACGACTACGCCAGCCTCAAGGGCATGCAGATCCGCATTCCCGGCGGCGCGGCCGTTGTCATGCGACTTGACGCGATCGGCGCGGCAGCCGTCGCCATGCCCGGCTCCGACGTGCCCCTCGCGCTTCAGCAGGGGGTGATCGACGCGACCATGGGCGGACCGGACTGGGTCTTCGGCAACAAGATGTGGGACTCGGGCGTCCAGCACGGCTTCTGGGATGGTGGCATCATCGGCTTCCTCGTGCCGCTGGTGAACAAGGGCTATTGGGACAGCCTGACCGAGGCCGAGCAGACCCTCTTCCGCGACACCTGGAACGAACTGGCCGTGAAACAGCGCCAGATGGTGCTCGACGAAGAGGCGGCGAATCTCGCCAAGCTGGCCGAGCATGGCATCGAAACCAAAGCCGCGACTGAAGCCGACATCGAGCAGGCGAACCAGGCGATGCTGGCAGTGCAGGACGCGATGGTCACCAAACTCGAGATCTCTCCCGAGGTCTTCGACATGGCGAAGAAGGCCGTCGAGTGACCACCCTCGACGCCTTTTTCGACGGCTTCGACCGGGTTCTGGGATGGATCACGGCGGGACTTCTCGCCGTGGCCTATGCCCTCTCGGTCTACGGCGTGTTCGAACGCTACGTGATCGCCGGCTCCGGCACGGACTGGATCATGGAAGTCGTCGTTTTCGGCATGGTCTGGGCGATCCTCCTCTCGGTCGCCCGGATTGAACACCGCCGCGCCCACATCCGCATGGACATTGTCTGGCGCGGTTTTTCCGAGCGCGGACAGATCCGGGCGGAATACGTGGCGCTGCTGCTTGGTCTGGGCTTCAGCCTGCTCCTCGTCTGGTCCGGCTGGCTGGTGGTTCAGGACGCGATTAGGTGGGATGAACGCACCGACAGCTCGCTCCGCCTGCCGTTCTGGATCTACTACGTCTCACTCAGCACGGCGTTCGGCGTGCATGTCCTGTTCGTGCTCCACCGGCTGTCAAAGCTGATGCGTGGCACGCTCTCCCTCGAACACGGGGACCTCTCGGATTGACCCTCGCCCTGCTGATCATCGGCTTTTTCGCCGTCTGCCTTCTGCTGCTTATCGGCACGCCGATCTACCTCGTCCTTGGCACCGTGGCCGCCGCGCTCCTGCTCTACGAGGGCGTGTCGATGGCGGGTCTCGGCCAGGCGGCACTCGACAACCTGAACTCTCCCGTACTGATCGCGGTGCCCTTCTTCCTGCTGGCTGCGGTGACCATGCGCGGCGGCGGGATCGCGCAGGTACTCTTCGACGCCGCGCTGACCTGGCTCGGCTGGATGCGCGGCGGCCTCGCCATCGCCGGTGTCGCCGCCACGGCGGTCTTCGCCGCGATCAACGGGTCCTCGATGGCCACCGCTCTCGCCATGGGCACGCTGCTCGTGCCGCTGATGATCGAGAACGGGTACCGCCCCTCCTTCGCCATGGGCCTGACCGCCGCCTCCGCCACGCTCGGCATCCTGATCCCGCCGTCGCTGCCCATGCTGCTCATCGGCATCATCGGTGAAGAATCCGTTCCCCGCCTGTTCCTCGGCGGGGTCACGCCCGGCCTTCTTCAGGCGACACTCTTCGGCATTTACATCTTCTTCGTTGCCAAGAAGGTCGGCGGGCATCCCATGCCTGTGGCCACCCGCGCCGAACTGGTCGGCAAGAACCTCCACGCCACCGCGGCCTACGCCATCCCGGTGATCGTGCTCGGCGGCATCTACGGCGGTTTTGTTACCCTGACCGAAGCCGCAGTGCTGGGTGCCACCGCCGCGATCATCGCCGTGCTCTTCGTCTACCGCACCGGCAACCTTCGCGACCTCATCGGCCTCTTCACCGAGGCGATCGACCGCACCGGTGTCGTCGTCGTAAAGATCATCGGTGCCCTGTTGCTCTCGGCTTGGGTCATCAAGTCCGGCCTGCCGCAGAGCCTCGCCCGGACGGTGGCCGAGATGGGGCTTCAGCCCTGGCAGTTCCTGACCTTCATGAACATCTTCCTGATCCTCATGGGCATGTTCCTTGAAGGATCGGTCATCATCCTTGTCGTCCTGCCGATCGTCGCCCCGATCGTCCGCACCCTCGGCATCGACATGACCCATTTCGCGGTGGTGATGATCATCAACATCGAACTGGCGCTGCTGTCGCCACCGATCGGCCTGAACCTCTTCATCATGGCCAACGTTACGCGGCGCCCGGTCGGAGAGGTCATCAAGGGAACCGTGCCCTTCTTCATCCTGATGTTGCTGCTGCTGATCTTCGTAACCTACGTCCCGCAAGTGACGACCTGGCTTCCCGATCTGGTGTTCGGCAAGTCCTGACAAAAAAAGGGCGACCCGTCAGAGGGTCGCCCAGGTCGCGCGCAGGGTGGGAGGATCAGTCCAGCGCCGACAGGAAGTCGAGGGTCAGTCGGTTGAAGGTGTCCGGCTGATCCTGCGTCACGCTGTGGCCGGCGCCTTCGACAACCTCGAAGCGCGCCTGCGGCATGGATCGTCCGACACCCGACATGATCGCCTTGAACACCGGACCCGTGTTCGCGCCAGTCGTCAGCAGCACCGGCACCCGGATCGCGGCCAGCGCAGCGGGGTCGATCAGCGGGAATTCGTCGGAGGACAGCGCCACGCGTCGTCCGGCCATCATGTTCTGGCGGCGGCGGTTCAGCTGCTCCTCCGGGATGTCCTCGAGCGATTTGTTGGCAATGCCACCGGTCAGCAGCATCGCACCCAGATCGTCTTCACCCCGTGCGAATGCGGCCCGCGAGGTCACGATGGTCTTTTCGCGGAAGGCCGTTGCGATCGTGGCAGTCTCTGCAAACATCTCAGCGTATTTCATCATCGGCGGTTCGTTCGCAACGATGGCCCGAACACGACCAGGATGACGGACGGCGAGAGCGAGGGCAGCAAAGGCCCCGTAGGAACTGCCGACAAGGATCGCCTCACCGATCCCCAGGGTATCCATCAGGGCAACCACGTCCTCGGCGTTCTCGACGGCGCTATGGTCCGGGGCATCCATCGTGTTGCCGTTCGGATAGTTGAACCGGAAGCTGACGGAGATGCAGTCGTAGTGCCTCGTGAACGCCTCCCACTGAGGCGCCCATGAGCGATAGTCGCCCATAACTCCATGAAGCAGGATCACAATCGGACCAAGGCCGCCGCGGACGTAATGCATCACGGCCCCGTCGGGGAGCTTTATGGCCACCGGTTGAATGTCGTCGAACGGCACGGAGTCCTCCTCTTTGAGGCGGACCGTAGACGGCCGAGATATTAGCGACTAATAATTTATTGGCCGCCTTGATGAAGGTTTCGAATACCTTGAATGCCGACTCCGACGCGATCTTCCGCCGCTTCGTCGCGAAGGCGAAGTTTCGGCATGTACTGCTCCTTATCCGCCTGCATGAACTCAGGAACATGAAACGGGCGGCTGAGGCGCTTGGTCTCACCCAGCCGGCCGTGTCCCTTGCCGTTTCCGAACTCGAGCGGATGCTCGGCGCGCCGCTTTTCCTGCGTCACGCCCGCGGCGTCGACCCAACCCCGGTGGCGACCGATCTGCTGCCGGTGGCCCGCCGGATCATCGCGGCCCTGTCGGACGGATCGGAAATCGTCTCGAACGCCGTCAACAATTCGTCGGGCTATGTTCGCATTGCTGCCACTCCGGCTGCCGAAAGCGCGCTGCTGCATCCCCTGGTTCACACCTTCGCACGGAAATTCCCCGGCGTGCACATCGAGATCACCGAGATCAATGCTGCAAACCCGTTCGAGGCGATCTCCGACGGTTCCTGCGACATCCTCTGCCTGCGCAAGCCCGAGATCGTGCCGGAGACCTGGCAGTTCGAGGAATGCGCCCAAGACGCGATCGTGGTGATCTGCGGCCGGGAGAATCCGCTGGCCGCGAGCGGCAAGGCTAGTATGGAGGATCTTCGCGCGGCGCGCTGGCTCTTGACCCGCCGTGGTTCCGTCGCCCGCAACTGCTTTGAAGACTTGGCCGAGGAGCTGGACCTGCCTGCTGCTCAGCGGTGCGGTGTCGTGACCCATGTGCCGATGCTGACGCTGGAGCTGCTTTGCAAGGACGACTACCTGACACTGATCCCGCGAAGTGTCGCAGTGCCATGGCTCAACGACGGTCTCGTCGTCGAACTGGAGAGCCGTGCCACCACAAGATTGGGCCCTCTCGGGTTCCTATGGCAGGGCGAGGACGCACGAAGAGTAACGAGGACGGTCGCCGCTGAATTGCGTCGTCAGCGGAGCTGAGTTTTCGGTTGATCGCGTCTTCGTGTAGGTCTGAATAGGTCGCGTTAGTGTCCGAGGAGCTGGTGTAATTTCGACGCCGCTGACGGTGTGATCCCGGGTGGCCATCGAGGTGTAGGATTGAGGTGGAGTTTCGACGCTTCAACCCCAAGCCATACGGAGACCCCGATGAC
>Ga0310345_10000100_pt1 | contig 176885 bp, 162 predicted proteins | sample HC15DNA20500_MG_FD_204667 | JGI IMG/M metagenome (GOLD analysis project Ga0310345, IMG submission 204667) | Marine microbial communities from station ALOHA, North Pacific Subtropical Gyre - HC15-DNA-20-500_MG | ecosystem: Environmental > Aquatic > Marine > Oceanic | place: Pacific Ocean... | reverse complement strand
CGATGGAACCGCCGCCGACGCGCGGCTGGCGGTGGTGCTGGCGAACCGACTGGTGGCGGCGCGGGGCAAAGGCATGATCGCCGCGGCCTGAGCTGCCGAGTGAAGGCGTTCCCGCTCTAGTGCTTGCAAAGGGCATATCGCCACGTGAACAGGGCTGAACTCCCCAACGAGCCACGCGCCTTCCGCGACGCCGCCGCCATGGGTGGCTTGCCGGCGCCCGCGCTCGCCGCGCTGCTGGGGGCGGTCGGCGATCTCACTTTCCTGCTCGATGCCGATGGCCGCATCACCGATGTCGCGCTCGGCGAGCCGCAATTGGCGGGCTATCGCTTCGAAAGCGCGATCGGCCAGCCTTTGATCGATACCGTGACGGTGGAGGGGCGCGGCAAGATCGTCGAGATGTTGAGCGAAGCCGCGCTCGGCGTGCCCGCGCGTTGGCGGCAGGTGACGCATCCCACCGTGATCGGCGAGCTGCCGGTGCGCTATCTGATCGTCGGGCTGAGCGAGGGGCGCTTCGCCGCGATCGGGCGCGATCTGCGCGAGGCGGCGGCGCTGCAGCAGCGGCTGCTCCAGGCGCAGCAATCGCTGGAGCGCGACTATCTGCGCCTGCGCCAGGCCGAGGCGCGCTATCGCCTGTTGTTCGACCTGGCGAGCGAGCCGGTGCTGATCGTCGACGCCGGCACCCGCCGCATCCGTGAGGCGAATGGCGCGGCGACTCGCGCGCTGGCGGTGAAGCCCGGCGCGCTGATCGACCAGCCGATTTCCTCGATCGTCGAGCCCGAGGAGCGCGAGGCGTTGATCGCGCATCTCGGCGCGGTCGAGGCGTCGGACGATGTGTCGCCGATCACGATCCGGCTGCGCGGGGTGAGCGCGCCGATGCGCGTCAGCGCGCGGCTTTTCCGGCAGGCGCGCACCGCGTTGCTGCTGGTGCGGCTGGCGCCGGGCGAGGGAGAGGCCGTGCCTGCCGCGCTGCCCGACGCCTGGAGCGAAGTCGTCGCGCGGATGCCCGATGCGTTCGTGATCACCGATCGGCAACTGGTGGTGCAGGCGGCGAACACCGCGTTTCTCGAGCTGGCGCAACTGCCCACGCTCGATCGCGCCAAGGGCGCGCGGCTGGACAATTGGGTGGGGCGACCGGGCGTCGATGTCGATCTGATCGCCGGGCAGCTGCGCGAACATGGCGCGGTTCGCAACGTGGCCTCGGTATTGCGCGGGCTTGATGGCGGGCAGGAGGAGATCGAGATTTCCGCCGTGCTCGCGCCGATGGCGGACGGCGACTGTATCGGCTTTTCGATCCGCGCGGTCGGACGGCGGCTGCGCGACTTGCCGGCGCCTGGCGACAAGCAGCTGCCGCGCTCGGTGGAACAGCTGACAGAACTGGTCGGGCGCATGTCGCTGAAGGAGATCGTGCGCGAATCGACCGATCTGATCGAACGGCTGTGTATCGAAGCCGCGCTCGCTTACACCTCCGACAATCGCGCCTCTGCCGCGGAGATTTTGGGGGTGAGCCGGCAAAGCCTCTATTCGAAGCTGCACCGCCACGGTCTCGGCAATCTGGTACCCGGCGACGATTGACTGTCCAAGTCGCTGGACAATCATAATTGACGCGCAACCTTGTCAGGCATAGCCTGATGCCATGGCTCGCACGACTCAACTTGCTGCGCCCGTGCCGTTCCCGCGGCCGCGCGATATCGTCGAGCTGCTCAAGCCGATCACTTGGTTCCCGCCGATCTGGGCGTTTCTGTGCGGGGTCGTCTCGGCGGGGGTGCCCTTGTCGGGGCATGTGACGTTCATCCTGCTCGGCATGGTGCTCACCGGCCCGGCGGTGTGCGGCACCAGCCAAGCGATCAACGATTGGTATGATCGCCATGTCGATGCGATCAACGAGCCCGACCGGCCGATCCCCTCCGGGCGGATTCCGGGCCGCTGGGGGCTGTGGATCGCGCTGATCGGCAGCGGCGTGTCGCTGGCGCTGGCGACGCTCGCCGGGCCCTGGGTGGTGGCGGCGACCGCGCTCGCGCTCATCTGCGCCTGGGCCTATAGCGCGCCGCCCGCGCGGATGAAGCTAAGCGGTATCTGGGGGCCGGGGCTGGTCGGCCTCGCTTATGAAGGGTTGAGCTGGTTCACCGGGGCCGCCGTGATGCTGGGTGGGGTACCGCGCTGGCCGGTGCTGGCGGTGCTGCTGCTCTACAGCCTGGGCGCGCATGGCATCATGACGCTCAACGATTTCAAGGCGATCGAGGGCGATCGCGCGTGTGGCATCCGCTCGCTGCCCGCGACGCTCGGCGCGCGGCGGGCGGCGTGGATCGCCTGCGGGGTGATGGCCGTGCCGCAGCTGCTGGTGATCGCGACGCTTGGCGTCACCGGTCACGCCGTCGCGGCGCTGCTCGTCACCGCGCTGCTCGCCGCGCAACTGGCGCTGATGCCCAAGCTGATCGCCGATCCGGTCGGCCGTGCGCCCTGGTACAACGCGACCGGCACGGGCCTTTCGGTGCTCGGGATGCTGGTCGCGGCGTTCGGGCTGGGGGGAGGCGTGCGGTGGTGAAGGGGCTCGGCTGGTTCGGCATCGTCCGCCTGGGGCTGGTGCAAAGCGCGATCGGGGCGAGCGTGATGCTCAGCACCTCGCTGCTCAACCGGATCATGACGGTGGAGCTGGCGCTGCCGCTCGCGCTGCCCGCCGGGCTGGTCGCCTGGCATTATGGCGTGCAGCTGGCGCGGCCGCTCTGGGGCCATGGCTCGGATCGCGGCGCGCGGCGCACGCCGTGGATCGTCGGCGGCATGGCGGCGCTGATGCTCGGCAGCCTGATCGCGGTCGATAGCCTGGGGCTGCTCGCCGAGCGCGCGCCGCTGGGCTATGCGATGGCGATCGCGGCCTATGCGCTGATCGGCGCGGGGGTGGGGGCGGCAGGCACTTCGCTGCTGGCGCTGCTCGCGACGCTGGTCGCGCCCGAACGGCGCGCGGCGGCGGCGGCGACGAGCTGGATCATGATGATCGCCGGGATCGTGATCACCGCCGCGATCGCGAGCAAGCTGCTCGATCCGTTCACCCCTTTCCGCCTGGCGATGGTCTCGGGCGGGATTTCGGTCGGCGCGTTCCTGCTCGCCTGGGGCGCGGTGCGCGGGGTGGAGCCGCGTGGGATCGCCCCGCCCGCCGAGACCGACGTGCCGGGGCAAAGCTTCGGCGCGGCCTTGCGCGAGATGCTGAGCGAGCGCGACGCGCGGCACTTCACCGCCTTCGTTTTCCTCTCGATGCTCGCTTATTCGATGCAGGACTTGATTCTGGAGCCGTTCGCCGGGCTCGTCTTCGGCCTTACCCCCGGCCAATCGACCGGGCTGTCGGGCGTGCAGCATGGCGGGGTGTTGCTGGGGATGCTGCTCGCGGGCATCGGCGGCTCGGCGTTCGGCGGCGGCGCGCCGGCGGTGCTGCGGCGTTGGATCGTCGGCGGCTGCGTGGGTTCGGCGCTGGCGCTTGCCGGGTTGGGCATCGCGGCGGGGGTGGGCCCGGCCTGGCCGCTCGCGCTCAACGTCTGGCTGCTGGGCTTCGCGAACGGCGTGTTCGCGGTGGCCGCGATCGGCGCGATGATGGGCCTGGCGAGCAGCGCGGGCGAAGCGCGCGAGGGGCTGCGGCTCGGCGTGTGGGGCGCGGCGCAGGCGATCGCCTTCGGGCTCGGTGGTTTGAGCGGCGCGCTCGGCGTCGATGCGTTGCGCGCGCTGGGCGGCGGCGCCGAATCCTTCGCGGGTGTCTTCGCGGTTGAGGCGGGGCTGTTCCTCGCCGCCGCGCTGCTCGCGACCGGCATGCGGGCCGGCGTGCCAAGGCTGCGGGAGGCGATGCTATGACCTATGACGCGATCGTGATCGGCGGCGGACCCAGCGGCGCGACCGCGGCGACCGACCTGGCACGCGCCGGGCGGCACGTGCTGCTGCTCGACCGCGCCGGGCGGATCAAGCCGTGCGGCGGCGCGATCCCGCCGCGCCTGATCCGCGATTTCGAGATTCCCGATCACCTGCTCGTGGCGCGCGCCACCGCCGCGCGGATGATCGCGCCCTCGCACAAGGCGGTCGAGATGCCGGTGGGGGACGGCTTCGTCGGCATGGTCGATCGCGGTCCGTTCGACGAATGGCTGCGCGGCCGCGCCGCGCTCGCCGGCGCCGAGCGGCGCACCGGCACTTTCGAGAGCATCGAGCGCGATGCCGACGGCACCGCGATCGTGGTCTATCGCGACGCGCGCGGCGGTGCCGAGCAGCGGGTGCGCACGCGGGCGGTGATCGGGGCGGACGGCGCCAACTCGGGCGTCGCGCGCGCGGCGCTGCCGGGGCAGCGCAGCAAATGCGTGTTCGCCTATCACGAAGTCGTCGAATCCCCGCCGGCGAGCGCCGCTTTCGATCCCGCGCGCTGCGACGTGGTCTATCAAGGCAGCATCTCGCCCGATTTCTACGGCTGGGTCTTCCCGCACGGGGCCCAGACGAGCATCGGCGTCGGCAGCGCGCATAAGGGCTTCGCGCTTCGCGACGCGACCGCGCGGCTGCGCGCGCAATCGGGGCTGGAAGATTGCCCGACCGTGCGGCGCGAAGGGGCGCCCATTCCACTCAAGCCGCTCAAGCGCTGGGACAATGGCCGCGACGTGCTGGTCGCGGGCGACGCCGCCGGAGTCGTCGCCCCCGCCTCGGGCGAGGGCATTTACTATGCGATGGCATGTGGCCGCTTCGCCGCCCAGGCGGTCGACCAATTCCTCGAAACCGGCAATCCCAAGGCGCTAGCGCAAGCGCGGCGCGGCTTCATGAAGGCGCATGGCCGCGTCTTCTGGGTGCTCGGGATGATGCAGCATTTCTGGTATCGCAGCGACAAGCGCCGCGAGCGCTTCGTCAAGATCTGCGAGGACAAGGACGTTCAGAAGCTCACCTGGCAAGCCTATATGAACAAGGAGCTGGTCCGTGCCGAACCCCTCGCGCATGTCCGCATCTTCGTCAAAGACATGGGGCACCTCCTTGGCGTCGCACGCTGAACGCGCGCCGCGCCGGGCGTGGATCTTCCCGATCAGCGTCGGCGCGCTGGTCGCGGCGATGGTGGTCGCGATCGGGGCGACGATCAGCGTCACCGGGCCCTGGTATTACGGGTTGAACCTGCCCGCTTATGCGCCGGATGGCCGGCTGTTCGCGCTCGGCTGGACCTTGGTTTACGGTCTCTCCGCGATCGCCGGCGCCGGCGCCTGGCGGGCGAGCCCGGCGCGGGAGGGCGATCTGCTGATCGCCGCGCTGGCGCTCACCGGCTTTCTCAACATCGGCTGGAGCTATTTGTTCTTCCACTGGCAAGCACCGCGCTGGGCGCTGTTCGAATGCCTGTTCCTGCTCCCTTCCGCGCTGGCGGCGCTGGTGCAGGCGGCGCGCTTCTCGCGCGGGAGTGCGCTGTTGCTGCTGCCGTACCTTGCGTGGGTGAGCTTCGCCGCGTGGTTCACCTGGGATGTGGTGCGGCTGAACTCGGGGAGTTGATCCTCCCCGTTTACGGGGAGGGGAACCATTTGCGAAGCAAATGGTGGAGGGGGTGCGCCACCGGCACGCCGCTCGTTCGATTGCCTGCCCCCTCCGTCAGGCGCTCACGCGCCTGCCACCTCCCCGCAAACGGGGAGGATTTTCTCTTCTGCATGATCTGCTCAAGCGCAACGAGCCGTGGCACCTTTGGCCCACCCCCGCGTTGAGCCCGCCATGCAGCGCCTATGGTTCATCACCAATCCGGGCTCGGGCTCGGCGAGCGAGGAGAAGTGCGAGGCGCTGGAGGCGCTGTTCGCCGAGCGCGGGCTGCAACTCGGCGGCCGGACGCGCTTTCCCGAGGAGGATCTGCCCCTGCCGGGCACGCTCGATTCCGCCGGGATCGACACCGTCGTGCTGTTCGCCGGTGACGGCACGATCAACGCCGCCGCCTGCGCCCTCGCCGATTGGCGGGGCGCGCTGCTGATCCTGCCCGGCGGCACAATGAACCTGCTCGCCAAGCTTCTCCATGGCGACGCCGAGCCCGCCGCGATCATCCATGCCGCGCACCAGGCGGCCGATCGGGTGGCGCTGCCCTTTGTCGAGGCGGGCCCGCACCGCGCCTTTGTCGGGCTGATCCTCGGCCCCGCCGCGAGCTGGGTCCGCGCGCGGGAGGCGGCGCGCGCCGGCAAGCTCCGCCAGATGCTGCGCGCCGCCCGCAATGCCTGGGGACGGACCTTTGGCCAGGGGCTGCGGCTGCGCGGGCTGAGCGGGCTACCGCGCCGGGTGCAGGCGGTGTTCGTCCAGGCCGTGGACGGGCGCCTGCGCATCGCCGCGATCGACGCGCGCGACTGGCGATCGATCCTCGCGCTCGGCTGGGAGTTCCTGACCGGCGACTGGGTGCGCGCCGCCGCCGTCACCGAGGTTCACGCCCCCGAACTGCGCACCGCCGAGCGCCGCCCGGTGCTCGCGCTGTTCGACGGCGAGCCGGTGATGATCGAGCCCGATGTGGTGATCCGCGCGGGCGAGACGCGGCCGCAATTCCTGAAGACCGCCTGATGCCGCGGCTGTTCCACGTGAGCGACGTGCATTTCGGCGCAGAGGACAAGGCGGCGACTGCCTGGTTCGCCGAGACCGTCCACGCCGAACGCCCCGACGCGGTGATCATGACCGGCGACCTGACGATGCGCGCGCGCCGCCACGAGTTCGAGGCGGCGGCGCATTGGCTGGAAGGGCTCGGCGTGCCGGTGACGGTCGAGGTCGGCAATCACGATCTGCCCTATTTCAACCCCTGGGCCCGCTTCGTTCAGCCCTATGCGCGCTATGCACGGCTCGAGCGATTGGTCGAGCGGCCGCTGGCGGTGAAGGGTGTGGCGGTGGTCCCGCTGCGCACGACGGCACGCTTCCAGTGGCGGCTCAACTGGTCGAAGGGCCATGTCAGCCGCGCGCAGCTGGCGAGCGCGCTGAAGCTCGCGGAAGCGGTGCCCGACGAGGATTTCATGCTGGTCGCCTGCCACCATCCGCTGGTCGAGGCGGGCACGCGCAGCACCGCGCGGACGCGGGGCGGGGCGGGGGCGCTGGTCGAACTCGCCGCCGCCGGCGCGCGGGCGGTGCTTACCGGCCATGTCCATGATCCCTATGACGTGCCGCATGAGGTGGCGGGCGGCGTGGTGCGGCTGATCGGCGCAGGCACCCTTTCGGAGCGGGTCCGCGCGACCCGGCCGTCGTTCAACGAGCTGTTGATCGCCGGCGACCGGCTGGACGTGCGGGTGCGGGAGATGGGGTAGGGGACGCCCCTTGGTTCGAATAATCGCACGAAGCCAAGAAGCCGCGAAGACAATAACGGGAAGCCGCGAGGGGGTTGTGAACAGGTGACAACCTGTCGCCCCGGCCTTGAGCAGTGGCTTGGCTTTTCTTCGGTCGCCAGGAAGCCGGGTCCCGGCTTTTGTCGGGGCGACGTGAGTCGGTTTGACCAAAAACTAGCTCTATTGCGGGAGCGTTCGTGCCCTTTTGTGTCTTCGTGGCCTCACGCGCGTGATCGACACCAGCGATCGGCACAAAAAAGGAGCGGCCCCGACGGGACCGCCCCCAAGCAATATAATCGACGAAATCAGCGCTTCGAGAACTGGAAGCTGCGGCGCGCCTTCGCCCGGCCGTACTTCTTGCGCTCCACGGTGCGGCTGTCGCGCGTCAGGAAGCCCGCGGCTTTCACCGGCGAGCGCAACGCGGGCTCGAAGCGGGTCAGCGCCTGGGCGATGCCGTGCTTCACCGCGCCGGCCTGGCCCGAAAGCCCGCCGCCCTTAACGGTGCAGATCACGTCATACTGCCCCTCGCGCTCGGCGACGCCGAACGGCTGGTTGATGACGAGGCGCAGCGTGGGGCGCGCGAAATAGATTTCCTGATCGCGCCCGTTGATCACGATCTTGCCGCTGCCGGGCTTCAGCCAGACGCGCGCGACGGCGTCCTTGCGGCGGCCGGTCGCATAAGCGCGGCCGTATTTGTCGAGCTGCTGCGGGCGCAGCGGGGTGGGTTCGGCCTGCACCGGGGCGGCCGCCACGGGTTCACCGGCGACCGGCGCGGCGGCGGGGCGCGGCGCGCTGGCGAGCGCGGCGAGATCGGAAAGCGACTGGCGATTGTCGGACATTACTGGCCCACCTTGTTCTTGCGGTTCATGCCCGCGATGTCGAGCACTTCGGGGTTCTGCGCTTCGTGCGGGTGCGTCGCGCCGGCATAGATGCGCAGGTTGCGCATCTGCTGGCGGCCGAGCGGCCCGCGCGGGATCATCCGCTCGATCGCCTTTTCCAGCACGCGCTCGGGGAAGCGGCCTTCCAGCACCTTGGCGGCGGTGACGCCCTTGATGCCGCCGGCATAGCCGGTGTGCTTGTAATAGACCTTCTGGACCAGCTTGCGGCCGGTGAAGCGCACCTTGTCCGCGTTGATCACGATCACGTTATCGCCGCAATCGACATGCGGGGTGAAGCTCGGCTTGTGCTTGCCGCGCAGCACATTGGCGATGATCGTCGCCGCGCGACCGACCACCAGGCCGTCGGCATCGACGATATGCCACTTCTTCTCCACCTCGGCCGGCTTGATCGCCTTGGTGGTCTTCAACAGCGCCTTCATCGGGCAGACCCTTTCGAAATACGAAACGCCGCCCGGCAAGGGGCGGCGATGTGGGCGCTGCTCTACCGGCGGGCACCGGAAAGTCAAGCAGCGCGCGGCTTTGCTGACGGGTATTATGATACCACGGGGCGGAGCGTGGTCCGCGTGGTGATGGTGAGCACCGGTTGCGCCTCGTCGCCCTTGGGCCAGATCCGCCGGGTTTCCTGGGTTTCGGCGATCATGCCGCGCTCGATCCGCTCGCGGCGCTCGATCGCGACGCGGCCCTTGGCGCCGCCCTGCACCAGATGCCCCTCGGCCTCGGTGATGATCGTCAAGCCGGCGGCATCACGGGTCACGCGCTCGGTGCCGACCAGCTCGCCCGCGCCCTCGCGCGCGGGCAGCGTCACGGCGCGGCTGCCCGCCGGCAGCTCGGCCCGCGCGCCCGCGAGCCCGGCGGTGATCAGCGAGCCGAGCGTGCGCTGCTGCTCGGCGGGCGGGGCGGCGCGCAGCCGATCGATGATCGCGATCACCGGGGCAGGCGGCGGGCCGTCTCGCCCGGTATCGGCCAGCGCGTCGCAATAGGCCCGCCACTGCGCGTCGAGATCGTCGATCGAGCGAACCGCGCCTTGCGGATCGAGGTGGATGATGACCCGCCGCCCCGCCAGCCCTTGCATACCGCGCAGATAGAGCCCGGCGATCGGCCCGCCCGCCGCGCGCGCCGGGCCGATCGTCACTTCGGCACGATAGCCCTCGGCCTCGCGGGTGAAGCGGATCGTGCGTTCGCTGACGAACTCGGTCTGCCCGCGCGCGGTGAGGCGCTGCTCGGCGATCGTCAGCCGATAGACTTGCCCTTCGACCGGCGCGAAAGCGGCGACGAGCAGCGGCGCGGCGAACGCGAGCAGCGCGCCGCGCTCAACCGGCGCGGCGCTGGCCATGCGCATGGGCGGCCCAGACGCTCGCCACTACCAGCAGCGCGCCGACCAGCTGATGCAGCGCGGCGAGCCACAGCGCGACGCCGGTCATCACCACCGCGATGCCGAGCAGGATCTGTACGCCGAAAGCGCTGTGCACCGCGATCGACGCCGCGCGGCTCCCCGCCCGCCGCGCCCCGCGCGCGAGCAGCACCAGCGCCCCCACCGCGACCCAGGCCCACCAGCGGTGAATGAAGTGCACCAGGAACGGTTCGTCGACCAGCAGCGCGCCGAGCGGCTTGGTCCCGATCACCTCGCTCGGGAAGAAGCGCCCGTTCATCAGCGGCCAGTCGGCGGCAGCGTGGCCCGCGCGCAGGCCCGCCATCAGCGCGCCGTAGAAGAGCTGCACGCCGAGCGCCGCGAGCGCCGCCGCGCCGAGCACCGTCAGCCGCGCGGGCTTGGCGAAGCCGCGCTGCGCCAGCGCGCGCAGGTCGAGCGCGGTCCAGACGATCCCGCTCAGCGTGAACAAGGCGGTGAGCAGATGCGTCGCCAGCCATAACGGCGCGACCTCGGTCCGCGCGGTGAGGCCGGAGCGCACCATCAGCCAGCCGAACACGCCTTGCAGGCCACCGAGCGCGAGCAGCGCGACCAGCCGCCAGCCATAGCCCTGCGGAATCTGCCGGCGCAGCGCGAACCACAGCAAAGGCAGCGCGAACGCCAGGCCGATCACCCGGCCGAGCAGGCGGTGGACATATTCCCAGAAGAAGATCGTCTTGAACCCGGCGAGCGTCATGTCCGGGTTATGCTCGCGGAACTGGGGGATGCGCTGATATTTGGCGAACTCGGCCGCCCAGGCCTGTTCGGTCAGCGGCGGCAACGTGCCCGTCACCGGTTTCCACTCGGTGATCGACAGGCCCGATTCGGTCAGCCGGGTGATCCCACCGACCGCGACCATCAGCACGATCAGTGCCGCGACGCCGTACAGCCACCACATCAGCGCCCCGGGCTTGGCACGCAGCCGGGCAGGGGAGTCCATCAACATGGCGGGCCTTTACCGCCCTTTGCCGCGGAATCGAAGCCCCCTTCGCGTAAGAACCTGATTTGCGAACCGCTCGGCTCACACGGCGAGAACCGTCACCGCGCACTTGTTGCGGGGTCCACCGTGGCGCCTGCCTTGCCGCCCCAGAGAGAGAGGCGTGGTTGATGCCGGAACAAGTCCGGCATGACGTTGGAAAAGGCAATGCGGGGTGTGAGACCGGCCATTCGGCGCCGGCAAGCGAACTCTTAAATCGCGCAAAAATTTACCGCGATGTTATGTTGTAACTTCATGCCTACAGGCGCATATAGCGCGCCGATGGAACTGAGCCTGCCCTTCCACGCGCCGCGCCTGGCGCATGCCGATCTGGCGGCGATCGCGCTGTCGGGGCTGTGCGCGATCCATTGCCTGGCAACGGCGGTACTGGTCGCGCTCGCCGCTTCGGTCGGTGGGCTGCTGCTCAATCCGCTGATCCACGAAATCGGCCTGGCGATCGCGATCGTGCTCGGCGCGGTGGCGCTGGTGCTGGGCGGGATGCGCCACAATTTCCTCCAGCCGGCGGCGATGGGCGGGCTCGGCCTGGGCATCATGGCCGGCGCGATCAGCCTGCCGCATGATGGCAGCGGCGAGACGCTCTGGACGCTGATCGGCGTCGCGATCCTGGCGCTTGGCCATGATCTCAACCGGCGCGCCGTCGCCTGACCCTTGCCGCCCCGTCCGCGCGGGGATAGCTTTAGCCCATGCCCAAACACGATCATCACGAGCCGCACGAAAGCGCCCTGCGCGACGCGGCGCAGGCCACGCTCGAGCGATCGGGCGAGCAATGGACGCCGATGCGCGCGCGGGTGTTCGAAGCACTGCAAGGCTTCGAGAAGCCTGCTTCCGCCTATGACATCGCCGACGCCGTCTCGCGGCGCGAGGGGCGGCGGGTGGCGGCGAACAGCGTTTACCGCATCCTCGATCTGTTCGTCGGCGCCAATCTCGCCCGCCGGGTGGAGAGCGCCAACGCCTATGTCGCCAACACCCATCCGGCCTGCCTGCACGATTGCATCTTCCTGGTGTGCGACACCTGCGGGCGCAGCCAGCATCTTGATGACGACACGCTGACGAGCGGCGTGCGCGCGGCCGCCGAGCGCGCCGGCTTCACTGCCGAGCGTCCGGTGATCGAGGTGCGCGGCCGCTGCGCCGCCTGCGCCTGATTGGCCCAGTGATTGGCTAAGCGCCGGCTCGATCAGCTGCTGGTCGATCGAGGGTTGGCCGAAAGCCGCGCGCGGGCACAAGCGCTGGTGATGGCGGGCCTTGTCTTCTCCGCCGAACGCAAGCTCGACAAGCCGGGAATGGCGCTCCCCGAGGACGCGCCGCTCGACGTGCGCGGGCGCGATCACCCCTGGGTCTCGCGCGGCGGGATCAAGCTGGCGCACGGGCTCCATCATTTCGGCTGGGACGTGAGCGGCGCGGTGGCGATCGATGTCGGCAGCTCCACCGGCGGCTTTACCGATGTGCTGCTGACGCGCGGCGCGGCGCGGGTCTATGCGGTGGACAGCGGCACCAACCAGCTTGCCTGGAAGCTGCGCCAAGACCCGCGCGTGATCGTCCATGAGCAGACCAGCGCGCGACTGCTGACGCCCGCGCATATCCCGGAACCGATCGACCTGATCGTTTGCGACGCGAGCTTCATCGCGCTCGCCAAGGTGCTCGAATGCCCGCTCGGCTTCGCCAAGCCCGACGCGCGCGCGCTGGTGCTGGTGAAGCCGCAGTTCGAGGCGGGCCGCGCCGAAGTGGGCAAGGGCGGCGTGGTGCGCGATCCCGCCGTCCATGCCCGGGTCTGCGCCGCGGTGGCCGATTGGTTCGAGGGCCAAGGCTGGCGGGTCGAAGGCATCACCCCCTCGCCGATCACCGGCCCCGAGGGCAATGTGGAGTTCCTGCTCGCCGCGCGGCGCTCGGTCGGCGGCTAACCATTATGGAGCCTTCACGACCCCCCGCAATTATACTAGAGCCACGCCGCCGAAACCAGGGAGCAGCCGGTGCGCGAAGTCGCCTCGAAGGGGCAATTATGGTCGAGTTTCGCGCGGGTCGCGCTGGTCACCGTGCCGCTGGTGCTGCTGCTGGGCTTCGCCGCCGCGCGGCTGGCGCCTTCGGGCGGGGACAATCCCTGGTATCAGGCGCTGGTCAAGCCGGCCGAGAACCCGCCGGACTGGGTGTTTCCGCTCGCCTGGACGGTGCTCTACGCGCTGCTGGGCCTGGCGCTCGCCGTGGTCGTCAACGCGCGCGGCGCCCGTGGGCGGAGCCTCGCGATCGGCCTGTTCGCCGCGCAACTCGCGGTCAATCTCGCCTGGTCGCCGATCTTTTTCGGCTGGCACAAGATTTTCCTGGCGCTGGTCACCAACGGCGCGATGATCGTGCTGGCGATCGCCACCACGCTCGTCTTCGGACGCATCCGCAGCACGGCCGCGTGGCTGATGGTGCCCTATCTTGCCTGGATCAGCTTCGCGGCGGTGTTGACCTACAAGATCGATCGGCTCAACCCCAATGCCGAGGCGCTTGTCGCGCCCGCCGCGAGTGCCCAAATAGGGCTGTGAAGGGATAACCATGCAAAGCGAAAACCGCCTGTTCGACGATCTGGCCAAGCTGGTGAACGGCGCCGCCGGCACGCTCGCGGGGATGGGCCGCGAGGCGGAGGCAAGCTTCCGCGCCCGCACCAAGGAATGGCTCGGCGGGCTCGATTTCGTCTCGCGCGACGAGTTCGAGGCGGTGAAGGCGATGGCCGCCGCCGCGCGCGACGAGGCCGAGGCACTGCGCGCCCGGCTGGACGCGCTCGAGGCGAAGGCGGCGGGGCAAAGCGACGCCTGAGGCTTGTCCACAATTTTGTGCGATGCACGCTCGGGCCGCTCTTGCGGCGCGGGGCGTTGGTTGGCACGCCTGTGACGGCGCCGCCGAAAGGACGATATGATGCTCCAGGAAAATGACGACGAACGCGACGATGCGGCGCCGATCGACATGCTGGAAAATTACTATGCCGCGCATTGCTGGACCTATGAGCGGCACGATGACGAGATCATCGCGCAAGTAAAAGGCAGCTGGACCGAATATGAACTCCGCGCGCTGTGGCGCGAGGACGATGGCGTTCTGCAATTCCTTGCGTTCCCCGACATCCGGGTGACCGAGGAACGCCGCGCCAGCGTCTATGAAGCGATCGGGCTGGTCAACGAGCAGCTCTGGCTCGGCCATTTCGAGCTATGGTCGTCGAGCGGCATCCTGCTCTATCGCCACGCGGCGATGCTCGACGCGAGCGAGGGCGGCAATCTGCCGCTCGAACAGGCCGAGATGATCGTCGAATCGGCGATCGACGAGTGCGAGCGCTTCTACCCCGTGTTCCAGTTCGTGCTGTGGGGCGGCAAGACCCCGCGCGAGGCGCTCGACGCCTCGCTCACCGAGACCCAGGGCGAGGCGTGATCCGCCGCCTCTGGCTGATCGGCTGCGGCAATATGGCGGGCGCGATGCTGCGCCGCTGGATCGAAAGCGGCACGCTGGCGGCGAGCGACGTGTTCGTCGTCAATCGCGCCGATCGCGCGCTGCCCGAAGGCGTGGCGCAGGCGCGGGCGCTGCCCGATGGACCCTTGCCCGACGCGGTGTTGCTGGGGGTGAAGCCGCAGCAGCTGGATGAAGCCGCCGCTGCCCACGCGGGCAGGCTGGCGGGCGTGCCGCTGTTGATCTCGATCCTGGCGGGCGTGGAGACGCCGGCGATCGCCGCGCGGTTCCCGGCGCGCGCGGTGGTGCGCGCGATGCCCAACCTGCCGGTGGCGATCGGCAAGGGCGTTGTCGCGCTCGATGCGCCCGACGCATCGCCCGAAGCGCGGGCGGCGGCCGAAGCGCTGATGCGGCCGCTGGGGCTGGTCGAATGGGTCGATCGCTTCGATCTCGTCACCGCGCTCGCCGGATCCGGCCCGGCGTTTCTCTACCGCTTCATCGATGCGCTCGGCGCGGCGGGAACGCGGCTCGGCCTGCCCGCCGATCAAGCCGCGCGGCTAGCGCTGGCGACGGTGGAGGGTGCGGCGACGCTGGCGGCGGCGGCGCCGGTCGCGCCGGGCGTGCTCGCCGATCAGGTGGCGAGCCCCGGCGGCTCGACGCGCAAGGGGCTCGACGTGCTCGATGCCGACGAAGCGCTGATCCAGCTGCTGCAAGCCACGCTCGCCGCTTCCGAAGCGCGCAACCGGGAAATGGCGGCGGCGGCGCGGGGCTAAGCGAGGCTGGAAAAAGGGGCGACGGCGAGCAGTCGGTTACGCCGCCTGGAGGCGCTGCGCCAGCGCCTGCCAGCGGCGCTCGCGCTGGGCGAGCACGTGCAGCGCGCGGCCGAGCGCGGGGGCGATCACCGCGAGCGCCTCGCGCGCCGGGGCATCGGGAATGCTGCCATCGGCGCGGCGCCCGACCAGCAGCCAGCCAAGCGCCCGGGGGCGGCCATCGACGCGGGCGATCAGGGGGATGCGCAGGGGAAGCAGCGGATCGGCGCGCTCGATCTTCGGCAGGGTCGCGCCCGAATCGAGCACCGCCCCCGCGAGCCAGGCGGCGAGCGCCGGCTCGGCGATTCCCTTACGCGCCGCCGGTTGCCACCGCTCCTCCTCGGCGGTGACGATGGCGACGCTCTGGGCGCGCACCACGGGCGCTACGCGCGCGCAGATATGATCGAGCAGCAGCCTGCGATCATCCGTCTCGCGCAGATCCTCGATCGCTGCCGGCAGGTCCGTTCGCAAATCGTTGAGATCGCGCCGGGCGAACCGCTCCACCCGGAGTTTGATGGCGTCGCTCACCGGCTGGATCAGCAGCGCGGTCAAGGCCCCGGCGATCGGCGCGGCGAAACCCGCGCCGCCGAGCAGCGGCACCAGGAACTGCTTGATCACATCGGTGATCACCGCGAAGATCAGCGCCAGGATCGGCGCGCCGATCACCCAGATCGCCGCGCGCGTCAGCACCGCATCGGCATCGTACAGCCGGTAGCGCAGCAGCGCGACGGTGAGCCCGCCCAGCAACAGCGACCAAGTGAGCGTATCGACCAGCAAGGTCGCCAGGTCGTTCCAGATGACGGCCGCGAGATCATTGTCGATATAGGCGGCCTGGCCGAGCGCGATGATGCCGAGGCCGCCCAGCGCCGCGCCGCTGAAGCCGATCATCGCCCAGCGCCGTTGCTGCCGCTCGATCGGGGAAGCCGGGCGACGCAGCTGCCACCACATCCCCGCGACATTGGTCGCCAGCGCGACCGGCCAGAAGGTGCTGACGTCGCGGAGCCCGAGGAGCGTGATCGGATAGAGGCAGAGATTGAGCGCGAGCAGTCCGATCCCCACCACGCCACGATAGCGGCCATTGGGGAAGCCCAGGATGGCGATGTTGATCAACGTGTAAAAGGCATAGAATAACGGGTTGATCATGGCGTTCGGCAGCAGCAGCGGATCGTCGGCGATCAGGCCCAACGCGCCGACGGTAATCAGCTTGGCGACGAGCGTATGGCGCGCGCGCACGAACAGAACGATGGCGGCAACGATACTGGCCGCCCCGTTGAGCAGCCCCAGCACCGCCGTCACCCGATCGAGCACCGGCGGCGACCAGCCGGCATCTTCCAGCATCGCGGCGGAATTAGCCTTGTTCAGGACGATCGCGCTGGTGACTTGGGCGGTGCCTCGCTTCAACGTCAGGCGAACCGTCTCGCCATCGGCGGCGGCGGCGACGCGGTCCAGCCCGGCATTGGGGGCGAGGCCGTCGATCGCCAATATCCGATCGCCCGCGCGGACATTCGCCCGCCGCGCCACCGCACCGACTTCATGGACGACGAGGCCGGGGCCATTGTCGCGCGTGTAGTTGATCGCCGCGCGCAGCAGCGGTATGCGATCGGGACCGTCCCATACCGCGTTGCGCGCCAGGATCAGCGTGACGGCGATCGCGCCGACGAAGAGCGCGGCGACGATCGCGAGATAAAGGCCATACCCGGCTTTCCGGCTTGCCGCCGCCAATGCCCGGCGATCCAAGCTCAAGCCCGCCCACGATCCGGCCGCGCCCGGTTCGCGCCATTTCTCCAGCGATCCTTCGCCACCTTATCTCCCCCCGAGACCCCGTTCGCGTGCCGCGCCATGCCTTGGCGCCTCCGGATCGGCAACGCAACGATCCTTTGGTTCGCCAGGGGCGCTAGCGCGGCGGCGCGGCGGCGCCTATCTCACCCTCTGGCCAAAACACCAGAACAGAAATAGAACCCCCGACATGCTGACTCACATCTCCGTCCGCGGCGCGCGCGAGCATAATCTGAAGGGCGTCGACGTCGATATCCCGCGCGACAGTCTCACGGTGATCACCGGGCTTTCGGGCAGCGGCAAATCGAGCCTCGCTTTCGATACCATCTATGCCGAGGGCCAGCGCCGCTATGTCGAGTCGCTCTCGGCCTATGCGCGCCAGTTCCTGGAGATGATGCAGAAGCCCGATGTCGATCACATCGAGGGGCTCTCGCCGGCGATCAGCATCGAGCAGAAGACGACCAGCCGCAATCCGCGCTCGACCGTCGCCACGGTCACCGAGATCTACGATTATATGCGCTTGCTCTGGGCGCGCGCGGGCGTGCCCTATTCGCCCGCGACCGGGCTGCCGATCGCCGCGCAGACCGTCAGCCAGATGGTCGATCGCGTCATGGCGCTGCCCGAGCGCACCCGCGCGATGCTGCTCGCCCCGGTGGTCCGCGGGCGCAAGGGCGAGTTCAGGAAGGACCTGGCCGAATGGCAGCGCGCCGGCTTCACCCGGGTGCGGATCGACGGGACGCTCTACGACATCGAGGAAGCGCCCGCGCTCGACAAGAAATATAAGCATGACATCGAAGTGGTGGTCGATCGCATCGTCGTCGGGCCGGACATCGCGACCCGGCTGGCGGATAGTTTCGAGACCGCGCTGAAGCTGGCGGACGGGCTGGCTTATGTCGATCTGGTGGATGCGACGGTGGCGGGCTTGGCCGACCTCCAAAGCCCCTCCCCTGAAGGGGAGGGGCTCGGTAGTTCCCTGAACGACGCCCGCACGCCGTTCGTCGCGAGCGACACCGAGGGGCGCGCCGCCACCACCGGCCTAAAAGGCGCGGGCATCCCCGCCAACCGCATCATCTTCAGCGAGAAATTCGCCTGCCCCGTCTCCGGCTTCACCATCGCCGAGATCGAGCCGCGTCTGTTCAGCTTCAATGCCCCGCAAGGCGCCTGCCCCTCGTGCGACGGGCTGGGCGAGAAATTGGTGTTCGACGAGGAACTCGTCGTCCCCAACCATGCGCTCAGCCTCAAGAAAGGGGCGGTCGCGCCCTGGGCCAAATCGAACCCGCCTTCGCCTTATTACATGCAAGTGCTGGCCAGCCTCGCGCGCGAGTTCGGCTTCAGCCTGGACACCCCGTGGGAAAAACTCTCCGAGAAGGTCCAGAGCGTCATCCTCTACGGGACGGACGGCAAGCCGGTGACGCTCACCTTCATCGACGGCAAGAAGACCTATGACGTCAAGAAGCCGTTTGAGGGCGTCATCGGCAATCTCAACCGCCGCATGCTCCAAACCGAAAGCGCGTGGATGCGCGAGGAACTGAGCAAATATCAGGCCGCGCATCCTTGTGAGACGTGCGGCGGCGCCCGGCTGAAGCCCGAAGCGCTGGCGGTGAAGATCGCCGGGCGCGATATCGCCAGCGTCACGCGGCTGTCGGTGGTCGATGCGCTCGCCTGGTTCGCGGCGGTACCCGAGAGCCTCTCGCCCCAGCAGCGCGAGATCGCCCGCGCGATCCTGAAGGAGATCGACGAGCGGCTCGGCTTCCTGAACAATGTCGGGCTCGATTATCTCAACCTCGATCGCACCAGCGGCACGCTGTCGGGCGGCGAGAGCCAGCGCATCCGGCTGGCGAGCCAGATCGGCTCCGGCCTGTCGGGGGTGCTTTATGTGCTCGACGAGCCCTCGATCGGGCTGCACCAGCGCGACAATGACATGCTGCTCGCCACGCTCCGCCGGTTGCGCGATCTGGGCAACACGGTGCTGGTGGTGGAGCATGACGAGGACGCGATCCGCACAGCCGATTATGTGATCGATATGGGGCCAGGCGCGGGGGTGCATGGCGGCGAAGTCGTCGCGCACGGCACGCTGCCGGAGCTGCTGGCGAGCAAGGCGAGCGTCACCGCCGATTATCTCAACGGCACCCGCCGGATCGAGGTGCCTAAGAAGCGCCGCAAGGGCAACGGCAAGAAGCTGACGCTGCACAAGGCGAGCGCGAACAATCTGAAGGGCGTGAGCGCGGCGATCCCGCTCGGCACCTTCACGTGCATCACGGGCGTCTCGGGATCGGGCAAATCGAGCTTCACCATCGACACGCTCTATGCCGCCGCCGCGCGCGCGCTCAACGGCGCGCGGCTGGTCGCGGGGCGGCATGAGAAGCTCACCGGCCTCGAACATCTCGACAAGGTGATCGACATCGATCAGTCGCCGATCGGCCGCACCCCGCGCTCCAACCCGGCGACCTATACCGGCGCCTTCACCGCGATCCGCGACTGGTTCGCCGGGCTCCCCGAGTCCGAGGCGCGCGGCTACAAGCCCGGGCGGTTCAGCTTCAATGTGAAGGGCGGGCGGTGCGAGGCGTGCCAGGGCGACGGCGTGCTCAAGATCGAGATGCACTTCCTGCCCGACGTCTATGTGACGTGCGACGTCTGCCACGGCGCGCGCTATAATCGCGAGACGCTGGAGGTGAAGTTCAAGGGGAAGTCGATCGCCGAAGTGCTCGACATGACGGTCGAGGACGCGGTGGAGTTCTTCAAGGCGGTGCCGCCGATCCGCGACAAGATGGCGATGCTCGCCGAGGTGGGGCTGGGCTATGTGAAGGTCGGCCAGCAGGCGACGACGCTTTCGGGGGGCGAGGCGCAGCGGGTGAAGCTGGCCAAGGAACTCGCACGCCGCTCGACCGGGCAGACGCTCTACATCCTCGACGAGCCGACGACGGGGCTGCATTTCGAGGATGTGCGCAAGCTGCTGGAGGTGCTCCACGCGCTGGTGGAGCAGGGCAATACGGTGGTGGTGATCGAGCACAATCTGGATGTGATCAAGACCGCCGATTGGATCGTCGATCTCGGCCCCGAAGGCGGGGTGAAGGGCGGCGAGATCGTCGCGGAGGGCACGCCCGAGCAAGTGGTGAAGGCCGAGCGGAGCTATACGGGGAAGTATCTCGCGCCGTTGTTGCGGTGATGAGAGCGCCTGCAACGGGCCGCGTGGCTCGAGCCGGACCTGGCCCAGCAATGCCTCCTCGAACCGCGTCGCCCAGGCCTTGAGCCCGGGCTAGGCTTCTTCGTCGGTCGCAAGGCAGCCTGGCCCCGGCTCAAGGCCGGGGCGACGATCTGGGATCCGACTGGGGAGCCAAAGCACTCGCGATCCGCGCCGCCAGCCGCCGCGCGACTTCCTGTTTCGGCGCCTCCGCCCAGCTTTCCACGCCGTCGGCGCGGACGAGATGCACCGTGTTCGCCTCGCCGCCCATCACGTCGCCCGAAACGTCGTTCGCGATGATCCAATCGGCGCCCTTGCGCGCGCGCTTGGCGGTGGCGTGTTCGATGACGCGCTCGGTCTCGGCGGCGAAGCCGATCAGCAGCGTGGGGCGGCGCGGGTCGCGGGCGAGCGTCGCGAGGATGTCCGGGTTCTCGACCAGCGTCAGCGCGGGGGCATTGCCCGCCTTCTTGATCTTCTGTTCGGCCGGCTCGACCCGCCAGTCAGCGACCGCCGCCACCAGCACCGCCGCATCGGCGGGCAGCGCCGCCTCGACCGCCGCCGCCATCTGAAGCGCGGTCTCCACATCCACCCGATCGACCCCCGGCGGCGTGGCGAGCGCGACCGGCCCGGCGACCAACGTCACCCGCGCGCCCAGCTCGGCGAGCGCGGCGGCGATCGCGAAGCCCTGTTTGCCCGAGGAGCGATTGGCGAGATAGCGCACCGGATCGATCGGCTCGTGCGTCGGCCCGGCGGTGACGAGCACATGTTTGCCGCTGAGCGGTCCGCCGGCGCCGGGGAGTGGCAAGGGGCGCGCGGTCTCCAGCATCGCCAGGATCGCCGCGTGGATCGCCTCCGGCTCGGGCAGGCGTCCGGGGCCGAATTCGCCGCAAGCCATTTGGCCCCGGTCGGGCTCGAGCAACGTCACGCCATCCGCCCGCAACCGCGCCAGGTTGCGCTGGGTCGCCGGGTGGAGCCACATGCGCACATTCATCGCAGGCGCGGCGAGCACGGGCTTGTCGGTCGCGAGCAGCAGCGTCGTCGCGAGATCGTTGGCGATCCCCGCCGCCATCTTCGCCAGCAGATCGGCGCTGGCGGGCGCGACCACCACCAGGTCCGCCTCGCGGCTCAGCTGGATATGGCCGATCTCGGTTTCGTCCTTCAGGTCCCACAGGCTGGTATGGACCGGGTTTTCGGACAAAGCGGCGAGCGTCATCGGCGTCACGAACTGCGCGCCCGCCTCGGTCAGCACGCAGCGCACGCCGACGCCGCTCTTCTTGAGCAGCCGCACCAGCGTGCATGCCTTGTATGCCGCGATCCCGCCACCGACGATCAGCAGCACGCGCTTCATGGGCGCAGCCGCGTGACGGTGATGCGCCGCCGGCTGGTCGCGTTCGCCCATAGGTCGCGCGCGGCGTCGGGCAGGAAAGCCAGGCCGATCAGCAGAAGGGGTGCCGCCATCAGCCCCCAATAGAAGTTGTTGGCGCGGGCGAACAGCGCGAGCAGCAGCGCATAGCCGGCGATCGTCGCCAGCACCCGGCGCGCGCGCGGATCGGCCCAGCCGCTCCAGCCGAGCAGCGCCAGGCCCACGAGCAACGCGGCCGGCAGCAGCGGCAGTTCGGAGAGCGCGGTCGCGAGCGTCATCGTCTTCACGAAATAGCCGAAGCCGAGCAAGCCGTGCCAACCGGGTGACACCGCGTCATCGACCATCACGACGCGCGAGACCGCCCAGGCATGGCAAGTGACGACCACCGCCAGCACGCCTAGCGCCGCCGCCCAGCCCAGCGCCTCGCCCCGCCGCCGTTCGATCAGCGCGAGCCCGAGCATCACCAGCGCGTAGAGCGCGGCCGTCTCGCGGATCAGCATCGCGATCAGCGCGACGGCGATCGCGTCGCGCGCCGCGCCCGGCCGCCACAGCGCGAGCGAAAGCGCGATCAGCGGCCCCGCCCAAACCTCATGCAGCGGCGCGAGTTCGGGCTGGACCGAGGCGATCATCCCCGCGCCGAGCAGCACCAAAGCGAGCACCAGCGCTAGTGGCCGCGTGAAAGCGGGGCGCAGCACGCGAAACCAAGCAGCGGTGACACCCAAGGCGAGCGCATAGAGCAAGGCGGTGACCAGCTGGGGCGGCAGATAGGCCTGCACCATCGCTAGCGTCGGCAGGCGGAACGTGACGAAGGGCTTCAGCGGGAACTCGCCGTGCCGAAGCGCATCGGCGGCGACGGTGTAATAGTCGCCGCCATTGCGCACGCCGGCGACGATCGACTCGTAAAGCAGAATGTCAGTGACGTTGCTCGCCGGGTCGCCGGGCACGCTCTGGACTTGGGGCGGCGGCGGCACGGCGAGCGCCGTCAGGCAAAGCAGCAACAGCGCCGCCCAGATCACCGCGATCGCCCGCGCCTGGGGCGATGCGAGCCCGGCATAAGCGCTCGGCGCCGCGAGCCACAGCGGCGCGCGCTGTCGCATCAGCCGAGCACCAGCCAGGCGAGCAGCGCGCCGGTCGCTCCGCTCAGCAGCCCGACGGCCGCATAACGCCACCCGCTGCCGATCCGCACCAACTCCACCGGCTTGAGCGGCGGGGCCGGGGGCGCGCCGCCGGGGCTGGGGAAGTGGCGTTCGATGTTGCGCACCAGCTCGGGCAGGCGGGCGAGCGTCTTCACATCCTCGATCAGCCGATCCGCGACCGCCGTCTCCGGTCCCAATTCGGTGCGGATCCATTCGCGGACGAAGGGCGCCGCCGTCTCCCACATATTGATCTCGGGATCGAGCGCGGTGGCGACGCCTTCCACCATCACCATCGTCTTCTGCAGCAGCAGCAGGTGCGGTTGGGTCTGCATGTCGAAGTCGCGGGTGATGTTGAACAGCCCGTCGAGCATCTGGCCGACCGACATGTCCTTCACCGCCATGCCGCGCATCGGCTCGCCGACCGCGCGCAGCGCCGTGGCGAATTCGCCGACATTATGGTGCGGCGGCACATAGCCCGCTTCGAAATGGATTTCGGCCACGCGCCGGTAATTGCCCGTGATCAGGCCATAGAGGATCTCGGCGAGCCAGACGCGGGCGCGCCGATCGATCCGGCCCATGATGCCGAAATCGATCGCCGCCAGCCGGTCCCCGGGCAGCGCGAAGAGATTGCCCTGGTGGAGATCGGCGTGGAAAAAGCCTTCGGCGATCGCCTGGCGCAGGAACGCCTGCACCAGGGTCTGCGCCAGCCGCGCGGTGTCGTGCCCGGCGGCGATCAGCTGGTCGCGCTTGGAGAGCTTGATCCCCTCGATCCATTCGAGCGTCAGCACGCGGCCGGTGGTGCGCTGCCAATCGATCTGCGGCACGACGAAATCGGGCTCGGCGATCATCGCCTCGGCGAGTTCGCTGGCGGAAGCCGCCTCGCGCCGCAGATCGAGCTCGCGCGCGGTCCAGCGCTTGAACGTTTCGATCACCAGCCGCGGGCGCAGCCGGCTCAGTTCGCCGCCGAATGCCTCCAGATGCGCGGCCGCCCATTCATAGGTGTCGATCGCGCGCGCGAATTCCTCCTCGACGCCGGGGCGCAGCACTTTCACCGCGACCTGGCGGCCATCGGTGGTGATCGCGCGGTGGACCTGCGCGATCGAGGCGGCGCCGACCGGCTTGGGGTCGATCTCGGTGAAGAGCTGGTCGAGCGGGCGGCCGAAGCTCTTGCGCATCGCCGCCTCGATCACCGCGAAAGGCAAGGGCGGCACCGCGTCCTGCAGCCGCTCCAGATCGCGCGCGGCATCCTCGCCGATCAGATCGGGCCGCGTCGCGAGCGTCTGGCCCAGCTTGATCGCGGGCGGGCCGATCGCCTCCAGCGCGTCGGCATAAGCCGGCGTTTTCGGCACGCGCGCGCCCAGCCGGGCGATGCGGCACAGCCGGCGCACGGGCGCGGGGGTGTTGGGATCGCGCTCGATCCCGCGCAACGCGCCGTGGCGGGCGAGGGTGCGCCCCCATTTGAGCAGCCGCCACAGATGGATCGCGGGCGCGGTCAAACCCCGGCCCCCGGCGAAACGACAGTCGACACGCTCAAATCTTCCAGCCGCTATGGATCGCGACCAGCCCGCCGAGCAACGGCTCGACCGAGACCTGAGTGAAGCCGGCTGTGCGGATCATCTCGGCGAAACGCTCCATGTCCGGAAAGCGCCGAATCGATTCGATCAGATAGCGATAGCTCTCCTCGTCACGCGCCAGGATGCGGCCCAGCCGGGGGACGAGATGGTGCGAATAAGCGTCATAAACCTCGGCGAAGCCCGGCCAGAGCGTCTGCGAGAATTCCAGGCAAAAGAACCGCCCGCCCCGCCGCAACACGCGGTGCGCTTCGTTCAGCGCGGCGGGGATGTCGGTCACATTCCGGATGCCGAAGGCGATGGTATAGGCGTCGAAGAACTTGTCCGGAAAGCTCAGCTTCTCGGCATTGGCCTCTGTCCACACCAGCCCGTCGATCCCGCGGCGCGCGGCGCGCTCCATACCGACGTCGAGCATCGCGGGATTGATGTCGGCGACCGTTACCCGCGCCCCGCTTGCCGCCAGGCGGAACGCGACGTCCCCGGTGCCGCCGGCCATATCGAGAATCGCCTCGTCGGGCCGTGGTTTCACCCGGCGGACGAAACGGTCCTTCCACAAGCGGTGCATCCCGCCTGACATCGCGTCGTTCATCAGGTCATAGCGCCGCGCGACGCTCTGAAACACCTGTCCGACGCGCGCGGTCTTTTCCGCGGGGCTGACTTGCTTATAGCCGAAGGAAACCGTCTCGCTCATGCCGTTCGCTCTAGCCAAGCGGCGGAGCGGGAGCAAATGGCAAAGGCTTGGCAGAAACGGCCAAGTGTAACTTGCAATTTCGGGAATTACTTATATCGCGCGCTCCCACACCGGGCGGCTCGCGGCGTTACAGAAGGTTGGAATGCTTAGTCATCTTGAAGGGTGGGAAATCGGCCTGATCGTGCTGCTGATATCGGTGCCGATCCTGCTGTTCGGCGCGATCGAGCTGGTCGGCCGGATGAACCGGCGCAAGGCGCAGAAGCTCGCCCAACGCAACAAGGTCGCCGAGCTCGAAGCGCGCCGCGCCGGGCGTGACGGCCGCCGCTAAAGGCACGCGATTGCCCGAACTCCCCGAGGTAGAGACCACCGTCAAAGGCCTGGCGCCGGTGCTGGAGGGCGCGCGGATCGCCCGCGTCGTCACCCGGCGGGACGATCTGCGCCGGCCGTTCCCGCCCGATCTGGCCCAGCGCCTGACCGGCGCGCGTGTGACGGCGCTGGGCCGCCGCGCCAAATATGGGCTGATCGAGACCGACCGCGACGACACACTGGTCTTCCATCTCGGCATGTCGGGCCGCTGGCGGCTCGATCCGGCCGAGCTGTTGCCGCACGACCATCTGATCGTCGAGACCGAAGCGGGGCGGCGCCTGGCGCTCAACGATCCACGGCGATTCGGTTCGGTCGATCTGGTGCCGACCGGGGCGCTCGCCGGCTGGGGGCCGTTCGTCGGGCTCGGGCCGGAGCCGTTGGGGCCGGACTTCACCGCCGCGCACCTCGCCGAACGCTTCGCGGGGCGGATCGCGCCGGTGAAGCCGCTGCTGCTCGATCAACGCATCGTCGCGGGGCTGGGCAATATCTATGTTTGCGAGGCACTGCATCTGGCGGGCATCGCGCCGAGCCGGGCTGGCGGGCGAATCGCGACCGCGCGGCTCGCCGATCTCGTCGAGGCGGTGCGCGGCGTGCTCACCGCGGCGATCGCCGCTGGCGGCTCGTCGCTGCGCGACTATGCGCGGCCGGACGGCGAGCTGGGCTATTTCAGCAAGGACTGGCGGGTCTATGGCCGGGAGGGGGAGGCGTGCCCTGCCTGCTCGGCGCCGGTAAGGCGCCGCGTCGATGGCGGCCGTTCCACCTTCTTCTGCGCGCGCTGCCAGCGTTAGGTGGTGGTCCCGGCACCGGCCCGCTCCCCCACCCGGCCACCCAGATGATACTGTCGTGGGTGGCCGGGTGGGGGAGCGGGCCGGTGCCGTCGTGGAAAGGCGCGCTGCGCCTTTCCACATCGCCGAACGGTTGACCCGCCAGGCATAAGCGGTTAAGGGGCGCAACTTCGCGAACGGATAACCGTTCGCTTCTTCATTTCAGCAAAGGCTCGAGGCTCTTCATGGCGAATACGCCGCAGGCGAAAAAGCGGATCCGGCGGAATGACCGTCGCGCGGTGGTCAACAAGAATCGGGTGAGCCGCATCCGGACCTTCGTGAAGAAGGTCGAATCGGCGCTTGCGACCGGTGACAAGAGCGCGGCGGAACTCGCTCTGCGCGATGTCCAGCCCGAATTGGCACGGGGTGTGGCCAAGGGCGTTCTGCACCGCAACACGGCGGCGCGGAAATTCTCGCGGCTGACCAAGGCGGTTGCCGCACTCGCTTAAGCTATTGCGTTCTCGGAACAATGAGCCCGCCGGCGCTTGTCGGCGGGCTTTTTCGTTGTGCAAACGCGGCATTGGGATGGCGGCAAATAGCGTGCCGATTTGAACAGCCGGCCCCGTCAAAAAACCGTAGGATTTCCCGCGATTCGCCGCTGCCGGGCTTGATGATCGCCTGTAAATTGCAGCGATTATAAGCACTTATAAGAAAGTTGGACGCAAAACCTAAGGGTTGGGCGAGTCAATCCTCATTATTTCAGAATCTTGACAGCAGCCCTCTTGATCGACTCGCCGGGCTCTTCATAATCGGAACTCGCCGGTGCGATCGTCACGTCCGGCGCTTGATCACAGAATGGGGACGTCAGGCGGGGCCGTGCTCCGCCCTGGGGGAGCTTTGTCGTTGCAATAACAGGCCGCTCGGGGGGTCTCTCGGGCGATGGGAGACGAATGCGTGCAAGGTTCGAGGGCACAGAACGCGAGCAAGTTAAGCGACATCGCGCGCGCCTGGGGGAGAATCCGGGCAGGCCTGCGCGAATCGGCCGGCGGGCGGCTGTTCGATCAATGGCTGAAACCGCTGACGCTGATCGAAACCGACGAGCTCGATATCGTGCGGCTGGCGCTGCCGTCCGCCTTCATGACCAATTGGGTGCGCAATAACTATGGCGAGCGGCTGATCCACGAATTCCGCGCGCTGGTGCCGGGCGTGCAGACGGTCGTGATCGAAACGGTGAGCGCGGCGGCGCCGCTGGCGGTGGTGAGCGCCGAGATCGTCTCGATCGATCAGGCGCGCAGCGAAGCCAAGCCCGTGGCCGCACCGAGCCCGGCGGTTGAGGCGGCGCCGCGCCCCGCGCTCGATCCGCGCCTCTGCTTCGATCGCTTCGTCGTCGCGGGCTCGAATCGCGTGGCGTTCAACGCCGCCCTGGCGCTCGCCGAGCCCGGCGCGCCGCGCTTCAGCCCGCTGTTCCTCCACGGCGCCACCGGCATGGGCAAAACGCATCTGCTCCACGCGATCGGCCAGGCCTTCCTCGCCGCCCAGCCATCGGCGCGCGTGATCTATATGTCGGCCGAACGCTTCATGTTCGAATTCGTCCAGGCGATGCGCGCGCGTGACACTTTCGCGTTCAAGGCGCGGTTGCGCTCGGCCGATCTGCTGATGATCGACGATCTTCAGTTCATCGCCGGCAAGGACGCGACCCAGGAGGAATTCTTCCACACGATCAACGAGGTGATGAGCGCGGGCAAGCGGCTGGTCGTCGCCGCCGATCGCGCGCCCCAGGCGCTTGAAGGTGTCGAGGCGCGCATCCTCTCGCGCTTCGCCAGCGGCTTCGTCGCCGATATCAAGCCGCCCGAGCCCGAGCTGCGCCGCGCGATCCTCGCCGCGCGCCTCGCCGAACTGCCGGGGATGAAAGTGCCGGCCGATGTGCTCGATCTGCTCACCCAGCGGCTCGGCAGCAGCGTGCGCGAGCTGGAAGGCGCGCTCAACCGGCTGATCGCCTATGCCCAGCTGACCGACGCGAAGATCGACATGGACTTCGCGCTGGAAACCTTGGGCGAAGTGCTGCGCGGCGCGCAGAAGCGGGTGACGATCGATGAGATCCAGCGCGCGGTTTCGGCCTATTTCGATCTGAAACCGCTTGATCTGGTGAGCGCCCGGCGCGCGCGCGTGGTCGCCCGCCCGCGCCAGATCGCGATGTACCTCGCCAAGCGGCTGACGACACGCTCGCTGCCGGAGATCGGCCGCAAATTCGGCGGGCGAGACCATTCGACCGTGATCCACGCGGTGCGCCGCATCGAGGAACTGCGCGGCCAGGACGGCGAGATCGACCAGGCCGTGCGCCGCCTGATCCGCGATCTGGAGGGGTAAGCGGGGCTGGGGGGCAGGCCCACTCGCTCTCCTTCCCTCGCGAAGGCCGGGAGCCGGTCCCACCGCTGTCAACACGTCGCGCCTCACCGGCCATCGGGGCGATACTGGGCCCCGGCCTTCGCCGGGGAAGCTACGTTGGATGAATCGACGTCGCGGGCGCGCGGCGGCGATCAGCGCGCTGCCTCGAACGCTGCGATTGCCGCCTCTTCCCGAAGCGTCAGCGCGATCTCGTCGAGCCCGGTGATCAGGCTTTCGCGGCGGAACGGATCGAGCGTGAAGGCGAAGCGGTCCTGGAACGGTGTCGTCACCGTCATCGTGTCGAGATCGATCGTGAGCGGCCCCTCGGCGGCGATCGCCATCAACCGCGCGACGGCAGCGGGCGATAGCGCGACGGTGACGATGCCGTTCTTGAACGCGTTGCTCGCGAAAATGTCGGCGAAGCTGGGCGCGATCACCGCGCGAAAGCCGGCGTCGGCGAGCGCCCAGGCCGCGTGCTCGCGGCTGGAGCCGCAGCCGAAATTTTCCCCCGCGATCAGGATCGGCGCGCCCGCGTAGCGCGGATCGGCGAGCGGGCTGCCGGCTTCCGCGCGCAGGGCGGCGAGCGCGTGGACGCCGAGCCCCTCGCGCGCGGTGGTCTTCAGATGCTCGGCGGCGATGATCGCGTCGGTATCGATATTGGCGCGGCCGAGCGGGCAGGCCGTGCCGGCGATGCGGGTGACGCCGCTCATGCGAAATCCCTGGCGTCGGCCAGCCGCCCGGCGATGGCGGCGGCGGCGGCCATCGCGGGGGAAAGCAGATGCGTGCGCGCGCCCGGCCCCTGGCGCCCGGCGAAGTTGCGGTTGCTGGTGGAGGCGCAGCGCTCGCCCGGCGGCACCTTGTCCGGGTTCATCGCGAGGCACATCGAGCAGCCGGGCTCGCGCCATTCGAAGCCCGCCTCGATGAACAGCCGATCGAGCCCCTCGGCCTCCGCCGCGCGCTTGACCAGGCCCGAGCCGGGGACGACCAGAGCCTGCTTGATACCGGGCGCGATCCGCCGCCCCCGCACCACTTGAGCGGCGGCGCGAAGGTCTTCGATCCGGCTGTTGGTGCAGCTGCCGATGAAGATATGCTCCACCGCCACGTCCCGCAGCGCCGTGCCGGGGGCGAGGCCCATATAAGCGAGCGCGGCGCGGGCCGCCTCGGGATCGGGCGTCGCCTCGGGATCGGGGACATGGCCGGTGATCGGCACGACCTGATCGGGCGAGGTGCCCCAGGTGACGGCGGGGGCGATGTCAGTCGCGGCGAGCCGGACGCTCGCATCGAAGGCGGCGCTGGGATCGGTGGCGAGGGTTCGCCAGCCGGCGACGGCTTGGTCCCAGGCCTCGGCTTTGGGCGCGCGCGGCCGCCCTTTGAGATAGTCGAACGTCGTTTCGTCGGGCGCGAACAGCCCCGATCGCGCGCCCGCCTCGATCGACATGTTGGCGACGGTCAGCCGGCCTTCGATGCTCATGCTCGCGAAGGTATCGCCACGATATTCGATCACCTGGCCCGCCCCGCCGCCCGCGCCGAGCCTGGCGATGATCGCCAGGATCACGTCCTTGGGCGCGACCCCGTGGCCGAGCGTGCCCTCCACGCGCACCTCCAGCGTCCGCGCGGGGCGCAGCCAGAGGCACTGGGTCGCCAGCACATGCTCCACCTCGCTGGTGCCGATCCCGAAGGCGAGCGCGCCGAGCGCGCCATGCGCGGCGGTGTGGCTGTCGCCGCAGACAAGCGTCGTGCCGGGCAGTGTGAACCCCTGTTCGGGGCCGACGACATGGACGATCCCCTGTTCGGGCGCGATCGCCGGGATATAGGGGATGCCGAAATCGGCGACATTGGCCTCCAGCGCGGCGAGCTGCGCGGCGCTGGCCGAGTCGGCGATCGGTAGCGGGCGCCCGGCGGCATCGGTGCGCGCGGTGGTCGGCAGATTGTGATCGGGCACCGCCAGCGTCAGATCGGGCCGGCGGACGCGGCGCCCCGCGGCGCGCAGGCCGGCGAATGCCTGGGGCGAGGTAACCTCGTGCACCAGGTGGCGATCGATATAGAGCAGGCAGGTGCCGTCCTCGCGCCGCGTGACCACATGATCGTCCCAGATCTTCTGGTAGAGCGTGCGTGGGGTCATGCCGCCGCCTCCAACGTGGCATCGGCGAAGGCGGCACGGATCGCGGCGCCCATCGCGGCGGTGGTCGCGCCGCCGCCCAAGTCGGCGGTGCGGCAGCCGGCGAGCACCGCCGCATCGATCGCGGCATGGAGGCGGCGGGCGAGCGCGGGGTGACCCAGGGTTTCGAGCAGCATCGCCGCGCTCGCGATCGCGCCGGCGGGGTTGGCGATGCCCCGCCCGGCGATGTCGGGCGCCGAGCCGTGGATCGGTTCGAACAGCCCCGGCCCGCCATCGCCCAGGCTCGCCGAGCCGAGCAGGCCGATCGAGCCGATGATCGCGGACAATTCGTCGGAAAGGATATCGCCGAACAGATTTTCGGTGAGGATCACGTCGAAGCTGGCGGGGCGGCGGACCAGTTCCATCGCGGCGGCATCGACATAGAGGTGATCGAGCATCACCCCCGGATAATCCCGCGCCACCCGCGCGACGGTGCGGCGCCACAGCCGCGAGGTGGCGAGGACATTGGCCTTGTCCACCAACGTCACCCGCCCGCGGCGGCGGGTGGCGGCGGCGAAGGCGATGCGAGCGACGCGCTCGACTTCGGCGGCGCTATAGGCGCACAGGTCGCTGGCGGCGGCCTCACCTTCCTCCCGCGCGCCGAAATAGAGCCCGCCGGTGAGCTCGCGGACGACGAGGATATCGGTGCCGCGCGCCAGTTCGGCCCGAAGCGGGGAAAGCGCCTCCAGCCCCGGCACCAGCCGGGCGGGGCGAAGATTGGCGTAGAGGCCGAGCGCGGCGCGCAGGCCGAGCAGCCCCGCCTCGGGGCGTGCGGGCGCCTGGTCCCATGCCGGCCCGCCGACCGCCCCCAGCAGTACCGCATCGGCCGCGCGGCAGGCGTCCAGCGTCTCGGCCGGCAGCGGTGTGCCCCGGGCGTCGATCGCCGCGCCACCGAAGGGGTGTTCGCTCAGCTCCAGCGGAAATCCGCCCAGCTCGGCCGCCAGCCGCAGGGCGGCGGCCGCTTCGGCGGTTACTTCGGGGCCGATGCCGTCACCTGGGAGCAGCGCGATCCTCATGCCGCGCGCGCGCGCCCGGCCGCCTGCAGCGCGCGCACCGCTTCGGCATTGCTCAGCGCATCGACAAAGGCGCTGACGCAGCCCGGCAGAATGTCGCGCGCCCGCGCGCGGCCGGCGAAACGCTCGCCATCGGCGTCGATCGCGATCTCGACCAGCACCTTGGCGCCTTGCCCGTCATCGGCGGGGTCATTGGGATCGGCGGCGAGATACTGCATCTCCAGATGCTCGACGCGCGCGGGGATGCCGATGATGTGGGTCACCGCCAGGAAGGCGGCGTCGAGCTCGCCGGGCGCGGCGGCGACATCGGTCACCTTGCCGCGCTCGCCATGATCGAGCTCGACCCGCGCCACCGGCTGGGCGGTGGCCGAAACCGGCGCGCGGATATCCACTTTGCTCAGCCGCCACAGCCGGGGCGGGCGGCCGCTTTCCTGCGCGCCGAGCAGCGCGAGCAGCCGCGCGGTATCGACGGTGCCCACCTCGTCCGCCACCGCCTTGAACGCGGCGAACAGCGCGTCGAGCTTTTCGCCGTCCAGCGCATAGCCGAGCGCGCGGGCGCGGGCGGCGAGCGCGTGGCGCCCCGAATGCTTGCCGAGGACGATGCCGTCGGTCGCGAGCCCAACATCTTCCGGTTTCATGATCTCGTACGTCTCTCGATTTTGCAGGATGCCGTGCTGGTGGATGCCCGATTCATGGGCGAAGGCATTGGCCCCTACGATCGCCTTGTTGCGTGGCGGCGGGGTGTTGGTGGCCTGCGCCAGCGCGCGGCTGGCGTTCATCAGCTGGGGCGTGTCGATCTGCGTGGAAACGCCAAAGGCGTCGGCACGGGTCTTCAGCGCCATCACGATGTCCTCCAGCGCGCAATTGCCGGCGCGCTCGCCGATGCCGTTGAGCGCGCATTCCACCTGGCGCGCGCCGCCGCGCACCGCCGCGAGCGAATTGGCGACGGCCATGCCAAGATCGTCATGGCAGTGCGCCGAGAACACCGTGCCGCCTGCGTGCGGCACGGTGTTCAGCAGATGGCGGAACAGCGCCTCGATCTCGTCCGGCGTCGCATAGCCGACGGTGTCGGGCACGTTCAGCGTCGTCGCCCCTTCCGCGGCGGCGGCGGCGAGCGCTTCGACCAGGAAGTCGCGCTCAGTGCGGATCGCGTCCTCTGCGGAGAATTCCACATCGTCGCACCGCTCGCGGGCATAGGCGACGTTCGCCCGGATTTCGCTCAGCACCTGCTGGCGCGTCATCCCCAGCTTGAACTCGCGGTGGATCGGGCTGGTGCCGAGGAACACATGGACCCGCCGCCGCTTGGCCGGTGCGATCGCGGCCAGCGCCGCGTCGATATCGCCCCGCCGCGCGCGCGCGAGCGAGGCGATCACTGGGCCTTCGATCCGCTCGGCGATCGCGCGGATCGCCTCGGCCTCGCCCGGCGAGGCGCCGGCGAACCCCGCTTCGATCACATCGACGCGCAACGCGGCGAGCGCGCGGGCGACGCGCAGCTTTGCATCGGGCGTCATGGAGAAACCCGGCGCCTGCTCGCCGTCGCGCAAGCTGGTGTCGAAGATGCGTACATGGTCGGAGGCGGTCATGCCCAAGGCCTTTCGCTCGAAATCACGATGTCGTGGATGCCGTGCAGCCGCCGGAGCTGGCGATCGAGCACCGCCGCCGATCGGCCAGGGTCGCGCGGCGCGAGCGCCAGCGCCATGCGCGCGGGGCGGCCGGCGTCCATGCGGATGCCCTCCACCGAAAAGCCGCGCCGCTCGATCAGCGTCAGCAGGCGCGGCATCGTGCCCTCGGCCGCGTCGAACGCGATGGTGAGGGTGACGCTCATCGCTCCAGCATCCGGATATTGGGGCTGTTCGGCGGCACCAGCGGCCAGACATTGGCGCGCGGATCGATGCGCGCCTGACACAGGATCGGCCCGCGCGTGCGCAGTAGGCGTTCGATCGCGGCCGGCACCTCGTCGCGCCGATCGATGGTGAAGGCCTCGATCCCGAAGGAGCGGGCGACTTCGGCGAAATCGGGATTGTCCGACAGATCGACCTCGGAGAAATTCTCGTCGAAGAACAGCTCCTGCCACTGGCGGACCATGCCCAGCTGCGCGTTGTCGAGCAGCAGGATCTTGAGCGGCAGGCGGTAGCGGCGGATCGTCGCGAGTTCCTGGATGTTCATCATGATCGATCCGTCGCCGGTGACGGTGATAACGGTCGATCCCGGCTCGGCCAGCAGCGCGCCGATGCCCGCCGGGATGCCATAGCCCATCGTGCCGAGCCCCGCGCTCGTCAGATGCGCCTGCGGCCGGGCGAAGCGGCAATGCTGCGCGACCCACATCTGGTGCTGGCCGACATCGCAGGTGAAGATCGCTTCCGGCCCGGCCGCGTCCGACAGCTGGCGCAGCAAAGCGGGCGCATAGATGCCCTGGCCGGGCGCGTCATAGCGCGGTGCCCAGTCGTCGCGCCAGCGGCGGCACTGGGCGCGCCACAGCTCGGGCGCGGGGGCGCCGGGGAGCGCATCGAGAATCGCGCCGATCGGCCCGGCGAGGCCCACGCTCGCCGCGCGCAGCTTGCCGATTTCGGCGGCGTCGCCATCGATGTGGAGGATGCGCGCATTGGGCGCGAAACCGTCGAGCTTGCCGGTCGCGCGATCGTCGAAGCGCGCGCCGACGCAGATCAGCAGATCGGCGCGATCGACCGCGACATTGGCGGCGCGGTGGCCGTGCATCCCGAGCATCCCCAGGAAATCGGGGTGATCGCCTGGCAGCGCCCCGAGCCCTTTCAGCGTCGCGACCGCCGGGATGCCGGTGCGCGCCTGGAACGCCCGCAGCGCGCGCTCGGCCCCGGCGATGCCGACGCCGCCGCCGATATAGAGCAACGGCGCGCGCGCCTCGGCAAGTAACGCCTGCGCCGCCGCCAGCCGTGCCGCGTCGGGCAGCGGGGAGGGCGCGCGCTGGATCGCGGGCGGACGCGGCTCGACCAGCGCGGTCGCCACATCCTTGGGCAGATCGATCAGCACCGGCCCCGGGCGCGGCCCGCGCGCGATCTCGAACGCTTCGGCGACGATCTGGGGGATATCGGCCGGATCGCGGACCAGGAAGCCATGCTTGGTGATCGGCAGCGTGATGCCCAGGATATCGACTTCCTGGAACGCATCGGTGCCGATCAGGGGCGTCGCCACCTGGCCGGTAATCGCGACCAAGCCGACGCTGTCCATATAGGCGTTGGCCAGGCCGGTGACCAAGTTGGTCGCGCCCGGGCCGGACGTCGCGACGCACACGCCGGGCTCGCCGCTCACCCGGGCATAGCCGTCCGCCGCCAGCGCCGCCGCCTGTTCGTGGCGCACCAGGATGTGATCGAACGCGGCGCCCGGCAGCGCGTCGTAAAAGGGCATGATCGCCCCGCCGGGATAGCCGAACACGTGCCGCACACCCTGCGCCTCCAGCGCGGCGACCATCGCCTGCGCGCCGCTCATCAGCGGCGGCGTGGCGGTGCGGGGGGCGGCGCTCGCCATGGCTCAGGCCGCCTTGGCGCTCGGCGCGGCGGCGAGCCACGCCATGTGCTGGCGCAACCGCGCGCCGACGCGTTCGATCGGCTGGGCGCGATCGGCTTCGAGCATCGCCTCGTAATTGGGCTTGCCCGCCTGGTTCTCCGCGATCCAATTCTGCGCGAAGCGGCCATTCTGGATGTCGCGCAGCACTTCCGCCATGCGTTGGCGGGTTTCGTCGTTGATCACCCGCGGGCCGGAGACGAAATCGCCATATTTCGCGGTTTCCGAGATGAACTCGAGCATCTTGCTCAAGCCGCCCTCGTAGATCAGGTCGACGATCAGCTTGAGCTCGTGCAGGCATTCGAAATAGGCGACCTCAGGCTGATAGCCGGCATTGGTGAGGGTGGTGAAGCCGGCGGTGATCAGCTCGCTCACCCCGCCGCACAGCACCGCCTGCTCGCCGAACAGATCGGTTTCGGTCTCCTCGCGGAAGGTCGTCTCGATCGCTCCGGCGCGGGTGCCGCCGATGCCGTGCGCATAGGCCAGCGCCCGATCGCGCGCGGTGGCGCTGGCGTCCTGATCGATCGCGAACAGGCAGGGGACGCCGCCGCCGCGCTGATATTCGCGCCGCACCAGATCGCCCGGCCCCTTGGGCGCGACCAGAATGACGTCGAGATCGGCGCGCGGCGCGATCTCGCGGTACAGCACCGAGAAGCCGTGCGCGACCAGCAGCGCGGCGCCCGGCGCGGCATGGGGGGCAATCGCTTCCGCATAGATGGCGCGGTGGGCCATGTCGGGCGCGAGCAGCGCGATCAGCGCGCCGGTCGCGGCCGCCTCGGCCGGGGTGGTGGTGGGGAAGCCATCGGCGCGGGCGCGCTGCTCGGCGCGGCCACCCGGGCGCGCGCCGATGATCACCTCATGCCCGGAATCGCGCAGGTTCAGCGCGTGCGCGCGCCCCTGGCTACCATAGCCGATGATCGCCAGGCGCTTGCCGGCGAGCGTGGCGGGGCGAGCGTCGGCATCGGTGAAGAGCTTGGTCATGGCGGGCTTCCTTTCGCGCAAAAGAAAACCCCCGCTTCCGGTTGGGGAGCGGGGGCCTGTTGGTCTGTGGTTTTAACCGTTCAGAGCAGGTCGCCGCATCCCCAATCGAGGACAAGTACGAGACCGATGCTAAGGAGCCGCGCGCGACGGGTTTCGGTCACTGGCATGGTCACGGGCTTCTCCTTTCGGCAATCCTGATAACGTCCCTGCGATTAATACGCAACTAAATTCCGCACTTTCTTTCCACCTTGTTTCAAAATATCGCTGGCGCGATTTGAAGAGGGAGTGCCATGCCTGATCTACCGTCGCGCGAAATGGTCGAGGGGCCGGCGCGCGCGCCCGCGCGGGCGATGCTTAAAGCCGCCGGCTATGATCGCCAAGCGCTTGAAAAACCGCTGATCGCGGTCGTCCACAGCTGGTCGACGGTCACCCCATGCAATATGCATCTGCGCAGCCTGGCCGAACATGCCCGCGCCGGCATCGCCGAGGCGGGGGGCACGCCGTTCGAGTTCAACACGATCGTCGTCACCGATGGGATCGCGATGGGCACGCGCGGGATGCGCGCCTCGCTGATCAGCCGCGAGGTGATCGCCGATTCGGCCGAACTCGCGCTGCGCGGCCATTCGATGGACGGCGTGGTGTTCATCGTCGGCTGCGACAAGACGATCCCGGCGGCGGCGATGGCGGCGGCGCGGCTCGATCTGCCCTCGGTGATCCTCTATGGCGGCTCGATCATGCCGGGTCGGGTCGGCGACAAGGCGATCACCATCCAGGATGTGTTCGAGGCGGTCGGCGCGCATGGCGCCGGCACGATCGACGACGCCGCGCTCGAACGCGTCGAGGCGGCCGCCTGCCCCGGCGCGGGGGCGTGTGGCGGCCAGTTCACCGCCAACACCATGGCGCTCGCGATGAGCTTTCTCGGCCTCTCGCCGATCGGGTTGAACGATGTGCCCGCGACCGACCCGGCCAAGGCGGAGACTGCGCGCCAGGCGGGCGCGCTCGCGGTGCGGGCGGTGCGGGCGGGGCTGAACGCGCGCCGCTTCGTCACCCCCGCCAGCCTGCGCAACGCGGCCGTGGCGGGCACGGCGACCGCGGGATCGACCAATTTGATCCTCCATCTGCTCGCGATCGCGCGCGAGGCCGGCATCGGCGCGGCGGCGTTCGATCTCGACATTTTCGACGCTGTTTCGCGCGCCACACCGGTGATCGCCGATCTGAAGCCCGGGGGGCGCTTCATGGCGCCCGACATGAGCGCGGCGGGCGGCACCGCCTTGCTCGGCCGGCGGCTGATGGAGGCGGGGCTGATCGAGGACGCGCCGACGATCGGCGGCGGCACCTTGTTCGAGGCGTTCGCGGGCGCCCCGGAGACGCCTGGGCAGGAGGTGATCCGCCACGCGGCCGATCCGGTGAAGGCGCGCGGCGGCTTCGGCATCTGTTACGGCAATCTCGCACCCGAGGGCTGTGTGGTGAAGCTTGCGGGCCATGGCCAGTTGCGCTTTTCGGGGCCAGCCCGCGTGTTCGATGGCGAGGAGGCCGCCTTCGCCGCCGTCCAGGCGGGTGCGATCGCGCCCGGCGACGTGGTGGTGATCCGCTATGAAGGCCCGGTCGGCGGGCCGGGCATGCGCGAGATGCTGCAGGTGACCGCCGCGCTGCAGGGTCGCGGCCTGGGCGATAGCGTCGCGCTCGTCACCGACGGACGCTTCTCGGGCGCGACCTATGGCTTCATGGTCGGCCATGTCGCGCCCGAGGCGGCACGCGGCGGCCCGCTCGCGCTGCTTCGGGACGGCGACCAAGTGGTGATCGACGTGGAAGCGCGCCGGATCGAGACCGACGCCGATCTCGCCGCGCGCCCGCTTCCCGCCTGGGCGCCCTCGACCGAGGCGACCGGCGCTTTCGCCAAATATGCCCGGCTCGTCGGATCGGCGGCGCAAGGGGCGGTGACGCTCTAAGGAAACGGGCGGTCAGCCGCCGGTCCGTACCGGAGTGCCGGGCGTCCCCCGATCGCGGATCGACCGTTCAGGCGCAGCGACGATAGCGCATCGGGGCAACGCCGACTTCGGCCTTGAACCGGGTGGAAAAATAGCTTTGGTTCTCGAAGCCGACGGCGGCGGCGACCCGCGACATGGGCCAGTCCGTCGCGCGCAAAAGGCGCTTGGCTTCGGCCATGCGCTCGTTCGTGATGTGCTCGATCGGCGTCTTGCCCGTGGAACGGCGAAACAAGGCGGTGAAATGCGACGTGCTGAGCCCTACCCGCCGCGCGAGATCGACCACGCTCAGATCACGGTCGAAATTCTTGGCGATGTAATCCAGCGTGGCGTTCAGTTGGTGCGGTGCCAAGCCTTTGGCATCGGGCGCTTCGGGCTGCACCGGCACGATCTGGGCGATCGCGGTTTCAACCGCGGCGAACAGCTCGTCCCGGCCGAACGGCTTCACCAGATAGCCATTGGGCCGCAACGTCGTCGCGCGGCGAACCGTTGCCGGATCCGCGAAGGAAGTGGTGAATATCAGCGCGCGTAATCCTTCTTCGCGCAGCGTGTGCGCGAGCGCGATGCCGTCCTCCCGCCCGCCGAGCACGATATCGACCAGTGCCAGATCGGGCATTTCGTGTCGCGCGCTGAACAGGGCTTCCGCCGCGTTCGCGGCCCGCGCCGTGACACGGTAGCCCAGATCGCCGAGTGTGCGCGCCATGTTGAGCGCGGGGATCGGCTCGTCCTCGACGATGAGGATCGTGGGCATCAGGCCGCTACCTCTGCCGGCCCGCCGCGCGACGCCATGGCGCCGAGCGGGATGCGTACCCGCGCCACCAGGCCCGGGCGCGGGCCTGCCCGACGGGGCGCATAATCCACCACCCCGCCGACCGCCTGGGCGAGCGCTTCGATCAGCGAGGTGCCGATGCCGGCGTGCCCAGCCTCCGGCGGACGCCCCACGCCGTCATCGGCCACGATCAGCTGCGCTTCCGTCTCATTCAGCGTCAGCCTTACTTCCAGCAGATCGCCGGTCCCAAGTTGCGCATGTTTGTGCGCGTTGGCGAGCAATTCGCAGGCGATCAAACCGATCGGCGACGCGAGATGCAAGGGCAGCACGATCTCGCTCGCCACCACCAAGGTATCGCCGGCCGCGCCATAGAGCTCGTCATTATGCGTGGCGATCTCGTCCAGAAATTGCTGCATGTCGACCGCGCCGAAGGCGTCGCGGGCGGCCAGGCGATCATGCAACTGTACCATGGTATGCAATCGTGCCCCGATGTCGCGCAGCGCTTCGGCGGGAACGGAGCCATCGGCCCCGCGCGTCTGGAGATCGATCAGGCTGCGCACCACGTGTAGATTGTTACGTACCCGGTGCTCCAGCTCGCGCAGCAGCACCTCGCGATCGGCGAGCGCCGCCGCGAGGGCGCGGGCCTGCTCGGCGATCTCGGCGCGCCGCGCGTCGGCGACGTCGCGCTCGGCCCGGCGCTGGCGGACGGCGCGCCATAGCAGTGCGGCGATCACCATCAGCAGCGCCACGGCGACGGCGGTACCGATGGCGATCGCGCGCTGGCGTTCGGCGGCGAGCATGGCGATACGCTCCCGCTGACGGAGCCGGACGATCTGCTCCTCGCGCTCGCGCGCACCGAATCGCGCGTCGGCATCGGCGAGCAGCTTCGCTCGTTCGGCGCTGAAATGACTTTCCTGGTAGCGCGCCATCGCCTTCCACGCCGCCGCGGCCGCGCCGAGATCGCCGCGCGTTTGCGCGGTTACCGCGCGCGCTTTCAAGGCGAGCCGCAAAGCGTCCGCCGCCTCCGGCTTCACCGCCCGCGCGGCGGCCTCCGCCTTGTCGATCGCCGCGTCCGCGCCGGCGAACCGACCTCGGCGCCGCGCGACCTCCGCCAAGGCGAGCCAGGCGGAGGCGCGTTCATAGCCGGGCTTGAGCACATCGACCGCCGCCGTGGCCGCGCGGGCCGCCGCCTCGGCCGCGTCGAGCCGGTTCAGTCGCCCGAACAGCGCCGCCTGCCCGATCCGCACATTGGCGGCGAAGTTGCGATCGCCAAAGGCGTCCGCCCGCCGCACCGCCTCGGCATAGAGCGCCGCCGCGCGATCCAAATGGCCGTCATTCACCTCCACCGAGCCTAGACTGTACAGGCCGACCAGCATCTGGCGCTGGAACGTGCGGTCGGCGCCGGCATTGGCGCGCAACAGCGCCACGCCCTCGCGATAGGCGGCGCGCGCTTGATCGTCGCGCTGCGCGAAGGCGTTGAGCGTGCCGCGTTCGACCAGTGTCGCCCCCAATTCGCGCGGATCGGCGGCGCGGCGAGCGAACGCTTCCGATTCGCGCAACGCCACTTCCGCTGCCACCAAATCCGATCGAGCGATTTCGGCGGTTCCGATCGCCCGCCAAAGGCCGGCACGGTCGGCATCGTTTCGGGTATTGCGAAGGGCGGCGCGCGCTATGCGCTCCGCGGCGGCGGGATCGCCGCGTTTCATCGCCGCATTGAAAGATGCTTCGTCGGCAGTGGCGGCGGCCATCAAAAGCCCCGCGAGGCCCAACAAGGCCAATGGTCCGCGCATGCCGATCGCCCTCACAACGTTCGACCTACCCGATCGTGACGCCGGCGAAAAATGAAAAACGGCGGAGGATCGAGAAAGAAAGGGGCCGGGCGCCGGCGCATAGCGCCCTCGTCTGAGCGTGGCTTGGGCCCGCTCGAGCGGGAGAGGACCTGATCAATGCCGAACGCCACCGCGACTCCGGGCAAGCTGCTGCTGAACCCGTCCGACCACATTCTGATCATGATCGATCACCAGAGCCAGATGGCGTTCGCCACCAAGTCGATCGACGCCGTCACGCTGCGCAACAACGCCGCGCTGGTGGCGGAAGCGGCGGCCGGTTTCGGCGTCTCGACCATCCTGACGACGGTCGCCGAGAAGACCTTCTCCGGCCCGATGTTCGACGAGATCAAGGCCGCGTTCCCCGGCCAGAGCGCGATCGACCGCACCAGCATGAACACCTGGGAAGACGCTAATGTCATCGCCGAGGTCAACCGCATCGGCAAGGGCCGCATCGTCCTGGCGGGGCTGTGGACCAGCGTGTGCATCGTCGGCCCGGCGCTGTCGGCGATCGACCAGGGCTTCGAGGTCTATGTGATCACCGATGCCTGCGGCGACGTGTCCGACGAGGCGCATCTGCGCGCGGTGGAGCGGATGGTGCAGGCCGGCGCCCGGCCGATCACCAGCCTGCAATATCTGCTCGAACTGCAGCGCGATTGGGCGCGCACCGCCACTTATGACCTGACGACCGGCATCGCCAAGCGCCATGGCGGCGCCTATGGCCTGGGGATCATCTACGCCAAGTCGATCCTGGGCGAACATGCGAGCGAGGCGCCCGTCGTCGAGCTCGTCGGCTGAACGGCCTGGCGGCGCCGCCGGATCGCGGCGCCGCCCCTTATCGGAGCACGGCTCATGAAGCCTTATCTGCTCGCGCTCGGCGCCGGCGTCTTGGTCGGCATCGTCTATGCATTGCTCGGGGTGCGATCGCCCGCGCCGCCGATCGTCGCGCTGGTCGGGCTGCTCGGCATCCTGATCGGCGAGCAGATCCCGCCCGTCATCAAACGCATCGCCGCGGGCAAGGCGAGCGTCGCCGCGCTGCGGGCCGATTGCGAAGACCATCTGTTCGGCGCGCTGCCCGGGCGCGACCCGGCCAACCGGCGCGATGCTTGATCGCCGCGCCGTGACCGCCGGGCTCGCGCTGCTGGGCCTGGCGCCGGCGCGGAGCCAGGAGCGACTCATGTCCCGCGACCCCGACGTCATCCTCCTCAACGGCAAGTTCACGACGCTGGACCGCGCCAACCCGAACCCCGAGGCGATCGCGATCACCAGCGGCCGCTTCTCGGCGGTGGGCGATGCGGCGGACATTCTGCCCACCCGCGCCGCCACCACGCGGGTGATCGATTGCGGCGGCCGCCGCGTGATCCCCGGGCTGATCGACAACCACATCCACGTCATCCGCGGCGGACTGAACTATAATATGGAGCTGCGCTGGGACGGGGTGCCGAGCCTGGCCGACGCGATGCGGATGCTGCGGGAGCAAGTCGCGCGCACGCCGGCGCCGCAATGGGTGCGCGTGGTGGGCGGATTCAGCGAGCATCAGTTCGCCGAGAAGCGCCTGCCGACGCTCGACGAGATCAATGCCGTCGCGCCCGATACGCCGGTGTTCATCCTGCACCTTTATGATCGCGCGCTGCTGAATGGCGCGGCGCTCCGCGCGGTGGGCTATGGCAAGGACACGCCCGATCCCCCCGGCGGCACGATCGCCCGCGACGCGCGCGGCAATCCGACCGGCCTGCTGATCGCCAGCCCCAATGCCGGCATCCTCTATTCGACGCTGGCCAAGGGCCCTAAGCTGCCGTTCGATTATCAGCTCAACTCGACGCGGCATTTCATGCGCGATCTGAACCGGCTGGGCGTGACGAGCGTGATCGATGCCGGCGGCGGCTTTCAGAATTACCCGGAAGATTATGCGGTGATCGAGCGGCTCCACGCCGAGGATCAGCTGACGCTGCGCATCGCCTATAATCTGTTCACCCAGAAGGCCGGGGCGGAGAAGGAGGACTTCCTGCGCTGGACCTCGAGCGCGAAATATCACCAGGGCGACGATTATTTCCGGCTGAATGGCGCAGGGGAGATGCTCGTCTTCTCGGCCGCCGATTTCGAGGATTTCCGGATGCCCCGCCCGGACATGCCGGCCGCCATGGAAGGCGAGCTGGAAGCGGTCGTGCGCATTCTGGCGCAGAACCGTTGGCCATGGCGCCTCCACGCGACCTATGACGAGACGATCGCGCGCGCGCTCGACGTGTTCGAGAAGGTGAACCGCGATGTGCCGCTCGCCGGACTCAACTGGTTCTTCGACCATGCCGAGACGATCAGCGATCGCTCGATCGATCGCATCGCCGCGCTCGGCGGCGGCGTGGCCGTGCAGCACCGCATGGCCTATCAGGGCGAATATTTCGTCGAACGCTATGGCGCCAAAGCCGCCGAGCGGACTCCGCCGTTCAAGAAGATCCTGGATCGCGGGGTGAGGATCTCGGCGGGCACCGATGCGACGCGGGTCGCCTCCTACGATCCCTGGGTGTCGCTCAGCTGGCTGGTGACGGGGAAGACCTTGGGCGGGCTCGCGCTCTACCGCCAGGCGGACCTGCTCGACCGCGAGACCGCGCTGCGGATGTGGACCACTCATGCCACCTGGTTCTCCAACGAGGAAGGCCGCAAGGGGCAGATCAAGGTTGGCCAGCTCGCCGATCTGGCGGTGCTCGATCGCGATTATTTCGCCGTGCCGGGCGACGAGATCCGCCAGATCAGCTCGGTGCTGACGCTGCTCGGCGGCAAGCCGGTTTACGGCGCGGGGGATTTCGCCGGGCTCGCGCCGCCGCCGCCGCCCGCGATGCCCGATTGGTCGCCGGTCAACGCCTATGGCGGCTATCACAAGGCGGCGCCCGGGTCCGTCGCCACGGCCGCCTGCGGTTGCGCGAGCGCGTGCGCGGTCCATGGGCACGACCATGCCGCCGCGACCCGCGTGCCGGTGAGCGACGCGAAGAGCTTCTGGGGCGCGCTCGGCTGCGCCTGCTGGGCGGTGTGATGGAGGCCGTGATGCGATCGATGTTGTTTGCCGCCCTGCTGACCTTCGCCAGCCCCGCGCTCGCGCAGAATTGCGGCACGCCCGCGCCCGAGGGGCCGGCGGTCGGCCCTCAATATGATACGACGCACGTCTATACGAGCGCGGCCGATTATGACCGCTTCATGCAGAGCCTGGTCGCGACCTTCGGCGGCAAGCTTACGCCCAAGAACACCGCCAATGTCGCCCCGGTGCCGAGCAGCACCTGGACCCAGCTGGCGCTGACGCCGGCGGGCTCGGTCTCCGCCTTCGCGTTCCAGACGCCGGTGCCCTGGCCGTTCGGCGCGGAACGGACGGGGTATCTGGTCAAGGACCTTGACCAGGCCGTCGCCGCCGCCCGCGCCGCCGGGGCGAGCGTGCTGGTCGCTCCGTTCCGCGATCCGATCGGGCGTGACGCGGTGATCCAGTGGCCGGGCGGGGTGAACATGCAGCTTTACGTGCATGACAAGGCACCCTGCTACGCCCCGCTCGCTACCGTGCCCGAGAACCGCGTCTATGTGGCGCCGGAGGCGATCGACGCGTTCGTTCGCGGCTTCACCGCTTTCGCCAAGGGGCGCGTCATCGGCGACGAGGCCCGGGCGCCGGGCGAGGAAGTCGGCCAGCCCGGCGCGCGGGTGCGGCGGGTGCGGATCGAGAGCGGCTTCGGCAAGCTCGTCGCCTATGCGACCAATGGCCAGCTCCCCTTCCCCTATGGCCGCGAGATGACGGGCTATGAAGTGCCGGACCTGGACGCGACGCTCGCCAAGGCCCAGGCGGCGGGCGCCGAGCTGCTCGTCGGGCCGGTGACGCTCGCCGACCGCCGTTCGGCGATGCTGCGCTTTCCCGGCGGTTATATCGCCGAGCTTCATGCGCCGCGTTAGCCTCGCGCTCGGCGCGCTGTTTCTGCCCGGCACCGCCGCCGCGCAGGACGCGCCCGAGCGACCGGCGGTGAAGTTCAATCGCTGGCAGGAGGATTGGCGCCCGCTCGCCGATCCCGCCCGGCGTACCCGGCCGCTGGACGGGGTCAAATATCTCCCGCTCGGCGGCGATTCCTATCTGTCGCTCGGCGGCGGGGCGCGGCTGCGCTACGAACATCAGGAGCAGGGCTTCGGCATCAGCGCGGCCCCCGACGAATATCTGATCGCCCGGATCGAGGCTCATGCCGATCTGCGGCTCGGCCAGCATGTTCAGGCCTTCGTCCAGCTGCTCGACGCCGAGGCGCCGGGCAAGCGGCAGATCCAGGGGCCGGATGCCAACCGGCTCGATCTGGAGCAGGGCTTCGTCGCGCTGGTGCTCCCGCTGGGGCGCGATACGATCAAGGCGCGCGCCGGGCGGCAGCAATTCGTGTTCGATCTCCAGCGCTTCGTCTCCGCGCGCGATGGCCCCAATGTCCGCCAGTCGTTCGACGCGCTTTGGGCCGATTACGAAACGCCGCGCTGGCGCTTCATCGGCTATCTCACCCAGCCCGTGGTCAACCGCGATGCCCGCCCGTTCGACGATGGCAGCAGCCGCGCGCAGACCTTCTCGGGCCTGCGCGTGGAATATAAGCTGGCGGGCCGGCACGAGCTGAGCTTTTACTGGTCGCGCTATACCCAGGACGGCGCCCGTTTCGTCGATGCGCGGGGGGACGAGACGCGCGACGTGTTCGATCTGCGCTTCGCCGGCCAGACCGGGCGCTGGGATTGGGATCTGGAAGCGATGGCGCAGCGCGGCCGGGTGGGTGCCGCGAGCGTGGAGGCCTGGGCGCTGGGGCTGCTCGGCGGCTATGCGCTCGCGCTGCCGGCGGCGCCCCGGATCGGGCTGCAGATCGATGTCGCGAGCGGCGATCGGCGCGCCGGGGACGGCCGGGTCGAAACGTTCAACCCGCTCTTCCCCAACGGCTATTATTTCACCATCGCGGGCTTCACCGGCGATGCCAATCTGATCCACGTAAAGCCGTCCCTCGCGCTGCGCCCGGTCAAGCCGCTCAAGCTGCTGCTCGCGGGCGCGGCGCAGTGGCGGCTGACGAACGCCGACGCGGTCTATCGCCAGCCCAATGTGGCGATCCCGGGCACGGCCGGTCGGCCGGGCCGCTATACCGGCGCCTATGCCCAATTGCGCGCCGACTGGACCATCGCCCCGGGGCTGAGCGCGGCGCTGGAAGGGGTGTATTTCGCAATCGGTCGCGTGTTGCGCGACGCAGGGGGAAGCGATGGACGCTATCTCGGGATCGAGCTCAAATATGGCTTTTGATCGGCCGCATTGGGTGGCGGCGCTGCTCGCGCTGCCGGGGATGACGCTGCTCGCGCGGCTGTTGCTGACGAGCGCTTATTGGTGGGGCGGGATCGCGAAGCTCGCGGATTGGCCGGGCGCGCTCGCCGAGCAGCGCCATTTCGGCCTGGAGCCGGCGCCGCTCTTCGCCGTGGCGACGATCGCGGTCGAGCTGCTGGGCTCGATCCTGGTCGTGTCCGGCCGCGCTCTGTGGCTGGGGGCGGGGATGCTGGGGGTGTTCACCCTGATCGCCTCGCTGGTCAGCCGCCCCTTCTGGGCGATGACCGGCGCGGAGGGGGCGATGGCGCTGAACGGTTTTCTGGAGCATCTTGGGCTGATCGGCGGGCTGATGCTCGCGGCGATTCTGGGCGCGCGCGATGCCCGCTAACGCCCGCGCGCTCGTGCTCGCTTTCGTGTCGGGCTTTGTCGATACCGCCGTGTTCGTGGCGATGGGCGGACTGTTCGTCGCGCATGTCACGGGCAATTTCGTGCTGCTCGGCGCGACTTTGGCCGGGGCCACTTCGGGCGGCGCGCACGAAGGCGCGGCGACGCTGCAGCTGATCGCCTTTCCGGTGTTCTTCATCAGCGCGATGCTGGCACCCGCCATCGCCGCCCGCGTTCCGCCCCAGCGTGGCACGCTGGTGCTGTTGGCGCTCGCGACGCTGCTCCTCGTCCTGGGGGCGCTCGCCGCGGTGCTGGGCCTGCAGCCGAAAGCGGTGATCGCGCTGGGCTTCGCCAGCGCCATGGGGTTGCTGAACGCCGCGCATCGGATGGACGCGAAGCTCGGTCCGCCGTTCACGGTGATGACCGGCAATGTAACCGCCGTCGCGATCGAAGCGGCGCATCGCCTCGGCCTTGCGCCGACCACGCGTGAGGGACCGGTCGGCGCCCCCGCCGCGACCATGCTGGCATTGGTCATCGCCTTCGCCCTGGGCTGCGCCGTCGGCGCTCTGGTCGAACGAGCCCTGGGGCTGGGCGCCATGCTCCTGCCGAGCGCGCTTCTGGCGCTGGCGCTGTTGGCGCCGATCGAGCGGCGGCGCGAGGGCTGAACCGATGCGTCTGCCAAGGACGACAATCACCGCTCTGGCGCTCCCTAGCCTGAAAGGATGTGACGATGACCGCTGAACTCCCTGTCCTCGTGATCGGCGCCAGCGGCGCGCAGGGTGGCGCCGTCCTGAAAGCGCTTGCCGACCGAGGCGTCCCTACCCGTGCCCTTGTACGGGATGCGCGCGATGCCGGCGGGCTGCATGACCTTGCCGACGAGATCGTCATGGCGGACTTGTCCGACATCGACGCGGTGGCGCGCGCGGTCGAGCGCAGCCGCGCGGTGTTCCTGGTCACGCCGTTCGAGGCCGATCGCGACGCCGCGTTGGAGACGGCGGCGCGCGTCGCCGCCGGCTTGGCGCGCGGCCGGGCACGGCACGTCGTTTTCAACACCGGCATCATTGCCGGCATGCCCGATGCCGGGGTAGGATCGATCGACGGCAAACATGCGCTGCTCGCGGCGCTGCGCGGGGCGGAGGTGCCGGTCGTCGAACTGGCCGTTACCTATTATCTTGAAAACTGGCTGATGCCCTGGGCCTCGGGCCACCTCGCCGCTGGCATTCTCTCCTACACGCTGCCCGCCGATCTGCCGGTATCCTGGCTGGCGCAGCGCGATATGGCGGCAGCGGCGGCGGCCGCGCTGCTTCGTCCCGATCTCGCCGGAAAGACGATCCAGCTTGGCGGGGAGACCCGGACGCCGCAAGAGATCGCCGCGCTCGTCGCCAAGGCGACCAGGCGATCGCTGCGTTTCGAGCAGCTTGGGCTCGGTGATTTCGTCGCCGCCACCGATGCGGCGAGCGGCCCCGCGCGGTTGGGCACGGCGATCGGAGCGCTTTATCGCTGGGTGATCGAGAAGCGTCCGGCGGCGGCGAAGGTCGGGGCGGGCGGCCTCGCAGAACTCGGCGTCGAGCCGATTTCGCCCGCGCGGTGGGTTGCCGCGCAATCCTGGAGATCGGCGGACACCGCGCCTGCATAGCCCGGCGCGGTCACAAAGCCGCTACTTACCCGCCGCGGAAATTTTCGACCCGCTCTTTGCGATTGCCAGCGGACGCGCGATGCTAAGCAGTGCCTCGAAAAAGCGCCCCGGTTCCTCCAGCATCACGAAATGGGCGCTGTTCTCGAACGTGACGAAGCGCTTGGTCGGGGCCTCGATCCGATCGAAATAGCGCCGGGCGGTGGCATAGGGCGTCATCAGATCGTTTCGCCCCATGAAGAACAGCACCGGCACCCGGAACCGATAGCCGAGCGTGCCGAGCGATCCGCCCTTGGTCAGTTCCTTGTTCAGCGACATGCCGAACCAGCTATTGGCGATCGGCCACTCGGTCAGGTCCTTATTATCATATTCGGGGGCGAGGATCGGCAGCTGATAGAGTAATTGCAGATCGGGCCAGCCATACCAGGCGCCGTTATACTTCTTCACCCAGCGGCGCACCTCGACGAGCTGCTGCGGCTGCACCGATCCGTCGGGCTTGGGGTAGGGGGCCATCGCTTCGAGCGCGGCGATCCCCTCCTTGTCACCAGCGGCGCGCGCCCGCGCCAGGGCGCCGGCGTAAACGTCCCGCTCCGCGCCGTCGAAGAACTGGCCGACGCCGATATAAGCGGCGATGCCCTGCGGATGTTCGATCGCGAGCTTCGCGCCGATGACGGTGCCATAGGAGAAGCCCAGGACCAGGATTTTCGGCTTGTGCAGCTCGGCGCGCAGTCGATCGACCAATTCGTTCGCGTCCGCCGCCAGCCGATCGAGCGACATCGTCTTGGCGAGCGCCTCGGCGTCGGTGTCCTTCCAATTCTTGCCCGCGCCGCGCTGGTCCCAGTTGACCACGGTGAAGTAATCTTCCCACGGGTCCTGATAGGCCCAGCTGAGCGGCATCGTCGGCGTGCCGGGGCCGCCATGGATCACCAGCAGCACCGGATTGGCGCGGTCACGCCCGCGGATCGTGATCCACTGCTCGACCCCGCCGAGCTTGACCTTGCGCGTCTCCTCGATGCCGTTTGGGGTGGTGATCCGGCGCAGATTGGCGACGGCCTGCTGGAACGGCGCGCGGCCGTTCAGCTCCGCCGGGGTCGGCGGGCGTTCCTCGGCGCGCAAGGGCGCGGCCAGCAGGCAGAGCAGGGCAAGGGACAGCAGGCGCATCGAAAGGCCCTCCAGGATGGGACAAGCGAATATTTGATCAAAATATCGGGGGTGTAAAGCGCGCGGCTTCGTCGTATCCACCGCGAGGCGGGCAATATGGAGATGCGTTCGTGCCGCACTCGCGGAGGAAGCCGGTCGACGATCCAGATCTAGGGGCCGATATGGCCGTGGAAATCGCCGATCCCTGGCCCCAAGTGCCGGGCATCGTCGCGCGCAGCACCCAGAAGGACCGGGTCTATTTCGCGCTTCGCCAGGCGCTGATGTACGGCACCTTCGCGCCCGGCGCGACGGTGACGGTGCGCTCGCTCGGCGAGCGGTTCGCGGCCGGGACGATGCCGGTCCGCGACGCGGTGCAGCGCCTCGTCGCGGAGCAAGCGCTGGAGTTGCTGCCGAGCGGCCGGCTGCGCATCCCCTCGATGGACGCGGCCGAGATTGACCAGCTGATGGACCTGCGCCTGCTGCTCGAATGCCACGCCGCGCGGGAAGCGGCGGCGGCGGCGACGCCCGAGGCGATCGCGGCGGTGCGCGAGGCGATGCTGGCGCTGGAACGGGTAAGCAGCACCGGCATGGAGAGCCCCGAGCTGCTCGCCGCCAATTTCCGCTTCCATTTCTCGATCTATACGCTCGCGGGTTCCGCGCAGCTGATCCGCATGATCGAGGGGCTGTGGCTGCGTTTCGGCCCGCTGCTGATCGATCTGATCAGCCGGCCCGAGGGCGCGGCTTATGTCGCGGACGAGCACCAGCTGCACCACCGCCTGCTCCACGCGCTCGAGCTGCGAGACGCTGATTTCGCCGGTAGCGCGATGCGCCGGATCATCGAACGGACCCGCGCCGCCTCGCATGGGCATCCGAGTTGAACAGAGGCGCTTACGGTTCGGCCAAGCGCAGCACATGTTCGATTGCGGCGATCCCTGTTTCCAGCACGCGTTCGCGCCAGGCGGGCGCGGACGGATAAAATTTCTCGCGGAAGCGCCCGCGCAGCGCGGTGCCCTCCGCCGAGAGCAGCGAGCCGTAATTGGCGTGGGCCGAGAAATCGCGCAGCAGCGGCAGATCGTCGCTGGTGTCAGCGGTGCCGAACTCGACGCCGATCGAGCATATTGTGCGACTGCCCGGCGGCGGGGCCGCCCAGCTATCGAACGGGGCGCGGGGGTGCGCCGGGATCAGGGCGTCGCTGCCCTGGCGGAACAGCCGGCCGCCGAACCAGCGCTCGATCCGCGCGTAGAGCGCGCTGCCCGGCGGGGCGGCGGGAATGAACAGCACGTCGCCCGGCGCGCCGAAGCCGGTGTGGATATCGAGCACATCGACCCGCGCCGCGCTGGCAAGCCATTCGCTGCCGATGCGTTCGACCAGCCGGCTCGACCAGGTCGGTCCGGCGCCGTTGAACGTCATGCCCTTGGGGTAATGATGCTGGCCACGGCGGATGGTGGCGAGCACGGTCTCGCGGCCATGTTCCGCCTCGAACGCGGCGAGGAGGCGATCGGCTTCGGCGCGTTCCGGCCCGGCGGGGGAGCGCGGGTTGATGCCGGCTTCGTAGCGCTCATACAGCGCGTTGCGCGGATAATCGGGGCCGGGATAAGCGAGGTTGCGGAACAGATCGACATTGTCCTCGGTCTCGCGCCGGCTCCACGCGGTGCCCCAGGGATTGATAAGGTGGAGCAGCAGCACGGCGGTGTCGTCCGGCAGCGGCGCGCTGGCGAAGCGCTCGATCCAGCCGCGCTGGATGGCGGCGCCGGCGAACCCCTCCACCCCATGAACGCCCGAGATCACCGCGACGACGCGGCGGGCATGGCGCGGCCCGGTCCAGCCGAGCGCGGTCGCGAGCGGTTCGCCGTCCGGACCAGCGAGGGGATGAGTATATTCCTCGATCGCGAGCCCGGCCGCCTGCGCGCTCGCGCGGAAGCCGGCATGCGCCTGATCGACGGTTTCGGCGAAGAAGGACAGCGTATCGGTCATGGCGGCCCCCGGCTTGAGAGCGAAGAACTAGTCAATTTGATCAAATCGGTCTAGCCGTCGGGCAAGGCGGATCGAGGGAGAGCACGGAGGAATGGAACGGCTGCAACCGCGGGAACCGCCCGTTCGCTGGGCGTGGCCGACACTCGGCATTCTCGCGCTCACGTATATGTTTTCCTATCTCGATCGGCAGATCCTGGTGCTGCTGGTCGAACCCGTGCGGCGCGATCTCCGGATCGACGACACCCAGTTCAGCCTGCTGACCGGGCTCGCTTTCGCGCTGTTCTACGCGGTCGCGGCCTTTCCGCTGGCGATCCTGGCCGATCGCTGGTCGCGCAAGCGATTGATCCTGATCGGCGTGGCGCTGTGGGGCGTGATGACGATGGCGTGCGGCCTGTCGCGCAGCTTCGGTGAGTTGTTCGTTGCGCGCATGGGCGTGGGGCTGGGTGAGGCGGCGCTAACCCCTACCGCTTATGCGCTGATCGCCGATCTGTTCCCCAAGGCGCGGCAGGCGCGGGCGATGGGCCTGTTCGTGCTCGGCACTTTCGCTGGCAGCGCGCTGTCGCTGGTGCTGGGCGGCATGGTGATCGGGCAGGTGGCGAAGGCGCCCGACCTGCTGCTGCCGATCGGCGCGGTGCGCCCGTGGCAGCTGGTGTTCCTGCTGATCGGCGGGGCGACGCTGGTGCTGCTGGTGCCGCTGTCGCGCATTGTCGATCCCGCGCCGCCCCGCGCGCGGCGCGATGCCGTGGCGGCACCCGCGCTGGGCCCTTGGCTGTGGAGCCAGCGGGCCCGTTATTTCGCGCTGTTCCTCGGCATCCCGTTTTCGAGCCTCGCGGTGTATGGGATGCAGGCTTGGCTCCCGGCGCTGTTCGTGCGCGCGCATGGCTGGAGCGCGACCGACGCGGGCGTCCGCCTGGGCCTCGCGACGCTCGGGCCGGGGCTGGTGGGCGTGGTGCTCGGCGGCTGGCTCGCCGATCGTTGGCGCGCCGCCGGACGACAAGAGGCGGCGCTGCTGCTCAACGCGCTCGTCGCGGCGGCGATGGCGCCGGTGCCCGTCCTGATCGCCGCGCTGCCGGGCGCGGATGCGGCGTTGCTGGCGAGCGGCCTGTTCTTCTTCCTGTCCTCGGTGATCGTGCCGCTCGCGCCGACCGCGCTGCAGGCGGTGACGCCACCCGCGATCCGCGCGCGGACAGCGGCGCTGTTCCTGCTGGTGGTCAATCTGGTCGGGATCGGCTTGGGGCCGACCGCGGTGGCGGCCGCGAGCGATCATCTGCTGCCTTGGCGCGGCGCGCTCGGTCCGGCGCTCGCCTTGGTCGGCGGGCTGGGCTTCGCGCTCAGTGCCGCGCTGCTGTTCCTCGGGCTGCCGGGCTATCGCCGGGCACTGGCGGCGGACGAGGTCTAGAGCACTTCCCGGCTGGGTAGACACACCGTGATTGCCCTGTGCTGTTCGGTGGCAAGGAGCGGCGCGCGGCGCGGGCCGAGTGGCCCGGGCAAGCGTCGCGACGACGTCCACCGGGCGGCGCAGGGCAACCCCGAAGGGGCGGGCGCCTTTTGGCGCATGGCGTCGTCGCTCGTCGGTCACGATGCTTTGGCATCGCTCCCTCCTCGCTCCTAGCCCTGCGCCAAAATTCGCGCCGTCACGGTGCGTCTACCCAGCCGGGAAGTGCTCTAGCCGCTCGCGACTTCCGCCAGGATCGAGCGGTCAATCCGGTCGATCGAGCCGACGCCGGTCAGCGTCATCGCCACGCGCAGCTCGTCGCGGACCAGTTGCAGCATGTGCGCCACGCCCGCCTCACCCCCGGCAGCCAGCGCATAAGCCCAGGCGCGCCCCAACAGCACGCCGCGCGCGCCGAGCGCCAGCAGCCGCAGCACGTCGAGCCCCGAGCGCACGCCACCATCGGCGAGCACGGTCAAGCGATCGCCCACAGCCTCCACCACCGCCGGCAGCGCACGCGCAGTGGAAAGCGCGCCGTCGAGCTGGCGCCCGCCATGGTTGGAGACGATGATCGCCTCGGCGCCCAATGCGGCCGCCTCGCGCGCATCCTCGGGATCGAGCACCCCCTTGATGATCAGCGGCCCCGGCCAATGGGCGCGGACGAAGTCCAGGTCGCGCCAGCCGATGCCGCTGTCGAAATTGCGACCGGTCCAGCCGAGAAAGTCCTGCAGGCTTGATTTGTTGCCCAGGCGCGGCGCGACGCTGCCCAGCGCGTGCGGCCGCCCGCGCAGCCCCACGTCCCACGCCCAGTCGGGGCGTAGCGCGGCTTGCGCGGCGCGGCGGACCATCCCCGGCAAGCCGGGCGCCCCGGTGAGCCCCGAGCGCTGATCGCGGTAGCGCGCGCCGGGTAGCGGAATGTCGACGGTGAAGACCAGCGCGCCGCATCCCGCCGCTCGCGCCTCCGCCAGCAGATCGCGGACGAAGCCACGGTCGCGCGTCAGATAAAGCTGGAACCAGAAGGGCGCGCGTGCCGCCGCCTTTACCTCGGCGATCGAGCAGACGCCGACGGTCGAGAGAGTGAAGGGCACGCCCGCCGCGTCCGCCGCGCGCACCGCCTGGCACTCGCCCCGCCGCGCGGCGAGCCCCGCCAGCCCGACCGGGCCGAGCACCACCGGCATCGCGACCTGCTTGCCGAGCAACGTCGTCGAGAGATCGACCTCGCCCACGCCTTGCAGCACCCGCTGGCGCAAGGTGATCGCGCGCAGATCCGCGATGTTACGCGCCAGCGTCACCTCGTCATAGGCGCCGCCGTCGATATAATCGAACAGGAAGCGCGGCAGGCGGCGCTCCGCCGCCCGCCGATAATCGCTTATCGCCGCCGGACGCATCGCCTCGTCAGAAGCGCACCCGGCCGGTCAACCCGATCGTGCGCGGCTGGACGCGGAAGGCGTTGCGGGTCGATTGGACGATCGGGCCGATCGTCGCGGCGTCGCTCGCCGCGATCGCCCCGGTTGAATCGAACAGATTATTCACGAAGACCACCAGCTCATAGGGGCCGGTATCATAGCCCAGCCGAAGATCGGCCAGCGCGTAATCGCCAAAGCGCGTGCCCGCGCGGTTGAAGCCGGTATAAGCGGGGCCGACATAACGGCCGCTCGCGCGGATATAGCCCTGGCCGCGCCCCAGGGGCGCGCGATATTCGCCAAAGGCATTGGCCTGCGCTTCGGAAGACGCCGCGATCAGATCGCCCGGCCGCACGTTCACCACCCCGATCGCCGTCACCAGCCCGTTGACGTTGGAGGCCAGCCGATTGCTCGCGATATTGAACCCCGCGCCCAGCGTGAGGTAGCGGCTGGGGCGGGCAACGCCCTGAAACTCAACGCCATACAAATTGGCGCTGCCGGCGTTGCCGGTATATTGGCCGACATTGTTCTGCAGCGAGACTTGGATGTTCTGCCAATCGATATAGTAGAAGCTCAGCGCGTAATCGATCGCGCCGTCCAGCAATCGGCCCTTGGCGCCGATTTCGTAGTTCCACAGATTGTCAGGGCTGTAGGTGGGTGGGATGGCCCGGCCGCCGACCCCGGCGGTGACGTTCACCCCGCCCACACGGAAACCGCGCGCCGCCGCCGCGTAAAGGCTGAGATTGCGCGACGGGCGGTAGGTGATGGAGAAATGGGGCGTGACGGGCGTGTTCTGCTCGCGGAAGTCCTGCCGCTGATAGGCGGCGGGCGAGAAGGAGAAGACCGGTAGGAAGCCGCCGCTGATCACTGTGTTACGGATGGTCACGTCCGACACGCGGACGCCGGCGGCGAGATCGAGCCGGCCGCCGATGGTGTACGAAACTTCGCCGAAGCCGGCGATCTCCCTTTGGCTGCCGTTCAGCGCCACATCGACGATGTTGTCGCTGCCGGCGATCGGCACGAGCCCCGCCGCGCGAACCTGTTGCGGCCCGGCGAAGGAGGCGTCGAGATAGAAGCCGCCGATCGTCCATTTGAACGGGCCGTTGCCGGACGAGGCGAGGCGGATTTCCTGAGTGAAAATCTGCGCGTCGCTGCGCCGGTTGTCGGATGCCGGGCCGTTCACGATGTTGCCGAACTGCGACAAAATGCCGGTCGTCAGCGGCAGATACCAGAAATTCGCGCCTTCCTGCCGCCAACCGCGATCGTGATAGCTCGATTGGGAGGTCAAGGTGGCGCCGTCGAAGCGATATTGCAGGTTCACGCCGACGATGGTCGTCCTGGTGCGATAGCGGGGATTTTCGGGCCCATTGGCGATCTGGTCGTCGGTCGGCCCGTCAAAGAGGCTGGCGGACGGGGCATTATCCAGGGTTTGCTGATGCAGCACGGTGACGTCGGTCGTCAGCCGGTCGGTCGGCACCCAGCGCAGCGTCGCGCGGCCGCCATAGGCTTCGCTGTAATTGGCGTTGGCTTGGCCTGTGCGCAGATTGTCGATCCAACCGGCGTCGCGATAGCCATAGCCCGTCGCGCGGATCGCCAGACGATCGGTGACGATCGGGATGTTGAGCGTCGCGGTGCCATAGCCGCCGACATCGCCGCTGCGAACGCCGGAAACCGATCCCTCGGCGCTTCCCGATATGCTCTTCAAATCGGGCTTGCGCGTGACGTAACGGATCGCGCCGGCAAGCGAGCCCGAGCCGAACAAAGTGCCCTGCGGCCCGCGCAACACCTCCACCCGCTCGATGTCGACCAGCCGTAAATTGGTCGTCCCGGCGCTGGCGATGGGGTCGATCGTGATGTCGTCATAAAGCTGGGCGACGGTATTCTGGGTGAAGCCGACATTGGTGCCGGTCGTCACCCCGCGGATGGTGATGTTGGAGATGCTGCGGGCGCCCGCCGCCGGGTTGTTGACGCCGGGCGTATTGTCGATGACGTCCTGCAGCTGCGTCGCCCCGCGCCGCGCCAGTTCCTCGCCCGTTTCGGCGACGATGCTCGCCGGCACGTCCTGCAGTCGTTGCGCGCGCTTGGTGGCGGTGACGATGATCTCGTTGCTCTCGTCGGTGTTGGCGGGCGGCGCGCTCTGCGTCGGCGCCTGCTGGGCGCGTGCCGTGCCCGCGAGCAGCATCGCGATCGCCAAGCCGCCCGCGCCGCTGAACAAGCGACAACCAATGCCCTTCTTCATCCGTCCACCCTCCCCGACTCTTGCCCGCATTGTGCCACCATGACAGTTTCGGGTCAAAGATTTTGATCAAAAATAGCCGAAGAGGCGCGAGTGAAAGGCGCAGATGATCGGACGAACGCCTTTTTGAGATCAAATCTATCGGCTGGGCACGGCCATCGCGATTGGGGAGGGTTAGCGCGATGCCTCGATCATCGGGCGGATCGCCTCGGCGAAACCCGGCACATCGCCCTCTCCCAGGCCGGCGATGTTGATCCGGCCATTCTCCGCCATGTAGATCGCCCGCGCGTTGCGCAGCGCCAGGATCGCGGCGCGATCGAGCGGGAGCAACGCGAACATGCCGCGCTGCTCGGCGAGCGCCGCGATCGGCGGACAGGCCCGGGCAAGCGCCAGGCGGAGCCCGTTCAGCCGATCGCGCATCCCCGCCAGCTCTGCTTGCCAATCGGCGGCAAGCGCGGGGTCGTCCAGGATCAGCCGCACGATCGCCGCGCCATGATCGGGCGGCATCGACCACAGGCTGCGGCCGAGCGCGAGCAGGTTCGATCGCACCAGCGCCGTCGCCTCGGCGCTCGCGCCGGTCACGAACAGCGCGCCCACCCGATCCCGATAGAGGCCGAAATTCTTGTCGCAGCTATAGGCGAGCAGCGCCTCGGGCAGCTCGAGCAGCAGCCGCCGCGCCGGCGCCGCGTCCGCCTCCAGCCCATCGCCCAGGCCCTGATAGGCGAGATCGACGAACGGCATCAGCCCGCGCCGCGCGGCGAGCGCGGTCAGCGCCGCCCATTGCTCGGCACTGAAGCCGGCCCCGGTCGGGTTGTGGCAGCAGCCGTGCAGCAGCAGCACATCGCCGGCGCGGGCCTCCCGCTCCAGCGTCGCGACCATCACCTCGAACGCGATCGTCGCCGTGTCGCGCGCGTAGAAGGGGTGCTCGCGCACGCGCAGCCCGGCTTCGATGAAGATCGGGCCGTGATTGGGCCAGGTCGGCGTGCCGAGCCAAACCGTGGTATCGGGGTTCGCGCGGGCAATCAGTTCGGCGCCAAGTCGCAACGCCCCCGTGCCGCCCGGGGTCTGCACCCCGAACAGCCGATCGGACGAGGGCGGCGCGTCGCCGAACACGAGACGGGCGATATGCGCGGTGAAGCCGATATCGCCCTCCGCGCCGAGATAAGCCTTGGAGGGCTGCTCGGCGACCAGCCGCCGCTCGGCTTCCTTCACCGCGCGCATCACCGGCGTTCGCCCGGCCGCGTCACGATAGACGCCGACGCCGAGATCGAGCTTGTCCGGCCTCGGGTCGTCGCGGTGAAGCGCGATCAGCCGCAGCAGTTGATCGGGCGCCTGCGCGCTCAGCGCGGCGAAACCTTGAGGCTCGGACGATGGGCCGTTCATGCCCTGGCGCCGCGCCGCAGCCACCGCCAGCCGCCGCTGTCGCGCAAGATCGCGCGCGCGGCATTGTGGCCCGGCGCCCCGGTGACGCCGCCGCCCGGATGCGTGCCCGCGCCGCACATGTAGAGCCCCGCGATCGGCCCGCGATAAGCGCCGTGCCCCAGGATCGGCCGCGCCGCCCAGAGCTGATCGAGCGACATATTGCCGTGCATGATGTCGCCGCCCGCGAGTCCGAACTTGCGCTCCAGATCGAGCGGGGTGTGGATTTGCCGCGCGATCACCGATGCCTTGAACCCCGGCGCCCAGGCATCGACCGTGTCGATCACCGCATCCGCCGCCGCCTCGCGCGCCGCATCCCAATCGCGCCCCTCGGGCAGTTCGGGCGCGAAATGCTGGCAGAACAGGCTCGCGACATGCGCGCCGGCCGGCGCCAGGCTGTCATCCACCGTCGAGGGGATCAGCATCTCGACGATCGGCCGCGCCGACCAGCCATCGCGCTTCGCGTCGGTATACGCACGGTCCATGTAATCGAGCGTCGGCGCGATGATGATGCCGCTTTGCAGATGCTCGCCCGGCGTGGGCAGGCAGGCGAAGCGGGGAAGTTCGCTGAGCGCGACGTTCATTCGGAGCGTCGCCGAGCCGACCTTGAAGCCGCGCGCACGGCGGCGGAAATCGGCGGGCAGATCGGCGGGATCGACCAACCGATCATAGAGCAGCCGCGGCCCGACATTGGCGATGACCGCGCCGGCGGCGATCTCCGCGCCCGATTCGAGCCGCACGCCCACCGCGCGGCCGCGATCCACCAGCACGCGCGCGACCGGCGCTTCCACGCTGATCTCGACGCCCGCCTCTTCGCACGCCGCGCGCATTGCCTGGGTGATCGCGCCCATGCCGCCCACGGCGTGGCCCCAGGCGCCTTTCTTCCCGTTCACCTCGCCGAACACATGGTGCAGCAGCACATAGGCCGAACCGGGCGTGTCGGGGCTGGCGAAATTGCCGACCACCGCGTCGAAGCCGAACGCCGCTTTCACCGCTGCCGATTCGAACCAGCCGTCCAGGAACGTCCGCGCCGATTTGGCGAACAGATCGAGGATGTCGCGCTGGCGCTCGATCGGCAGGCCAGCGAGGCGACGCCCCTGCGCGATGCCGGCGAGCAGCGCGGGCAGGCCGCCGCCGGCATTGGGCGGGGTACGCAGCGCGAGATCGCGCAACACGTCGGCCACACCCTCCAGCGCGTCATAATAGGCCGGCAGCGTCTCGGCATCGGCCGTGGAGAATTTACGGAACGCCGCCTGCGTACGTTCCAGCCCGCCGCCCAGAATTAGATAGCGCCCATCCTCTTGCGGCAGGAAATTGGACACCGGCCGTTCCAGGATGCGCAAGCCCCGTTCGGCCAGGCGCATATCGCGGATCACCTTGGGCTGAAGCAGGCTGACCGTATAGCTCGCGGTGGAATTGCGGAAGCCAGGGTGGAATTCCTCGGTAACCGCCGCGCCGCCGACGATATGCCGCCGCTCCAGCACCCGCACGCGCTTGCCCGCCCGCGCGAGATACCAGGCGCAGACGAGCCCGTTATGCCCGCCGCCGATCAGGACGGCGTCATAGCGCGGCATGGGCATCGCGCGGGCAAGCAGCATGGATCGACATTTGATCAAATTATCGCCGGAACGAGGCGCAAGCAAGGATCGCGATCATGGCCGCCGTTTGACCTTCATGCCGGCCGGATGCGGAAATCTTCAACCGCGCCCGTGTCCTGGGCATGGGCGTAACCCAACCCGAAATAGCCCTGTTCGACCGTGCGGGCATAGATATGGGGCACGCCCCATCGATCACGCACGATCCGCACCGTTCCTTTCAGTGACAGCGGATCGCGGTGCGGCGCGGCGGCCGCGCTTGCGGCGAGCGCGACGGCGGCGATCAGCGCCGTCAGTCGCGCCGGTCTAGCGCGCGGCATCGCTAGAAATCCGATGTGCCGTAGCGCGGGATGGCCTGATTGTGCCCCGGCGGATCGAGCACCGACAGATCGAGCGGCACCGGCGTGCCGATCCAAGTGGCGAGGCTGGTATGATCGGCGACGTCGTCCTGCGTCAGCGGGTGGAGCAAGGTGCGCAGGCCGGTCGCCTCGAACAGCGGCCGCAGCGAGTCCAGCGCGCCAAAGGGGAAATGCGCCTCGAACTGGGGCAGGGGATGCGGCCCGACCGGGCGTTCCATCAGCCGGCCGACGAACAGCACCCGCGCCGGCTGGCCGCTGTCGCGCGCGGCCTCGAGCGCGCGGTGCAGCGCGGCGGCGATGGGGCGCTCGGCGGGCTCGTAATAAACATGGGCGTGATAGGGCGCGTTGGCATCGGTCAAGTCCGTCCTCCGTCACAGATCAGTTCAGGGTCGCCGGGCGGAGCGTCACGAAGCTCTGATAGGCGCTTTCGCGGAGCGCCGCGCTGATCGCTACGCCCTGCCGCACAGCGGTGTCGAAACGCACCGTCGTCGCCTGCAGCTCGGCATGAGTCACGGCGCCGTCGGTCGATTGCAGCAGATGGCGGTGGGTGATCGACTTGCCGCCCAGCCGCGTGACCAGGCTGCGCACCACGACCAGCGCGCCCACTTTCACCTCCGCCCGGTAATCCACCTCGTGCCGCACATCGGCCCAGGAAAGCGTGGCCGGCTCGTCCAGCCCGCGCGTCAAATGATCGAGGAGATGATAGGATGCCACGTCGAACATCAGCATATATTGCGACGTGGTGAGATGCCCCTGCTGATCGCACAGCCAAGGGAAGACGACCCCGCGATAAGTCTCGATCATGCGAACCGCACCCGGTCGCCGCCCTTCAGCGCCAGCATCGCGCGCGCTTCGGCGGGGCTCGCGATCTCGAGCCCCAGCCCGCGTATGATGGCAACGGCGCGTGTGACCTGTTCGGCATTGCTCTCCGCCAGCCGGCCGCGTTCGATGTAGAGATTGTCCTCCAGCCCGACCCGGACATTGCCGCCGAGCAGCGCGCTCGCCGCCAGGAACTTCATCTGATCGCGGCCCACCGCGAAGCAGGAGAGGTAGTAATCCTCCCCAAACAGTCGGTCGGCGACCGATTTCATATAGACCAGGTGATCGATCTCCGCGCCGATCCCGCCGAGCACGCCAAAGATGCATTGGATCAGGAAGGGCGGCTCGATCAGGCCGCGATCGCGGAAATGGGCGAGATTATAGAGATGGCCCACGTCATAGCATTCATATTCGAAGCGCGTGCCGTGGCGGTGGTGCAGCCGCGCGATGATGTCTTCGATTTGGGCGAAGGTGTTGCTCTGGAAGCCCGCGCGGGTGCTCTCCAGGAAGGGCTGCTCCCAATCATAGCGCCAGGGCTGCGCGCGCTGCGCGAGCCCGAAGGCGCCGAAGTTCATCGTCCCCATGTTGAGCGAGGTGAGTTCGGGGCTGACGCGTTCGGGCGCGGCGAGCCGCTCGTCGATCGTCATGCCCGGCCCGCCGCCGGTGGTGATGTTGATGATCGCGTCGCAGCTCTCGGCGATGCGCGGCAGGAACCGCATGAAGATGTCCGGATCGGCCGTCGGTCGGCCGTCTTCGGGGTTGCGCGCGTGCAAATGGAGAATCGCCGCGCCCGCTTGCGCCGCCGCGATCGATTGTTCGGCGATCTGATCGGGAGTGATCGGCAGATAGGGCGACATGCTCGGCGTGTGGATCGATCCGGTCACCGCGCAGGTGATCACGACCTTGCCGGCCTTGCGCATCGCCATCGTCCTCTCGTTCGCCGCTGCGCCCGATCAGGCTTCGGCGCTTTGCGTGGCTATTCTGATATGTCAGTTAACGCGGATTGCAAGCCGATTCGAAGGAGCAGGGGCGATGGCGGAAACGGTGGGGGCGGTGGTGATCACCGGCGGCGCCACCAGCGTCGGGCTCGCCACCGCGCGGCGCTTCCTAGGCGATGGACGGCGAGTGCATGTGTGCGATGTTGATGAGGCGGCGCTCGCCGCCGCGCGGGCGGCGCTGCCCGGCCTCGTCGCGCACCGACTGGACGTGACCGATCCGTTCGCGGTCGAGCAGGGCTTCGCCGCGATCCTCGACGCTGGGCCGGTCGATGTGCTGGCCAATGTCGTCGGGCTCGGCGGCCCGCGCTGCCCTATCGAGGCGGTGAGCTATGCCGATTGGGCGCGCACGCTCGACGGATCGGTGGGCGCGGCGTTCTTCACCATCAAGCAGCTGGCGCCGCACTTCAAGGCGCGGGGGCAGGGGTGCATCGTCAACTTCTCCAGCTCGTCCACCAAGACCGGACTGCCCAACCGCACGCCCTATGTCGTCGCCAAGGCGGCGGTCGAGGCGCTCACGCGCAATCTGGCGCGCGAGCTGGGGCCCTATGGCGTGCGGGTGAACGCGATCCTGCCCGGCGCGATCGACAATCCCCGGCTAGACGCGCTGATCCAGAGCGGCGCGGCCGATCGCGGTATCGCCCTGGCCGAGTTCGAGCGCCATCTGCTGCGCTTCATCTCGATGCGCGCGCGCATCTCGGTGGCGGAGCTGGCGGAGGTCGTCCATTTCCTGGCGTCCGACGCGGCCCGGCACATCACCGGCCAGCTGCTCGCGGTCGATGGCAACGCTGAGTGGGAGGAGTAGCGCCGGCTTGTGCCGCCGGGAGAAGCGTTTAGGCAAGGTTCAATGGCTGCGGCTCGCAATCAACCCCCGCGCTCGCGCGCCCGCAGCCGTCTGCCCGCGCCACGACTCGCGCCCGTGACGGCGGGGAGCGCCGTTCCGCTCGAGCAGCAAATCTATGCGAGCCTGCGCACCGCGTTGATGGCCGGCCAAATCGCGGCGGCGACGCCGCTCTCGGTGCGCTCGATCGCGGAGGCGCTGGGTGTCAGCAACGCCCCCGTGCGCGACGCGCTCAAGCGGCTGGAGGCGGACGGCGCGATCACCGCGCGCCCGCGCAGCGCCTTCTACACCGCGCCGCCCAGCGTGCAGGAATATGACGCGATCCTGGCGATCCGCGTGCGGCTGGAGGGCATGGCCGCCGCCGCCGCCGCCGAGCGTGCCGACGGCGCCGACCTGGCGCCGATCCGCGCCGCGCTCGCTCGGTACGATCTCGCCGTGTCGGCGGGCGACGCGGCGGCGATCCCGCAGGCGAATTACGCCTTTCATTTCAGCATTTACGGCATTTGCGGCAATCCGATCCTGATCGAGCTGATCGCCAATCTCTGGGTCCGGCTGGGACCGCTCCTCGCCCGAGTGCAGCTGCCCGTCGCCGCCTCGGCCGATGATCACCACGCGCGCGTGCTGACCGCGATCGAGCGTCGCGACGCCGCCGCGGCAGAGGCGGCGATCGCCGATGATCTGCTGGACGCGGCCCGCCTGATCCGCGCCACGATCCGCGGGCTCGAACGGCGTGATGGGCAGCAGCCCCAAGCCTTCGGTCGATGAGCGCGGATTAGAGATGAGAAACGATCGAGCCAGTTCACTCCTCGCGGTCGATCAGTCGATCATCGTTCCACTAGGCGCCGGAGTCGGAGAGCCCTGAGACGCTGGAGCTGATGCGCATCACCGACGCGGCCTTTCTCGACATGCCTTTGATATGGCAGCCGTCAGATGGTGCGGGACTTGCGGCGCCTTGGCCATGATGTTGGCCGGCGACGGGTCAGGCCGCCGATGGCATGTCCGCGCCCGATGGATTAACGGGCGGACGGTGTCAGCGAGCCTGCGCTACGATCTCCGGCAGCGGGGGTGACCGGGCGGCGGAGGTGGCCTGACCCCCAAGCTCTGCAATCCCGCCCCAGGGTCAGGCGACTGCCCCTGGGGCGGCTTTTCGTCGGTCCAAGCCCGACACGTTCAATAGCGTGCGCGCAAGCCGACGAACAGGAAGCGGCCGACGCCGGAGACGGGATAGGCCGAACTTGAGAGATAGGGCTGTTCATCCGTCAGATTGTTCACGCCGGCGTAGAAGTTGACCTTCTCGTTCACGTCGATCCCCGCGGAGAGCGTGTGAATGAAATAGTCCGGCGCGAAACCTGCCTGGCCGAACTCGGTCGCGATGCGTTCGATCTGGATCACGCCTGCCACAGCGGTGCTTTCGATATACTGGACGCTGTAGTTCAGGTTGAAAGCCTTGCGCTTGTAGCCGAAATTCAGGACTCCGGAGAATTCGGGCACGCTCAGCTCGCGCAGCGCGGGATTGACCAGATTGGGATCGCGCGGATCGAAATAGCGGTTCACCTTCTCGGTCCAGTTGCCCACCAGGCCGATGTTGAACTTGTTGAACGCGCCGATGTTGAACTGATAGTTGATATTGAAATCGACGCCGGACGTCTCGATTCGCCCGAAGTTCAGCTGGGTCTGCCGAAGGAATCGGAAGCCGAACGGCGCAGCACTGTTCGGCCCGTTGCGATCGAACAGCGCGCAGAACTGGTTGGGGAAAGTGGTGTTGTCATAGCAGGTGTTGACGATGTCCTGCGCCGTCACCGCCGCGATCGCATTGCGGATGCTGATCGAGTAATAGTCGGCCGACAGGGTCAGCCCGTTGAGCCACCGCGGCTGCAGCACCGCGCCTACTGTCCAGGTCGTTGCCGTCTCCTGCGTCAGGTTAGGATTGCCACCGCTGGTGCCGGCGAAGCGGGCGCTGAGCGGATCGGTGTAGGTCGCCAGGAAAGCGGTGGGGTTGGGGATGCCGAGCGCGGTCGCGGCAGCGATGCAGTTGCGCAGGCGGTTCGGCGTGGCATTCTGATTGACCACGTCGCAGGGGTCAGCCGGGCGGAAGGTCGCGCCCTGCGCCGGGCTGAACAGTTCGCCGATATTGGGCGCACGGATCGCGCGCGCATAGGATCCCCGGAACCGTATGTCGCGAACCGGTGCCCAGATGCCGTTGACGTTCCAGGTAAAGGTCGATCCGACCGTCGAGTAATCGGCGTAGCGCGCTGCCGCGCCCACTGTCAGTTCTTCGGCGAAGGGCTGCCTCGACAGGATCGGCAGCAGCACTTCGCCAAAGGCTTCCTTCACGTCGAACGAGCCGCCGGTGTTAAACGTGCGGGTAGAGGGATCGAACAGCAGCGATTGGTTGGTGGAGATGGTGCCGATGAAGGTTCCTGCGGGGCCGGCGGGTGAGCCGGCAGGCAGGTTGCCGAGCAGCAGATCGTTGAAGCGCGACGCCGATGTCTCGCGGCGATACTCGCCGCCCACCACGAACTTTACGGCGCCGCCCGGTAGATTGAAGAAGCCGCCGGTGTCACCTGTCAAGGTCGCGGTGACCACGGTCTGCGTCAGTCGCGCGGTGTTGGTGGTCGGCGTGGTGATGAAGTTCACCGCGTCCGGCGTGAGGGAGAAAGCCCCGTTTAGGATGTTCGCGGGCCGGCACTGGCCATCGCCGGGCCGGAAGGTGAAGAACCCGCCCTGGATGACCGGGAAAGTCTCCGAACCGGGATGGGGGACGTTGCTGATGTCGGATCGACAGATCGGCTGGCCATTGGGGCCGCGCACCACGTCGATCGCGGCGAACAGACGATCATAGAGCACCGAATTGCTCTGCGTGGTTGAGTTATCGGTGCGGCCATAATTGCCGACGAGATCGTAGCGCAGATGATCGGTGATCCTGCCCCGCAGCCCCGCGACCACGCGATAGGTGTCGCGGTTGGCGGTCTGGATATTGGGCCCGAGGTCAAGGAAATCGCGGCTGACGCGTAGGCCGCCCGCGGCATTGGCTTCGCCCTGCAGCACCGCCGGAATGTAGGGGTTGTCGGGAAAGATCAGCAGCGAATCGTAGAAGGTGTTATAGTTGTTGCGCGAGGTCGTGTTGGTGCGCGAATATTTGGCGTCGATATAGAATTCTGCGGCTGGGCTTATCTCGAACCGGGCACGCAAATTGCCGTAGAAGCGCTCGCTGCCGGGAATGAGCGATGTCTGGTTGGTCCGCTCCACCGCGCCGTCGCCGCCGAACTGGTTCTGGCTGGTTGAGATGATCCCGTCCTGGAAAATACGCACGCCGCCGCCCGGGGTCGAGACGTAACAGCCGCCGCCGCCGAAGCCGGTCCAGCCGACATAGCTTTCGTTGCAGTCGGCGATGCCGTTGTTGTTGATGTCGGTGTTGAACCGGGCGAAATCCGCCCGAAAGATCAGCCCGGCGTTCGAACTGATCGCGAAAACCGGCTGCGCGCCGATGACAAAGGTCGGCGAGTTGGCTGCGCGGTCGATCAGCGCCTGTTCGGCGGCTGTCGGCGTGCGCCCGGGGAAAAGCGTCGCGAACTGCGCGGCGGTGGGGATTAGGGGACCGAAGCTGATCCGCGAGGTGCGCGGGCCGGGTCCGCCGACGCGGTAATAGCCGGCGAAATTGGGCATCGTCGCGGGATCGATATCCCCCCGCTGGAACCGCCGCACCGGGTTGGTATAAGTCGTCGAGTTGTTGCCGCGCCCATTGTTCGCCGTATAGTCACGGTCGCCGAACAATATCTCTCCTTCATTGGCATAGCCGCCTGAAAAGGTGAGGTTGCCACGGCCCGAGGCGAAGTTGAACCCGATTGTCCCATCGATACGATAGGTCGAACCATCGCCGCGGTCCGACACACCGGACTGGGCAGTCAATTGCACGCCCTTATAGTCCTTCTTGAGCACATAGTTGACCACGCCGGTCACCGCATCAGCGCCGTAGATCGCCGAGGCGCCGCCGGTGAGCACATCAACCCGCTGGATCAGCGCTGCGGGGATCGTCGCGACGTCCACCGTCTGCGTGCCCGCTACGCCCGAGATGTGGCGCTGGCCATCGACCAGCACGAGCGTGCGGTTCGCGCCGAGCTGGCGCAGGTTGAGCGTCGCCTGGCCCACGCCGCCTGCGCCGCGTTCGAGCGAGTCGGCGATGGTCCCCGAGGCGATCAGGGCAGGGATCTGGCGCAGTGTCGCGCTGGGATCGATATTCCCGGCTGCGAGCAGCTGATCGGCGGTGATCGAACTGGTAGGCAGTGGCGCGGTGGCGTTGGGATCGCGCTGCAGGCGGCTTCCCGTCACGACGACTTCGGAGTTGTTGTTATCGCTGTTTCCGCTGGGGCCGCTCTGGCCCCAGGCCGGCGTCGCGAGCACGACTGCCAACAATGACACCCCGAACGCGACCCGCGCCTCGCACTTAAATTTCATCAACGCCCCCGTTGCAGTTATATTGGCAAAGCATAAACTGCAAGGAGGTGGCGTTTATTGCAATGCGGGAGCGCGAAAATGTCGCGCAACCGCAACATTTCATCGTAGATGTTGCCGAATTGTCACGATGCAGTAGCAGGTGTGGTGAACAAGATGCGCATCAGCGAATCCCCGGGGTCGCGCAGCGGATCGGTCGCGATGGTGCTCACCCGGCCGCTAACGGGCGCGGTGAGGGTCTCGATGACCGTGCCGAACGCATCGGCGATGGTCGCGACCGTCTGCCCTTTGGTTACGGCTTCACCCAGCCCGACATGAAGCGTCGCATAGCCCCCACGTTCGGTGGTCACGCGCGCGAGCGCGTCGCCAATATAGGGCGTGACGGTCGCGGGCGGTGCGGCGTCGATCATCTTCAGATCGGCCATCACGCGCATCAGGCCTTCGCTCGCACGCGTAACCATGGCGGCGTCGAACATTTCTGGGCGGCCGAGCTCGAGGGTGATCGCCGGAACGCCGCTGCGCACCATTTCGGTCTCGACCGAACCCGCAACGCCCGGATCGAGCTTGATCATGTCCGGCGCGATCAGCTCGCCCAGCCTGCGCGCGCCTTCGGTGGCCGCGAAGACATACATGGGATAGGCGGTACCGCGCGATTGGGTGTGCAGATCGATCGCGTAGTCCGCGTTCGGCCGCAGCAGGGCCGACCACAGCCGGGCGGCGTAGCGCTCGGCTCGGTCCCCCGTGCTTTTGCCCGGCATCAGCCGGTTGAGGTTGGCGCCGTCGCGCCCGTCATCAGGGGTGAAGCCGCGGCTGCGGTGCAGCAGCCCCGGCGTGTTGAGCCCGGGCACCGCGACCAGCGTGCCAGCCAGCCGGCGGGGATCGAGCTGCGCGGCAAGCCGGTGGATCACCGCGATGCCGTTGAGTTCGTCGCCGTGGATGCCCGCGGTCAGCAGCAGGCGGGGGCCGCTTCGCACGCCGCGCACGACGATTACGGGGACATACCAAGCCTGCGCCATCGATGTATCAGTCACCCGGAACCAGTATCGGTACACCGCGCCGGGTTTCAGCGCGCGCGCGTCGAGCCGTTCGATCACGGTCGTCCCGTCGATCCGATCGGCCAGAGCGTTCGGTTCGGCCAGGGCCGCGCCGCCGAGGGACAGCAACGCAACGAGCAGAGCGAGGACATAGCGCATCGTGCGACCATGCCGCCGCGATACCGGGATCGCAACGGTGTCCTACGCCTTCAGCGTGCGCCTATACAGCCAGCTGATCCCGATTAAGCGGAACTTCGGGCCGGCGCCGGATTATTGCGAAGCCTGCAAGCTCGCAAGGTTTGCCGGTGGCCGGTTCGGGAGCTGCCCATGTGCAAATAGAAGAAGTAGTCCCGATGTCTGCTTGTACTGCTTGATCATCAAGATCCGCCAGTCCGCTGACCCCAGATGCATTCGTAACCGTTCGGGCTCGCGAACCGTGCGCTGCGGCTTGCAATCGACTGCCCAAGGCGTGCGGTCCGATGCCACCAAAGCCGAAAAGAAGCATGGGATGAAAAGTGGGAGCAGCTAAGCACGATTCGTCCGGAACACCGGATTTCCGCTATTTTTTGCTTAGCGATGGTGACCCCTACGGGACTCGAACCCGTGTTTTCGCCGTGAGAGGGCGACGTCCTAGACCGCTAGACGAAGGGGCCCGCGGAAGGCGCGCGACATAGGCGGGCGGGCACCCCCCGTCAAGCCGCGCCGCTCAGGCGGCCGCGCGGCGCTCGCGCAGTTCGGCATTGAGCATCTCGGCGAGCAGGAAAGCGAGTTCCAGGCTCTGCCCGGCGTTGAGCCGGGGGTCGCAATGGGTGTGATAGCGATCGGCGAGCGACTGCTCGGTCACGTCGATCGCGCCGCCGGTGCACTCGGTCACATTCTGCCCGGTCATCTCGGTGTGGATGCCGCCGGCGATCGAGCCTTCCGCGCGGTGCACGGCGAAGAAGCCGCGCACTTCGGCCAGAATGCGATCGAACGGCCGCGTCTTATAGCCGCTCGCCGCCTTGATCGTGTTGCCGTGCATCGGATCGCAGCTCCACACCACCGGATGCCCCTCGCGCCGCACCGCGCGGATTAGGCGGGGGAGGCCGGCTTCGATCTTGTCATGCCCGAAGCGCGTGATCAGCGTCATCCGCCCGGGCACGCGGGCGGGGTTGAGCGTATCGAGCAGGCGCAGCAGCGCGTCGGGCTCCAGGCTCGGCCCGCACTTCATCCCCACCGGATTGCCGATGCCGCGCAGGAACTCGATATGCGCCGAGCCCTGGAAGCGCGTGCGATCGCCCACCCACAGGAAATGGGCGCTGGTGTCATACCAGTCGCCGGTCAGCGAATCGCGCCGGGTGAGCGCCTGTTCGTAGCGCAGCAGCAGCGCTTCGTGGCTGGTATAGAAGCTGGTCGAGGCGAGCTGCGGCACGGTCTGCGGGTTCAGCCCGCACGCCGCCATGAAGCCCAAGGTCTCGCCGATGCGATCGGCCATTTCCTGATATTTCACCGCCCAGGGGCTGCGGCCGACGAAATCGTGCATCCAGCCATGGACGCGATCGAGGCTGGCATAGCCGCCGCTGGCGAAGGCGCGCAGCAGGTTCAGCGTCGCGGTCGATTGGTGATAGGCGGCGAGCATCCGCTGCGGATCGGGTAGCCGGCCCTCGGGGGTGAAGGCCTGATCGTTGACGATGTCACCGCGATAAGCGGGCAGCTCGACCCCGCCCTGCATTTCGCCCGGCGCCGAGCGCGGCTTGGCGAACTGGCCCGCCATCCGCCCCACCTTCACCGTCGGCAGCTTCGACGCAAAGGTCAGGACCACCGCCATCTGCAGGATCACCCGGAACGTGTCGCGGATATTGTTGGGGTGGAATTCGGCGAAGCTTTCGGCGCAATCGCCGCCCTGGAGCAGAAAAGCGCGTCCCTCCGCCACTTCGGCAAGATCGGCCATCAGGCTGCGCGCCTCGCCGGCGAAGACCAGCGGCGGATAATTGGCCAGCGTTTCGCAAACGCGCTCAAGCGCTTGCGGATCGGGATAATCGGGCAGCTGGCGGGCTTCGTGCCGCAGCCAGCTATCGGGGGCCCAGTTGACGGCCATTCACTCTCTCTTCACGCGATTGCTCGCGCCAAAATGGGCGAGAATGGCCCGAGATGCAATCACGCCCACCAAGCGTGATGGATGCTGCCGCTCTTGAAATGGCGGTGAAGGGTGATAGGGGCCAGCTGCGACCAACGGGGGTACTGTGCGCAAGGGAATTATTCTTGCCGGCGGCTCAGGCACGCGGCTTTATCCGCTCACCCGAGCAGCATCGAAGCAATTGATGCCGGTTTATGACAAGCCGATGATCTATTACCCGCTATCGACGCTGATGCTCGCGGGTATTCGCGAGGTGCTCATCATCACCACGCCTCAAGATCAGGCGGCGTTTCAGGCCTTGCTGGGTGATGGTTCGGGTTGGGGCATCGCTCTGCATTATGCCGTGCAGCCGCACCCAGGTGGACTGGCGCAAGCCTATCATATTGGTGCGGATTTTATCGGCGATGATCCTTCCACGTTGATCCTTGGCGACAACATCTTCTACGGCCATGGCTTGACGGAACTGCTGGAAAGTGCGGTGCGTCGCGAAGCAGGCGCCACGGTTTTCGGCTATTATGTCGATGACGCGAGGCCTTATGGCGTGGTGTCCTTCGACGAGCAGGGGCGGGCTGAAACGATCGAGGAAAAGCCGGCGCTTCCCAAGTCGAATTACGCCGTGACAGGGCTCTATTTCTATGACGGTACGGCCGTTGCGCGTGCCCGTGACTTGACTCCATCGCCGCGCGGCGAGCTGGAGATCACCGATCTGAATCGGACCTATCTCGAGCACGGCCAGTTAGCGGTGGAATTGATGGGCCGTGGTTATGCCTGGCTCGATACTGGTACGCATGCCTCGCTGCTCGATGCGGCAAATTATGTGCGGATCACAGAGGAGCGACAGGGGCTTAAAATCTGTTGCCCCGAGGAAATCGCCTGGCGCCGCGGCTTCATCGATGATGCCGCGCTTGAAGCGTTGGCGCAGCCGCTGATCAAATCGGGCTATGGCCAATATCTGATTCGGCTGCTCAGTCAGGGGCCAACATGGAACTGATCGAGACCAAGCTGCCGGGCGTGCTCATCATCGAGCCGCGCGTTTTCGGCGACGATCGCGGCTTTTTTCTGGAAAGCTGGAACGCAGAGACATTTCGGGCCGCTGGGCTCGATCTTGAGTTCGTGCAGGACAATCACAGTCGATCGTCCCGTGGTGTGCTGCGCGGCCTCCATTATCAGCAGCCCGAACCGCAGGGAAAACTGGTACGGGTGACGGCGGGGCGCGCGTTCGATGTCGCGGTCGATCTCCGGCGATCGTCACCCACTTTCGGGCAATGGGCGGGGGTGGAGCTATCGGCGGCGAACAAGCGGATGTTCTGGATTCCGCCGGGCTTCGCGCATGGTTTTCTTTCGCTCGAAGACGGCACCGACTTCCTCTACAAGTGCACCGCTTTCTACCGCCCGGCTTATGACCATTCGATCCGCTGGGACGATCCCGCGATCGGAATCGATTGGCCGCTCGAGGGCATGACGCCGCAGTTGTCGGCCAAGGACTTGGCCGGCAAGTCACTTGCCGATGCCAAGGTGTTCGCGTGAGGGTTCTGATCACCGGCGCACGCGGCCAACTCGGTCGCGCGCTGATCGCTACGGCGCCCTCGGATGTCATGCCGGATGCGACCGATCTCGCCGAACTTGACATCACCGACGCGGCCGCGGTCGAGGCGCATGTGGCCGCCTTCGGTCCCAATTTGGTAATCAACGCCGCCGCTTATACCGCTGTCGACAAGGCAGAGAGCGAGGAGGCGGCCGCAATGCGGATCAACGCCGAGGCGGTCGACAATCTGGCCAGCGCCGCATCGGCGTCGGGGGCGCGGCTGGTCCATGTGTCGACCGACTTTGTCTTCGATGGCCGCCAATCCAGCCCCTATGCGCCGGATGCCGCCCCCAATCCGCTCAGTGCCTATGGCCGGACGAAGCTCGCGGGCGAACAGGCGGCGGGGGCGGACGCGCTGATCGTGCGCACCGCCTGGGTCTATGCGGCCGAAGGCGGCAATTTCGTGCGGACGATGCTACGGTTGATGGCCGAGCGCGATCGGCTGCGCGTGGTCGCCGATCAGATCGGCACGCCCACCTTCGCCACAGGTCTTGCCGAAGCGATCTGGGCGCTGGCGGGGCAAGGTGCCCGTGGCATCTATCACCATACGGATAGCGGCGCCGCCAGCTGGTATGATTTCGCTGTCGCCATCCAGGAAGAAGCGCTGACGCGCGGTCTGTTGACCCGGGCTGTCCCGATCGAACCAATCGCAACCATCGACTACCCGACGCCGGCCCAGCGTCCGGCTTATTCGGTGCTTGATAAGCGCGCGACCAGCGCGCTGATCGGCGTCGCTCCGCATTGGCGGGTGCGGCTCCGCCAAATGCTTGAGGAGCTCAATGGCTGAAATCTTGGTCACCGGCGGTGCCGGCTTCATCGGCGCGAATTTCGTGCATTATTGGCGCCGCCATCGCCCGGAGGCGCAGGTCGTCGTGCTCGACGCGCTCACTTATGCCGGCAATCCGGCGAGCATCGCGGGGCTCGACGGGGTCGAACTGATAAAGGGCGACATCAACGATCAGCCGCTGGTCGAACGCCTGCTGCGCGAGCGCGGGATCGATACGGTCGTCCATTTCGCCGCCGAATCGCATGTCGATCGTTCGATCAGCGGGCCGGACGCGTTCATCACCACCAATGTGCTCGGCACGCACAGCTTGCTGAAGGCGGCGAAGCGCGTGTGGCTCGATACCGGGACGGGCCGCCCGCACCGTTTTCACCATGTCTCGACCGACGAGGTCTATGGCTCGCTTGGGCTGAATGATCCCGCTTTCAGCGAGACCACGCCTTACGCGCCCAACTCGCCCTATTCGGCGTCCAAGGCGGGCTCGGACCATCTGGTGCGCGCTTATCACCATACTTTCGGGCTCCACGTCACCACGACCAATTGCTCGAACAATTACGGGCCCTATCAATTCCCCGAAAAGCTGATTCCGCTGTTCCTGCTCAACTGCCTGCACGGCCGGCCGCTGCCGATCTATGGCGACGGGATGAACCGGCGCGATTGGCTGCATGTCGAGGATCATTGCCGCGGCATCGCGCTCGCGCTGGAGCGCGGGGTGCCTGGGGAGACCTATAATATCGGCGGCGGGCAGGAGCTGCCCAATATGACGGTGATCGACGCGATCTGCGCGCAGGTCGACGCCGCCTTCGCCGCCGATCCGGCGCTTGCCGCGCGCTTCCCGGACGCGCCCGCTGCGAAGGGCGCCGGCTCGGCCAGCCTCAAGACCTTCGTCGAGGACCGCAAGGGCCATGACCGCCGCTACGCGATCGACGAGCGCAAGGCGCGCGCCGAGCTTGGATATGCGCCCGAACGCACCTTCGACCAAGGCTTCGCCGAGACGCTCGCCTGGTATCTGGCCAACGAGGCCTGGTGGCGGCCGCTGCTCGCGCGGTAGCGCGGCGAGCAGCGGGGTGATCCGCTAGAACCGGAACCCCGCCGTCAGGCTCCAGGTGCGCGGATCGCCATAATAGACTGTTTGGATGTTCGCGACGGCGGAGAATTCCTGGCCGTCCGTCCGGTAGCGGGTGTCGGTGAAATTCTTCACCCCGGCGCGCAGATAATAGCGGTTGTCGGGCAGATCGAGCTGCACATAGGCGTTGCCCAGCGCATAGCCCGGCTCGACCAGCCCCGGACGGTTATCGACCGAGAGATATTGCTTGTCGATGAAGCGGCCCTCCAGCCCGATCGTCAGGTTCGAGCGATCGATCGGGATGCGATACTCGCCCGCCAGTCGCGCCGAGATCGGCGGCGCGAAGGCGGGGCGGCAGATGATCGCCTGGCCTGTCGGGTTGCACGAGAAAGCTGGGGCGCGGCGGCCGTCGTTGAACTGCGCGTAGCTCGCGTCGAGGAAGCCGAACGAGCCGGTGAGGGTGAAGTAGCGTGAGGGCTTGATGACGCTCTCCAGCTCGAAGCCCCAGATCTGGAGCTTGCCGGCGTTGATCACCGGAAACACGCCGACCGCGCCGCCGCCGACGCGCGCCTGGAAATCGCGGTAATCGCTGTAGAAGGCGGCCGCCGAAAGGGTCACCCGGCCGTCGGCGAAGCGCGCCTTATAGCCCGCCTCATAGGTCCACACCGTTTCGGGATTGAAGCGGGTGACGAGCGTGTTCACTCCGTTCACCACCAAGGTCAGATCGCCCACGCCGTTCGCGCGGCCGTTGAAACCGCCCGATTTGAAGCCGCGGCTGATATTGGCGTAGATCAACTGATCGCGCGTCGGCTTGAAGCCCAGCTGGAAGCTCGGCGTCCACGCGTCGAAGCTGATCCGGTTCTGGGTGTTGAGCGGCGCGGGCAGATTGTCCGGGAAGCGGAAAGTGAGGTTGTTGAGCGCCGCCGCGTTCGAAATGGTGGTGGTGAAGCGGTTATAGCGCCGCTCCTCATAAGTGTAGCGCAGGCCGGCGGTGAATGACCATTTCGGCGTGAAATCATAGGTCAGCTGGCCGAAGGCGGCGTAATTCTTGGTGTTCTGGCTGTCGTTGATGTTGCGCTGGAAAGTGAGGGGCAGCGCGCCGAACGCGAAGATATCATTGCCGAACGCGATCTGGGTCGAGGCGATATCCTCGTTCAGATAATAGAGCCCGAACACGCCCTTCAGCTTGCGCCCGGCATATTTCAGCTGGAGTTCCTGGCTGAACTGCTTCTGGCTGACGCCGACGAACACATCGCCGAGCTGGAACTGGCTCGCGTCGATATCGATGAAGAAATTGGGGTCGAGCTTGCGATAGCCCGTGATTGAGGTCAGCTGCAGCCGATCGGTGATGTCGATATTGGCGGTGAGCGCCACGCCCCAATGATCGAGTTGTTGCCCCTGGCCAGGCGCAAGGCTGGTCGAGGCGCGGAAGTTGTAGGGGCCATAAGGCTCCGGCTGCACCAGCACGCGGGCGGCGCCGGCGAAATTCGCCTGGGTAAGCGGCGCGGTGGGGTAGCCCAAGGTCAGGCTGCTGCGCTGTTTGGTGTAATCGCCGCTCAGCAGGAATTGCCAGCCGGGCGCCGGCTGGAAGTTCACGATGCCGCGCACCGCCCACAGATTGCGATCATTATAGCGCCGATTGGTGAGTGGATCGGTGACGAGCCCGTCGCGCCGATCATAAGTGCCGGCGAGCGACAGGGCGAGCTTGTCGGTGATCAGCGGCGCGCTGGCATAGCCGTTCAGCACCACCTGGTTGTAATCGCCGTACGTCACGTCGCCGGCGGCCTTGAACGTCTGGAGATCGGGCTTGCGAGTGACGATGTTGACCGCGCCGCCGATCGTGTTCTTGCCGTAAAGCGTGCCTTGCGGGCCGCGCAGCACTTCCACCCGCTGCACATCGAACAGGTTGAGCAGCGCGCCTTGGATGCGGCTGAAATAGACCCCGTCGACATAGACGCCGACCGCGGGATCGAAGGTCTGCAGCGCATCCGGCTGGCCGACGCCGCGGATGAAGAAATTGGCGTTGGTCGCCGAGCCGCGCCCCTGGACCAAGTTCACATTGGGCACCGCGCCCTGGATTCCCGACAGGTCGATCGCCTGGAGCTTGGCGACGTCCGACGCCTGGATGGCGGTGACCGAGATCGGCACGTCGAGCAGTCGCTCCTCGCGGCGGCGGGCGACGACGACGATATCGGGCGTGGCCTCGCTCGCGCTCGCATCGCCCGGCGGGGTGTCCGGGGCCTGCTGTGCCAGGGCGGGCGCGCTCGCCCAAGCGGCGCCGGCGAGCATGGCGACACGAACCATTGATTTCATCATTCCCCTCCTCGGTTCCGGCGTGCCTCTGCGGGCGCGTCGCTACGCTATCGCATAATGAAAGTTGAACCGGTTTTCAACTTTGACTAGCATCAAGCCATGGCAGGGGAACAAGCGGTGGAGCCGGACGCGGAGAGCAAGGCGCCGCGTACCGATCGTGGGCGCAAGACGCGGCGGGCGCTGCTCGATGCGGCGCGGCTGGAGTTCGGCGAGAACGGCTTCCATGCCGCCTCGATCAGCGGCATTACGCGCCGCGCCGGCGTCGCGTTGGGTAGCTTCTACACCTACTTCGCCAGCAAGGAGGCGATCTTCACCGCGCTGGTGCGCGACATGTCCGATCAGGTGCGCGATCATGTGGCCCCCGCGCTGCGCGCCGCGCCCGATCAGATCGCCGCCGAGCGCGCGGGGTGCGCGGCGTTCATCGAGTTCGTGCGCACGCACAAGGAAATCTACCGCATCATCGACGAAGCCGAATTCGTCGACGCGGCGAGCTTTCGCCAACATTATGCCGGCACCGCCGATCGCATCGCGCAGCGCCTCGCCGCGGCGGGCGCGCGCGGTGAATTGCGCGCCGACGATGCCGAGGTGCTCGCCTGGGCGGTTATGGGGATGAACGTGTTCCTCGGTCTGCGCTTCGGCGTGTGGGGCCAGGAGCGCGGGGCAGGGGAGGTGGCCGATGTCGTCGCGCGGCTGCTTCAGCGGGGCTTGGCGGCGGGGTAGAGCGCGCCGTTCAAAGGTCGCGCGCCATCACGATCATCTCGCGCAAATCGCCGCGTAGCGCGTTGTGGAACTGCTTGCGGCCGATCTCCGCAAAGCCCCATGCGCTATACGCTTTCACCGCCCAGGGCGCCTCCGCCATCACATCGAGCCAGAGATGATCGAGCCCGGCTTGGCGCGCTTCCTCCGCCGCGGCGTCGCACAGCGCGCGGCCCAGCCCTTGGCCCATCGCGGCGCGGAGCAGATAGATGCGGCGGCACTCGCCGCCCTTCGCGCGCCCGGCGATTGGATCGGGGCTATCGAGGTGCAGCGACAAGAAGCCCACCACCGCGTTTTCCTGCTCGGCTACCCACAGCCGCACCCCGGGATCGGCGAGCAGCGCGGCGAAAGCGGGCGCGGCGAAGCTTGCCAGATGCCGCGCAAGGCCCGCCGCGCTCACCCACCAATCGCCATAGGCCTCGGCATAGGCGGCGGGGCCGATCGCTCCGAGTGCGGCAATGTCATGGAGGGCAGCCGGGCGGACGCTCAATAGCCCGCGTCCAGATCGACGACGTTCGTCATCGGCCGCCCCTCGCGGAACGCTGCGAGATTTTCCAGGAACAGCGCGGTCGCGCGCTGGAACATCTTGGTCTGGCTGCGGCCTGACAAATGCATCGAATGAATCGCGTTGGGCGCGCGCCACAGCGGATGATCGGCGGGAAGCGGCTCGGGCGTCACCACGTCTAGAAACGCGCCGGCGATCCGCCGCGCCGTGAGGGCGTCGATCAGCGCCTCCTGATCGATCATGTCGCCGCGCGCGATGTTCACCAGCCAGGCGCCGCGCTTCATCGCGGCGAGTTCGGCCGCGCCGAACAACGCCTTGGTTTCGTTGGTGGAAGGCGCGGCGAGGATCACCCAATCGAACTCCCCGAGCCGCGCCGGCCAGGCATCGGGCGTCAGCGTGCCGTCGCGCCCCGAGCGGGTGACGCCCACCACTTCGACACCGAAGGCGCGCAGCCGCTCGGCGATCAGCGTGCCGATCGCGCCCATGCCGATGATGAGCGCCTTGGTCTCGTAAAGCTCGGTCTGGCCGGGGGCGGCGATCGTCCATTCCTGCCGATCGGCGAGGCGCACCACGTCGTCGAACCGCTTGGCGGCGACCAGCACCCCCATCACCGCATATTCGGCGACCGCGAGCGCGTTTATCCCGACGCCGTTGGTGAGAATCGTGCCGCGCTGTTTAAGCAGCGGCAGCGGGAAGGCATCGAGCCCGGCATAGATGGTCGACACCCATTTGAGCTTCTCGCCCGCCGCGACGACTTCGCCGGTCCAGCCGGGGCGCTGCATATCGACCCAGGCGATCTCGGCGTCGGCCACCGCCGCGAGGGCGCCCTCGCGATCGGCGAACCAGCTGACGTCGAGCCCCGCCGGCAGCTGCGGTTCGATCAGCGGCCGGGCAAGCGCGGGAAGGACTGCCTTCACGCGGCGGCCGCCTCACGCCAAGCCGTCATGTCCCAGCCGGGCCAGCGGAGCTGGGCGCGGGCGAGAGTGGTCTCGGTCCAGAACGGGTCGCCCGGGCGCGGGATGCCGAGGCAGGCGAGCTGCTCCGGGCTCGCATGGTTGATCACGTTCGCCCAGGGCTTCAGAAAGTGGAACGGCCAGGCGCTCCAGCCGATCTGGTCATTGCCCGCCGCCTTGTAGCTGGCGGTGATGGTGTAGCGATGGCCGCCGGGGCGGGTGAGGTTGGTGCCGCGGTGATAGACGTCGATCCCATAAGCGAAGATCGACCCCGCCGGCGCCGCGCCCGATCGCTCGATCGCCTTCAGCGCCTGCTGCATCGGGTGCGCGAAGGGAGTCGCGTGATCCTGCGCCAGCGAGATCGTCTCCCGCGACAGCCCGCCCGCGTTCGCCGCTTCCTCGGGCAGCACCGGGCGCAAGGGGCCGACGATCGGATCGGCCTCCGAATTGGGCACGTAATGGATCGCGCCGAGATCGTCCGCCACGTCGGTCACATAGATCATGAAGTTGATCGTGCGTTCGGCGGGATCGTCGCCGGGGACGGTGAGCGTGTGGTTCTTGAAATCGCAGTGGAAGGGCTGGTCGTAATCGGCATCGCCGGTGAATTTCGCCCAGGCGTCGCACTGGTAGAGCCGCACATCCTCCACCCCGAGCGCGGTCTTGGCGAAGGCGATCAACCGCTCGTCGAGCCCGAGCAGGTTGATCGCGGGGGAGGCGGCGAAGGGCAGGTGATCCTGATTGCGGAACTGCGCCGGATCGAACACCCCGACCGCGCCTTTCGGCGTTTTGACGACGGTGTCGTGCGATCGGCGGCGGGCGGCGAACAGCGCGTCGCAATCGGCCTCGACCGCTTTGATCTGCTCCGGTGGGAAGAAGCGATCGAGAATTACCGCGCCGTCACGCCGCCATGCGGCGACCTGCGCGTCGAGCGGGGGGCGAGTGGTTATGGCGTCCATGGGCGGCCTCTCCTATGCTTTTGCCGAGCATGGCAGATCAGCCAAGAGGTTCAACCACCAATCCCAGGCGGCAGGCGGCAGGTCGCCGATCGCCGCCGGCCAGCGCCGCCCGGCTTAGGCCGCTTGATCGACGGCCAGCGTGTCGGCTTCCGCGTCGCCGGTCGACCGCGCCCGGGCGACCCAATCGACCAGATCGCTTGAGGGCGCGAATTCGGGAACGACGCTGCGCAGCAACGACCGCGCCCGCGCGGCGTCACCTTGCTCAACGGCGGCCTCGAGCATCGCGAGATAGGCTTTCAGCTCGGACCAGGGCAGAAAACTCTCGCGTGCGCGCAGGATGCGCGCATGCTCGGTCGGCGTCGGATTGTCACCGATCAGCAGTTCTTCATACAGCTTCTCGCCGGGCCGCAACCCCACCACCTTTATCTCGATCTCCCCATCGGGATTATCGGCGTCGCGCACCGAAAGGCCAGAAAGCTCGATCATGTTGCGGGCCAGATCCTGAATCCGCACCGGCTCACCCATGTCCAGCACGAAGACGTCGCCGCCCGCGCCCATCGCGCCCGCCTGCAGCACCAGCTGCGCGGCTTCCGGGATCGTCATGAAATAACGCGTGATGTCGGCATGGGTTATAGTGACGGGGCCGCCCTCGGCGATCTGCTTGCGGAACAGCGGGACGACCGAGCCGCTCGATCCCAGCACATTGCCGAAGCGCACCATGGAAAAGCGCGTCTCGCCGCCGCCGGCGTGCAGCGCCTGGAGAATCATTTCGCCTAGGCGTTTGGTCGTGCCCATTGCGTTGGTGGGGCGCACCGCCTTGTCGGTGCTGATCAGCACAAAATTGGGGACGCCCGTCTCGGCCGCCAGTGTCGCCAGATTGAGCGTGCCGAAGACGTTGTTGCGCACGCCTTCGACAATATTATGCTCGACCAGCGGCACATGCTTGTACGCGGCGGCGTGATAAATGGTGTCCGGCCGCCAAGTCCGCAGGATTTCCGCCATCCGGCGTTTGTCCTGCACCGAGGCGAGCAGCGGTATCAATACTGGCGCGCTACCGTCCAGCGTGACGCGGCGCTGCAGCTCTTCGTGGATCGCATAGAGATTGAACTCGCTCATCTCCACGAGCAGCAGCAACGCCGGTCGCGCATCGAAGATCTGGCGGCACAGCTCGCTGCCGATCGAACCCCCGGCGCCGCTCACCAATACGATCTTGCCGCAGATGTCGCGCTGGAGGAGATCGAGATTGGGCGCGACTGGCTCGCGGCCCAGCAAGTCCTCGATGTCGAGATCCTTCAGATCCTGCATCGAAACCTCGCCCCGCGCGATCTCGATCACGCTTGGCAGGGTGCGCACGTGAAGGTTGAGGTCGCGGAGTTGGCGAACGATCTCACTGCGCCGCGCGCGCGTCGCCGAAGGGATAGCGAGCAGGATGTCAGTGATGTCGTCCTTGGCGACCCGCGCCGCGAGCTGATGCGGCCCGATGATCCGAAGGCCGTTGAGGGTCTGGCCCCAAAGCGTGGGACTATCGTCGACAAAGCCGAGCGTGAGCATCTCGCTGCAAGCCTTGATCGCGCCGGCGAGCTGGCGCCCGGCCGAACCGGCACCATAAATGAGTACGCGGTGGACTTTCTCGGCCTGCGCTGGTGCCAGATGCGGCTCGGCGAGCAACATGCGGGCGACCGCGCGCGAGGCGCCGACCACCAGCAGAACGAGCATCGGTTGGATAAGCCCGACGGTGCGCGGCACGCCTGGCAAACCGAGCACGGTGAAGACGCCGGCGAACAGCAATCCGTAAATCGCGATGACTCGCGCCATCGAAACAGCCGAATTCAGGCCGGAAAAACGGAAAATCGAACGGTAGAATCCGCCGCTTACGAACATTGGTAGACCGATACCGACGGCGGTCGCCATCGGCACGAGGATCGATTCGCCGGGCCACCACCAATCGCCGGTACGAAGGTAGAAAGCGAACCATACGCTGAGCGTGAGGATCAGAAGGTCCGTCGCGATGACGATCGCGCGCTTGCTGTTACGCGGCAGAGCGATCAACCGGTTTATCAGCGCTTTTGCTACCATGATGATCCCCACTGGTCACGCTCACGCGGCATGCGTCGCTCGGGGTTCCGCGATCAACCCAACCTCCGCGCCGATGGTCGGCGCTGCTATCCGCGACTGGCGTACGCTGTGACCCGATGCTCCCTGTTCGGCTTTTTCGGCAGCACGACGAGCGCGAACCGAACCACGCGGTTGCCCTAGCGTCGCAATGGTGAACTGTCCACCTCGGCAAAGTAACGGCTTAGCGATACGGGTATATTCTAGCAGAGATCCCCGCCGACCACCCGCCAGTCCCACCCTAGCGGATCGCCGTCCATCACCTCCACGCCTTGGACCTGCAATTCGTCCCGGATCGCGTCGCTCCGCGTGAAATCCTTGGCGGCGCGCGCTTCCTTTCGCTCGTCGAGCCGCGCGGCGATCGCCTCGGGGGTGATCGCTGCGTCCTTGGGCACCACCCGAAGCGACTCGCGTGTCAGCGTGAGCAGATCAAGCCCCAGCACCGCATCGAACTGCGCGAGTGCCGCCGCCAGTGTGGGCGCGGGCAAGCGCTTGTCGGCCAGCATCTCCTCGAGCACCGGCAGCGCGCGGGCGGTATTGAGATCGTCCGACACCGCTTCGTCGAGCGCGCCCAAATAACGCGTAGCGGGCGCCGGATCACCAGCCGCCAGCGCCTCGGGCAGCCGCCGCCGCGCCGCCATCACCAGTCGCTTCAGCCGAGTGAAGGCGGCGGCGAGCTGCTCCCAGCTGAACTCCAGCTCGCTGCGATAATGCGCCTGCAGGCACAGCAGCCGATAGGCGAGGGGGTGGTAGCCGCGATCGACCAGCACCTGCAGGCGCAGGAATTCGCCCGCCGACTTGGACATCTTCCCCGCGCGATCGAGCAGGAAATTATTGTGCATCCAAAGCCGCGCGCCCGAATCCGCGCAGGCGCAATAGGCCTGGTTCTGAGCGATCTCATTGGGGTGGTGGATCTCGCGGTGGTCGATCCCGCCGGTGTGGATGTCGAAGGGATGGCCAAGATGCTTGAGGCTCATCACCGAGCATTCCAGATGCCAGCCCGGCGCGCCGCGCCCCCAGGGCGTGTCCCACGCCATCTGCCGCGCCTCGCCCGGTGCTTCCTTGCGCCAGATCGCGAAATCCTGCGGGTGACGCTTGCCGGCGACGGGGTCGATCCGGCTCTCGCCCGGCTCGTCGCCGCCGGCCCGGGCGAGGCGACCATAATCGGGCACCGTCGTCGCGTCGAAATAGAGCCCCGACTCGAGCTGGTAGCAATGATCGGGGGCGATGCGCTCTGCGAACGCTATCATCTCGGCGATGTGATCGGTTGCGACCGACCAGACATAAGGCGGGGTGATGTTGAGCCGCGCGACATCTTCCTTGAACGCCTCGGTATAATGCGCGGCGATCTCCCAGATCGATTTGGCCTGCGCTTTCGCGGCGCGCTCCATCTTGTCGTCGCCGGCATCGGCGTCGCTCGTCAGATGGCCGACATCGGTGATGTTGATCACATGTTTGAGCGGCCACCCCTTCCAGCGCAGTACGCGGCCGAGCGTGTCCGCGAACAGGAAAGCCCGCATATTGCCGATGTGCTGGTAATTATAGACCGTCGGCCCGCAGGTATAGACGCGCACGCAAGTGGGATCGATCGGAGTGAAGGTCTCGAGCTGGCGAGTGAGCGAGTTGTAGAGCGTGAGCGGCCGGGTCATGGCCCGCTCTCATAGCGGGTGGGCGTCGCGGGGCAACCAGCCACGGCCCGCACCGTCCGATCGAGCGCTTGCTTTTCCAGGGCCCTGCGCGTATGTGGCCGGCTTCGCGGTACGGAGCTTGCTTCGTGCTGGCCTATTTCCATGGATCGGAGACTGAGCGGTTTATGCAAATCATCGTGCGCGATAACAATGTCGACCAGGCGCTGCGGGCCCTGAAGAAGAAGCTGCAGCGGGAAGGCGTGTATCGCGAGATGAAGCTACGCCGGCATTACGAGAAGCCGAGCGAGAAGCGCGCCCGCGAGCGTGCCGCCGCCGTCCGCCGCGCCCGTAAGCTGGAGCGCAAGCGGATGGAGCGCGACGGCGTCAAGTAACGCCACGCTGTTTCGTTTAACGCCGATCCCATAAGTCCGCGCTCGCAGGGGGCCGCCCAATGACCGTGACCGCTGTTCCCATTCCGCCGACCAAGCGGGGCCTGCTCTATCTGCTGTGGGCGGGGGTGATCGCGGCGGTGCTCGGCGGCGTTGCGCTCGCGACCTTGGCCGTGCCGGCCGATCCCAATGCGCGTCTCCTCGCTCGCAATCGCCATCAACCGGGCGTGGTGCAGACGGCTTCCGGGCTTCAATATAAAGTGCTGCGCGCGGGGAGCGGCGCCACGACGCCGACGGATCGCGATGTGGTGCTGGTGAATTACGAGGGCAAGCTGCCCGACGGCACCACCTTCGACAAATCGCCCCAGCCGACGCCCTTCGCGCCGACCGATGTCGTCCCTGGTTTCGGCGAGGCGGTCAAGCTGATGAAAAAGGGCGCCAAGTACCGCTTCTGGATCAAGCCGACGCTTGGCTATGGCGCGCCGCGCCCGGCGGGCGCCCCGCCGCTTGAGGGCAAAGCTGCCGAGCTTGCCCGCCAGGTGCTGATCTTCGATGTCGAGATGGTCGACTTCCTGCCGCAGGAAGTGGTCCGCCAGCGGATGCAGCAGATGCAGGCGCTGCAGCAGATGCAGCAGCAGGGCGCTGCTGGCGCGCCGCCGCCGCGCTAACGCAGCGAGCTCAGCCAGGCACGGCTATTGATCGGGTACGGAGATACAGTTAGCGACTGCCGCCATGCTTGCCGCCCGCACCGTCCATGAAGGCAGCCGCCCGAGTCGCCCAGCGATCCGCAGATCGTTGCCCAGCCTTTCATTGCTGCTACTCGCCGTTTTCGCTTTGGCGCTGGGGGCGGCTGGCGGTGCGTCGATGGCGGACGTTGCGGGCCAGCCGGTAATTCGTGCCATTGCCACCCTCTGTATCGTGCTAGCGGTGTTATTCGGACCACGACCCCGAATTCGGTCCTTCGCTGGCCCCGTTATTCTGCTGGCCGCCGCCATCCTGCTCGTCATTCTGGAACTCGTCCCGCTGCCGCCCTCGGTCTGGCTCGCGCTACCGGGACGGGCCCTGTTCGCCGAGGCGGCTGAACTCGCCCGCGCGGCCCAGCCATGGAGACCGCTGGCGATCGTTCCGAGTGGTGCGCTGAACGCGCTCGGTGGGCTGCTCGTGCCGCTCGCGATGGTGGTGCTCGTTGCGACCCTTCGTGACGACGAACGCCGACTGCTGCCCACGGGGGTGCTGGCGTTCATTATGTTGGCAGCACTTGTCGGCTTTGTTCAGACCACCGGGGCGTCGTTCGACAATCCATTGATCAATGACGCTCCCGGCGAAGCGACCGGTGTTTTCGCCAATCGCAATCACTTCGCCCTACTGATGGCGATAGGCTGTTTGCTCGCTCCCGTTTGGGCGTGCCTGCAACCTCACCGCGCCGGGGTGGGCTGGCGTGGGCCCCTGGCCCTTGGCTTGGTCATGACGTTCATCTTGTTGATTCTGATCAGTGGCTCGCGCGCGGGGTTGTTCCTGGGCGCGCTTGGGGGTGTTGCTGGGGTCTTGCTGGCACTTGGCCGTATCCGCTTGGCGATGGCGCGTTTCCCAAGCTGGGCGCTTCCGGTTCTGTTGCTGGTGGCAATCGGAACCGCATGCAGCTTGATCTTTTTGAGCTTCAATATCGGACGAGCCTTCGGCATCGACCGTCTGCTGACCGAAAATGCGGCCGATGATTTGAGGGTGGGGGCAGCGCCAACCGTTGTTAAAATGATTTACCTTTACTTTCCGTTCGGTATTGGCGCCGGAGGTTTCGATCCTTTGTTCCGTCTGAACGAGCCATTTTCATTACTCCGTGTTAATTATTTCAATCACGCGCATAATGATTTTTTGGAAACTTTATTAGAACATGGCTTAGGTGGCTTGCTGCTGCTGATCGCGGCGGCGGGCTGGTGGCTTTGGCGCACGGCGAAGGCTTGGCTGAAAGACGACGGCGCGAATGGATTGCTCGCGCGAGCGGGGTCGGCGGTGGTTTTGTTGATCGCGATCGCGAGTGCGGTGGATTATCCGGCGCGGACGCCGATCATCATGGCAATGCTCGTCATCGCGGGAGCGTGGCTAGGAGCGCGAGATGGCGCAACTGGGGGCCATGCCCGGCGCCAACGCGCGCCGACAAGAGCAACGCGCGGTACCCTGCGCGCGTCGTCATAAAGGGCGCGTAGACACCTTTACCCCATTGCCACCGCACCCTATAGCTCCCGCGTCAACTACAACCGAGACGTCTGCGAATGCAAAAAATTGGGAGCGTGCTGCTGATCGCTGCGGCGCTAAGTGGCTGTGCGGGGCGCGCGCCATTACAAAATACGGAAAATCTCACCGTGGTGGCAAATGCGTCAAGCCTGCCGGCACCAGAACGCTCCGACCTTGTCGCGGCGGATCGCCCGGCGCTGATTGGCCCGCTTGATACGATTCTGGTCGAGGTCGTTAACATTCCGGATTTTAGCCGCGAAATTCAGGTGGACGCGAGCGGGCGTATCGCTATGCCGCTTGTGGGAACAATCGATGCGCGAGGCAAAACGGCGGCTGAATTGGCCCGTGCCATTGAAGACGCCTTGCGCGCCCGATCAGTCCGTGATCCCGAAGTCGTCGTGAACATCAAGAGCTCGGTTAGCCAAGTCGCGACGGTCGATGGCCAGGTGATCGAGCCCGGGCTCTATCCGGTCACCAACCAGATGACGCTAATGCGCGCCATCGCCTCGGCCAAGGGCTTGACCGAGTTCGCGCGCCAGGACGATGTTGTGATCCTGCGCACGGTGAAGGGCCAGCGCATGGCGGCGCTTTACAATATTGGCGCCATTCGCCGTGGCGCCTATGCCGATCCCGCAATTTACGCCAACGACGTTATTGTCGTCGGTGACTCGCCACAGCGCCGGCTGTTCCGTGATTTTGTGGCCTTGTCGCCGCTGCTCGCGGCCCCGCTTGTCGCTATTATCCGATAGGCAGGGCTATGAATATCGTGACGACTTCTCCGCGCGGCGATCTTGCCCTGCCAGCCGTAGCCATGCCTATACAGGGAGAGTCATCGTCTTCGATGCCCTTGATCCGGCAGTATCTGCGTATCATCCTACGCTGGCGCTACATCATTCTCGGCGTGACGATGACCTGCGTCGTGCTCGGCCTGATCGCCACTCTATTGATGACGCCCAAATATACCGCCGCGACGACGGTGGAGATCGCCCGTGAATCCAACCGGATCACCAATTTTCAGGGCGTCGAGCGGGAATCGAGCGTGGCCGATCAGGAATTTTCTCAGACTCAGTACGGGCTGCTTGAATCGCGGACGCTTGCGGAGCGCGTTGCGACCCAGCTGAATCTGGTCGACGATCCGCGGTTCTTCGAAATGTTTCGAGCGAACCGCAATGAACGCGCCCTGATAAAGATTAATGGGCAATATGTCGCGAGCGCGAGGAATGCACGTAAGCGCATGGCCGGGGAAATCCTGTTAAAGAATGTCGTCATCAACCCAACGCGCCTATCGCGCTTGGTGAAGATTGGTTTCACCAGCCCCGACCCTGCTTTCTCCGCCCGGGTCGCGAATTCATGGGCTGAAGGTTTCATCCAGACCAATTTGGAGCGCAAGGTCCAAGCGACTTCTTATGGCCGCAACCTGTTGCAGCGCGAATTGTCGCAGGCCAAGGCGAAGCTCGATGAATCCCAGCGGCAGTTGGTCGCCTACGCGTCGGCGCAGCGGATCATCAATTTGCCGGCCCAAGCGGGTGGCGATCGTGCGGGCGAACGCTCGATCGTTGCGGATGAATTGGCCACGCTGAACAGCGCGCTTTCCGAGGCGATCGCCGAACGCATCCAGGCGGAGGCCCGTTTCCGCGAGATTGGCGGCGGAGGGGCGACGAGCGAAGCGCTGCGCAATCAGGCGATAAATGGCCTGCGGCAGCGCCGCGCCGAGCTTGCTGCCGATTATCAGCGGCTGATGACGCAATTCGAGCCCGATTATGCGCCGGCTAAGGCACTACAATCGCAGATTGATCAGCTCGACCGAAGCATCAACCGCGAAGAGGCGCGGATCGCCGGCGCCATCCGCGCCGATTTCTTGCAGGCGAAGGAACGCGAGGCTGGCTTGCAGGCGCGGGTCGAACGCCTGAAATCTGACTATCTCGATCTTCGTAGCCGGAGCATCCAATACAACATTTTCCAGCAGGAAGTGGATACCAACCGCGCTCTATATGATGGGCTATTGCAGCGTTATAAGGAGATTGGTGTCGCTGGTGGAGTTGGAGTCAACAATATCTCGATTGTCGACGTTGCTGATCAGCCCGAGCGTCCCTCTAGCCCGAAGCTGTTGGTGAACTTGGCGATCGCGTTGTTTATCGGACTTGGCCTCGGTGTCGGGGTTACATTTGTCCTAGAGCAGCTCGACGAAACTATTGTCGATCCGGCGGATATTGAGCGCCGACTGGGCATTCCGACTTTGGGCGCTGTGCCCAAGGTGGACGACGAGGCGCCGGAGGCAGCCCTGCTCGATCGCAAATCGGCGTTGGTTGAGGCCTATCTCGCGATCCAGACGAGCCTGTCTTTTGCCACGGACCATGGCATGCCGCGCTCGCTCTCGGTCACGTCGACACGGCCGGCGGAAGGCAAATCGTCTACTGCGCTCGCGCTGGCGACGGTGCTCGCCCGCGGCCGGCGCAAGGTGGTGCTGATCGATGCGGATATGCGTTCGCCCTCGCTTCATCTGTTAATCGGCGCCCGCCACGACGCTGGCTTGAGCACATATCTGGCGGGCAATGACGATATTCAGGATCTGATCATGTCGGTGCCTGAATTTGGGTTTGATGCAATTACCGCCGGTCCACTGCCGCCGAATGCCGCCGAATTGCTTGGTAGCAACCGATTGAGCCAGTTAATCGACCGGCTGCTCGAAGTTTATGATCACGTGCTGATCGACTCGCCGCCGGTGATGGGTCTGGCGGATGCACCGCTGATTGCTAGCCGCGTGGAAGGCGTCGTTTTCGCGATCGAATCGCATAGTATTAGGCTGACTCTAGTTAAGAACGCGCTGGCGCGGCTGGTGGCGACCAACGCGCGGGTCTTCGGCGGCGTGCTGACCAAGTTCGAGGCCAAACGAGCAAGCTATGGTTACGGCTATGGCTATGGCTATGGCTATGGCTATGGCTTTGAATATGGCGCGAAGGCCCTGCCCAAGGCCGGCGGCATGGCGGCCTGAGCTGGGGGCGGCCGGGGGCATGGCATCACGATCGGCATGGGACTGGGCAACCCGTCTGCTTGCAGCCGCACTGACTGCATGGCTTGGCTGGGCCGCGACCATGGCCTCACTGGCCAATGTTTATGCGCCTACCGACGTTACGGCGGCGGCGCAGCTCGCGCCAAATAACGGCAGGATTGCCGGCGATCTCGCGCGGGTACAATTGCAAGCGGCGCCCCAATCAACCGCCAACCAAGATGAAGCGCGCCGCCTCGCCGTCGCGGCATTGCTGCGCGAGCCAACAGCGGTTTCGGGTGCGGCAACGCTGGGCTTGCTTGCCGAACTGCGCGGCGATTTGGCGCAGGCCCGCCGCGATTTCGGCTTTGCCCAGCGCCTTTCTCGCCGCGATCTGTCGTCCGAACTTTGGCTGATCGAAGATGCCGTAAGGCGCGGCGACGTCGCCGAGGCACTTCGCCATTATGACATCGCCCTACGCACGCAGGCGGGCGCGACCGACATCCTCTATCCGGTGCTTGCGCGCGCGAGCGTTGATCCGGCCATCATGCCGCTATTGGGTAATCGGTTGCTCACGCGCCCCCCCTGGACCGAGTCGTTCATCGTATTTCTCGCCAATGCCACCGATCAGCCCGAGGTGGTGGCAGGACTGTTCGAACGGCTGCAGCGCCGGGGGCTCGCGATCAACGCCTTAGCGCAATCGACGCTAGTCGGTAAGCTTCTCGCGGCAAAGCAGCTTGATGGCGCCTGGGCCTATTATGCGAGTCTGCACCCGGGCGCCGAGCGGAATCGTTCGCGCGACCCCAATTTTTCCGCGACCGCCGATGTGCCAACCGCCTTTGATTGGCAGGCGTCGCGCGACGCAGGCGTTTCGGTTTCGATCCAGCGTGGCGCCAGTAGCGGGGTGGCGACTTTTTCCGCCGCGCCGACGGTTGGCGGTACCCTGATCCAACAGCTGCAATTATTGCCGCCCGGTCGCTACAGCCTTGTTGGGCGAAGCGAAGGTATCGATCAGGCGCCGGAGGATCGGCCTTACTGGCTGCTACAATGCACAGCGGACGGCCGCGAACTCGGCCGGCTCATTCTGCCCAATTCGGCCGAACGGGGCGGGCGCTTCGCCGGCGAGTTTCAGATTGATGCAGCTTGCCCGGTGCAGATGCTAATGCTGGTGGCGCGGCCCTCGACCGCCGCAGCAGGCCTGAGTGGCGCGATCACGCAGGTCCAGATCGGGCCGCGGCGTGGGGTCAGTGGTAAGGCCGCTTCGGGCGCGGAGAAGCCGCGGTGATTGGGCGTCAGCATCGAGGGCTGGTTCAGGCCGCGGCGCTCGTTTGGGTGGTGGTCGGGCTGATCGCGCCCACTCCACTGTTCGCGCAAAGCGACAGAAAGCAGGATGACACAATCGACGAGGCGGTGCCACCGCCCAAACCCTTGGGGAATACCGGGCGGGGGGCTGATGCATCCTCGCAAGGCCAGGCGGCCGCCTCGGCTGTGGGTCGTGCCGGCGAACGACAGAACCGCGCTGGTTTTGTTGGCATCACGCCAACGGCGCGCCTGCAAACCCGGCTCGCCAACCGTGTGCAAACCCGATTACGCAACCGCATCGATCGAAATTATGACTCACAAGCCAACGCGATCTCGCCGTTTAAGGTGGCGGGGGAAGGGGTGAAACGGTCTGGGCAGGGGACCCCCCGCTAGGGCCGGACACATGTGGCGGACTACTGGATGCGTAAACACGAACTGCCGGTGCGGCCGAAAATCGCTGGCGAATGGCGCTTCGGGTTGCATCCAGGAAATTGTCAATAGCTCCTCGAGGACCCGAGCAGAACAGCAATGAGCCCATTTAAACGCCTTTTTGATGTGCTGATTTGCGTTCTTCTTGCCGCGCCAGCGTTAGTCATCACGCTGATCGCGCTGCCGTTTGTTTGGCTGGACACGAAGGCATCGCCGATTTTCCGGCAGCAGCGCGTGGGCCGTGACGGGCGTCCATTTATCATGCTAAAGCTCCGCACCATGCGCGCCGATACACCGCATCGCGCTTCGCATGAGGTGGGCGCGGCGATGATCACACGATCGGGCGGGATACTCCGCAAAACCAAGATCGACGAGCTGCCGCAGCTGTGGAACGTGCTGAAAGGCGAGATGAGCTTGGTCGGGCCGAGGCCGTGCCTGCTGAGCCAAACACGGTTGATCGAAGAGCGTGCCAGACTAGGGGTGCTGGCGCTGCGCCCTGGCATCACGGGGGTTGCGCAGCTTGCCGGGCTCGACATGAGCGAACCGGTCGCGCTTGCCCGTGCCGATGCCGCCTATCTGTCGCGCTGGACGCTACGCCGCGATCTCCTCCTGTTGGTGCAAACGGCGGTCGGCAAAGGCGGCGGCGACGCGGCTGTTTCCGGCCAGTGAGCGAGGGGCGCGTTCTTGTCGCCGGGGGCAATGGGCGGCTCGGACGTGCCGTGCTCGCCGCCCTCGGCCCACGCGGCCGTGCCGGCGTGCGCCGCAGTGATGCGGCAACTGACCCGGTCCTGATCGATACCGACGGCGACGTCGATCCGAGGTTGCTCGACGGGATTTCGGCGATCATCAACTGTGCCGGGCGGGTAACCGGTACGAACGAAGCGCTCGACGAGGCAAACTTTCGCTACCCCGCGACGCTCGCCGAGCGCGCGCGCGCAGCGGGCGTCGCGCGCTTTGTTCAGGTGAGTTCGTTCTCGATCTTTGGGCGGACCGCGCGCATCGGTGCAGCGACCCCCTTGGCGCCCACCACCGCCTATGGCGCGAGCAAGCTGAAGGCCGAGCAAGCACTGGCGGCGCGCGATACCGTGGCTTTCCAAACTGTGGCATTGCGCTTGCCCTTTATGTTCAGCGCCGAGGAGCCACAGCTTTTGGGGCGTCTGGTCGCGATCATGCGGCGCACGCGAATTTTGCCGACGCTGCGCAATAAGCCCAGCCGGCGTTCGATGATCACCTATGAAGGCGCCGCCTCCGCTCTGGTCACCCTTGCGACCGCGCCCGCCGTGCCGGGGAGTACGCTGATGGCCGCCGATCCCGCGCCGCTCGAGCTGGTCACGGTGGCGCGCCTGATCGGCGAGCGGCTTGGAGATCGGATCGCCGTAATCCCTACCCCAGCGGCGCTCGTGGCCGCCGCGCAATGGGCGGCGCCGACAATGATTGACCGGCTATTTGACTCAAGCGTGCTCGACCCGGCGGCGAACTGGCTGGCCGGCGCTAACACTCACCGCGTTGAGGATGCGCTGTTGCACTATCTCGACCGACTCGCCGCGCTCCGGCCAGCTAGACATCAACCACGAATCTGATAGAGCGGCCACGCGCCTCGAGGGGGGCGGGGGTCTAAAATCAAAAAATGGGCTAGGTGATAATGTTGAGGTTCGGCCTGGTCGGCTGCGGGCGCATCGCGAAGCGCCATTCTGAACTTCTTGGGCACGGGGAAATCGAGGGAGCGGCGCTCGCTGCCGTGTGCGATATCGTTACCGAAAAAGCGCAGGCTGTCGGTGCCCGGTTCAATGTCCCTGCTTTCACGGACATGGATGAGATGGCGAAATCGACCGACATCGACGTTTTCGTCGTGCTCACGGAGAGCGGTCGTCATGCCGAACATGTGATTAACCTTGCCAAATACGGCAAGCACATCATGGTCGAAAAGCCAATGGCGCTCTCGCTGCCCGACGCCGATGCGATGATCCGGGCGTGCGATGCCGCAGGTGTGAAGTTGTTCGTGGTCAAGCAAAACCGCTTCAATGTGCCGGTGCAGAAGTTGCGCGAGGCGGTGGAGGCCGGCCGGTTCGGCAAGATGGTGCTCGGCACGGTACGGGTTCGGTGGGCGCGGCCGCAATCCTATTATGATCAGGATCCGTGGCGCGGCACCTGGGCCTATGACGGCGGCGTGCTGACCAACCAAGCCAGCCACCATGTCGATCTACTGGAATGGATGATGGGGGACGTCGACAGCGTGTTTGCCAAAGCGACGACCGCGCTGGTCGACATCGAGGCGGAAGACACGGCGGTCGTCGTGCTGAAATTTGCCAGCGGCGCGCTCGGGGTGATCGAGGCAACGACGGCGGTCCGGCCGAAGGATTTGGAGGGCTCGATCTCGGTGCTGGGCGAAAAGGGCACGGTCGAAATCGGCGGCTTCGCGGTTAATCAGATGAAGCACTGGAATTTCGTCGAGCCCGAAGAAGGCGACGCCGAGGTGATTGAGCGATACTCGGTCAACCCGCCGAGCGTCTATGGTTATGGCCATAAGGCTTATTATGATCACGTGATCGACTCGATCCGAAACGATAAGAAGCATTTGGTCGACGGATTGGAAGGGCGGCGCAGCCTTGAGCTGATCAATGCGATTTACGAATCGGTCGAAACCGGACGCGAAGTTTCGTTGCGCTTTCAGCCGCAGCATTGCCGGCTAGGCCGCAAATGACCGACGGCATCCGGCGATTGCAAAGTTTGATCCGTGATGTGACGGCGGGTGAGCGTGTTTCGATCGTTGAGCCGAGCAATGTGTACGATTGCGCGCTCGGAGACGATGTTTTCGTCGGGCCGTTCGTGGAAATTCAACGGGGTGTGACGATCGGCGCCCGCACGCGTGTGCAGAGCCATGCGTTCATCTGCGAATTGGTGAGCATTGGTGAGGATTGCTTCATCTCGCACGGAGCGATGTTCATCAACGACCGGTTCGAACGCGGCGGTCCCGCCCGGGGTGATCGAACCTTGTGGCGCAGTACCAGGATCGGCAACCGCGTGTCGATCGGCACCAACGCGACGATCATGCCGGTTGATATCTGCGACGACGTCGTGGTCGGCGCTGGCGCCGTGGTCACCCACTCGATTAACGAAGCCGGCCTTTATGCCGGTGTTCCCGCTCGAAAAATTAGGGATGCAAAATGATCAAGTTTCTTGATCTCGTCGCGCAATACAACACGCTGAAGCCGGAGATCGATGCAGCGATCGCCGGAACCATCCAGGATGCCGCGTTTATCGGCGGTAAGGCGCTGAAGCAGTTCGAAGCGGAATTCGCCGCTTTCCAGCAGGCAGCGCATTGCATCGGCGTGGGCAACGGCACCGACTCACTCGAGATTATTCTCGAGGCGCTCGCTTTGCCCTCGGGAAGCGAGGTCATCGTTCCCGCGAACAGCTTTATCGCGAGTTCCGAGGCCGTCACGCGGAGCGGCCACCGGGTCGTCTTCGCCGATGTCGACCCTGCTACTTACACGCTGACGCTCGATACCATCATGCCCGTCGTCACCGAACGCACCGGTGCGATCCTGGTGGTGCATCTTTACGGCTATCCCGCGCCGCTCGGCCCAATAATCGATTTCGCGCGTGCCCGCGGGATCCGAGTGATTGAGGACAGCGCGCAAGCGCACGGCGCCGAGATTGCCGGCCAGCGCATTGGGGCAATTGGCGATGCGGGCTCCTTTAGCTTTTATCCCGGCAAGAACCTAGGCGCATATGGCGATGGCGGCGCGATCGTGACGAACGATGACGCGCTTGCCGAGCGCTGCCGGATGATCGCCAATCATGGCCGTCTCCAGAAATATGACCATTTGTTCGAAGGGCGCAACAGCCGGCTCGACGGGCTGCAGGCCGCTATCCTGCGCGCCAAATTGCCCCATCTCGATGGATGGGTGACGCAGCGCAATGCGATCGCCCGTGTCTATCTCGAAGGTCTGCGCGACGTGCCGGGCATTGTGCTGCCGACATTGCCGGGCAATGGCCGCCATGCCTTCCATCTCTTCGTCATCCGCACCGACCAGCGCGATCAACTGCAAGCCTTTATGAACGAGCGGGGTATCCAGACCGGGATTCACTATCCGATCGCGCTGCCAAAGCTGCGCGCCTATGATTATCTCGGCATGGGGGAAGCGGATTTATTCGCCAACCGCACCGACTCCACGCTGCTAAGCCTGCCCATCGGGGAACATCTGAGTGTCGAAGACGCCGCCGTAGTTGTTGAAGCGGTCAAGGCATTCGCCCAAGTCTGCGCTGAGGCAGCGGTGGGTGCCGCGTCACCGTGCTCCGCGCCGTTCTAAAACGGGCGGGTGGCCTCGGAGTTGGAACAGCGCTCGGTCAGGGTGTCGTGCTCGCCGCGACGCCTTGGCTGGTGCGCGTTTATGGGCCGGCTAGCTTTGGCCTGCTCGCGCTCCTGATCACGGCGACGAACATCAGTTCGGCAATTGGCTGCGCGCGGCTTGATCTCGCGCTACCGTCGGCGGGCGACACGGATGCGCCAACCTTGCTGCGGCTGTGCGCCATCGTCGGGTTTATCGGCGCGGTAGCCGTGACGACCGTCGCCCAGCTCCTGACCTTGGGTGGTGCCGTGGACGAGGTCGCGGGGCGTCCGTTTCAACTGGGCTTGTGCGTGCTATTCGCGGCGAATTTCCAGGCTGCGAGCTCTATGCTGCTGGCGCGCGGGCAGATTCCAGCGATGGCAACGCTACGCGGCGGCCAAGGTCTGATTTTCGTATTGCTGGCTCTGTTTTCCCAGGTCGGGCTGCTGTGGGCGCAGGTTCTGTCCTACGCGCCCGGGGCGCTTGTGCTCGGCATCATGCTGGCCCGGCTTGGCCCCGGTCCGCGCCTTGTCGATGTCGCGAAGCGCTACCGTTCTTTCGCGCTGCTGGGATTGCCGGGGGCAGTCCTCGACGTTGTTGGCTATAGCCTGTGCATCTGGATCGTTACTTACGCTTATGGGACGGCGGGAAGCGGCGAGTTTTCTCAGGTGCAGCGGATCGTCGGAGCACCGCTGCTGTTGGTGAGCATCAGCATCGGCCAGATATTGTTGCGCGAAACCGCCCATCTGCGCGACGATCTGCCTCGGCTCAAACTGCTGCTGGAGCGGTTGCTGATGCTGTTCGCCGGCGGGGCGGCGGTGGCGCTGATCCTGCTCGCGCTCGTTGGCGAGCCCGTACTCGGTTGGCTGCTTGGCAGCGGGTGGCACATCGGAACGGTTTTTATCGTTGCCATCTCTGCCGCAGTGTTTATCCGCGCCTCGGTCTCGCCGGTAAGTGCTATCCTTGCCACTTTCAACCGGTTCGATCTCGCGTTGCGTTGGCAGATGCTGTACTTCGCCTCGGCCGTGACAATGTTCACGCTGGCAAGCCGCCTGCTGCCGCTGGGCGGCTTTGTCGTGTTTTATGCGGTGCACGAAATCATTCTGTATCTCATCTATCTGCGCATCATCATGACCGTCTTCAGGAAAGCCTAATGTGCGGAATTTTTGGAATAATCGGGCAGGGCGTGGCGGCCGAAGAGGCGCTCAAGGCGAGTGCGCTGATCCGCCATCGCGGGCCTGATGACGAAGGTTTCCTAATCGCCTCGCCAACCGGGCTCGCGCGGTTTGGCGGGCCTGATACACCCGATGACGTGCTCGTCGATCGCGGCCCATCCGCGCCGAATGAACGGCTCACCAGCGATCGGCGCTTCGACGATAGCTTTTTGATCATTGGGCACCGGCGACTTTCAATCGTCGATTTGTCGCCAGCCGGGCATCAGCCTATGGCGTATGCTGACCGTTATTGGATGGTTTATAATGGTGAGATTTACAATTATCGAGAGATTCGAGCCGAGCTGGAGCAGCTAGGAAAGAAATTCTTCTCGGACTCAGATAGTGAAGTTTTGCTTGCGGCCTACGCACATTGGGGGGCGGCTTGTTTGCCGCGTTTCAACGGCATGTGGGCGTTTGCGATTTATGATCAGCAGGCGCAAACGCTGTTCCTTGCTCGCGATCGTTTCGGGGTAAAGCCGCTTTATTTATGGCGTGGCGCCAGTGCACTTCGCTTTGCATCCGAGATCAAGGCGTTTATCGCTGCGCCTGAATGGCGCGCGCGGGCGCGGATGGAGCGCGTTCTCGATTTTCTTATCTGGAACGTCACTGATCAGGACGAAACAACCTTCTTCGCCGATGTGGTCCAGCTGCCTGCGGGGCATTATTGCGAGCTCGATCTCTCCTCCCTCGCGACCGGAGGGGACATAGCGGGTTTGGCGGGCGTAAGGCCGGTTCGCTGGTACGAACCGTCCCCCGGCCCCGCGCTGACGGGCGATGCCGCAAGCACGCAAGTGCGGCAACTGCTCGAGGATTCCGTTCGGTTGCGGCTCCGCGCCGATGTTGTGGTCGGTTCTTGTCTATCTGGCGGACTCGATTCATCGGCGATCGTCTGCGTGATGAGCCGTGAGTTACAGGCCAAAGACCCTTCGGCCGCCGTCAAGACCATCACGGCGCGGTCGCTCGACAATGCCTTTGACGAAGGAGGCTATGCGCATGCGGTGGTGGCAGCGACGCGTGCGATCCCAACCGAAGTGACACCGCAGCCCGACGGGCTCTTCGCCGAGCTTGACCAGCTTGTTTGGCACCAGGATGAGCCTTTTGTCTCAACCTCCATCTACGCGCAGTGGAGCGTCTTCAAGGCCGCCGCCAAGCAAGGCCTCACCGTTATGCTTGATGGCCAAGGCGCCGATGAAGTGTTCGGCGGGTATCGCGGCTTCTTTGGTGCGGCGCTTGCCGGTCATGTCCGTCGTGGCGCGCTCGCATCGTGGATCGCCGACGTGAAGGCGCTTAAGCAGGTGGCGGACTTCTCACCGCTTCGCTCCGTCGGCTACACGCTCGCCTATCTGTTTCCAGGGGCCGCGCGGCTGATCGGCAAACTCGACAATCGTGCCTATAGCGACACAAGCTGGATAGTGCAGAGCCACCATGCTGCTTTCGGGGATGATCCCGCCCAGCGCTACGGCGCCCGTGCGACCAGCGTTGCCGGCATGTCGCTCGCCCAGATCAAAGCGACCAACCTGCCCATGCTTTTGCATTGGGAAGACCGCAATTCGATGGCGCATTCCATCGAGGCGCGCGTCCCGTTCCTGGATTACCGTGTCGTCGAAGCCGGTCTCGGCTTGCCCGACGCGGAAAAAGTGCATCGTGGCGTCTCGAAGAGCGTCGTGCGGCGGGCGATGACGGGTATTGTTCCTTCGCTCGTGCTCGATCGGCGCGACAAGATGGGCTTCCTCACCGCCGAGCCATTGTGGGTGAAACGTGACCGAGCGCCACAATTTCGCGCTGAAATCGTGAGCGCCATTCAAACGCTCCCGACCGTTTTGGCGCCAAAATTGCTCGAGCAATTTGACGAGGTGGTCGCGGGCAAGCGGCCGTTCGACTTCCGCTATTGGCGCGCGATCGTCCTCGCACGCTGGGCGAAGCAATTCGAGGTGGAGTTCGCCTGATCATGACCACCTCGGCTTCCACGCCCGCGATCTGGTTGCTTTCGGCCGACATCATGAGCCAGCTGGGCGGTGGTTTTCGGCAGCAGCGCTGGTGCGAATATATCCTGGCGCGTGGCCAGCCCGTGCGCCTGTTTCAGATCTCCGGGTTGGCAGATGTCCGCTGGGTGGACGTTCATTCGGTCGAGGAACTGCGCGACAAGCGTAAGGCCTGGATCGCCGCCGCGCCGCCGCGGGCTGGCGTGCGCGACAGCAGGGCCGCGCGCGTCGGGCGCTTCCTGAAGCACACGCTGATGCTCGATCTGTTCTTTCCCTCCACCTTCCGCGTCATCGCGATCCTGAACGCCATGCTGCGGCACGCGCCGCCGCGCGTGGCGCTGCTGTGCTCGTCGCCGCCCTTCGCGATGGGCGTGATTGGCCGGGTGATGAAGCTGCTGCATGGCGATCGGATTGTAATGGCGTTGGACATGCGCGATCTGTGGAGTCTGCACACGGCCTTTCCCGGCCCCAAGTTCCAGAAGCGTCTGGTGGAGCGATGGGTAATTGGTGGCGCCGACATATTCACCTCCGTGGCGCCTGCGCTGGCGGCGCGTTTCGCGGCAAGCTTCGGTCGCAAGCCTGAGGTTGTGTTCAACGTTGCCACCCAGGCTAAGCCCGTAGGTATCGATGGTGGTACTTTTAATTGGCAAAGCGTGTCGACCCAATTGCGCACCGAAACGCGAAAGCTGGTATATACTGGCAGCATCCCTGCGGGATTTTACGATCTCGATGGGTTTCTCGACGCCGTAGAAGACTTCTCCCACGATCGAGACGCGCAAAAGCTGCAGTTCGTCTTCGTCGGTGCCGGTGGAGAATTGGCCGCCCGGGCGCAAAAAAGATCGCTCCCCGAAGGCTTGCTCGTTTTTGGCGCGCAGATGAGCCATGAGGCGATCGCACGCGTACAAGCGGCTGCGGATGTCCTGATTTTTCTGGGATATCAGGCGTCCGATAATCAGGGCCAGGTTTCGATCAAACTTTTTGAATATTTTCGCCGAGAGAAACCGATCCTACCCGCTCATATCCGCGCGGGGTCTGATGTCGACTGGTTATTGCGGCATTATTGCGGCAAGAGCGTTAATTTGCTTTCGCAGAGCGATCTTGTAGCGACATTTAAGACTATTGCGGTTGGTGAAATTGAATTGCCTCAAGCGCGGGACTCCTTAGTCAAAGACCAATCCCTGTTAGCAGCTTATGAGACGGTATCCGACAAAATCGTGATGAAAACAAAGGAGATTGGAGAGTGATTGGATACCTCCTTAATCCCATCCGATCAGCATATGTCTTTGCCGCAGCAATATTGATTGGCTATGCTGTTATTCCAATTGCCTTTTACTTCGAGACTGGTGTCAATAACGGCTACATCGAGTTGGCCTCGATCGCCGCTACGGCAGCTGGTGGTATTCTTATCGGCTTTATCGGTAGCAATGCTGAAAACACCACCGTTGGAAAAATCGAAATGTCGATGGAGACATTTACGGCACTGATTTGGATACCATTTTTTATATCTGCGATTTTAATTATCGCGACCGCTCCAGCCATACCGCTCGTCACTGCTATCAGTGGTGGCAGTGCTGACCTTATCGCACTTCAACGGGAAGAGTTTCTGAAAAGTCGTCAGGGCGCCGCTGCGGTGTTCGTCTATGTGAATGCGTTTTTCACAGGGGCGCTGATTCCGTATAGTGTCTCTTTAATGTTTATAAACAACTTTAGGTGGCGCTGGATATTAACTCTGCTGTTCATTATCTATTCAATCAGCTTTGTCGAAAAAGCATTTTTTCTTAAGATTATGCTGCCTTTATTGTATCTATTCGGCGCGGGAAAGGTAAAGTCGAAATTTGGTCCGAATACCACATTGGCTGTGGCTGCCGGGATTTTGCTATTTGTTACAACAGTGTCTGGCTCTGGATCTGATATTGTCGCGTCGAATAGTTCTACGGACTTCTTTAGCTCGGACTACGCACCGTCTAGTCCACTGATGCATATTATTTGGAGATCGATCGCTGTTCCGGTGTTTACAGCGGCTGACTCGTTGCGGGTATTCTACCTTTATTTTCATGGCAATCAACTCAACGGTGCGACCAGTAGTTTTTTTGCGGCAGCTTTTGGCATTCAGCGGATTGCGTTTGAACGGATCGTTTTTGAATTCCAGTGGGGGCAAAACGAAACTGGTACGGGATCGTCAAATTCTGTCTACATCATCGAAGCATTTGTCAATTTCGGCTGGTATGGGGTGGTGCTTTTCTCCGCTTTTGTTGGCCGGTCATTGAAATGGTTCGCGCGCTCGCGCGACGAGGCTTTTAGAGCAGTCTGGCCGTTATATGTTCTGGGGTTGTATTCGGCTGGATTGATTGGGCAGCTTCTCAGTAATGGCTTTTTTGTAATTTTGCTAATCGGTCTATTTATTCATGTACGCCCGCATTCGCGGTTGAAACCGGCGTACGGCAATTGGGGGATGACGTGAGTGAAGTGATTCTTATTTCCGGCGGAGCGGGTTTCATTGGTCGAACTTTGACCGAGAAACTGCGGTCTCGTGGTGCGCATATCCGCATGCTCGATAATCTGTCGCCACAAATTCATGGCCAGGACGCGCAGGTTCCGGCTTGGACTACTTGTGGCGACATTGAGTTTGTGCGCGGGTCGGTTACTGATCGAGACACCTGGGTTCGAGCGCTCGACGGCGTCAGTGCCGTAGCTCACCTCGCCGCGGAGACCGGTACAGGCCAGTCGATGTATGAGATCGCGCGCTATAACGAGGTGAATAGCCAGGGCACGGCGCTGCTGCTCGACATTCTAGCGCAGTCTCCGGGCCGCGGCGTGCGGCGGATCGTCCTAACCTCCAGCCGTTCGGTTTACGGCGAAGGCCGCTATCACTGCACCCATTGCGGCGCCGACCCGGTCTATCCCGGTAGCCGCAGCGCCCAAGCACTCGCCGCGGGGCGGTGGGAACCCGCTTGCCCGCAGTGCGGCAGCGACCTGACCGCGGCTCCAACCCGGGAGATTGATGCGACACAGCCCGCGTCGATCTATGCTGCGACCAAGCTCGCGCAGGAGGATCTGGTGCGCGTCACTTGTGAGGCTCTCGGCATCGGCCATGCGATCCTACGGCTGCAGAACGTCTATGGCGAGGGGCAATCCCTGAAGAACCCATATACGGGCATCCTCTCCATCTTCTCCACGAAGCTGCGCCACGGTGCCGAACTGCCGCTGTTCGAAGACGGTGAGGAAACCCGCGACTTCGTTCATGTGAGCGACGTGGCGGAGGCCTTGGCCCTGGCGCTGACGATTGAGCAGGCGCCGAACAGCGTCATCAACGTCGGGTCGGGGATCGGCACGAGCGTTCGTGAAGTCGCGGCTCTGCTTAGCGATGCGCTGGGCAAGCCCCGCAACCTGCGCGTCACCGGCGAGTATCGGCTCGGCGACATCCGGCACAACGCCGCGGACATCACGCGGCTTCGCGAGCTGCTCGGCTTCACCCCGCAGATCGATTTGGCGACGGGGATCAAGCGGTTTGCGCGCTGGGCCGCGGGCGAGGAACTGCCCGAGGACCGGCTAGATCAGGCCAATGCCGAACTCCGCCAACGTGGGCTGATGGGCTGAGCGATGAGCGAGGGTAAGGCGCGCTTCTCGCTGCGGGAGGCGCTGCGGACGGATATTCTGCGCTACCGCGCGCTCAACGGTCGGCCCTCGTCGCGCGTGGGCTTCGTGGGCTGGCTGTCCCTCCTGTCACCGCGGCTGCTGCCCAACCTGTTGATCCGCCTCGCTTACCGCTTGTCGCTCTGGCGACTCGGGCCGATCGCCCGCATTCTGTCGCTTACCGCCTATGTGCTGTTTGGTATCGAGGTAGCCTCGCAGTGCGAGATTGGCCCTGGCCTGTTCCTGCCGCATACCCAGGGCACGGTGATCGGCGCTGGCCGGATCGGGCGCGATTGCACGATCTATCAGGGGGTCACGATCGGTGCGCGCGAACTCGATATGGATTTCGCGTCCGCCCGCCGGCCGGTGATCGGGGACGATGTGGTGGTGGGCGCGGGGGCGAAAGTTCTCGGGCCAATCGAGATCGGTGCTGGATCGCGAATCGGGAGCAACGCCAATGTGATCCAATCGCTCCCGCCCAACAGCTTGGCGCTGGCACCGGCGGCCGAAGTGCGTTCAAGGGCTGAACAGTCATGACATTCAATGGCGCGCTGAACGGCCGGCGCATTCTCTATATCGCGCCGCGCTTCTTCGGCTATGACGAAGACATCGCGGCGGAAATGAACAGACGCGGTGCCACGGTGACGCGGCTGTTTGATCGCCCGTTCGATCGTCCGTTCATGACAGCGGTAACGAAGCTCGCGCCTCGATCGATCGCCAACGCGGCGCTGCCGATCTATCGCCAGACACTCGAACAGGCGCCGTCACCTTTCGATATTGTGTTCGTGGTGAACGGGCAGACCTTGCCGGCGACTTTCTTGGACGAGTTGCGCGCCCACAGCCCCCGAGCGACGTTCATTCTCTATCTTTGGGACTCGCTGCGTAACCGGGCGTCGGTCATCCCGACACTGCCCAAATATGATCAGATTTTGGGCTTTGATCGGAGTGATGCGGTTCAATTCGGCTTCAGCTACCGGCCCCTCTTCTTCGCGCCAGTGTTCGACAGTGACGCCACCGAGCCGCCGCGCTACGACATCAGCTTCATTGGGACGGCGCATACCGATCGTGCGCCGATCGTGCACACGCTCGATACGGTGCTCCCGGCCGAGATGGCGCGCTTCTGGTATCTGTTCCTCCAGGCACCTTGGGTGCGCCGCTATTATGCCCTGAAGAGTGGGGCGTTTCGGCGTGTGCCTGCCGGCATGTTCCGCTATGCGCCGATGCCTAAGGACGAGATCGGCCGCGTCTTCAAGCAATCACGCGCGATCCTCGATATCGAACATCCGCAGCAGCGCGGGTTGACGATGCGCACGCTGGAAACGCTCGGCGCGGGGAAGAAGCTCGTCACCACCAACCGGCACATCATGGAGGAGGCCTTCTACAACCCAGAGAATATCCAGGTAATCGACCGCCACGATGTGCGCGTCGACCCCGAGTTTCTACGCCAGCCGGTGAAGCCCATCGCCGAGGCGGTACGCGCGCGTTACTCTCTTGCCGGCTGGCTCGACGAGATCTTGGCAGCCGCGGGTGTCGCCGCCCCGTAGCCGCTTCTTGTCCGGCGCGGGGCGCGATGCCTGCAAGCCTGACGCGACACGGAGGTGGCGGTGATGCGGCGCGATCCGGAAAATCAGCTCAGTCGCCGCGGCTTGCTGGTCTCGGTGGCGGCTACAGCCTGCTCGCTGCTGGCGCGGCCCCCAGCGCCAACACACTGCAACCATCGCATCCCGACGCCGTGCGGTTATCCCAGCTGGGCGCGCGGGCGGGCGGCTCGGCCGACGAAACGGCCATAGTTCAACGCGCGATCGACCGCGCCATCGCGTTGGCCCGGCCACTGTTCATCGATGTCCCCACCCGCGTTTAGATGCTGCGCGTGCGCCACGCCAATGGCCTGGTCGTGTTCCAAACCGCGCCGATCCTGGGGTTGCGCGGCGGTTCCTTTCCGGCGCTCCTGTCGATCGAGGACTCCAGCGATATTTCGTGGACTGGGCGTTTGTGGCTGAGCTGCCAGTGGAACAGCGGTTACGAAGCCGCCATTCGGTTCACCTCCGGCGCAGGCGCGATCACGAGTAATATCTGTATGCAAGACTGGTCGATCACGGGGCCGCGCACGGCCTTTAGATTCGGCGCCCCAGGCGATCGCAATGGCGCGATCTCGGAAATCAGCATCTTCGGCGGCTTTTCTTATGGCTGTTCTAACGTCATTGAAGCTTATGGCACTGAGACAGTGCTGAGCTTCAGCGGGCGAACCTGGTCGCCAATCATCTTGGCGGTAATGGGGCTCGGTCTCGGATCGCGTCAGACGCGGTGCCGGTGATCGGCGCTCATCTCTCGATTTCGGGTCGAGAGGTGCTGCACAATAGCAGCGCGGCGGGTTCGGCGTTCGTCATGGAGCCTTGCCCGGTGCAAAACCAGCCGGCCCGGTACGGCACCATCATCGCTATTGGGGTGGCAATCGAGGCGGCCGGGCCGCTGTTGACGGCGGTCGATCTTAACGGAGCGGATCCAGTGGACGATAGCGGCCATTTCTTTGCGGAAGGCTGCCACCGCTATCACAGCCAGCGCGAGAGTCCGTTTGTTAATTCTTGGCAACCACTATGGCGGTCGGGTGAAAATTGGCGGTGGATGCTCTTTTCGTGCGGGCGCGCAGCGCACTGATTATTCAACGCGAGGGGCCGGCTCAACTGGATGTTGCTTCCGAAGCGTTCAACTCGCTTTTCCACACCCTAGCCGGCCGGCAATAGTCCGACAACGCCCGATTTCCGCACCGCTTTGACGATCGCTACCCGAACTGTGCGTCGCTGCACCCTTGCGTTGATCCCCTTCCGCGCCCACATGCCGCCCGCAAGAGGTGATCCATGTTCGCGGCTCTCGATCCCATCCTGCTCGCTCGCATCCAATTCGGCTTCACCGTTAGCTTCCACTTCATTTTCCCGAGCTTTTCGATCGGTTTGGCGAGCTATCTCGCGGTGCTCGAGGCGCTTTGGCTGCGCACCCAGGATGACGCCTATCTCGACCTCTTCAAATTCTGGCTGAAGATCTTCGCCGTCGCCTTCGCCATGGGGGTCGTGTCGGGCATCGTCATGTCCTACCAATTCGGCACCAACTGGGCGGTGTTCTCGGACAAGACCGGGCCGGTGCTCGGGCCGCTGATGGCTTATGAAGTGCTCACCGCCTTCTTCCTGGAGGCCGGATTCCTGGGCGTCATGCTGTTCGGTATGGAGAAGGTGGGCAAGAAGCTTCACTTCGCCGCCACCTGCATGGTCGCGCTGGGCACCTTCATCTCGGCCTTCTGGATCCTGTCCGCGAACAGCTGGATGCAGACGCCGCAGGGCTATGCGGTGAACGCCGCGGGCCAGTTCGTGCCGGGCGGCGATTGGTTGGCGATCATCTTCAACCCCAGCTTTCCCTATCGGCTCGTCCATACGGTGACGGGCGCTTATCTCACCACCGCGCTCGCCGTGGGGGCGGTGGGGGCGTGGCATCTGCTGCGCGACCAAAATAATCGCTTCGCCCGGATCATGTTTTCGATGGCGATGGGAATGATCGCGGTCGTCGCCCCGCTCCAAATCGCCGCCGGTGACACCCAGGGGCTCAACACGCTGGAGCATCAGCCGGCAAAGGTGATGGCGATGGAAGGCCATTTCCAAAGCCACAAGGAAGGCGCCCCGCTGATTCTGTTCGGCCTGCCCAATCAACGCGATCAGCGGGTCGATTACGCGGTCGAGATTCCGAAGCTTTCCTCGCTGATCCTGAAGCATGACGCGAACGCGCCGCTTGCCGGGCTCGATACGATCGCGCGCGACAAGCAGCCGCCGGTGCCGGTGGTGTTCTGGTCGTTCCGGGTGATGGTGGGGCTCGGCTTCGCGATGCTGGGACTGGCGCTCTGGGCGCTTTACGCGCGGTTGCGTGGGCGATTGTTCGCTTGGAGCTGGTTGCACCGCGCGGCGTTGGTGATGGGCCCTTCGGGCTTCGTCGCGGTGATCGCGGGCTGGATCACCACCGAGGTCGGGCGGCAGCCTTACACGGTTTATGGCCTGCTCCAGACCGCGCAGAGCGCCTCGCCGCTCGCCGCGCCCGCCGTGGGGGCGTCGCTCGCCGCGTTCGTGCTGGTCTATTTCGCGGTGTTCGGGGTTGGAACCTGGTACATCCTCAAGCTGATGAACGAGGGCGTCCATGTCGACGAACCCGATTTGGGCGACGCGCCGATTCGCACGGCCGGCGTGACGCCCGCCCTGCAGGTGCAGCGCCAAGGCCAGCCGGCGTGAATTACGATTTGGCGACGATCTGGGCGGGGCTGATCGCCTTCGCCGTCTTCGCTTATGTCGTGCTCGACGGGTTCGATCTCGGGATCGGCATCCTCTTCCCACGCTTCGCGCGTGGACCCGAGCGCGACCAAGCAATGAATGCGATCGCGCCGGTGTGGGACGGTAACGAGACCTGGCTCATCCTGGGGGGCGGCGGCCTGTTCGCGGCCTTTCCGCTGGCTTACGCGATCATTCTCCCCGCGCTTTACCCACCGATCATCGCGATGTTGCTGGGGTTGATCTTCCGCGGTGTCGCGTTCGAGTTTCGCTGGCGCGATCCGGCGCATCAGCCCTTTTGGGACACGGCTTTCACCACGGGATCGACGGTCGCCGCCTTCGCCCAAGGGGTGACGCTGGGCGCTTTGCTGCAAGGGATCACCGTCGCCGGGCGGGCTTATGGCGGCGGCTGGCTCGATTGGCTGACGCCGTTCACCGTGCTGACTGGATTGAGCGTGGTTGTCGGCTATGCCCTGCTCGGCGCCTGCTGGCTGATCGTGAAGACCGAGGGCGAGACCGAGCGGCACGCTTATGCGCTCGCGCGAGTGCTGGGAGCGCTGACGATCGTGGCGATCATTGCCGTCTCGGGCGCGACGCCGTTCCTCGCGCATAGCTATGTGCAGCGTTGGTTTACTTTTCCGGGCGTGCTGATCACCGCGCAGGTGCCGCTGCTCGTCGCGATCGTCTCGGTGCTGTTCTGGCGGGCGCTCGCCGCGCACCGCCGGATCGCCCCCTTCGGCTTGGCGCTGGTGTTGTTCGCGTTGAGCTTCATCGGGCTCGGCATCTCGATGTTCCCCTATATCATCCCGCGCAGCGTGACGATCTGGCAGGCGGCGGCGCCGGAGGCGAGCCAGGCGTTCATGCTGGTGGGGGCGGGGATCATGCTGCCGATCATCCTCGCTTACACCGCCTGGTCCTATTGGGTGTTCCGCGGGAAAGTGGGCGAGGGTTATCACTGATGCGCGCGCCCCGCGAGGATGAGAACGGCGGGGCGGGCGAGGAGCGGCCGCTGTGGCGGCGCCTGCTGTGGCTGCTGGGGATTTGGACAGCGAGCGTCGCTGCGCTGGGGGTATTGGCGGGCGCGATTCGCTGGTGGTTAAAGCCCTAGAGCGGTTATCGATCCGATCGCATCGGACCGCCGCTCCAGATTGTTGGTTTGCCGCGATCTCCGAGCCGGCAGGTGGTTCCACCTGCCTCGAAATCGCTCTGATCGAGCGCCGTGGCTCGCGGCTTCCCAAGCGCGGTAATGGGTTGCCGAGTGTGATGCCCACTCATGCCGGTAAACCCCGACAACTGGACAGCAAAAAGGGGCGGCAATTGCTCGCCGCCCCTTTCCTGACACTCGCGTGTCGAACCGTCTTAGCGGCTGGTCGAGTTGTTCGAGCCAGTGGTGCCCGCAACGATGCCGGCGATCGCGCCGCCAGCAGCGATCACGACGATCGCGATGATGCCGGCCTGGCTGATCTTCGACTTCTTGCCAGCCGGAGCCGCACGGACCGACTTGGCGGCCGGAGCGATCGACAGCGCCGAAGCCGGATTCGCCGAGGCAGCAACCGGAGCGACGACCATCGAGGCGGCAGCGGCCGTAACGAGGAACTTCGCGAAGCTCATTATAGACTCCCTTTTTTTCAACAACCTATCCCTGCCACGGGCAATCCCACCTGGCAACCCGCATTGCGGAATTCTGCCACACGAGACCGGTCAACACGCGGAAAATAGCGTACCCCCGCACGGGAGCCCTTAGCTTGCTCTTGTGGAAAAATCACTAAGAAAATTATCTCAGATTAATGACAAGCGCTTACCGGCTCATGCCTGTGGCACGGTGGCAACTGTCCAGCGTTGGTCATCCTGCAGCGCGAGCGCGGTCAGCCGCTCGCTGGCATAGGCACCGGTGTCGATGCCGATGCGATAAGGCCGCCAATCAACTTCGCTGGTGATCGTATGACCATGGACGACGACCCTGGGATGCGGCCCGGGATGATCGAGAAATTCGTCGCGAATCCAGCGCAGTTCATTGGCGCGCTGCTCGCCGAGCGGGACCTCGGGGCGGATGCCCGCGTGGACGAACACGTAATCGCCCAGTTCGATCAGATCCTCGAACCGCTCAAGGAACGAGCGATGCGCGGCGGGCACCAGCTTTGGCAGCTCTGCCATTAATTCGCTGTAATCGAGCCGGTTATAGGTCGCTTCGTCCATGCCGTAGCTCAGGATGGTCTCGCGCCCGCCGATTCGCAGGAACAACCGCAGCGCGCGTTCGTCGCCCTCCAGCGATTTGAGGAAGACCTCCTCATGATTGCCCATCAACAGCCGGCAGGGATGGGCCGCGGCGATCCGCATCGCTTGTTCCACCACCTCGGCCGATCGCGGCCCGCGATCGATCAAGTCGCCAAGGAAGATCAGTTGCAATTCGGCCGGGCCGCGCGCGCGATCATCGGCTTCGATATCGCGCATCAACGCCGCGAGCAGATCGGCGCGACCGTGAATGTCGCCGATCGCATAGACACGCAGGCCCGCCGGGACGCGGCTGACGGGAGCGGGTTTGGCGATTTTGCGTATCAGCTTCAGCATGGCTATTTCTGCCGCCACAGCGGCGGTCGCGCGGCGATAAGGGATGACGCCCCCGGCAACAACCCTTAAAGCAACGGGAGATGCGAGCGGGGCTGTTGCTATTGGCGGCGCTCGCTCTGCCACTCGAGGCAGGGCGCGCGGCGCGGGAACCGGCGGTTTCCAGCGCCGCGCTGGAATCGCTGCGCGCGGCCGACGCCCGGCTCGCGGCGATCCTCTACCGGCTGACCACCGCCAATGTCGCGCTCTGCCGCGATCGCGAGCCCGAGCTGGGCCTCCAAATCCACAGCCTGGCGCAATATCAGCCGAGCGCGCGGGGGGCGGCGCGGTCCGCCTTCGGCTTCACCGCGCCGGCGGCGGTGGAGCTGGTGGTGCCGGAAGGGCCGGCGGCGCGGGCGGGGGTTCGCGCCGATGCGGCGCTGCTCGCGATCGACGGGACGCCCATCGACATGCCCGATCCCGGCGCCACCCCGGCGAGCACGACCGCGCGCGACGCGCTCTTCACTCGGCTGGCCGCGCGTGACCCGGCGGCGCCGGTGCGGCTCACCCTGCGCGAAGGCACCGCGACGCGCGAGGTGGCGATCACCCCGGTGCCCGCCTGTCGCGCGCTCGCCGAGGTGACCTTCGAGCGGGACAGTTACGCCCTCGAATCGGGAGTGATCGCGATTTCGGTCGGTTCGATCGAGCGGTTCGACGCCGATGGCCTCGCGGTGGTCATGGCGCATGAGCTCGCGCACCTCATCCTCAAGACCCAGGCGCGGCTGGCGGTGGCCGGCGTGAAGAGCGGCGCTTTCGTCGGCGAGCTGGGCCGCAACGCGCGGCTGCGGAAGCAGGGCGAGCTGGAGGCGGACCGGCTCGCGGTCGCGCTGCTGTACAATGCAGGCTATCCGCCGGACCTTGCCGAGCGCTTTCATCGCGGGCCGGGCAAGGCGCTGGACTATGGCCTGTTCCGCGATCGCGGCACGCCGGCGCGCAGCGAGCGGATCAAGGCGAGCGAGGAGGAAGCGGCGAAGATCGCGCCGGGGGCGGCACGGCCGGTGATGCCGGCAATCCTGGCGGCGCGGGATCAGGCGATGGAGTAGGGGGCGCTCCCGTTTCGCCGTTTTTGGTTCACGCGGAGAGGCGGAGAGAAGAGGATTCTTTCGCGCAGAGGCGGAGAGATCGCAAACAAAGGGCATCTTGAATGGAGCGTCGCCCCGGCGAAAGCTGGGGACTTTATCCGCTAGAGCTCACCGCCGGCTTGAGGCCCCAGCTTTCGCTGGGGCGACGCTCAGTTAATGACGCTCTTCCTCTGCGATCTCTGCGCGAACCGAGAAACTCCGCGTCGATCGAAAACTCAGCTCGCGAGCCGCAGATCCGCCGGTTCCAGCGACGCCGGCGGCTGATCGGGCCAGATGCCGCGCGTATCGTACACCGCCTTGCGCGCGCGTTCGTCGAGCGGCACCGATTTGAACAGCTCGTGATCGACCAGGACCACCATCACCGGGCAGCTTTCGATCGCTTCGTCCAGGTCGATCAGCTTCGCGCCCGTGCCCGCGAACGCCGCCGGCAAAGCTTTCGCATAGGGCTCCACGATGCGCACGCGTTCGCCGAAGCGGCGGGCGAGCGCGAGTGCCACTTTCAGCGCGGGGCTTTCGCGGAAATCATCGATATTCGCCTTGAAGGCGAGACCCATGCAGGCGACCGGCAGCCCCGGATGCGCCTCGATCAGCGCCGTCGCGCGGGCGATCGCGTAATCGCATTTGCTGTCATTCACCTCGCGGGCGGTGCGGATGAGCGGCGTGTGCTCGGGCGCCTGCGCGACCAGGAACCAGGGGTCGACCGCGATGCAATGGCCGCCAACCCCTGGGCCGGGCGCCAGGATATTCACGCGCGGATGGCGGTTGGCGAGGCGGATCACTTCCCACACATCGACGCCCATCTGGTCGGCGACCAGGCTCAGCTCGTTGGCGAAGGCGATGTTCACGTCGCGGAAGGCGTTCTCGGTGAGCTTGGTCATCTCCGCCGCGCGCGCGCTCGTCGTGACGCAGGCGCCGCGGACGAAGCGGCGGTAGAAGCTCAGCGCCTTGCGCGCGCAGCGGGGGGTGATGCCGCCGATCACGCGATCATTGTCGATCAGTTCGACCAGAATGCGCCCGGGCAGCACCCGCTCCGGGCAATAAGCGATCGAGACATCGGCGAGCTCGCGCGTCAGCCCCGGCATCTTCAGATCGGGGCGCAGCTTGGCGAGCAGATCGCGCACTTCCTCGGTGGTGCCGACCGGCGAGGTCGATTCGAGGATGACGACATCGCCCGCCTTGAGCACCGCGGCGATCGTCGTCGCGGCCTTCAGCACATAGCCGATATCGGGCTGATGGCCGGCCTTGAACGGGGTCGGCACGGCGATGACGAACACGTCCGCCGGCTCGATCTGGGTCGCGGCGCGCAAATGCCCGCGTGCGACGACGCCGGAGACAAGCCCGTCGAGATCGACCTCCTCGATATGCACCTTGCCCGAATTGACCGTGTCGACGACCTCTTCGGACACGTCGATGCCGAGCACTTCGACGCCGGTGCGCGCGATCACCGCCGCGGTCGGCAGGCCGATATAGCCCAGGCCGACGACGCAGACCTTGAAGTCAGAGCTTGAGACCATCCGCCACGATCCTCGCAATGCGTGCCGAGGCATGGCCATCGCCGAACGGATTGTGCGCGCGGGCCATCGCCTGATGCGCGGCACCATCGTCGAGCAGCGTAAAGATTTCGGAAACGATGCGATTTTCGTCCGCGCCGATCAGCTTCGCGGTGCCGGCGGCGACGCCTTCGGGGCGCTCGGTCGTCTCGCGCATCACCAGCACCGGCTTGCCGAGCGCGGGCGCTTCCTCCTGCACCCCGCCGGAATCGGTCAGCACGATATGCGCCAGTCCTAAGGCGCGGACGAAATGGGGGTAATCGAGCGGATCGATCCGGGCGATATTGGCGTGTTCGCCCAGGATGCGGTCCATCACCCGCACGACATTGGGATTGGGGTGGACCGGGAAAAGGATCGCCACATCGGGCCGCGCGGCGATGCGGGCGAGCGCGCGGGCGATCGCCTCCATCCCGCCGCCGAAATTCTCGCGCCGATGGGTGGTGACCAGAATCAGCCTTTTGCCCGCGAAGCGCTCGGCAATCGGCGCAAGGCCGGCGGCGAGGGCGGGGGTCTCGGCGATCCGCGCCTGGGTCGCGAGCAGCGCGTCGATCACCGTGTTGCCGGTGACGTGGATTTGCTCAGGGGCTATATTCTCGCGGCGGAGCGCCTCGGCGGCGGTGTCGGTCGGGGCGAAATGCTGATCGGCGATCGGGGCGACGATCCGCCGGTTCACCTCTTCCGGAAAGGGCTGGTAGATGTCGCCCGAGCGCAGGCCTGCTTCGACATGGCTGACGGGCACGCGCCGATAATAAGCCGCGAGCGCGCCGACCATCGCGGTCGCCGTATCGCCTTGCACGATCACGCGATTGGGCTTTTCGGCGTCCATCACTTCGCCGAGCCCGGTCAGCAGCCGCGCGGTGAGCCGGTCTAGCGTCTGGCCGGGCTCCATCAGGTCGAGATCGATGTCGGGCGTGATCCCGGCGATCGCCAGCACCTGATCGAGCAGCCCGCGATGCTGCGCGGTGACGCAGGTTCGGACCGTCATGCCGCCATGGGCCTGCAGCGCGCGGACCACCGGGAACAACTTGATCGCCTCGGGGCGGGTGCCGAACACGAGCAGGATTTTGGGCGCGGTCATGCCGCGCCCTCTAACAGCGCCGGTTTAAAGCAGCGCTAAAATCGGCAACCCGATCACCGTGCCGGCAGTTATGGCGTTCGACAATCAGGCATTGGCAGGAGTTTGGCCGCATGGCGCCGCCACTGGAGCTTTGGGGCGGGATCGAATGCACGCTGAACCGGGTGCGGGACCGCTTCGTCGATCAACTCGCGCTCGGCGGCCATGCGGCGCGCGCCGATGATATCGATCGCATTGCCAGCCTCGGCCTGAAGGCCCTGCGCTACCCGATCCTGTGGGAGAGCGTCTCGCCCGATCATCCCGATACTGCCGACTGGCGCTTCAGCGACGCCCGCCTGGGGGCCCTGCGCGCGGCGGGCATTTGGGTGATCGCGGGCCTGGTCCATCATGGCAGCGGGCCGGCCTATACCGATCTGCTCGATGATGAAGGCTTCGCGCCCGGCCTCGCCCGCCACGCGGCGCGGGTCGCCGAGCGTTATCCTTGGATCGAGGATTGGACCCCAGTCAACGAACCGCTCACCACCGCGCGCTTCGCCGCGCTGTACGGCCATTGGTATCCCCACGCACGCGACGAGCGCAGCTTCTGGCGGGCGCTGCTCAACCAAGTGGATGGCGTACGGCTGGCGATGGCGGCGATCCGCAAGGTCGTCCCCCAGGCGCGGCTGATCCAGACCGACGATCTCGGCCGTACCTTCGCGACGCCCGAGCTCGCGGAGCAGGCTGCGTTCGACAATCTGCGCCGTTGGACGAGCTGGGATCTGCTTTGCGGGCGCGTGACCGAGGCGCATCCGCTCTGGGCACGGCTCGCCGGCTTCGGGCTCGCCGAGCGGCTGAGGGCGATAGCCGCCGCGCCGTGCCCGCCCGACGTGATTGGCATCAACCATTATCTGACGAGCGACCGTTTCCTCGATCACCGGCTCGCGCGCTACCCGGCCGAAAGCCATGGGGGGAATGGGCGCCAGGCCTATGCCGATGTCGCCGCGATCCGCGTGCTCGATCCGTCGCCACCGGGGCTGGCGGGCGCCGTGCGCGAGGCCTGGGCGCGTTACCGGCTGCCGATCGCGATCACCGAGGTGCACAACGGCTGCACCCGCGAGGAGCAGCTGCGCTGGCTCGCGGAAGGCTGGGACATCGCGCAGCGGCTGCGCGGCGAGGGGGTCGATCTGCGCGCGGTGACGGCCTGGTCGCTGTTCGGCAGTTGCGGCTGGAACACGCTGCTCACCGCGCCCGGCCGCTACGAGCCGGGGGTGTTCGACGTGAGCGGAGAGGTGCGCGAAACCGCCGCCGCCGAACTGCTGCGCGCGCTGCCGAGCGGGGCGCCGCGCCACCCCGTCGCGCGCCAGCTCGGCTGGTGGCGCCGCCCGATGCGGCTGGAGCATCCGGTCGTCCATGACCCGAGCGTCCGCGCCGAGCCCGCGCCGGCGCGCGCGCACGACGTGCCGCCGCTGCTGATCACCGGCGCGACCGGGACGCTCGGCCAAGCCTTTGCTCGCGCCTGTGCCGCGCGCAACATCCCCTATGTGCTGACCGACCGCCGCGCGCTTGATCTCTCGGATGGCGCGAGCATCGCCCGCGCGCTCGATCGGCATCGGCCCTGGGCGGTGGTGAACGCCGCCGGCTTCGTGCGGGTGGACGATGCCGAAAGCGAGCGCGCCGCCTGCCTCGCCGCCAACACCGAGGGCGCGGTACGGCTGGCGCGCGCGGCGACCGAGCGCGGCATCCCGACGCTCAATTTCTCGAGCGATCTCGTGTTCGATGGCCTGAAGGGCGTGCCTTATGTCGAGGCCGACGCGCCCGCGCCGCTCAACACCTATGGCGATAGCAAGGCGCGGATGGAGGCGGCTTTGGCCGCGCTGCCCGGACGGCAGCTGATCGTGCGCACGGCGGCGTTCTTTTCGCCGTTCGACGCCCATAACTTCGCGGTCGCGGTCGCGCGGACGTTGGGGGCCGGGCAGCGCTTCGCGGCGGCCGAGGATCTGGTGGTAACGCCCACTTATGTGCCGCATCTGGTCGATGCCGCGCTCGATCTGCTGATCGATCCGGCGGACGGGGTGTGGCACCTGACTAACGGCACCGCGTTGAGCTGGGCCGATTTCGCCTGTGCGGTGGCGGAAGCTTTGGGCTTCGATCCCACGCTGGTCGTGGGCGTCCCGGCGGCGAGCCTGGGCTTCACCGCGCCGCGCCCGTCGGCCGTGCCGCTCGCCAGCACGCGCGGGGCACTGATGCCGGGGTTCGACGTGGCGCTCGGCGCGTTCGCGGCCGGCCTGGCCGCGCAAGGCGAACGGGCACGAGAGGCGGCCTGACCATATGGTGAGAAGTGGCTCCCCGAGTTGGATTCGAACCAACGGCCGCTCGATTAACAGTCGAGTGCTCTACCGCTGAGCTATCGGGGAACGCGGAAGGCCGCCCCTATAGCGCGCGCGGCCCGCTTTGCAAGCGGGTTTCGCGTGGCAAATCCTCCCCGTTTACGGGGAGGGGAACCAGCCGAAGGCTGGTGGAGGGGGCGGCGCTTGGGGCAAGAGGCCTGCGCCTTGATCCAGCCCCCTCCGTCAGTCGCTGGCGCGACTGCCACCTCCCCGTAAACGGGGAGGACCTTGATCGCTCAAGCGATGAACTGCTCCATCGTGATGCGATCGTCTAGCGCGTGTTCGGGGTCGAAGAGCAGCGTCAACTCGCGCGCGCGGTCGATCACCACTTCCACCACCGCCACGTCGCGCACCTCGCGCTGATCCGCGACCGCGCTCACCGGGCGCTTCATCGGCTCCAGCACGCGCAGCCGGATGCGCGCCTTGTCCGGCAGCACCGCGCCCCGCCAGCGGCGTGGGCGGAACGGGCTGATCGGGGTGAGCGCGATCAGCGACGAGCCGAGCGGCAGGATCGGGCCATTGGCCGAAAGATTATAGGCGGTGGAGCCCGCTGGCGTCGCCGCCAGGATGCCGTCGCACACCAGTTCGGGAATCACGATCCGGTCGTTCAGCGTCACTTCGATCTTCGCCGTCTCGCGCGTTTCGCGCAGCAGCGAGACCTCGTTGATCGCGGGCAGTTCGTGCCGCGCCCCGGTCATCGTCTCGGCGAACATCTTCAAGGGGAACACCTTGAATGCCTTGCTCGCGGCGAGCCGATCGTCGAGCCCGTGCGCGCGCCATTCGTTCATCAGGAAGCCGAAGGTGCCCAGGTTCATCCCGAATACCGGGATCGGATCGCCCGGCCGCTCGAGCAGGCGGTGGAGCGTCTGCAGCATCCAGCCGTCGCCGCCGAGCGCCACGATCAGATCGGCCTCGCTCTCCGGCACCCAATCGGCCATTTCGCGCAGTTGCTCGGCCGCGGCCTGTGCCTGCTGCGTCGGCGAGGCGGCGAGCGCCCGGCGCGGATAGGGGTTCATCCGCCGGTGACGCTCATGTGGCGTCGCGTCGCCACCCGATCGAGCCGGAAATCATGCGCGGCGGGCTTGGCGGCGAGCGCCGTGTCGATCGCTTCGTCCAGCCCCGCCAGCCCGCCCTCGCGCAAGGCCGCCTTCAGATCGACTTGATCCTCATGCCCCAGGCACATGTAGAGCCGCCCCTCGGTGGTCAGCCGCACGCGGTTGCAGCCGTCGCAGAAGTTATTGGTGAGCGGCGAGATGAGCCCCAGCTTGGTGCCCCAAGGCGCGACCCGCCAATAGCGCGCCGGGCCGCCGGTGCGGTGCTCGCTCGGCGTCAGGGTGAAGCGGTGCGCGAGCTCGGCGAACACATCGGTCAGCGGCAGGAAGCGATCGGTGCGGTCCTCGTCGATCTCGCCCAAGGGCATCGTCTCGATCAGCGACAAGTCGAAGCCGTTCTCGCCGCACCAGGCGAGCATCGGCGCGATCTCGTCACCGTTCAGCCCCTTCAGCGCGACCATGTTGATCTTGACCCGGAGCCCCGCGTCGCGCGCGGCGAAGATGCCGGCGAGCACCGGCGCCAGATCGCCGACGCGAGTGATCAAGCGGAAGCGTTCGGGATCGCGGCTATCGAGGCTGACATTGATCCGCCGCAGCCCGGCCCGGTAAAGCGCTTCGGCATGGGCGGCGAGCCGCGTGCCGTTGGTCGTCATCGTCAGCTCGTCGAGTCCCATGCCGACATGGCGCCCCAGCCGCTGGGCGAGTTCCACCACATCGCGCCGCACCAGCGGTTCGCCCCCCGAAAGCCGGATCTTGCGTACCCCGCGCGCGATGAAGCGTTCGGCGATCATCGCGATCTCTTCCAGGCTCAGCAGTGCCTGGCGTGGCAGGAAACGCATCTCCTCCGCCATGCAATAGCGGCAGCGCAGATCGCAGCGGTCCGTCACCGAGATCCGCAAATAGCGGATCGCGCGGCCGTGAGCATCGATCAGGGCGGAGCTTGCCATCGCGGCACAGCTAAGCCCTATGCGATGGAGCCGCAAGTGAACCATGTGCGTGGGGCCCACAAGGCCGACTTTCGCGCTAACCGTGGCGTTGGCGTAAGGACCAAAGCCCGCTACGATCGGGCGTGATGAGCCAGCCGGCGCCCGATCCCCCCTGGAACGATCCGCAACCCGCGCCTTTGTTCGTGCTCTCCTTCCGGCAGCGCGACGAGATCGCCGCGCTCGCCGCGCGCGGGGGCTGGCAGGTGATCGCCGCGCGCCGGGCCGAGGGTGCCGCCGATCGCTTCGCGGCGAGCGGGGCGCAGGTGGCGGTGGTCGATGCCCGCGGCGCGCTGGGCGAGGGGCTGCGCGCGGCGGCGGCGCTGGGAGAGGCGGTGCGGCTGCGCGCGGCGGCGCTGCTCGTGCTCGTCTCGCGCGGCGATGTCGGCGCGATCGGCACTTTTTACGAGGCGGGGGCGACGCATTTCCTGTCGAGCCCGCATAGCGAGGGCGAACTCACCCAGGCGCTGCGCTTCGCCGCGCGCCATGCCGAACGGGTCGCGCGGCCGGAAAGCGGGCGCGGGGCGGTGCTTGGCTGGCGGCTTGCGGGTGGCACGCTGCGGCTGAGCCCGGCGCTCGCCGCGCTGCTCGGCACGCCCGAAGCCGTGCCACCGCGGGCGCTGCTCGGCCTGTTGGGGACGGAGGACCGCGCGGTCGCGGTTGCGGCGGTGCGTCGGCTGCGCGCCAAAGGGCGACCGACCGCTTTCGCGCATGACGTGCCGGGGCTGGGGCGCGTCGTCCAGCACCTCCAGGCCGATCCCGCGACCGGCGCGCCCGAGGCGTTGGTCGAGCGGCTGGCGGGCGCGGCGGATGCGGGGGCGCTCGTCCGCGATGCCCTGTCGGGCGCGCGCGACGCCGCCTCGGCGCGGCGATGGCTCGAACGGCTGTTGGCGCAGGGGGAGCCGGTGCAGGTCGCGCTGATCGGGCTCAGCCGTTTCGATCTGGTCAACGCCGCTTATGGCCGCGCGGCGGGTGACATGGTGCTGCGCACCGCGCAGCGCCGGATCGAGGAGGCGGCCGCGGAAAGCCTGGGGCGCGGCGCGGTCGTCGCCCGGCTTGGCGGATCGGACTTCCTGCTCGCCGCCGAGGACGGTCTCGCCCGGATCGAGGCGGCGGCGGGGCGCGTCGCGGAAGCGCTCGCCCGGCCGTTCGTGGCGGGGAGCGCGATGACGGTGCTCGGCTGCCGCATCGGCATCGCCGAGGCGGAGGGCGATGACGATACCGGCACGCTGCTGCGCCGCGCGGGGGAAGCGCTGGAAGTCGCCCGCGGCTCGAACAGTCTCACGGTCCATGTCGCGCAGCGCGGCGCGCCGGCGGCGCTCGATACGCTCGCGCTCGATCTGCGCCAGGCGCTTCAGCGCGGCGAGATCGAAATCCGCTTCCAGCCCCAGGTCGCGATCGCGAGCGGGGCGATCACCGGCGTGGAGGCGCTCGCGCGCTGGGATCATCCCTCGCTTGGTGCGCTCGGAGCGGAGCCGCTGTTCGCCGCCGCGCAGCGTGCCGAACTGGGCATCGCGCTCTCGGACCATATCCAGCGTGCCGCGCTCGCCGCGGCCGCGCGCTGGCGGGGCGGCGCGGCCAATCTGCGGCTCGCGATCAACCTGACCGCCGCCGATATCGGCCGGCCCAATTTCGCCGACATCTTCCTCGACCGCGTGGACGCGAGCGGCTTCCCGCGCGGCCGGCTGACGGTGGAGATCACCGAGAGCGGGCTGATCGAGGATCTGGGCGCCGCCGCGCAATTGCTCGCCGCGCTGCGCCAGGCGGGGTGCCGCGTCGCGATCGACGATTTCGGCACCGGCTATTCGAGCCTCGCTTATCTGAAGGCGCTGCCGCTCGATTATCTGAAGATCGACAAGAAGCTGGCGCAGGACATCGCCGGCAGCCCGCGCGATCGGATCGTGGTGCGCGGGGTGATCGACATGGCGCGCTCCTTGGGCCTAGCCGTGATCGCCGAAGGGGTGGAGACGCCCGAGCAACTCGATCTGCTCGCGCGCGAAGGGTGCCAATATTATCAGGGCTTTCTGTGCGCCGGGCCGCTGCCGGCGGCGGCGCTGGCCGAATTGGTGGAGGGCGGGTAATGTGGATGATCGTGGCGGCCGCGGTGGCGATGGCGCCGGACCAGGCAGCGGTCGAGGCGGCGATGGCCGACAGCGCCGCGGGGTGGAACGCGGGCGATGTCGATCGCTTCATGGCCATCTATTCCGACGCGCCCGAGGCGAGCTTCGTCACGGCCGATGGCTTGGTGCGCGGCAAGGCGGCGATGCTCGCGCGTTATCGGCAGAAATATGATTTCGCCGATGCCGCCAAGCGTGGAGTGCTGAGCTTCAAGACGCTCGACTGGCGGCCGCTGGGGCCGGGCCACGCGCTCTACATCGCGCGCTACACGCTGACTTACGCGGACGGCCGGACGGCGAGCGGGCCGACGAGCCTGGTGTTCCGCCGCGAGAAGGGCGGGTGGAAGATCATCGCCGATCATAGCGGCTGAGAGGCCGCGCCGCTTCAGGTCGTCGGCCGCATCGCTCCGGCAAGCCTCTCGGCGAGCGCCTCCGCCGTGGCCCGCGCGGCCGCGGGCGCTTCGCCCGGCATCCGCCAATAGGCACAGAGCGCGCCCACCGCTTCGCCGCTGGGCGTCATCGCGGGGGCGACGACCATGCTCTTCACGAAGGTCGCGAGGTAGAGATTGAGCGGGATGCCGGGCGCGGTCGTGATGTCTTCGATCACCAGCGTCTCGCGCGCCAGGATCGCGGTGCCGGCGACGCAGGAACTGATCGGGAAGCTGCCGCCGTTCCACAAGGGGCCGATCGCGTCCTCGGCGACATAAGTGGTGAGGTCGCCGTCGCGGCGGACGACGGCGATCCCGTCCGCGCCGAGCAGCGCCCGGCCGTGCTGGCGGAGCAGATCGATCGCCGCGTCCGCGCTCGGCGTGCTGGCGAGGCCGGTGAGAACGCTTTGCAGCAATGCCGGCGCCGCAGGATCAACCATTTCGCCCCCCCTGGTCCGGTAGGTAGCCTAACATATTGCTGCGCTTATCGAAATGATTAGGCGTGGTTTTATTGGGATGGCGCTCTACCCCGCCGCCTTGGCAAGCCCCCGCGCCAGCTGCAGCGCGCCGTTCAGCCGCGCTTTCGGATCGCTCCAGGCGCGGGTGAGGACGAACTTGCTGTCCGGTCGCAGTTTGGCGATCGCGCCCAGCCGTTCGACATAAGCGAGCAGCCCGGCCACACTGGGCGGGCGATCATCGTGGAAGCTGACCAGCGCGCCACGCGGGCCGATTTCCATCTTGGCGATGCCCGCCTGCTTGGCGTGGAGCTTGATCTCGATCAGGCGGACGAGATTCTCGGTCGCGTCGGGCAGCTTGCCGAAGCGGTCGATCAGTTCGGCGGCGAAGGCTTCGATCCCCTGCGGCTCATCGATCTCGTTCAGGCGGCGATAGAGGCCCATGCGCAGATCGAGATCAGGGACATAATCCTCCGGGATCAGGATCGGCGCGTCGAGTGTGATCTGGGGCGAGAAATCGCGGCTTCGCTTGAGCTTGCCGCCGGCCTTGGCCTCGAGGATCGCCTCCTCCAGCATCGACTGGTAGAGTTCGTAGCCGACCTCCTTGATATGCCCCGATTGTTCGTCGCCGAGCAGATTGCCCGCGCCGCGAATGTCGAGGTCGTGGCTCGCGAGCTGGAAACCCGCGCCGAGCGAATCGAGGTCGCTCAGCACTTTCAGCCGCTTCTCGGCGGTCTCGGTGATCACCCGGTCGGCGGGGGTGGTGAGATAGGCATAGGCCCGCGTCTTCGATCGCCCGACACGGCCGCGCAGCTGATAGAGCTGCGCGAGGCCGAAGCGATCGGCGCGGTGGATGATCATCGTGTTGGCGCTCGGGATATCGAGCCCCGATTCGACGATCGTGGTCGAGACCAGCACTTCGAACTTCTTGTCGTAGAAGGCCGACATGCGCTCCTCGACCTCGGTCGGCGCCATCTGGCCGTGCGCGACGACATAGCGCACCTCCGGCACATGCTCGCGCAGGAACTCCTCGATATCGGGCAGATCGGCGATGCGCGGGGTGACGAAGAAGCTCTGCCCGCCGCGATAATGTTCGCGCAGCAGCGCCTCGCGCAGCACCACGGGGTCCCAGGGCATCACATAGGTCCGCACCGCGAGCCGATCTACCGGGGGCGTCTGGATCACCGAGAGTTCGCGCAGGCCGGACATCGCCATTTGCAGCGTGCGCGGGATGGGGGTGGCGGTGAGGGTGAGGACATGGACGTCGTTCTTCAACGCCTTCAGCCGCTCCTTGTGCGTCACGCCGAAGCGCTGCTCCTCATCGACCACGACCAGCCCGAGCCGCTTGAACTCGACCTGCTTCGCCAGGATCGCATGGGTGCCGACGACGATATCGAGCGTGCCGTCCTTCAGTGCCTCGCGCGTCGCCTTGGCCTCCGCGGTGGTGACGAGGCGGGAGAGGCGCCCGATCCGAAGCGGAAAGCCTTCGAAGCGCTGGACGAAATTCTGGTGATGCTGGCGCGCGAGCAGCGTCGTCGGGCAGATCACCGCCACCTGCAGCCCCGCCAGCGCGGCGACGAAGGCGGCGCGCAAGGCGACCTCGGTCTTGCCGAAGCCGACATCGCCCACCACCAGCCGATCCATCGGCTTGCCCGCGCCGAGATCGCCGAGCACGTCGCCAATCGCCCGGTCCTGATCGTCGGTCTCCTCGAAAGGGAAGCGATCGACGAAGGCCGCATAGCCGCTCTCGTCCGGCTCGGCGATCACGCCTTCGCGCAAAGCGCGTTCGGCGGCGATGGCGATCAGCTCACCCGCGATCTCGCGGATGCGCTCCTTCATCCGGGCCTTGCGCCGCTGCCACGCCTCGCCGCCGAGTTTGTCTAGGCTCGCCCCCTCGTCGCTGCCATAGCGCGTGAGGACGTCGATATTCTCGACCGGCACGTAAAGCTTGTCGCCGCCCGCATATTCCAGCGCGACACAATCGTGCGGGCTCTGGCCGACGGGGATCGAGGTGAGCCCGGTATAGCGGCCGATGCCGTGATCGCTGTGGACGACGAGATCGCCGGGCGAGAGCGTCGCGAGTTCGGCGAGGAAGGCGTCGGTCGATTTGCGGCGCTTGGCGCGGCGCACGAGGCGGTCGCCGAGCATGTCCTGCTCGGTGAGCAAAGCCAGATCCGGCGCGGTGAAGCCATGATCGAGCGGCAGCACGGTGAGCGCGACATTGCCCGAGGCGGCGAGGCCCTGCGCCTCCTGCCAGCTTTCGGCCTTCACCAGCCGCTTGACGCCGTGATCGCCGAGCAACCCCGCCAACCGCTCGCGCGCGCCGGGCGAATAGCTGGCGAGCACGACTTTCTTCTTCGCCTTGATCAGCTTGGCGGCATGATCGGCCACCGCTTCATAGACATTGGCGCCGGACTGGCGCTCGGGCGCGAAATCGCGTGGGCCGTCGATGCCGAACTCGATCACCCGCTCGCTCTCGGGCTCGTGGAACGGGGTGAGCAGATGGACGCGTGCCGTCTCCAGCCGTTCGGCCCATTCCTCGCGCGCGACGTAGAGCAGATCGGGCGGCAGCGGACGGTAGCTGCCCGGATCGGCCGATTGCGCCTTCACGCGATTGGCGTGATAATCGCCGATTGCCTCGAACCGCGCCTCGGCGGCGCCCGGCACCCCGGCGTCCCGCAGGTAGAGCGCGTCGTCGCCCAGATGATCGAACAGGCTCGCCAGCCGCTCTTCGAACAGCGGCAGCCAATGCTCCATGCCCGCCAGCCGCCGCCCTTCGGAGACCGCCTGATAGAGCGGATCGCCGGTCGCGCTCGCGCCGAACCTCTCCCGATACCGGCTGCGGAAGCGCTTGACGCTGTCCTCGTCGAGCAGCGCTTCGGACGCGGGGAGCAGGGTGAAGCCCTCGATCCGGCCGGTCGTACGCTGATCGGCGGGATCGAAGGTGCGCACGCTTTCGATCTCGTCGCCGAAGAAATCCAGCCGCAGCGCTTGCTCGGCCCCGCTCGGGAACAGATCGACCAAGCCGCCGCGCACCGCATATTCGCCCGAATCGGTCACGGTCTCGACCCGGGTATAGCCGTTCGCCTGCAGCATCAGCGCCAGCCGGTCGCGCGCGATCCGCTCGCCGGGCGCGAGTTTGGCGACGAGCTGGCGGATGCGGAACGGGGTGAGCGTGCGCTGGGTGGCGGCGTTGGCGGTGGTGAGGACGAGCTGCGGCTGGTCGCTCTTGGCCTGGAGGGCGTGGAGCGTCGCGACGCGCTCGGCCATCACGCGCAGTGTGGGCGAGGCGCGGTCATAGGGCAGGCAGTCCCAGGCCGGGAAGCTCAGTACCGCGAGATCGGGGGCGAAATAGGGCGCGGTCGCGGCGATGGCGCGCATCGCCGCTTCGTCGGGCGCGATCAGCACCACCCGCCCGGCGGCGCGGGCGAGATCGCCGAGCAACCAGGGTACGAAGCCCGAGGGCACGCCCGCGAGGGTGAGCGGGTGGCCGGCGGCGCGGATTTTCTGGAGATCGGGCATGGGGGTCTCGGCTGGGTCAAAGATAAGGGGCCCTCACCCAACCCTCTCCCGCAAGCGGGAGAGGGCTATCCGGGCCCGCCGGCGTCAGGCGGTTGCCCCTGAAAGGCGGCCGGAGCGAGGAAGCGCTACGAGAAGGCCCTCTCCCGCTGGCGGGAGAGGGTTTGGGTGAGGGTGGTCGTCACTCCGCCACCGGCACATAATTCAGCGCCCTCAGCGCCTCCAGGATCGGCCCCCGGAACCGCGCCGGCGCCTCCGCGGTGCCGATCGCCCAGGCCATGATGTCCACGTCCTGCTCCTCCAGCAGCGCTTCGAACAGCGCGATCTCCGCGTCGCTCCAACCCCGATGCGCCGCGTCGAAGAACCCGCCGATGAGCAAATCGGCCTCCTTGGTGCCGCGGTGCCAGGCGCGGTAGCGCAGGCGCTTCAGTCTCGTCTCGCGATCCATGCCCCTCTTCCCATGGCCGATCGGCCGGCGGCGCTTGGAGAACGCCGCCGGCTCGGGTTAGACGCGGCAGATAGTCATGCGCCCCGAAATCCTCAATCCGCTCTTCGCCGAAGTCACGGCGCTCAAAGGCATCGGCCCGGCGCTCGCCAAGCCGCTCGAGCGGCTGAAGATCGCCCGCGTGCTCGATCTGGCGCTGCATTTGCCGAGCGGCTGGATCGACCGGGTGGCGGTCGACGAGCTCGACATGGCGGACGCGGGGCGGACGATCGCGATCACGCTCACCCCGGTCGATTACCGCCAGAGCGGGCGCGGGCCGGTGCGTTGCCACGCCACCGACGCCAAAGGCAATTATGTCAGCCTCGTCTATTTTGGCGGCAATGCCGGCTGGGTGAAGAAGCTGCTGCCGCTCGGCGAGCCGCGCCGCGTCTCAGGTCGGCTGGAGATGTACGGCCAGGAATTGCAGATCATCCACCCCGATTATGTGCTGCCGCTCGACGAGGCCGGGGCGATCGGCGGGCGGGAGGCGATCTACCCGCTGTCCGAAGGGCTCACCTCCCGCCGGCTGGGGCAGCTCGCGGCGCAAGCGATCGAGCGCGCGCCGGCGCTGCCCGAATGGATCGAGCCCGGCCTGCTCGCGCGGCGCGGCTGGCCCGCCTGGCGGGAGGCGCTCGCGCGTATCCACGCCGATCCGCAGGACGCGGGCGCGCGGGCCCGGCTTGCCTATGATGAGGTGTTCGCCAACCAGCTCGCGCTGATGCTGGTCCGCGCCTCGTCGCGGGCGCGCAAGGGCCGGGCGCTGGCGGGCGACGGCCGGCTGCGCGCGCTGCTCGATCTGCCTTACGCCCCCACCGGCGCCCAGGCGCGCGCGATCGCCGAGATCGAGGGCGATATGGCGCAATCGGCGCCGATGCTGCGGCTGCTGCAAGGCGATGTCGGCTCGGGCAAGACGCTGGTCGCGGCGATGGCGCTGCTGATCGCGGTGGAGGCCGGCGCGCAAGGGGCGCTGCTGGCGCCGACCGAAATCCTGGCGCGCCAGCATTTCGAGAACCTTCAGCGGCTGCTCGCCGGGCTGCCGGTGAACCTCGCGGTGCTGACCGGCCGCGACAAGGGGCGCGCGCGGGAGGGCGTGCTGATGGGGCTGGCGGATGGCTCGGTCGACATCCTGATCGGCACCCACGCGATCTTCCAAGAGGCGGTCGGCTACAAGGACCTGGGGCTGGTCGTGGTGGACGAGCAGCACCGTTTCGGTGTCGCCGAGCGGATGATGCTCACGAACAAGGGCCAGAACCCGCATCTGCTGGCGATGACCGCGACGCCCATTCCGCGCACGCTCACGCTCGCGCTCTATGGCGAGATGGACGTCAGCCGGCTCGATGAGATGCCCCCCGGCCGTCAGCCCATCCAGACGCGGGTGGTGAGCGAGGACCGGCTCGACGAAGTGGTCGCGGCACTCGGCCGGCATATCGAGGGTGGCGGCCAGGCCTATTGGGTGTGCCCGCTGGTCGAGGAGAGCGAGAAAAGCGATCTCGCCGCCGCGGAGGCCCGTGCCGAGGCGCTGAGCGCGCGCTTCCCGGGCAAGGTCGGGCTGGTCCATGGCCGGATGAAGGGGCCGGACAAGGACCGGGTGATGGCCGAGTTCGCCGGCGGCCGGCTCGGTGTGCTCGTCGCGACGACGGTGATCGAGGTCGGCGTCGATGTGCCCAATGCGACGCTGATCGTGATCGAGGCGGCGGACCGCTTCGGCCTCGCTCAGCTCCACCAGCTGCGCGGGCGGGTGGGGCGGGGGACGGGCGCCTCCAACTGCCTGCTGATCCGGGGCGGGACGCTGAGCGAAACCTCGCGCGCGCGGCTCGCGCTGATGCGCGAGAGCAATGATGGCTTCCGCATCGCCGAGGAGGATCTGCGCCTGCGCGGCGGCGGCGAGCTGCTCGGTACGCGCCAATCGGGCGAGGCGATGTTCCGCCTGGCGACGCCCGAGCTGCTCCAGGAATTGCTACCGATCGCGACCGACGACGCCCGCCTGCTGATCGACCGTGATGGCGGCCTGAGCGGCGAGCGCGGCCAGGCGGCACGGGTAGCGCTCTACTTATTTGAGCGCGACGCGGGTGTGGCGCTGCTGCGTTCGGGATAAAAAGTCCTCCCCGTTCACGGGGAGGGGAACCATCGCGCAGCGATGGTGGAGGGGGCGGGCCCTAAGCGCGCCCCCCTCCGACGGCGCTTACGCGCCGCCACCTCCCCGTAAACGGGGAGGATTGGCCTTCATCCCAAACTCACCTCGGCATGTTCGCCCGCCTCGCTCGGCTTGATCGTGCCGCCGAACAGCATCTTCAGATTGCCGGTGAGCGACTGATCGCCTTCCCACAGCTCGGCGCTCTCCAGATCGTAGCGCAGCAGCAGCAGCTTGGGATCGTCCTTGCCGCCCGGGAACCACGCCTCGGTCTGCTTCGACCAGAGCCGGTCGATCATCGCCGGGTCCTCATCGGCGCTCAGCAGGCCGTGGACGCAGGCGAAGAAATCATGCCCCTTGCTCACGAACTGCGCCATCGCCGGGCCGCCGATCGACAGGCGATTGTCGCGCCGGGTGAAGAACCACAGCGCGTCCTGCCGGTCCTCCAGCGTCTGCGCGGTCATCGGCTGGCTGTGATCGGGCGTGTCGTCCAGCCCGATCATCACGAAGGGGCTATGCTTCAGCGCGCGGAAAAAACGGTCGATGATCGCCTGTTCAGCCATGGTCCAGCTCCTGTTGCTATCGCCTGGGACAACGCCCCTGCCGGGGCAGGTTTCCTTGGCCGCCGGAACGAAGCATAAGAGCGCTTCGTTTTGGGGGCAGGATGAAGGGATCGTTCACCAATGCATGAGGTTTGGCGCGCGCTGGCGATTGGGCTGGCGCTCTCCCTGGCGTCACCGCTGAGCGCGGCAAGCGCGCCGGCGACGGGCCGCTACACGTCGAGCGGCGAGGGGCCGGTCAACAGCTGGTGGGTGGAAACACCGCACGGCCAGCTGATCCTGTTCGACGCGCAGCGTGACACGTCGAGCGCCAACCAGCTGATCGCCGCCGTGCAGGCGACGGGCAAGCCCGTCTCGGCGATCTTCGTTACCCATCCGCACCCGGATCACGTGACCGGGCTGGGCCTGGTCGCCGCCGCTTTTCCGCAGGCGGGCGTCTATGCCGGCGCGCCGACCGCGGCCGAGATCGGCGGCGACACGCAGGGGTTGGTGAAGCTCGGTCTCGAATCTTCCCCTGGCGCGCTCCCCGCGCCGCGCTTCACCCGCGTGCTGCGCGATAGCGAAGCGGTCGCGATCGACGGGATCGAGGTGCGCGCGCTGGTGCTCGGCGATGGCGAGAGCGTCGGTGTCACTGCCTTCTGGCTGCCCAAGATGAAGCTGCTGATCGCGGGCGATGTCGCGACCACCGGCTATGTCCCCTGGCTCGCCGAGGCGCGCACCCGCGAATGGCTGACTCAGCTCGACGAGTTGAAGAGCCGTGTGCCGAGCGGCGCGATGACGCTGCCGGGGCATGGCGAGCCGGGCGGCTATGGCAAATTGTCCGGCTGGATGCGCGGCTATCTGCAGGCGGTACGCCGCGAAGTCGCCGCGGCGCAGCGCCCGAAGAGCCCCGAGGGCGAAAAGGTGACCGAGGCGGAGCGGAACGCGATCGCGGCCAGCCTCACCAAGCGCTTCCACATTCCGGCGGGCGTGGCGGCGATGCCGGTCGCGCGGCTGTGGAAGCTGAACATCGACGCCGTCGCGCGCGAGCTGACCGATGGGCTGAAGGGGTATCTGCCGGAGAAATAGGCCGATCAGGAAACGTCGCGCGGCAGCGGGCCGAACCGCCTGAGGGGCATGTCTGGCGATGGCGCCCCGCCCGGAGGCGGACCGAAGGCAGTGGCCATCATCCGGCCACCGCCGCGCCGGTCTGCCCGGCATAGGCCCGAGCGAACAGGGCAATCATTTCGCGGTTGAAGGCGGGAATGTCGTCCGGCTTGCGGCTGGTGACGAGATTGCCGTCGACAACGGCGTCCTGATCCACCCATTGCGCCCCGGCATTCTCGATATCGGTCTGGAGCGACGGCCAAGCGGCGAGCCGCCGGCCGCGCAGATGGCCGGTTTCGATCAGCGTCCAGGGACCGTGGCAGATCGAGGCGACCGGTTTGCCGGCGTCAAGAAAAGCCTGCGCGAAGACGACCGCATTCTCGTCCATTCGCAGCATATCGGGGTTGAGGACGCCGCCCGGCAATAGGATCGCGTCGAAATCCTCGGCCCGCGCCGCCGCGAGCGGCACGTCGACGGGAAACGCGTCTCCCCAATCGGTGAACCGCCACGCCTTCACCTGGCCTTGCTTCGGTGACACGAGCCGGGTCCGCGCGCCAGCCTCGTGGAGCGCGCGGCGCGGCTCGGTCATCTCGACCTGCTCGAACCCGTCGGTAAGCAGGATCGCCACGGTCATCCCGTTCAAGTTCGCATCAGCCATTGTCATGTCTCCGTTCGGGGATCGAGAGTCGCGGTACGGCGGGCGAGTCAGGGCGCGAACACCGCGCGGACGCAGCCATCCTCCTTGTTCTTGAACATGTCATAGCCCTTGGGGCTCTCCTCGAGCGTGAAGCGGTGGGTGGCGAGCGCGCCCGGCGTCAGCTCGCCGCGCTGAGCATGTTCCAGCAGGCGCGGGACATAGGCCTGGCCGTGCTGCTGCGCGGTGCGCACGGTCACGCCCTTGTTCATCAGCACCCCCAGCGGCACCTTGTCCATCAGCCCATAGACGCCGAGGATCGAGAGGATGCCGCCCTTGCGTACCGCGAACATCGCCTGGCGGAGCGCTTCGCCGCGGTCGGTCGCCATGAACAGCGCCTGCTTCACCCGATCATAGGCATATTCCAGCCCGGTGCCTTCGGCCTCCATCCCCACCGCGTCGATGCACGCGTCCGGGCCGCGCCCGCCGGTCATCTCCTTCAGCGCTTCGATCACGTCCACCTTGGTGAAATCGAGCGGAATCGCCCCGAATGCCTCGGCCTGGGCGAGCCGCTCGGGATAGCGGTCGATCGCGATCACGCGCTCGGCGCCGAGGATCATCGCGCTCTGCTGCGCCATCAGCCCAACGCCGCCGCAGCCCCAGACCGCGATCACATCGCCGCGCTGGATGTCGCAGAAATCCGCGCCCATGAAGCCGGTGGGCGCCGCGTCCGAAATGAACAGCGCATTCTCGTCGGAGACGCCCTCGGGCACTAGGAAACAATCGGTGTCCGCGAAGGGCACGCGGACATATTCGGCATGGGCGCCGGCATAGCCGCCGAACGCGTGCGAATAGGCGTAGATGCCGGCGGTGGGGTAGCCGAGCAGCGGCTCTTGCAGCTCGGGCTTGGGGTGGGTGGTATCGCAGAGCGAGTAGAGGTCATGCTGGCAATACCAGCATTGCCCGCAGGAGATAAAGGAGGGGACGACGACGCGGTCGCCCTTCTTAACCTTGGTCACCTCGCGCCCGACATCGACGATCTCGCCCATGAACTCATGGCCGAGCACATCGCCTTCCTTCATCGTCGGGATCAGGCCGTCGATCAGGTGTAGGTCCGATCCGCAGGTGGTCGACAAGCGGACTTTCAGGATCACGTCCTTGGGATTGAGGATCTCGGGGTCGGCGACGGTCTCGACGCGAAGGTCCTTGACGCCGTTCCAGCAGAGTGCGCGCATCGGTGTTGCTCCTATTCGTCCGCGCCGCCCTTGCGGGCAGCCGGCTGAGGGTCGGTCGTGGGGATTTCGCCGGTGATGGCGAGTGCGCGGAATTTGTAGAGCGCGTGCCCCACGATCTCGGCGGGCACGATGTGGAACAGCTTGCTGACTGCCTTTCCGATCGCGCCGCCTGGGGGATCGAACCGAACGTCCAAGTGGAGTTCGGTGCCGCGATCGCCCGGGGCGGGGCGGAAAGCGAGCGTGCCGGCATTAGCGATGTCGGCGCCATCGAGGCTGGCCCAACGCAGCCCGTCCGCGCCGTCATCGGCGAGTTGGGTCCGCCAGCGATACTTCCCCCCGGCAGGCCCCTCGGCGACCCAATCGGCGGTGCGCTCGTCGAGCGGCGTCACTTGCGCGAAATGCGACCAGATGCGGGACTGGGTTTCCGGGCGCAGCCAAAGCGAGCGCAGCGCGTCCGCGGATTGGCCGATCGTGACGGACGCCCGCGCGTCGGCGTCCAATTCGGCATCCTGTTGAGCGGTGGTCATCGAAATCTCCTGCTGCTGACGCGATGTGTTCAAGCGTCGACCTAGCGGCTCCCCGCTGGGCGCGAGCCCGGGGCCGACCAGGCGAGCGACGGGCCAGGTGCGCCGTCGTTCGGGTCGCCGGGGTTCGCATAACGGGCGAGCTTGCGCTGCTGCTGGCGTGCCAGCTCGCCATAATGGTCCGCGAGCGACGCGTGGGCGCACGCGGCTTCGGGACAGGTTGCTGTGCGCGCGCGCCGTTGTTCCTCTTCCGCGCGTCTCCGGTAATAATCGAGATTGTCGATCAGCGATGCCATGACCTGATGCTCCCACCCTGTTCGAGGAAGGCCCGCTCTGCTCGATCTCGTCGCGGCGGTAGCCGAGGGACGGCGCGACGCGGCGCACGATCGGCTCCCGGCGGCGGCGTTGTTCGACATAAGAGCGCGTCCGATTGGGCTTCGATGCCCGCGCGGCGCAGCGTCGCTACGGCGACGGCGAAGCTCGCTTCCAGCGTCGCCGCGCGCGGGCTTTGCGCTGGGCGCGTGCCCGCCGAGTGCGGCGCATCGTCGCCGCTCCTGACGATCGAAAGGTTGTTGCCCGCGACGAGCAGCGCCGTGCCGATGCGGGCGTCCAGCACGTTGAGGAAGATGTCGGCGAGGAAGAGCAGCGTCAGCCCCGCGCCGCCGATTTGTTCGAGGGTCATCGTGCCCACCCGGATCGCGTGCGCGCGGTCAAGCGGCCAGCTCGGGAAGGGCCGCCGCGACTTGCCCCTCGGCGCGGTAATCGGGCGGGATCGTGAAATCCTGCCGGGCGAGGCCGCGCGAGGCTTCGGGCCCGCGCGGCAGGCCGCTGCGGTCCGAATAGTCGCGCTCGCTGCCGGGATCGCGGCGGTGGACCGTCTTGGTGCCGACATAAGCGAGCACGTCGAGGGCGGTGATGCCCACCACCAGCGCGGTCGCGATCGCGGCGTTGCGGCGTTTGGGATTGTCGCGGTGGAGCGCCTTGGCGAGCGTGCCCAGATCGAGCGCGTCCCCGCCGATCCGCGCGGCGAGCCCGATCTGCTTGTCGATCGAGAGCGTCGGCAGCGCGCTCGCCAGTTCGCGTGCGCCGTAAGCCCGGATCAGCCCCTGCTTGTCCTCCAGGCCGACCGCGCGGGCGACCCGCGCCGGCGCGAGCAGCTCGGTAAGGCCGAGACCGATCGAGAACCAGCCGAGCATGCGCGCCAGCCGATCGGGGCCGGGCAGCGAGCTCGGGCCCTTGTGTTGCACCTTCGGGTCGCCCTTCGAACGGGCGATGTGCGATAATCTGGTGAGGGTCATGTCGGCACCTTCAGGAATGAGCCCAGGGCATCAGGGGCGGAGCATCACCTTGATGCAGCCGTCCTGCTTGTCGCGGAACGTGCGGTACATTTCGGGGCCCTGCGAAAGATCGACCTTGTGCGTGACCACGAAGGAGGGATCGATCTGCCCGTCCTCGATCCGGCGCAGCAGATCGTCGGTCCAGCGGGGCACATGCGTCTGCGCCATGCGGAAGGTGAGGCCCTTGTTCATCGCCAGACCCATCGGGATCTTGTCGACAAGGCCGGTATAGACGCCGATGATCGAGATCACCCCGGCGACGCGGCAGGCATAGATCATCTCGCGCAGCACATGCGGGCGATCATTCTCCAGCATCACCATCTGCTTGGCGCGATCGAGCAGCGTGTCGGGCTGGCCCGCGCCCCAATGGCTCTCGGCGCCCACCGCGTCGATGCATTTGTGCGGCCCTTCGCCGCCAGTGAGCTCGTTGAGCCGCTCGATCACGCTTTCTTCCAGGAAATTGATCGTGATCGCGCCGGCGGCCGCCGCCATCGACAGTCGCTCCGGCAGGGTATCGATCGCGATCACCTGCTCGGCGCCGAGCAGGATCGCCGAGCGGATGGTCATCTGGCCGACCGGACCACAGCCCCAGATCGCGACGATGTCGCCGGGCTCGATGTCTGCCTGCACCGCCGCCTGCCAGCCGGTCGGCAGGATGTCCGAAAGGAACAGAAGCTTCTCGTCCTCGATCCCGTCGGGCACCTTGATGTGCGTCGTGTCGGCGAAGGGCACACGCAGATATTCGGCCTGGCCGCCGGGATAGCCGCCGGTCAGATGCGTGTAGCCGAACAGGCCGCCGGTATGGTGGCCGAACACTTTGTCGGCGAGTTCGGCCTTGCGATTGGTGCGCCGGCACACCGAAAAATTGCCGCGCCGGCATTGCTCGCACTCGCCGCACTGGATGGTGAAGGGGATGACGACGCGGTCGCCCTTGTTGAGCGTCCCCTTGGCGGCGCTGCCGACCTCGACCACTTCGCCCATCGTCTCATGGCCGAGCACGTCGCCGGGCAGCATCGCGGGGATAAGATTATGGAACAGATGCAGATCCGATCCACAGATCGCGCAGCTCGTTACCTTGATGATCGCATCGCGGGCATCCTCGATTTCGGGATCGGAGACGGTATCGTATCGAACGTCTTCAATGCCGTGCCAGACGAGTGCTTTCATCGGGACTCTCCTCGGGGTTGCCGCATCTCGCGCTAACCCGTTGGCGTCCGCGCTCAACATGCGGGCGATTCTTAAGGAACTTTCCGAGGGTGCCCGCCATTGCCGCTGTGTCGGCAACCGTACCATAGGAGGGCCGACGCGATGTCGGACACATCACCGGCGAGGCCGAGCGACGCGGCCAACGCCCGTTTCCTCGAGGCGACGCTCTCGGCGATGCCCGACCGCGTCTATGCCTTCGATCCGCAGCACCGCTTCGCTTATGCGAACGCGGCGATGCTGGCACTGTTCGGCTTGACCGCCGAGCAGATGCAGGGGCGCACCTTCGCCGATCTCGGCTATCCGCCCGAGCTCGCCGCACAGCTGGACCGCGATATCGACCGGGTGCTGCGCGACGGTGTAACGGTCGAGGACGAGGTCTTCTACCGCAGCCCGACCGGCTATGCCGCCTTCTTCGGCTATGTGTGGGCGCCGGTGCGCGGCGACGACGGCGCGGTGGAGCTGGTCGTCGGCGTTTCGCGCGACAAGAGCGAGCGCCGCGCCGTCGAGGAGGCGCTCCGGACCAGCGAGGCACGGCTGCGCGCGGCGAGCGAGCTGGTCGGCCTCGGGGTCTATGCCTGGAATCCTCAGACGGGCGCGCTCGATTGGGACGCGCGGGTGCGGGCGATGTGGGGCCTACCGCGCGACGCGCCGGTCGATATGGCGGTGTACGAAGCGGGCATCGATCGCGACGATCTGCCCCGGGTGCGGGCGGCGATCGCCGCCTGCGTCGATCCCGCCGGCGATGGGCGCTACAATATCGAATATCGCGTGATCGGCCGCGACGACGGGGTGACGCGGCACATCGCGACCTCCGGCCGGACGACCTTCGCGCATGGGCGCGCGATCGGCTTCATCGGCGCCGCGATCGACGTGACGACCCAGCGCCGAACCGAGGCCGCCATCCGCACCCGCGAGGCGCAGTTCCGCGGCTTCGCCGAACACAGCAGCAACCTGCTGTGGATCGCGGACCCCGCCGCGGGCAAGGTGATCTATCGGAGCGCGGCGTTCGAGCGCATGTGGGGCGCGCCCGTCGACGCGGCGCCCGTTCGGTTCGAGGACTGGATGCAGCTTGTCCATGCGGACGATCGCCAACAGGTCGCGCGCGCACTCGCGAGCGTCCAAGCGGGCGAAGTGGCGCAGTATGAGTATCGCATCCACCGCATCAGCGACGGCGCGATGCGCTGGCTGCGCGACACCAGCTTTCCGATCCGTGACGAGCATGGCGACGTTACCCAGATCGGCGGCATCGTCGAGGATCTGACCCAGGAGGATAGCACGCATCTCTACATCGTCAGCACCCGGCCCGGCGAGGCGCGCCGGCTCGCGACGCTCGCTCGCGGCGCTGGCTATCGCGCCCGCACCTTCGCCAGCGCAACCGCGTTCCTCGACATCGCCCCGGTCTTGGCGGCGGGCTGCGTCTTGGTCGACCTGCGCAAAGCACGGCACGAGGGGCTGTCGATCCCGCGCGAGCTCAAGGCGCGCGCGATCGCGCTACCGACGATCGCGCTCGATGAGCCGGACGCCGTCGTCGCCGCCGCGGTGGCGGCGATGAAGGCCGGCGCGATCGATTATCTGACGGTGACGGACGAAGACGCGTTGCGCGCCGCGCTGACGAGCGCGATGGCGGATTGCCAGGGCGCGATGCGGCCAGCCGGGCGCGACGAGAGCGCCGGCGCGCGCATCGCTCGGCTCACGCCGCGCGAGCGCGAGGTGCTGCTCGGCCTGATCGAGGGCGGCACCAACAAGACGATTGGCAAGGCGCTCGGCATCAGCCCGCGCACGGTCGAGCTGCACCGCGCGCAGGTGATGAGCCGGCTGGGTGCGGCAAGCCTCACCGAGCTTTTGCAGATCGCGCTGGCCGCGAGGATCGCGCCGTCGCTGGGCTCGAATCGGCAGGCTTGATCCGGGTGGTAGGGCGACAGGGTGGCGCTTGGCGCCATCCTATTGGGGGCGCTGGCGGACCGATGCGGCGCGGCAAACCAAGCGGGAAGAGCATCCGGGCGGTGGCGTACACCGCCGCCCGGCGCCTAAACCTCACAAAACCTCGAAAATCCCCGCCGCACCCTGGCCGCCGCCGACGCACATCGTGACGCAGACATACTTCGCGCCGCGCCGCTTGCCCTCGATCAGCGCGTGGCCGGTGCAGCGGGCGCCGGTCATGCCATAGGGGTGGCCGATCGAGATCGAGCCACCGTTCACGTTGAGCAGCTCGTTCGGGATGCCGAGCTTGTCGCGGCAATAGAGCACCTGTACCGCGAACGCCTCGTTCAGCTCCCACAGGCCGATATCGTCCATCTTGAGCCCCGCGCGCTCGAGCGCCTTCGGGATCGCATAGACGGGGCCGATGCCCATTTCGTCGGGCTCGGTGCCCGCCGCCGCCATGCCGACATAGCGGCCGAGCGGGGTGAGGCCGAGCTTCTCGGCGAGCTTTTCCTCCATCACCACGCTGGCCGAGGCGCCGTCCGACAATTGGCTGGCATTGCCCGCCGTGATCGTCGTGCCCGGGCCGAGCACCGGCTGCAGGCCGTTCAGCCCGGCGAGCGTCGTCTCGGGGCGGTTGCCCTCGTCCTTGGTGACGGTCACTTCGTGATGCGTGACTTCCTTGGTTTCCTTGTTGGTCATCGCCATCGTCGCGGTGACGGGGACGATCTCGGCGTCGAACAGCCCCGCGGCCTGCGCGGCGGCGGTGCGCTGTTGCGACTGGAAGCCGTACTCGTCCTGCGCTTCGCGGCTGATGCCATAGCGCTCGGCGACGACCTGCGCGGTCTGGAGCATCGACATATAGACGTGCGGGTGCATCGCCAGCAGTTCGCGATCCGGGCCGATGCGCATTTCCGGCGTCTGCACCATCGAGATCGATTCGCAGCCGCCGCCGATCACGATGTCCATGTTATCGACGATCACCTGCTTGGCGGCGGTGGCGATCGCCATCAGGCCGCTGGCGCATTGGCGGTCGATCGACTGGCCCGGCACGCCGACGCCGAGCCCCGAGCGCAGCGCGACATTGCGGGCGAGGTTGCCGCCCTGCACGCCCTGCTGAAGCGCCGCGCCCCATACCACGTCGTCAACCTGCGCCGGATCGATCCCGGCGCGCTCGACCGCGGCCTTCACCGCGTGGCTCGAAAGGGTGGGCGAGGGGGTGTTGTTGAACCCGCCGCGATAAGCGCGGCCGATCGGGGTGCGGGCGGTGGAGACGATGACTGCGGAACGCATAAGGTTTCTCCTTCAGGCGTCGGGAAAACGGGCGGCACTGGCTTCGAGCGGCAGATCGAGCGCGCCGCAGATCAGCGACACGCCATGATAGAAGCCCACCAGCTGGATGATTTCGAGCGCTTGCGCTTCGTCATAATGCGCGCGCAAGGCTTCCCATTCAGCGGTGCTCAGCTTCTTGTGATCGAGCAGCGCGTCGACGGTCGCGATCAGCACCGCTTCGGCCGGGTCGTTCCAATCGGCGGGGCCGCCATGAACGGTCGCGCGCACCTGCGCGTCGGTGAGCCCGACATGCGGGGCGAAACCGGCGATATGGACGCCCCATTCATATTCGTTGCCGCACTTGGCCGTCGTGCGATCGATCACGATCTCGCGCTGGCGCATCGACAGCGGCGAGCCCTTGTCGAGCAGCGAGCCGCCGCCGAACTTGCCCCAGGCGCGCTCATGCTTGGCGAGCGTGGTGAACAGCACCAGCGGCTCGGCGCCGCGCATCAGCACTTTCATCGCCGCGTCGAACGCGGGCGGATAGGGCTTGGCGAGCGGTTCGATGCGGGCCATCGGCGGCTTCCCCTTCAAATTCCTGCCCTCTCCCGCGGGCGGGAGAGGCTACGAAGACTTGGCAGCTTGCTGCCTAGTCGAAGTCGGTGAGGGTGGTTCTTTTCTGAAGACTGATAATACAAGAAGACCCTCACCCAACCCTCTCCCGCAAGCGGGCGAGGGCTAAATCGGCGTCACACGAAAATCTGGCTGATCCATTCGGCGATCATCGCCGGCTTTTCCTCGCCCTCGATCTCGACGGTGAACTCATTGGTCTGCTGCCACTGGCCGGGGCGCTTCTCGGTAAGCTCGAGCAGCTTGAAGCGGCCGCGCACGCGCTTGCCCGAGCGCACCGGCTGCAGGAAGCGGACTTTGTTGCCGCCATAGTTCACGCCCATCTTCACGCCTTCGATCTGCGGCGCGTCGGCGACCTTCGACGACAGCAGCGGCATCAGCGAGAGCGTGAGGAAACCATGCGCGATGGTGCCGCCGAACGGCGTCATCGCCGCCATTTGCGGGTTCACGTGGATGAACTGGTGATCGCCGGTCGCGTCGGCAAATTTGTCGATCATCTCCTGGCTGACGTCCACCCAATCCGAAACGCGTTCCTGGCCCACCTGGGTCGCCGCCATTTCCTGGATCGTGATCGTCGCCATCCCATTCCCCTCCGCGCGAAATCCTTGCATAGCGCGGCGCCAGCCATAGGCGCTCGCGCCCCGGCCCTGCAAGCGCCTTAGACCGAGGTTTAGAAGATGACGGTTGCCCTAGCGTCCACCCCGCGCGAAACCATGGCTCAGCTCTACCGCGCGAGCGAACCGCAAGTTCTAAAGCCGCTGATCGAGCGTGCGCGCGCCACGCCCGAATCGCGCGAGCGCATTCTGGCGCACGCCGGTGGGCTGCTCGCCGATCTGCGCGCGGCACAGGGAAAAGGCTGGGTCAATCAGTTCCTGCAGGAGTACCGGCTGAACACCGGCGAGGGCGTCGCGCTGCTGAGTCTGGCCGAGGCGTTCCTGCGCGTGCCCGATCCGGAGACCGCCGATCTGCTGATCGCCGACAAATTGGGCGAGGCCGATTGGCGTTCCCATGCGGGCCGCTCCAATTCGGCGCTGGTCAATTCGGCGACCTGGGGCCTGGTGCTCGGCCGCGCCTTGGTGGGCGAGGGCGCGCGCCAATCGACGCTGCGCCGGCTGATCTCGCGCGCGGGCGAGCCGTTCGTCCGCCAGGCCGTGGGCGCGGCGATGAAGATGATGGGCGAAATCTTCGTGATGGGCCGCACCATCGACGAGGCGCTGCGCCGGATGAAAAAGCCCGAGCATCAGGGCTTCACCGCCAGCTTCGACATGCTGGGCGAAGCCGCGCGCACCCAGGGCGATGCCGAGCGTTATTTCCAGGCCTATGTCGCCGCGATCGACGCGGTGGGCGCCGATCCGGCGGCGGGCCATTCGGTGTCGGTGAAGCTCTCCGCGCTCCACCCGCGCTATGAGGTCGCGCGCTGGGACGAGTGTGTGCCGGCGCTCACCGAAATGCTGGAAGCGCTGGCGGTGCAGGCGGCGGGCAAGGGCATCGCGCTCACCGTCGACGCCGAGGAGAGCGAGCGGCTGGAGATGAGCCTCGACATCATCGGCGCCGTCGCGGGCCTTCCCCAGCTAAAGGGCTGGGAGGGCTTCGGCATGGCGGTGCAGGCCTATGGCAAGCGCGCGCGGCCGGTGATCGCCTGGGCGAACGACCTAGGCCGGGTGATGAACGTGCGGCTGGTGAAGGGCGCCTATTGGGACAGCGAGATCAAGCGCACCCAGGTGGAGGGCCTGGCCGATTATCCGCTGTTCACGCGCAAGGCGGCGACCGATGTCTCCTACCTCGCCTGCGCGCGCGACATGCTGGAGGCGCCCAACATCCGCCCCGCCTTCGCCAGCCACAACGCGCTGACGGTCGCGACGATCATGGACTGGGCGGGTAATAGCCGTGCCTTCGAATTCCAGCGGCTCCACGGCATGGGCGACGGCCTGTACGAGCGGCTGGTGCGCGAGCGCGGCTATCATTGCCGCATTTATGCGCCGGTGGGTGGGCACCGCGATCTGCTGGCCTATCTCGTGCGCCGGCTGCTGGAGAATGGCGCCAATTCCAGCTTCGTCCACCAGCTCGCCGACGAGCGGCTGAGCGAGGCGGAGATTCTCGCCGATCCGGTCGAGAAGATGGCGGCTTTGGGCGGCGCGCGGCACTCGGCGATTCCGCTGCCGCTCGATCTGTTCGGGGCAGGGCGGCGCAACTCGGCCGGGCTCGATTTGAGCGATCGGGGGGTGTTGGCGAAGACGGCGGACGCAATTTCAAAGCCCCTCCCCCTTGGGGGAGGGGTGGGGGTGGGGGCTTCTGGCGAGCGTCCCTCTGCAACAAGCCCCCACCCCAACCCAGCATCGGGCCGGTCAGGCTCCCAGCCTGACCTGAACCGTGCGGGGCACGGTTCACCCGATGCTCCCACGGGGGAGGGGCTTAACTTAGGACAGGCCATCACCCGCGCCGCTGCCGCTTTCCCCGCCTGGTCGGCCCAGCCGGTCGAAGCGCGCGCCGCGTGCCTCGAACGCCTTGCCGATCTGCTCGAGGAGCACCGCGACCCGCTGATGGCGCTCGCGGTGCAGGAAGCGTTCAAGACCATTCCCGATGCGCTCGGCGAAGTGCGCGAAGCGGTGGATTTCTGCCGCTATTACGCAGCCCTGGGGCGCGAACAGCTGAAACCAGTCGAACTTCCCGGGCCGACCGGCGAGCGCAACATCCTGCGGATGGAAGGCCGCGGCGTGTGGGCGACGGTATCGCCTTGGAATTTCCCGCTCGCGATCTTCCTGGGGCAGACGGCGGCGGCGCTGGTCACCGGCAACACGGTAGTTGCCAAGCCCGCGCCGCAAACGCCGCGCATCGCCGCCTATGCCGTGCAGCTCGCGCATCAGGCTGGCGTGCCGGCGGACGCGCTGATCCTCGCGCCCGGTGGCCCGGAAGTCGGCGCGGCGCTGGTGGCGGACGCGCGCATCGCCGGGGTCGCCTTCACCGGCTCGACCGCGACCGCCAAGAAGATCGCGCGGGCGCTGCTGGAGGACGAGACCCGCCCGATCGTGCCGCTGATCGCCGAGACCGGCGGGATCAACGCGATGATCGTCGATTCGACTGCGCTCCCTGAGCAGGTGGTCGCGGACGTGGTGACCAGCGCCTTCCGCTCGGCGGGCCAGCGCTGCTCGGCGCTCCGCCTGCTGCTGTTGCAGGAGGAGATCGCGGACGGGGTGATCGAGATGCTCGGCGGCGCCATGGACCTGCTCCGTCTGGGCGATCCCGCCGATCCGGCGACCGATGTCGGCCCGGTGATCGACCGGGCCGCCTATGACAAGCTGATGGCCTATCGCGAAAGCATGGCCGCGCGGATCGTGAAGACGATCGCGGCGCCGGCCGAGGGGCTGTTCGTGCCGCCCACGCTGATCCGGCTCGATACGCCCGAGCAGCTCGACCGCGAGTGGTTCGGCCCGATCCTGCACGTCGCGACCTGGCCGGCGGGGCAACTCGCCGAGACGATCGCGCGGGTGAACGCCAAGAATTACGGGCTGACGATGGGCCTCCACAGCCGCATCGCCGGATCGTGGGACGTGGCGGAGCAGCAGGCGCGGGTCGGCAATCTCTACATCAACCGATCGATGATCGGCGCGGTGGTCGGCTCGCAGCCCTTTGGCGGCGAGGGGCTGTCGGGCACCGGGCCCAAGGCCGGCGGGCCGCATTATCTCGCGCGCTTCTGCCTGGAGCGGCACGTGTCGATCGATACGACGAGCGCGGGGGGGAATACGACTTTGCTGAGCTTGGAAGAGGTTTGATTTGGTTCATGCGGCGGTGCGGGGTGTTCTAACCCGTTAAGCCCTCCCCCGCTTGCGGGAGAGGGTTTGGGTGAGGCTGTGCCAAGCAACCCAAGCTCGGCTCCCGGTCCACCCCTCGCCCAACCCTCTCCCCTAAAGGGGAGAGGGCTAGATGACATAACCCTTCCGAGAGGTCGAAATCCTCAAACCTTCATCTGGCGCTTGACGCTCGCCATCGTCGCCTTGCCATAAGGCGGCTTCAGGCCCGCGAGCTTCGCCACATCGAGCTTCGGCTGCTCGTAAATCGCCTTGGCATGGCTGAACGTCTTGAACCCGTCATGCCCATGATAGGCGCCCATGCCGGACGGCCCGATGCCGCCGAACGGCAGTTCCTCCATCGAGACATGGAAGATCACGTCGTTCACCGTCACCCCGCCCGAGATCGTCCGATCGAGCACGCGGCGCTGTTCGCCCGCATCCTCGCCGAAATAATAGAGGCCCAGCGGCCGGTCGCGGCGATTCACTTCGTCGATCGCGGCATCGATGCCGCCCGAATAGCGCTTCACCGGCAGGATCGGGCCGAAGATTTCCTCCTGCATGATCGTCATCTCGTCGGTCACGTCGGTCACGATGTGGAGCGGCATCTTGCGGCTGTTGGCGCTCGCGAAATCCTCGTTCGCCGGGTTCACCGTCTCCACCTTAGCACCCTTGGCGCGCGCATCGTCGAGCCAGGCGGTGAGCCGTTCGAAATGGCGATCGTTGACGATCGCGGTGTAATCGGGGTTGGCGAGCAGGCTGGGATACATCGCGCTGGTCGCCGCCTTCAGCCCCTCGACCACCGCGCCCTCGGCCTCTTCGGGCACCAGCATGTAATCGGGCGCGAGGCAGATTTGCCCGGCATTCAGCATCTTGCCGGTCGCCACCCGCCCGGTCGCGCGCGCGACATCGGCGGACTTGCCCAGGATCACCGGCGATTTGCCGCCGAGTTCCAGCGTCACCGGCGTCAGATTATCCGCCGCCGCGTGAAGGATGTGGCGGCCGATCCCGGTCGCGCCGGTGAACAGCAGGTGATCGAAGGGGAGCGATGCGAATGCCTTGCCCACTTCCGGCCCGCCCGAAAAGAAAGCGAGCTCTTCGGCCGCGAAATATTGGGGGCAGACTTCCTCGAACAGCGCCGCAGTCATCGGCGTGAACTCGCTGTTCTTCACCATCGCGCGGTTGCCGGCGGCGAGGATGCCGGCGAGCGGCGCCATCACCAATTGTACCGGGAAGTTCCACGGCGCGATCACGCCCACCACGCCCTTGGGCTGATATTCCACCCGTGCCTTCGCGCCGAGCAGGCCGAGCGGGAATTGCACCGGACGCTTCTCCGGCCGCGCCCAACCGTCGAGCTGCTTCAGCGCGTGAGCGATCGGCGCGATCGAGCCGCCGATATCGGTCAGCATCGATTGTTCGCGGCTGCGATGGCCGAAATCCTCGCTGAGCGCGGTGCAGAAACGCTCGGCATGATCACGGATCATCGCGGCCGCCCGCTTCAGCCGATCGCGGCGGACGGAAAGGGGCACCGGCAGTTCGGCGGTGAAGGCGGCGCGCTGCGCGGCCAGGGTTTTGGTCATCGATGGCATCGTCTTTCCCCCTCAAGCCGTGCAGCCGATGATGCCGACCACCGGCACGATCACGGTATCGGCCCCGTCGCGATCGATCCGCAGCGTGCCTCCGGGGATCACCGCGCCCTGGCTGAGATCGCCACGGTCGACGATCTCGATATCCAGCGCCAGGCGATAGTCGCCGCCGGCATAATCGCTATGCGTCGCGAAGCCGTAATTGCCGCCGCCCTGCTGGCCGGTGCGGACGAGATCGGTGAGCGTTCCCTTGGGCGCGAAGCGGATGCGCGCCGGATCGGCGCTCGCCATCGCGATCAGCGCGCGGTTGGTGGTGTTGGTCCACAGGAAAGCGGCGCAGCCCGCCGGGGGGAGGTCTTGCGGCGGGATCGCGCCGATCGGCAGCCCCTCGATCGAGCGGGGAAGCGGGGGCGGCGCCTTGTCCGCGGCGAGCGCGGCGGCGGGGAGAGCGAACAGCAACGCGGCAAGCAATTTCATGGCCCAAAGCTTAGCATGGCGAGTTCCGCCGGGTAAGCCGCGATCGCGAGCAGCGTGCCGAGCGGCAGCGCATCATCCCCCCGCACGGCGCGCCCGGTAAGAAGGCGGAACCCCGCCACGCCCAGCCCGATCAGCGCGGCGAGCAGCAGCACCACCGGCAGCAGCCGCCAGCCGAGCCAAAGCCCGATCGCGCCGAACAGCTTTGGATCGCCGCCGCCGAGCCCCTCGCGCCCGCGCGCGGCCTTGTAACCCGCGCCGATCGCCCAAAGCAGCGCGAAGCCCACCGCGCCGCCGATCAATCGCTCGGTCAATAGGGGGGCGAGCCCCAGCGCCCCGGTCGCCAGGCCTAAAAGCGCGAGCGCCAGGGTCAATTCGTCGGGCAGCCAGAATTCGGCGAGGTCGAGCGCGGCGAGCGCGAGCAGCAGCCAGCCGAAGATCGCCGCCGCCAGGCCTTCCAGCCCCGGCGCGAGCCAGCCTGCCGCCAGCCCGATCAGCAGCGCCGCCGTTTCGATCATCCAATGGCGCGGATCGATCGCCACGCCGCACGTCCGGCAGCGCCCGCGAAGCGCCAAGGCGGAGAGCAACGGTATCAGCTCGCCGGGCGCCAGCGTCCGGCCGCAACCGTCGCACACGGAGCGCCCGCGCAGCACCGATCGCCCCTGGGGCCAGCGGATGACCAGCACCGCGATGAAGCTGCCGAAAATAGCGCCGAGCACCGCCAGCAGCGGCGCCCACAGCCAGGGATCAGCCGGGAGGGCGCTTGCGGATAAGGTAGCGATAGACACCCAGCAGGTTGATCCCGAACAGCACCGCGTTCTGGGTGGCGAGGGCGGCGTCCTTCGTCAACAGCGCGCCCGAAATCCAGCAGAGCGACGAGAAGATGAACAGCACGAAGCCATAGCCCGTCACCTTGCGCCCGAGATCGAGCGAGACCATCGCCGCCGCGATCATGCCGGAGCCGGAGGCCGCCCATTTGAGTGTCATCGTGAGCGGATCGGCCATGGCGGGCGAGACGCGCGGCTGGGCGATCGGGTTCCGCCGTGCTTTCAGCTCCTCCCTCGTCGGAGGAGGTGGCAGTCGCGTTAGCGACTGACGGAGGGGTTCCCCCGGATGCTCGCGGGGGATGCCCCTCCACCATTTGCTTCGCAAATGGTCCCCCTCCCCAAGCGAGCTTGGGGAGGATTGGACAGTATCGCTTACGCCAGCGGGGCGATGCTCAGTTCGGCGCCGGGCATCAGGCCGCGATCGACCTGGCGCTGGAAGATCTCACGCATCAGCGCCAGCGAGAAGAGGTGCGCGTAGAGCAGCGGCAACATGCCGTTCTGCGACATCTTGCGCAGCTGATCGCCGCGCAGCTCGCGCAGCTTGTTCTCGTCGACCATCTGGAAGCCGCGATAGACGAAGGGCTGCGGCGCGCCATCGGGCTGGATCGAGACCTCGCCCTCCATCAGCAGGCCGCTTTCCTTCAGCTCGACCATGAACTGCTGGGTGCGCATCCCGGCCTGTTCGAACATCTCGTTGAACTGAAGGATATTCTTGGTCAGCTCGGTCGGCTCGGTGCCGTCGAACAGCGGCTCGCCCTCGTCGAACGCGCCGACGCCTTCATAGGTCGGATCGAAGCAGAGCGAGAGTTCCTGCGCGTCGGGCGTCAGCCGCGCGAGCATGAACGGGTAGCGGCGAACATAAGCGGGGACGTAGAAATTATTCTCCACCAGCCGGCCATCGGCGTCGATGAAGACGTTCACGCCCTCGTTCAGGCCCATCAGCGCGAGCGGAATGGGATCTTCGCCGCTCGAAAAGACGATCGGCATGAAGCGCTGGACCAGCGCGAATTCGTCCACCGTCACCGGAATGGCGTGCTGGCCGATCAGGAACGGCGCGCGGTCCATCGATTTGGTGCGGAAGGCGGCGTGCGCCTGGCTCGAAAGCGGTTCGAGCTGATTATAGAATAGCGGAAGCGATTGCGGCGCGCTCGCCATGTAAAACTCTCCAAGATTGCACGGCCACCCCGGCCGGCTTGGCAGCGGGCTCTATGGCGCGGGCGCGCTTGGCGCAAGGCTGACGAGCTTGCCGGGGTTCATGATCCCAAGCGGGTCGAGCGCGGCCTTGATCGCGCGCAGCGCCGCCAGCCGCGCGCCGCCGCCCAGCCGTTCCAGCTCGGCGCGCTTCATCTGGCCGATACCATGCTCGGCCGAGATCGATCCGCCGGCCGCGACCACCAGATCATGGACGAAGCGGCTGATTTCGGGCGCGCTTTCGGCATACCACGCTTCGCCATCGGCGCTCTTGGGCGCGCGGACGTGGAAGTGGACATTGCCGTCGCCCAGATGGCCGAAGCCACTCGCCTGGGTGCCGGGGAAGCGCGCCTCGCACGCCGCCGCCGCGTCGATCATGAAGCGGGGCATCGCCGCGACGGGCACCGAAATATCATGCTGCACCGCCGGCCCCTGCGCGCGCTCGGCCGCGGAAATCGAATCGCGCAAGGCCCAAAAAGCCTCGGCCTGGGCTTCGTTCGCGGCGATCGTCGCGTCGGCGACCAGTCCGTCGTCGAGCGCGGGGGCGAGCAGGCGTTCGAGCAAGGCGGTGGGCGGTTCGGCGGCGGGATCGGTCGCGGTCGCCTCGATAAGCACGTGCCAGGGGTGGCGCCTGGCGAGCGGCGCGCGCGCGGCGGGGAGATAAGCGAGGACGTGATCGAGCGATTCCTGTGGCAGGATCTCGAAGCTCTCGATCGCGCCTGTCGCGGCCTCCATCCGGCGCAGCAGCGCCAGCGCGTCGGTGGGGCTCGCGACGCCGGCCCAGGCAACGCCGCGCGCGGTGATCGCGGGTGCCAGGCGCAGCGTCGCGGCGGTGACGATGCCCAGCGTCCCTTCGGCGCCGACCAGCAGGCTCTTCAGATCGTAACCGCGATTATCCTTCTTCAGCGCTGAAAGGCCGTCATAAATCTGTCCGTCCGGCAGCACCGCCTCGATCCCGGCGACGAGCGCGCGCATCGTGCCGAACCGGAGCACCTGCGTACCGCCGGCGTTGGTCGAGATCAGCCCGCCGATCGTCGCCTGCCCGCGCGCGCCGAGCGTCAGCGGGAAGCGGCAGCCCGCCGCCGCCGCCGCCGCATGGAAATCGGCGAGCACCACCCCGGCTTCGGCGACGCCCAGCAGCCCCATGTCATCGACGCTGCGCACCCGGTTCAGCCGCCGCAGCGAGAGAATCAGCGCCGAGCCGTCCGCCGGCGGCGTCGCGCCACCGACCATCGAGCTGTTGCCCCCTTGCGGCACCAGCGCCACACCGTGGTGGGTCGCGCGGGCGACGATTTCGGCGACCTCCTCGGTACGCGCCGGCGCCAGCAGCGCCGCGCTGCGCCCATGATAGCGCCCGCGCCAATCGGTGAGCCAGGGGGTGATGTCCGCCGGATCTTCCACCACGACGCGGGGCCCGAGGCGCTCGCGCAGCTCGGCGAGCAGGGCGGTTTGAGCGGCGCTCGTCATGCGCTTTCTTTCGCACGGTGCATCCGCTTGCGACAAGCGCCGCAGGCGCGCCTTGCGCCGCGCCGCGCGCTCTTGCACGATGGAAACGCGCTTAACCATCGGAAGGCCGGGCGAAGACATTGGCGACGATCGCGATTTACAGCTTGAAGGGCGGGGTGGGCAAAACCACGCTCGCGGTGAACCTGGCATGGTGCGCGGCGACGCTCTCCGCGCGACAAACCTTGCTGTGGGATCTCGATCCCCAGGCGGCGAGCACGTTCCTGCTTGGCGCGCGCAAGGCCAAGGATTCGGCGCAGGCGGTGTTCACCAAGGATGTGGCGCCCGAAAAGCTGGTGGTGCCGACCGCAATCCAAAGGCTGTCGCTGCTCGGCGCGGATAGTTCCTTGCGCGGTCTCGACGTGCTGTTCCATGAGCTCGACAAGAAGAAGCTGCTCACCAAATTGCTGGCGCAACTGGCGCGCGATTATGATCGGATGCTGCTCGATTGCCCGCCGGGCATCACCGAGACGAGCGATCAGGTGATGCGCGCCGCTGATCTGATCGTGGTGCCGGTGATCCCGTCGCCGCTCGCCGAGCGCGCTTTCGCCGAGGTCGCCGACAAGCTGGGCAAGCGCGCGGCGCTGATGCCGGTTCATGTGATGGTCGACAAACGCCGCAAGCTCCATGCCGAGGCGTTGGCCGAGCATCCCGATTGGCCGGTGATCCCCATGGCGAGCCTGATCGAGACGATGGCGGCAAAGCGCGCGCCGGTGGGCGCCTTCGCTCCGCGCAGCGCCGCGGCGCAGGCGTTCCAGGCGCTGTGGACGGCGATCGAGAAACGGCTGGCGGAGGCGGCGGCGAAGCGGTGAGCACGGCGACGACGCGGCTCGACCCCAAGATGGTGCTCGGCGCCTATGCAGTCGGCGTGTTCCCGATGGCCGATCATCGCCAGGCCGAAACGGTTTACTGGGTGGAGCCCAAGCGCCGATCGATCCTGCCCCTTTCGGGCTTCCACCTCTCGCGCTCGCTGCGCAAGACGATCGTCGCCGAGAAGTTCGAAGTCACAGCCGATCGCGATTTCCCCGCGCTGATCCGGCTCTGCGCCGAGTCCGAGCCGGAACGGCCCGAAACCTGGATCAGCGAACCGATCGAAACGGTGTTCAACGATCTGCACGCCCAGGGCCACGCCCATTCGATCGAATGTTGGCAGGAGGGGCGGCTGGTCGGCGGCTTGTATGGCCTTGCCCTGGGCCGCGCCTTTTTCGGCGAATCGATGGTGTCGCGCGCCCGTGACGCTTCGAAGGTCGCGCTCGCCTGGCTGGTCGCGCGGTTGAAGGTCGGCGGCTTCACGCTGCTCGATTGCCAGTTCCAGACCGATCACCTCGCCTCGATGGGGGCGATCGAGATCAGCCGGACGACTTATCTCGGGCTGTTGGCCTCGGCGGTGGGCGGCGCGGTTTCGGCCGGCGCCGGGGCGGGCGCGGGGCTGGGCGCGCTCTCATTTCCCTCGGCGGCGTCGGGTGATTTCTTCGCGCTCGATCGCGGCGCGGCCCCATTCGAGAGCGCGACCGAGTCGGGCCCGCCCTCGGGGAAGCGCATCGCGCAGCTCTTGACCGTCACGTCATAAACGGGATCGAGCACCACGTTCAGGCTCGGCCGCTCGCGATAGAGCCAGCCCGAGAAGACCCGGCGCCATTTCTTGTCGGGCAGCAGCCGATCGAGCTGGACGAAGGCGCCGGTATATTGATCGATTTCCCACGGCGCGGTCAGCTCGCAGGCGCGCAGGCGCACCACCGCGTCGCCCACGCGGATCGCCTCGCCGGGCTTCAGCGTCAGGTCACGCGCCTGGCCGTTGCGCTTGTTGAGGAAGCCGAGCACCGCGACGCGCTCGCGCATCGGGGTCGTCCCGGCGGCGAGCGTCGCCTCTGGCGCGACATCGACGGTCGCGACGCCGCTGACGCCCGGATCCTGATCGAGCACCGTCTCGCCCTGGGTCTTCACCGGACGGTTGCCATCGGGCTCGCGATCAAGCCACAGCCAGAGCCCGGCGCCGCCCAGCGCCGCGATCAGCAGAGCAAGCGCGGCAATCCCCCAGCGCCTCAAGCGGCGGTAGTCACTCACCCGGGGTCCAGGCCTCGTAATCGCCGGTGGCGGCCGCGCGGCGCCCACCCTTTTCGAGCGCGCCCGCGGGGCGATAGGCATGATCGGTGCCGGTCAGGTTCGGCACCGGCGGCTTTTGCCAGGGGCGTGGCGCCGGCAACGCCTGTTGCGGCGCCGCATCGACCTGATGAGTCAGCCAGCTGAACCAATCGGGCGGGATGCGGCTCGCGTCATTCTCGCCCTGATAGATGACCCAGCGGCGGGTGATGCCATTGGGATCGCGTCCGCCCTCATAATAGAGGTTGCCGAGGCTGTCCTCGCCGACGCGGGTCTTGCCGCCCAGCTGCCAGCGGGTGCCGATGGTGGCACCGGTCCACCAAGTAAAGATCGATCCGAGCAGGCCCATGGTTCAGCCGCTTAGCGCGGGCGGGGGAGGGCTGCAACGGGGCTTGAGTGCTTGCACATTCGCCCCGAAACCTGTCCGTCGCCCCATCGAAGGCTGGGGCCTTTGGCAAGCCGGGGCGCTTCCTTTGCCCGAGGCCCCAGCTTTCGCTGGGGCGACGCTTTTTAAGGAGGGACCGGCGCTAATTGGCCGGCCAGGCCACCTTGTCGCCTTCCGCGATCCCGAGTTCCGCCGTCCGTCCGCCGCGCAGTTCGAGCACCGCGCTCACCGGCTCGCCTGAAGGGATCGGACTTTCGGAAAACGGCGTGGTGTTCTCGGCGATCCGGGCGATGGTTTGATCGGGGCGGATGAACACGATGTCGAGCGGGCTCGGCGTGTCCTTCATCCAGAAGCTCGCCTCGCGGGGTGGGCCGCCATCCGGCGGATAGGGGGCGAAGAGCATGCCGCCATCGGCCGGAATCTTCGTGCGGAACATCAGCCCGCGCGCCTGATCGGCGCTGGTCCGCGCGCGTTCCACGGTGAAGCGATGTTCGCCGTTCGCGCTGGCGACCGTGAGCGTCAGGGTGCCCGTGGGTGCCTGCCCGCCGCCGCCCGCCGAGCAGGCGGCGAGGAGCAGCGCGAGGCTACTCCACCGCCACCGCGAGCGGCCCCTTGCGGCCATCGACGATCCGCGCGCGGATCGTTTGATCGGGAACGACCTCGCCAATGCCGGCCCGGCGCAGCGTTTCCATGTGGACGAAAACGTCACTGCCGTCGCTCGCGCGCACCAGGAAGCCATAGCCTTTCAGCCGATTGAACCATTTGACCTTCATCGCCTCGAACGGACCCGCCTGGTCGATCAACGCGATGGGATCGATCCGGTCAAGCGGTTTGGCGCGGGGCAGGGGCTCGATCGCGCTCGACAGATCGATGGTGAGGATCTCGCGCGCCTGATAGCCGCGGTCGCGCCGCACCGCCAGGCAATCGATCCGCGCGCCTTCCGGCAGGCTGCGCCGCCCGTGCGGTTGCAATACCGAGAAATGAATCAGCACATCACCGAAGCCCGCCTCATCGGCGACCGCGAAGCCGAAGCCGCGGGTGATGTCGAACCATTTGATCGCGCCGCTCAGCCGGAATTCGCTCTCGGGTTCGTCGGGCAGAACCATGCCCGGTGGCATCGGGTTCGCTTGGGCGGGTAATGACGGCTCGATGCGCATCTTGCGGCGCCCTCCTCTACCCAACGGAAGGTAGCACGAAGGCTGTCCAGTAACAAAGAGATGTTTACACTCTTAACCGTCAATAAAATTGGACACTTCTTCCGGGAGCGTTTTCAACACCTTGCGTGCGATCGTCGCGCTGTGCCCCGCGCGCAGGAACGCCGCCAGCTGCCGTTCCCGCTCCGCCGGGCCGATGGTTGCGGTGGCGAAAGGACCGAATCGACGGCGCCGGGCGAAAGTGAACGCGGCGCGCAGCGCGCTGTCTTCGTCTCGGGTCTCCTCCAATATCTCCCCGGCGAGGTCCGGCGCCACGCCGGCCGCGTGCAGCGCCTGCGCCACGCGCCGCGCGCCCAGGCCCTTACGCGCCAGCGTCCGCGCGCGCGCCGCGCCATAAGCGCCGTCATCGATATAGCCGAGCGCGACGAAGCGATCGGCGATCATCGCGGGGGCGGCGGGATGGTCCTCTGCCCAGCCGCGTTCGCGCAGCTTGCGGTTCAAATAAGCGATCAGCTTCGCTCTTGTCGTGGCGAAGCGTTCGACATAGCGCAGCGCCAGCCGCTCCAGCCCGGCCTGATCGAGCGGCGCGGGGGCGCGACGGCGGGCGGAGTCCTGATACGCCATGCCATGATTGTGCCACAGTCAAACCCGATTTTGAACGCTTGCGCGCGTCAGGGGGCGCGCAACCTGGAACGGCCGTGCCCGTTCAGCTGGATTGAGGGCTTGTTATCGATGGGGATTGGCTTGGGGCAGATCGAGGCCGAACCCCAGATTATGCCGACGCCGACCGAGTGTTCGCTGCCGCGCCGCCTGTCTGACTTCGCGACGCTGGGCGAGGCGCTGGATTATGCCGCGCGGGGGCTGCGGGGGCTGAACTTCCATGACGCGCGCGGCACGCTCGTGCGCAGCTATCGTTACGCCGCGCTGCGTGACGATGCCCATGCAATGGCCTATCGCCTGATCGCGCGCGGGGTGAAGCCGGGGGACCGGGTCGCGCTGATCGCCGAAACCGGGCCCGATTTCGCCGCGCTCTTCTATGGCGCGGTCTATGCTGGCGCCTGGCCGGTGCCGCTGCCGCTGCCGACTTCGTTCGGTGGGCGCGAAGGCTATGTCGAGCAGATCCGCATCCAGCTGGCGAGCAGCGATCCCAAGCTGCTGATCTTCCCGCCCGAACTCGCGCAGATGGCGGGCGAGGCGGCGGCCGCGGCGGGCGTCGAAGGCCTCGATTGGGCGACGCTGGCGGCCGCGCCTGCGCCCGAAGCGCCGCTCTATGCCGCCCGCGCCGACGATATCGCCTATCTACAATATAGCAGCGGCTCGACCCGCTTCCCGCACGGGGTGGTGATCACCCACCGCGCGCTGCTCAACAACCTGTCGGCGCACGGCCATGCGATGGCGCTGCTGGAAAGCGACCGCTGCGTCTCGTGGCTGCCTTGGTATCATGACATGGGCCTCGTCGGCTGCATGTTGTCGCCGATGGCGAACCAGTTGTCGGTCGATTATCTGAAGACCGAGGATTTCGCTCGGCGCCCGCTCGCCTGGCTCGATCTCATCACCCGCAACCAGGGCACCAGCGTCAGCTATTCGCCGACCTTCGGCTACGACATCTGCGCGCGGCGCATGTCGAGCCAGACCAAGGCCTCGGAACGCTTCGATCTCTCGCGCTGGCGACTGGCGGGGAACGGCGCGGACATGATCCGGCCCGATGTGATGCAGGCGTTCGTCGATGCCTTCGCCTCCGCCGGCTTCGACGCCCACGCTTTCCTGCCGAGCTACGGCCTGGCCGAGGCGACGCTCGCCGTCTCGATCATGCCGCCCGGCGAGGGTATTCGGGTGGAATTGGTCGAGGAAACCCAGCTTTCGGGCAATGTCGCGCGCAAGGATCGCCCGCAGCGCTACCGCGCGATCGTCAATTGCGGCAAGCCGGTGAAGGACATGGAAGTCCAGGTCCGCGCCGAGGACGGCGATGTGCTCGGCGAGCGCACCATCGGCAAGATCTGGTGCCGCGGCCCCTCGATCATGAGCGGCTATTTCCGCGATGCCGAGGCGACCGCCGCCTGCCTGGTGGATGGTTGGCTCGATACCGGCGACATGGGCTATATCTCCGACGGCTATGTGTTCATCGTCGGCCGCGCCAAGGACATGATCATCGTCAATGGCAAGAACCATTGGCCGCAAGACATTGAATGGGCGGTGGAACAGCTGCCCGGCTTCAAGGCCGGCGACATCGCCGCCTTCGCGATCACCAGGCCGGGCGGCGAGGAGACGCCGGCGGTGCTCGTCCAATGCCGCACCTCCGACGAGACCGAGCGCAGCCGCCTGCGCGACGAGATTCGCGAGCGGGTGAAGGCGGTGACGGGGATGAACTGCGTGATCGAACTGGTGCCGCCGCGCACGCTGCCGCGCACCAGCTCGGGCAAGCTCAGCCGCTCCAAGGCGCGCAACCTGTATCTGGCGGGTGAGATCAAGCCCTACGCGATCGCCGCCTGAACCCGCTTGCCGCGCGCGCCCCGGCCCGTTATGGCCGGGGCGGCACAGGAGTGTAGCTCAGTTGGTTAGAGCATCGGTCTCCAAAACCGAGGGCCGGGGGTTCGAGTCCCTCCACTCCTGCCAAGCTTTCCGCTGGATTTGACGATAACGCTGCGGTTCGGCAGCGTCCTTCGCGCGCAACTCTGAACACGTCACCCCGGACTTGTTCCGGGATTCATGGCGGCGCCAAGCCTTGCACCCGCCAGTTCCAAACCGCGATGGATGCCAGAACAAGTCCGGCATGACCTGCCAGGGAAGGGGCACGGGCCGGCCCGGTAACAACCCGCCCTAAAGCGTCGCCTCGATCGCCCGCGCGGCGTCGGCCGGGTGTTCGGCTTGGGTGATCGGCCGGCCGATCACCAGGATCGAGGCGCCCGCGTCGCTCGCCGCGCGTGGGGTGACGACCCGCTTCTGATCGCCGGCCGATCCGTTCGCCGGCCGCACGCCGGGCACCACGAGGAAGCCCTTGGGCCAGGCCTTGTGCACCGCCGCGACTTCCTCGCCCGAGCAGACCACGCCGTCCACCCCGGCGGCGCGCGCCAGCTCGACCAGATGGAGCACCTGCGCGTGCGGATCGCGCGCGACGCCGATCGCGGCGAGATCGCCGCCGTCGAGGCTGGTGAGCGTCGTCACCGCGACAACCTTGGTGCCGGTGGGCGCGGCTGCCTTGGCGTCCTCCAGCATCGCCCGGCCGCCGCTCGCATGGACGGTGAGCACGGCGGGTGCGAGCGGGCGGAGCGTCTGCACCGCCTTGGCGACGGTATTGGGAATGTCGTGCAGCTTCAGATCGAGGAAGATCGGCAGGCCGAGCGCGGCGATCTCATGCACCCCGGCTTGGCCGTTCGCCAGGAAGAATTCCAGCCCCAGCTTCAGCCCGCCGACATGCCGCCTGACGCTTTCCGCCAGCGCCTTGGCCTTGGCGAGATCAGGCGTATCGAGCGCGACGAAGATCTTGTTCATGCGCCGCCCGGCGGCACGGCGCTGGGGATCGCGGCGGGAGGCGGCGTCGGCTCGGCGTTCGCGGCGGGCGCCATCGCCCCGCGCAGATCGGCCATCGCGCGTTCGACGCTATTGAGCCGCTGCCGCATCCGCCAGCGCACCGCATGGTGCCACAGCAGCATCGGCATCAGCCCAGCAAGGAACGTCGCGATCAGCAGCAGCGGCAGGTTCACGTCGGCGACCAGATCGGCCCACAGGTTCAGCCGCACCGTCGTCCAATTGCCATGGATGAACAGCGCGACGACCACCGCCACCAGGAACCAGAGCAGGGTTTTGAGGAACTGCATGGGGGGAAGCTTAGGCAAGCGGGACGCGCTTGACCAGCCTCAGCCGATCTCCCCGCGCAGCTGCTCGATCAGCGGCTGCACGCTGGTCAGCCGATCGGCCTCCTCGTCTAGGATCGCGTGGAACACCGCGCGCTTCACTTGCGCGATCCGGCCGGGCTTCATTCGCATGCCGCTGGGCAGCGCCGAGACGATGATGTCGATCAGCCGCTCCGCGCCGTGCAGCCGGCCCCAAAGATAGTCATTTTCGCGGTAAGCGCGGCTGAAAAAGGCGCCAAACGCACCGAATTGGATGCCTTTTAGCGTCGCTTCGGCGCCGCCGGCGCGGATCGACGTCGCGTCGTCGGGGGCGATGCGATCAACCTTGATCGGATCGAACTCGTCCAGCCCCTCACCCTGGAGCAGTGGCAGAGTGGCGACATCGAAGAAGGGAAAGCCCAGATAAGTCAGCAGCACCGCCCGCCGCGCGTCCCTGTTGGCGGCGGTGAGCGCGACCGACAGGCGAATCTCGGTCTCGTCGTCGAGCGTTTTCAAGTTCAGCGAGCGCGCTAGTTGTTGGAGCAGCACGCTGGCATCGCCGCGTAGCGCGCGCACGTCGCGGCGCAGATGCGCGTGCGGCTCGGTGCGCTTGGCATCGAGATAAGTGGCGAGCGAGGCATAAATCGCGTCTCGCAAGCTACTTAACGTCGCTTCATCATGCTGCGTCTCAAGATCGGTCAGCCGCCGGGCGAGCAGGCGCAGGCGACGGATGCGGAAGCCGAGATCGTAATCGCGCAGGAAAGCGATCATCTCCGCGCTGGTGCCGCCGGTGAAGGTCGGGCGGCTCTCCGCCATGCCGAGCGCATCCACCGCCCGCCGGATCGCGGCGTGGATATCGTGCCAGCGCTGCTGCCCCGCTTCGCCGCCGACCGTGTAGAGCATCTGGGTGAGCAGCTCGATGACGCCGGCGAGCTTCAAATGGCCATAAGCGGCATAGCCATAGCCTGCCTTCGCCGCCGCCGCTGTTTGCGCGCGGCGGCGCCAGGTGGCGAGGCGCTGGACCGTCGGGTGATCGAGGAACAGGGTATAGCCGAACAGCGCCTCCACCTGCCGCTCCACCTCCGGGCGGATATGCGTGATGATCTCGGCGAGCCGTTCGATCCGGCGGCTGCGCGCGTCGATCGATTCCAGATTGTCGCGGATCGGCTGCTGGCGCGGCAGTTCGGAGATCGCGCCGATGATCGTCTGGAAGAAGCCGGGCAACTGTTCAGGCCCCGGCGCGCGGCCCATTTTGCCGCCGGGATAGGGCTCAATATAGACGAAGCGGCGATCGACCTGGCGCCGCGCGGGGCGTTCGCGCAGTGCCTCGATCGCTGGGCCGAACGGCGCGTTGACCAGCACCGATCCGTCGATCAGCGGCGTGTGTTCCGCGGCGCTTGCGGCGCTCTGGCGGGGGAGCGCCTGGGCGATGAACGCGCCGCGTTCGGGCCAGGCGAGGGTGCGCGCCTTCAACACGCGATCGAGCTCGCCCACGGTTGCGGGCGGGAAGGCGCCGGGAAAGCTGGAGGTCGCGCGCGCGGCGAAGGCGAGTTCGGGGATCGGCGCGAGCGAGGCGCGCGCCTCGCCATGATCGCTGAACGAGAAGATCAGCCGATGCTCCGTCTCCATCACCTCGCAGGGAGAATTGAGCGCCAGCCGTTCGGGATGGCCGTGGAAATCGGTGACCGTCACGAACAGATCGAGCGGTTGCCCTTCGGGCAGCAGCCGTGCTTCGACCGGGGCGGCGGCCATCGCCTCGAACGCGTCGAGCACCAGGTTCAGGAAACGCTCGCCGCCGAACGGGGGCTCGAACCAGCGCGAGCGGACGAATTTGCCGAGCTTCGCGCGCACTTCGTTGCGGGTGGCGGGTTCGACCAGGCTGTCGATCGGATCGCCCGCGCGGCGCTGCGCCGCCCAGGCGATCGGCAGCGCCCACATCTTCGATAGAGCATGGGCGGGCGCCTGGCTGGGATCGAGCAGTTCCTCGATATCGGCGGAATCGAACCAGAGCTGGGTGAGCGGCTCGAGCGACTGGCCGGTGGTGATCGCCTGCGCCAGGAACACGCCGTTGATCCCGCCCGCGCTGGCGCCGGCGATGATGTCGACCAGCACGCGCAGGCGCAGCCGATGCTCGTCCTCGATCTCCTGAAGCAGCGCGCGATAGACGCCTTGCGAGCCCGAGGCGGGGGTGGTGCCTTCCAGGAACGCCTTGCTCGCCCGCGCCAGGCGCCAGATTTCCTTGGTGATGCCGTGCATATAGACGGCCAGGCTGATGCCGCCGTAGCAGACGAGCGCGAGCCGCAATTCCTTTTCGCGCATCCGAAGTCCTCGCGCCGCTTGGGGTTAGCCTAACGGGGGGCGGCGGCGATGAAAAGGCTGGTGCCGGTTGCAGGGATCGAACCCGCGACCTTCGGTTTACAAAACCGCTGCTCTACCAGCTGAGCTAAACCGGCGTCGGGCGGCTCTTGCGTCAAACCACGCCGAAGGTCCAGCCCTCGGTGCGGGCGACATGCGGGGTGAGGTCCGCCGGACGCCAGAGCGCGTCGCGACCGGCCACGGCGCGGAGCCAGGCGGCGCTGAGCAGCGCGTCGCTGCGATGATCGTCTATCGCGCCTTCCCCCGGCGCGGGCGCGCTGCCAAGCACGGCAAGCGCCTGGTTGAGCGCCGCGATGTCGCGCATCTTGGCGCGGTGCGGCGGGCGCCCCGCGTCACGCGCGGCGAGCGCGGTGTAGATCTCCACCATGGCCGAACCGCGCCCGGGGCGCGGATCGAACGGCCAGAGCGGCAGGCGTCCGTCGAGCGCGTGGAACAGCCGCATGCCCGCCAAGCTCGCCTTGCCCACCTGCGCCGCGCCGACGAGGTTCAAGTTGCTGTACGGCTTCAGCCCCTGCGCGGCCTGGGCGTGTTCGGTCACGCGGAAACGCCCGCGCCCGCCGCCGAACGCCGCGCCGGTGCGGCCGCCATGACGGCGGAAATGGGGGGCGGCGTCAGGGTGATCGGCGAATGCCGCCGCGCCGAGATCAGGCTCGTCGGCGCAGATCGCCTCGACTAGCGCCCAAAGGCCATGCGCGTCCGCCGGGCTCGCGTCCCAGCCGGGGAAGAAGGCGCCTTCGTCGATGTACGGCAGCGACGGGCCGAGATCGAAGCCGATCAGCGCCTCGGGCGGAGCGTCTGCGAGCAGCCAACCGAGCACACCCGCGCGCGACCAAAGCCGATCGGGCGGGGCGACGAGTTGCGGCGCGGTTGTACCGCCTCCGCACCAGGCGACCGCGATACCCCGGTGCCGCGCTCCCCGCGCGCCAGACCAATCGATCGCGACGAAATGCGCGAAGCGGCTCACCCCGATCCTCCCCGTTCACGGGGAGGTGGCAGCGCGAAGCGCTGACGGAGGGGGCGGGCGTGCTGGCGCGCGCTTCGCCCGTGGCCCGCCCCCTCCACCATCTGCCTTCGGCAGATGGTCCCCCTCCCCGCTAACGGGGAGGATTTCGTCACTTCACCTCCGCCAGCACGTCGGCGGTGAACTTGCCGATATCGAAGCCGCTATTCCCCGCGTCCTCGCCACGCCGGACGATCACGATCCCCCGGCTCGGCACGATCACCACGAACTGCCCGCGATTGCCGTTGGCCGAGAAGGCATCGTCGGGCACCCCGGGCGTCCCGCGCATCAGCCAGAAGGTCGCGCCATAGCCGAAGCCGCTCGCCGGCTGCGGACCGCTGGGGCGCGTCGCATAGCTCCGCCAGCCTTCGGGGAGCAGGCGGGTGCCGTTCCAGACGCCGTCGTTGAGGTAGAGCAGGCCGAACCGCGCCAAGTCGCGCGCCGTGGTCCATATTTGGCTCGATGAGACATAATTGCCGCGCCAGTCGACCTCGGCCACTGTGTGCCGCATCCCCAGCGGGCCGAACAAGGCGCGCTGCGGGAAGTCGCGATAGGCCGCTTCGCCCAGCGCCGCGCGGAGACTCCGCATCGCGAGCAGGATGTCATTATTAGCGTAGCGGAAGCGGGTGCCGGGCTTCACCTCGAGCGGCCAATGGGTCGCTTCCTCGGTCACGCTCGTGCCGCCGAAATAGATCGCGTCGGTGCGGTTGCCGGCGGTCGCGCTGTGCAGGCCAGAGGCCATGCGGAGCAGTTGATCGAGCGTGATCGCGCGACGGGGATCGGCCGGCTGGTCCCATTCGGGAATGCGCGCCGGCGCCTCGGTGCGCACCGCGCCGTCCTTCGCCGCGATCCCAACAAGCGTGCCGGTGATGCTTTTGGCGACCGACCAGGTGCGGTTGGCGGTGAACGGGCCGAAGCCGGGGGCGTAGCGCTCGGCGATTATCCGGTTGCCGCGCAGGATCACGACGCCGGTGGTGCGCCCCTGATACGCCCCCGCGAACGCACGCTCGACGGCAGGGATCTCTGGGAAGGCGATCTTCGGCAGCGCGTCGCCCAGCGGCCAGGGGCGCGAATCGGCGGGGGGCGGGGCGGGGGGCGTGATGCCGCCGGTCGGCACGGCCGCGCCGATCGGCAGGTTGGTGCAGCCCGTTCCGGCGCGATACTCGGCGACGCGCGGCGGCAGATTGGGATCGAAGCGCACCGTCACCATGCCGGCGGCGCGGTTCACCTCGGCGGGGAGCGTCGGGACGATCTTCTCATATTCGGGATAGATGCCGCTCAGCTCGAGCGCTTCGACCTGCTCCGGCGTCCGCCCGGCGATGAACACGCCCGAACAGAGGATGGCGGCCTTATATCCCGCCGCGATCGCCCGAGTGTAGGGCGCGGGCGCCTGCGCCTGCTGCGCGAAGGCCGGGGTGGCCAGGAGGATCGCCGTGAAGACTCCCTTGGTCAGGAGGAGTCCACCTAGCCGCCGCACCCGCGTCTCAATCCTTGGCATCCCTCAGCCCCTCCCAATAAGCCAGCCGCTCGGCGATCTTGCGTTCGAAGCCGCGATCGACCGGGGTGTAATAGGTTTGCGGCGCCATGCCTTCGGGCCAGTAATCGGCGCCCGAAAAGCCCTCCGCCGCGTCATGATCATAGGCATAGCCCGTGCCATAGCCGATGTCCTTCATCAGCTTGGTCGGCGCGTTGAGGATGTGCGCGGGCGGCATCAGCGAGCCCGTTTCCCGGGCCGATCGCCACGCCGCCTTCTGCGCCTTGTACGCGGCGTTCGATTTTGGCGCGGTCGCGAGGTAGAGGCACGCCTGGACGATCGCCAATTCGCCTTCGGGCGAGCCCAGGAATTCATACGCATCCTTGGCGGCCAGGCACTGCACCAGCGCCTGCGGATCGGCGAGGCCGATATCCTCGCTCGCGAAGCGCGTCAGGCGGCGGAGGACGTAAAGCGGCTCCTCGCCCGCGACCAGCATCCGCGCGAGATAATAGAGCGCCGCCTGCGGGTCCGATCCGCGCAGCGATTTGTGCAGCGCGGAGATCAGGTTGTAATGCCCCTCGCGGTCCTTGTCGTACACCGCGACGCGCCGTTGGAGTAAGCCGCCGAGCCCCGCCGGGTCGAGCGGCGCGGGCAGATCGACCGCGAACAACGTCTCCGCCTGGTTGAGCAGGAAACGCCCATCGCCGTCGGCCGAGGCGATCAGCGCCGCGCGGGCTTCGGGCGTCAGTGGCAGCGGGCGCCCGATCAGTGCCTCGGCCCGATCGAGCAGCGCGCCGAGCGCCTCGGCGCCGAGCCGGTGGAGGATCAGCACCTGCGCGCGGCTGAGCAAGGCGGCGTTGAGCTCGAACGAGGGATTTTCGGTGGTCGCCCCGATCAGCGTGACGGTGCCCGCCTCGACAAAGGGCAGGAAACCGTCCTGCTGGGCGCGGTTGAAGCGGTGGATCTCGTCCACGAACAGCAGGGTGCGCCGGCCTGCGCGGGCGTGCGTCGCGGCCTCGGCGAACGCCTTCTTCAGGTCCGCGACGCCCGAGAATACCGCCGAGATCGCGACGAAGCGCAGGCCCACGGCCTCGGCGAGCAGCCGCGCGATCGTCGTCTTGCCGGTACCCGGCGGCCCCCACAGGATGATCGAGGCGAGCCGCCCCGCCGCGACCATCCGCCCGATCGCGCCTTCGGGGCCGGTGAGATGCTCCTGCCCGACGACCTCAGCCAGCGCGCGCGGACGCAGCCGCTCGGCGAGCGGCGCGGTCTCCGCGGGCGGGGGCGCGGGGGGATCGGGGAAGAGATCGGGCATTGGGGAGGGTTTAGCCGTTGGGCGCGGCGTTGGCAGGGGGGATTCTTGGGGGGCGGGGAGGCCCCTCCACCATTTGCCTCGCGGCAAATGGTCCCCCTCCCCAAGAGCGCTGCTCTTGGGGAGGATTCTCGATGCGCCAAAATCCTCCCTAACCGCGAAGCGGTTGGGGAGGGGGACCGCCCGTCAGGGCGGTGGAGGGGCTTCTACCCTCCGCGCCGCGCGATCACTTCCAGATATTTGTCGAGCACCGATTTGTTGATCGCGTCCCAGCTGAACGCGCCGGCCTTCGCTTCGCCGGCCATGCCGTGATCGTCCGCCAGATCACGGTCCAGCGCATAGGCCTGTAGCGCGTCCGCATAGCCGGCGATGTCGTCGGGCGCGACCAGCCGCCCGGTCACGCCGTCCTCGACAAGACTCGACGTGCCGGTCGCGACCGCGGCCACCACCGGCACCGCGCAGGCCATCGCCTCCAGCGTCACATTGCCGAAGGTCTCGGTGACGCTGGGGTTGAACAGCACGTCCATCGAGGCGACCGCGCGGCCCAGCTCGCCATTGGCGAGAAAACCGGTGAACACCGCGCTCGGCACGCGCTCGGCGAACCAGGCGCGCGCGGGGCCTTCGCCGATCACCATCACCCGGTGCGGCACTTGCCGGCGTTCGAGCTCGGCGATCACGTCCGCGAAAACGCCCAGTCCCTTTTCCAGCACCAGCCGGCCGAGAAAGCCGATCACCACTTCCTGGTCGCCGATCCCCAGCGACCGGCGCCACGGCAGCGCGCGCGCCGCCGGCGTGAAGATCGTCCGGTCCACCCCGCGCGACCAGATGCCGATATCGAAGTTCATCCGCTCGGCGAGCAGGATTTCCGCCATGGAGGGCGCCGGCGCCAGGATCGCGTCGCAGCGGCGGTAGAAGCGCCGCTGGATCGCGCGCGCGGCGGGCGCCAGGAAGCCAAGCCCGTAATAAGCGACATAAGTATCGAAGCGCGTGTGGACCGAGGCGACCGCCGGCACGCTCTGCCGCCGCGCCCAGGTAAGCGCGCGGTGGCCGAGGATGTCGGGCGCGGAGAGGTGCACCATGTTGGGCGCGAAGCTCTCCAGATCGCGCCGCGTCTTGGCCGGCAGGCCCAGCGCGAGGCGATATTCGCCGCGCCCCGGCACGCCCAGCGCCGGCACGTCCACCAGATCGCCGGTCGGCGGGAAGGCGGGGGTCTTGGTCGTCGGCGAATAGACCCGCACAGTCGCCCCCTGGCGCATCAGATAGCCCACCAGCCGGTTGAGCGCCTGGTTGGCGCCATCGCGCACATAATTGTAATTGCCGCTGAACAGGGCGACGCGCAGGCGTTCGGGGGTCATGCGCGCGCGCCGTAGCGAGCGATTGTGGCCAAGGCTAGCCCATGCGCCTTGCGTTCCATCTTCGTTCCTGCGAAAGCGCGGATCATGGCCAAGCTCCAGAAACGCTATGTCTGCCAGGCGTGCGGATCGGCGACGCATCGCTGGGCCGGGCAATGCGGCGATTGCGGCGAGTGGAACAGCCTGGTCGAAGAAGCCGCCATGGCGGCGACGCCGTTCCAGACCAAGCATCATCTGCGCAGCGGTGGGCAGAAGCTCGCGCTGGTCGGGCTCGATGCAGAGATCGCGCTGCCCGATCGGCTGCCGACCGGGATCGCCGAGTTCGATCGCACGTTGGGCGGGGGCTTCGTTCAAGGGTCCGCCACCCTGATCGGCGGCGATCCGGGGATCGGCAAATCGACCCTGCTGCTCCAGGCGGCGGCGCGGTTGGCGCGCGCCGGGCACCGCGTCGCTTATGTCTCGGGCGAGGAGGCGGCCGATCAGGTTCGGCTGCGCGCGCGCCGGCTGGGGCTGGGCGACGCGCCGGTGCAGCTCGCCGCGGCGACGTCGGTGCGTGACATCCTGACGACGCTCGGCGAGGGCGCGGCGCCGCGCCTGCTGGTGATCGATTCGATCCAGACGATGCATTCGGACATGATCGAGGGCGCGCCCGGCACCGTCAGCCAGGTGCGGGCGAGCGCGCAGGAGTTGATCCGCTTCGCCAAGGAACGCGGCGCCGCGCTGGTGTTGGTGGGGCACGTCACCAAGGATGGCAGCCTCGCGGGGCCGCGCGTGCTGGAACATATGGTCGATACCGTGCTCGCCTTCGAGGGCGAGCGCAGCCACCAATATCGTCTGCTCCGCGCGATCAAGAACCGCTTCGGCGGCACCGACGAGATCGGCGTGTTCGCCATGGCCGAGGCCGGCCTGAGCGAAGTGAGCAACCCCAGCGCGCTGTTCCTGACGCAGCGCGACGAGGGGGTGAGCGGCACGGTAGTGTTCCCCGCGCTGGAGGGCACGCGGCCGGTGCTGGTGGAAATCCAGGCGCTGGTCGTGCGACTGGCGAGCGGCGCGACACCGCGCCGCGCGGTGGTCGGCTGGGACTCCGGGCGACTGGCGATGATCCTGGCGGTGCTGGAGGCGCGCTGCGGGCTGAGCTTCTCGGCGGCCGAGGTGTATCTGAACGTCGCGGGCGGCTACCGCGTCCAGGACCCGGCGGCGGACCTGGCGGTGGCGGCGGTGCTCGTCTCGGCGCTGAGCGAGCGGCCGGTGCCGGTGGGGGCGGTGGCGTTCGGCGAGGTGGCACTGTCGGGCGAAATCCGCCCGGTCGCGCACGCGGGGTTGCGGCTGAAAGAGGCCGGTAAGCTCGGCTTCGATCGCGCGCTGCTGCCGGCGGCATCAAGCGGCGAGGCGAGCGCGCTGACGCTCGCGGGGTTCAAGAACCTGCCAAGGTTCGTGGATCACTTGTTGGGGCGTGGATAATGGCCGCCAATTCTACCGTTCGACTTTCCCGCCTGCGCGAAATTGGCTGGCGCCTTTGGGACCCGATCGGTTTGGCGGAGTTGGAAGGGGCGTCACGGTGGGAAGTCGCGGACGAATATGACCAATACCTGCTCCACGTGGCTGACATGGTTCGTGCCGGCGCCTCCGTCGACGAAGCAGCCGCCTATCTTGTGGACATCGCGTCCGAGCATATGGGTCTGTCGTACGTTGATCCTCGCGCTGCGGCGGCAACTGCCCGTGCGATCGCCGATCACATTCCGTCGCTTCCGGATTGAGCCCGAACGTCGGCCCTAGGCATGTTGGTGGCGAGAGCGGCGTGCTTGTGGTTTGCTGCAAAGCAGGTCTAGAGCGCACGTTGTTGTCCGGAGATTGTGGAACCGATGGGGCTGACCGCACTCGATATTATCGCGCTGGTGCTGATCGTCGGCGCGGCGGTGATGGGGGCGATGCGTGGCTTCGTCACCGAAGTCCTCTCGCTCACCACCTGGCTGTTCATGGTGCTCGCGCTGCGGGTGCTGCATGGGCCTGTCACCCACGCGCTCACCGGCACGATCGGCACCGATGCCGGCGCGGCTGTTCTTGCTTTCGTGCTGATCGCGGGGCTCACTTATTTCGGCGGGCGCTGGGTGGCGCGCTCGATCGGGGCGCGGACGCGCACCTCGATCCTCGGCCCGGTCGATCGCGCGCTGGGCTTCGGCTTCGGCGGGCTGAAGGGGCTGATCTTCGCCAGCTTGCTGTTCCTGCTGATCACCCTCATCGTCGATACGATCAGCGGCGGACCGTTGCGCCGGCCGACTTGGATCACCAATTCAAGGACCTATCCGTTGCTGAAGGTGACGAGCGCCGGAGTCGCCGATTTCGTCGATCGGCGGCGGCGCGGCGAGTCGGTTTTCGGCAATGAGGCAGCGCCTGGGAACGAAGCCGATGAACGCCCCGCTCTATAACCAGCAGATCCTGCGCCTGGCCGCCAGCGTGCCGCCGCCGCGCCTCACCGCGCCGATGGCGAGCGTCGAGAAGCGGTCGCCGATCTGCGGCAGCCGCGTGACGGTGGACGTGGCGCTCGATTCCCAGGGTCGGCTGGCCGAGCTCGGGATGCTGGTGCGGGCCTGCGCGCTAGGCCAGGCCTCCGCCGCTTTGTTCGCGGCCCACGCTGCGGGCAAGGATGCCGCCGAACTCGCCGCCGCGCGCGATGCGCTGACGGCTTGGCTCGCCGGGCAAGGGCCGATGCCGGATTGGCCGGGGATCGAGCTGTTCGAGCCTGCCTTGCCGCACAGCGCGCGCCACGCCTCGATTCGGCTGGCGTTCGAGGCGGGCGCCGAAGCCGTCGCTGCCGCCCGCGCGCTGCCGGCCGCCGCATGAACGAGCATCTGCTGCGCGACGGCGTCACGCTGCTGGGCTTCGCGCTCGTCTTCGTGCTGCTGTTCCGCAAGCTGGGGCTGGGCGCGACGCTCGCTTTCCTTGTCGCGGGCGCGGTGGTCGGGCCGCAGGGGTTGCATCTCGTCGGCGATGTCGAGGGCAAGCGCGGTGCCGCCGAGCTTGGCATCGTGCTGCTGCTGTTCCTGGTCGGGCTGGAACTCAACCCGTCGCGGCTATGGCGGCTGCGCGAGGAGATTTTCGCGATCGGCACGCTGCAGGTGGTCGCCTGCGGCGCCGCGCTGACCGCCGTGGTCGGCTGGTATGCGAGCTTTTCCTGGCCGGCGGCGCTCGCGGTCGCGCTGCCACTCGCGCTCTCGTCCACCGCGCAGGTGCTGCCGATGCTGCAATCGGCCGGGCGCCTGCGCACCCCGTTCGGCGAGCGCGCCTTCTCGATCCTGTTGTTCCAGGATCTCTCGATCGTGCCGCTGATCACGATCATCGCCGCCTTGAGCCGCGCGCCGGCACCCGCCGGCTCCTCGCCGGGCTGGCTGCTGGCGCTCTACACCGTGCTCGCGGTGGCGGGGCTGGTGCTCGCCGGGCGTTTCCTGCTGCGGCCGATGTTCCGCCTGATCGGCAATCTCGGCGAGCGCGAGATGTTCATCTTCGCCGCGCTGTTCACCGTGATCGCCGCCGCCTCGCTGATGGAGGCGCTGGGGCTTTCCACCGCGCTCGGTGCGTTCGTCGCCGGGGTGATGCTCGCGGACAGCCCCTATCGGCACGAACTCGAAGCAGACGTCGATCCGTTCCGCTCGATCCTGCTCGGGCTGTTCTTCCTCAGCGTCGGCATGATGCTCGATCTGAACGCCATCGCCAGCCGGCCGCTGTTCGTCGGCGGCATGGCGCTGCTGCTGATCGCCACCAAGGCCGTCGTTATCGCCGCGATCGGGCTTGCTTTCCGCATGGATTGGCGCGCCGCGCTCAAGCTGGGGCTGTTGCTGAGCCAAGGCGGTGAGTTCGGCTTCGTGCTGTTCGCGCAAGCCCAGCAGGCGCAGCTGATCGCGCCCCAGGCGGCGAGCCTGTTCGGCGCGGTCGTCACCCTATCGATGGCGACCACACCGTTCCTGATGGCCTTCACCAAGCGGGTGCTGAGCGCGCCGCCTAGGAAGACCGACGGGCTCGACGGGCCGCACGCCGATGGCGCGAGCGCGCTGGTGATCGGCTATGGCCGGTTCGGCCAGACGGTCGCGCAGATGCTGATCGGGCAAGGCGTGCAGACGACGGTGATCGATCGCAACCCGGAGACGATCGAGGTCGCCGGCAGCTTCGGGATGAAAGTCTATTTCGGCGACGGGCTGCGGCTCGATCTGCTGCGCCAGGCGGGGGCGCACGAGGTGCCGCTGATCGTGTTCGCGATCGATGGCGACCAGTTGGACCGCGAGTTCCTCGAATCGGTCAACCACGCCTTCCCGCAAGCGGCGCTGTTCGCCCGTGCATTCGATCGGCGCAGCCTGATGAAGATGGCCGGCGCGCCGCTGGCGGGCACGGTGCGCGAGGTGTTCGAATCGGCGATCTGCATGGCGCGCCAGGCGATGGAGCTGCTCCAGATTGACAGCGAACAGATCGCCCGTACCGAGGATGAATATCGCCGGCGCGACGCGATTCGGCTGCAGGCGCAGTCGGAAACGGGCGATCTGCGCGCCGCGGTGGATCATATGTTCTCGCACCGCACGCTGGCCGAGGCGGTCGCCGCGCGGGCGGAGGATGCGGCGTGATCGTGGTGCTGGCGGCGCTGTCCGGCGCCCTCGCGGTGGCGGCCGGCGCGCTCGGCGCGCATGGCGCGGAGGGGAAAGCGGCGGAGTGGCTGCGTACCGGTGGGCAGTACCAGCTCGCTCATGCGCTCGCGGCGCTGCTCGCGGTACAGTTGCGTGCCGTCGGGGCCGGATGGCTGTTCGTGATCGGCGGGGCGATCTTTGCCGGTACGCTCTATCTGATGGCGTTCGGCCTGCCGCGTTGGCTCGGCGCGATCACGCCAATCGGCGGCGCGCTGCTGATCGCCGGCTGGCTATGGCTCGCCTGGAGCGCCGCGCGCGGCTGAAACACCGGAAAATCTGGAGGCCCGAGCCGGAATCGAACCGGCGTACAAGGATTTGCAGTCCTCTGCGTCACCACTCCGCCATCGGGCCGGAGCGGCGCTCCATGCGGCGGCGCCACGCGACTGTCAACTCCCGCGCCGGCGCTTGGCGTGGGCGCGGGCACCGGCTAGAGCCTCGCGCTGATCCCGCCCGCGTACCGAGGCGACGCCATTTACTGTATTGCATAGCTAAAACAGCTATGCCAAGGGGAGCTCGATGGAAATGACGCTTGATCCCGCTCGGTTCGAGACGATGCGCCAGGCGATGGTGGCGAGCCAGCTGCGCCCCAACGTGGTGAACGACGCCGCGGTGGTGGATGCGATGGCGGCGCTTCCCCGGGAGCGTTTCCTGCCCGAACCGCTCGCCGCCGTCGCCTATACCGATGCGCCGCTGCCATTGGGCGAGGGGCGGGTGGCCAACCCGCCGATCGCGACCGGCCGCCTGCTGACCGAGGCGCGCGTGAAGCTTTCCGATCGCGTGCTCGTGGTCGGCGCGGCGGGCGGCTATGCGGCCGCGCTGCTCGCCCGACTGGCGGCGCGCGTCACCGCGCTCGAAGTGTCGCCCACGCTCGCCACGCTCGCCGAGAATGCGCTCGCCGGCACCGGGGTGACGCTCGTCACCGGTCCGCTCGCGGTGGGCCACCCGGCCGCGGCGCCTTATGATTTGATCTTCGTCGATGGCGCGATCGAGCAGGTGCCCCAGGCGCTGATCGATCAGCTGGAGATCGAGGGGCGGCTGGTGGCCGGGGTGATCGATCGCGGCGTGTCGCGTCTCTCGGTCGGGCGGCGGACGGCGGGGGGCTTCGGCCTCGCCGATTTCGCCGATATCGAGGCGGCGCATTTGCCGGGCTTCGCCCCGCCGGCGGCGTTCAATTTTTGATGCAGGGAAAGTGAGCGGGTGGACGTGATCGGGATGCGGGGAAAAGGCTATAAACTGCTCGCGGCGGCTTCGCTGCTGGCGCTCGCGGGGCCCGCCTCGGCCGAATCGCTCCGCGAGGCGCTGGCCGCCGCCTATCGCACCAACCCCACGCTTGAGGCGCAGCGCGCCAATGTCCGCGCGCTGGACGAGAATGTGCCGATCCAGCGCGCCAATGCGCTGCCCAATGTGCAATTGCAGAGCAATTATGCCGAGCTGCTGATCCAATCGAACAACAGCTTCGTCGTGCCCAAGCGCGTGTTCCAGTCGCAGGGCTCGATCAACTATCCGCTCTATAATGGCGGCGGGGTGAAGAACGGCATCGCCGCCGCCGAGCAGCGCGTGGAGGCCGGCCGCGCGACGCTGCGCAACACCGAAGCGAACGTGTTCACCAACGCGGTCGCCGCGTACATGGACGTGATCCGCGATTCGGCGATCGTCCAGTTGAACCAGCAGAATGTGCGCGTGCTGGAGGTGAATTTGCAGGCCTCGCGCGATCGCTTCCAGGTCGGCGATCTCACGCGGACCGATGTCGCCCAGTCCGAAGCCCGGCTGGCGCTTGCGCGCAGCCAGCTGCAACAGGCCGAGGCGCGGCTGATTTCCAGCCGGGAGACCTTCGTGCAGATCGTCGGCCATCCGCCCGGCGATCTGGAGCCGCCGCCGCCGCTGCCGGGTCTGCCCGAAGGGCCCGATCGGGCGGTGCAGGTCGCGCTCGCGGATAATCCGGCGCTGCTCGCCGCGCGCAAGACGGTGGACGCGACCAAATACGACGTGCGCGTCGCGCGCGCCGGCCGGCTGCCATCGGTGTCGTTGCAGCAGCAAAGTGGTTACTTCAACTATTTCGGTTCGATCGGCTCGCCGCAGATTCCCAATGCCGGGTTCAACGTGCAGGCGGGCGTGGGCATCAACATCCCGATCTATCAAGGCGGCCAGCCGGCCGCGCGCATCCGCCAGGCACAAGCGCGCCAGGGCGTCGCGCAGGAACAGCTGACCGAGAGCGAGCGCGCGGTGGTGCAGCAGGCACGCTCGGCCTTCGCCGTTTATCGTTCGTCGCTGGAGGTGATCCAATCGGCGCGCGCGGCGCTGGAGGCGAACAAGCTCTCGCTGGAAGGCGTGCGCGCCGAGAATGGCGTGGGTAACCGCACCGTGATCGAGGTGCTGAACGCCGAGCAGGAACTGCTCAATTCGCAGGTCACGCTCGTCACCGCCGAGCGCGACGCCTATGTCGCGGGTTTCGCCGTGCTCGCGGCGATGGGCCATGCCGAGGCCAAGGATCTGGGGCTGAACGGCGGCCCGCTATACGATCCCGAAATCCACTATCGCAGCGTCCGCGGCCGATTCCTCGATTGGGGCCAGGGACTGCCCGCGCCCAAGCCGGTCGCGACCAGCACCGCGCAAACGCCCGCGCAGACCAGCAACGTGGTAAAACCCCTAGATCCTACGTTTACGAACCCAATTGACAGTGGCGCGACGAATGCGTCAGGAACCAAGCCTCAAGAGTGATCGATTTTCGGGGCAATCGATTGTGCGAGGCATCAAGATGGCCGATTTGAGCGCGGAACCGTCGATGGAGGACATCCTCTCGTCGATCAAGCGGATCATCGCCGAGGAAGGGGAGCCGCCGCGCAAGCGCCCGGCGCCCGCGCCATCGCGTGAAGTGCTCGAACTGAGCGAGGCCTTGCCGGAAGAGGAGGCGACCGCCCCGATGCCGATGACTCCGCGTTCCCCCGCTCGGCCCGTCGCGGCCGCGCCCGCCACCGCGTCGTCCGCGAGCGCCATCGCCTCGCCGCAGACCGCCGCCGCCACCCGCGGCGCGCTCGACAGTCTCGCCCGGCTGATGGTGAAGCCCGAGCCGGACAGCGACGGTACGCTGGAAGGGCTGGTGCGCGAACTGCTCCGCCCGATGCTGCGCGAATGGCTCGACGCGAACCTGCCCGAAATCGTCGAGGCGATGGTCGCGCGCGAGATCGAACGGATCACCGCGCGCTGAGGCGCGGCTTGGCGTTTTCGTTGCTCATTTTCGGCTGAATAGCGCGGAACCGAGCCGTTTCGCTTGGCGTTTTCCCCGCGATGCCGGCCAATCATGACGGCGGCGACCCGACGGGGGCGCCGCTAAACCCCTCTCCGCCGATCGCCGACAAGCGGCCGCCGCACGACGCGCCGGCCGATATCTTCTTCGCGGCCGTCAGCACCACGCGGATGCCGATGATCGTCACCGATCCGCACCAGCCGGACAACCCGATCATCTTCTGCAACGAAGCCTTCACTTACATGAGTGGCTATGCCGAGGCCGAGATCGTCGGGCTCAACTGCCGCTTCCTGCAAGGCCCGGAGACCGACCGCGAAGTGGTGGCGCAGATCCGCCGCGCGATCGAGAATCGCGAGGAAGTCTCGGTCGAACTACTCAACTATCGCAAGAACGGCTCCACTTTCTGGAACGCGCTGTTCATTTCACCGATCTACGATCAGGCTGGCAAGCTGTTGTATTTCTTCGCCAGTCAGCTCGATATCTCGCGGCGCCGGGAGGCGGAGGAAGCCTTGCACCAGGCGCAGAAGATGGAGGCGGTCGGCCAGCTGACCGGCGGGATCGCGCATGATTTCAACAATCTGCTCCAGGTGATCATCGGCTATGCCGATATGCTGGAAGGCCGGATCGACGCCGGCGATCGCCCGGCGCAGCGCGCGCTGGAGGCGATCACCAGCGCGGCCAATCGCGGCGCGACGCTTACCCAACAACTGCTCGCCTTCGCGCGCAAGCAGGAGCTGCGCGACCGGCTGCTCAACTTCAACACGCTGGTGAACGATTTCCGTCCCGTGATCGAACGCACGCTGGGGGAGGGGCTGGAGCTGCGCGCCGAATTGGCCGACGAGCTGTGGAATTGCCGGGTCGATCCGGTGCAGGCGGAGCTCGCCCTGCTCAACATCCTCGCCAACGCGCGCGACGCGATCGAGGGCCAGGGGCGGGTGACGATCACCACCCGCAACGAAGTGCTTCAGCGGTTGGATGGCCGTCCAGGCAATTTGGAGCCGGGCGAGTATGTCGTGGTGGAGATTCACGATACCGGCCCCGGCGTACCGGCGGAGATCATCGACAAGGTGTTCGATCCCTTCTTTTCGACCAAGGGGATCGGCAAGGGCACCGGGCTGGGCCTGGCGATGGTCTATGGCTTCATGCGCCAGTCGAATGGCCTTGCGACGGTGCATAACGCCGCCGATGGCGGCGCGTGCTTCAAGCTCTATTTCCCGCGCGCGACTGGCATTCCGGATCGCAACGGCCACGCGCAGGCGGCACGGCGCGCGCGCGCCGAGGAGCGCGTGCTGATGGTGGAGGACCAGGCCGAGGTCGCGCAGCTCGGCCAGGCGCTGCTCGAGGATCTGGGCTATAGCGTGGTCCACGCGCCCAATGCGCGCGCCGCGCTCGACATATTGGCGCGTGACCAGGATTTCGCCTTGGTGTTCAGCGATATCCTGATGCCCGGCGGAATGAACGGGGTGATGCTGGCGCACCAGATCAGGCGAGATTTCCCCAAGCTGCCGATCCTGCTGACGACCGGCTATTCGGACGAGGCGCTCGACGACGGCGGGCGCAGTTTCGAACTGCTGCGCAAGCCCTATCGCCGGCACGATCTGCACGTGCGGATCAGGGCGCTGCTCGATCGCCCCGGCGCGCGGACCTGATCCTCCCCAAGCTTGCCGGGGGAGGGGGACCGCCCACGTAGCGGGTGGTGGAGGGGCCTCGACGCCGCGACCAAAGCGCGGCTAGACGGTCCCCATGACCGACCTACCCAAAACCTTCGATCCCGCCGAAATCGAACGCCGCTGGTACGCCCATTGGGAGCAGAACGGCCTGTTCCGCCCCGAACGCCCCGGCGCCGAGCCCTGGACGATCGTCAATCCACCACCGAACGTCACCGGCAGCCTCCACATTGGCCATGCGCTGGACAATACGTTGCAGGACATTCTCGTCCGCCATGCGCGGTTGAAGGGCAAGGACGCGCTGTGGGTGGTCGGCACCGACCACGCCGGCATCGCGACGCAGATGGTGGTCGAGCGGCAACTCGCCGAACGGCAGGACAAGCGCACCAACTACACGCGCGAGCAGTTCGTGGAGAAGGTGTGGCAGTGGAAGGCGGAGAGCGGCGGCGCGATCACCCGCCAGCTGCGCCGGCTCGGCTGCTCGATGGACTGGGCGAACGAGCGCTTCACGATGGACGAGGGCTTCAGCAAGGCGGTGCTGAAGGTGTTCGTCGATCTGTACAATCAGGGCTTGCTGTATCGCGATAAGCGGCTGGTGAATTGGGACCCCGCGCTCAAGACCGCGATCAGCGACTTGGAAGTCGAATCGCGCGAAGTGCGCGGCCATATGTGGCATTTCAAATACCCGCTCGCGGATGGCGAGACCTATCACTATGTCGAGCGTGACGCCGACGGTAATATCACGTTCGAGGAAGAGCGTGATTATATCGCGATTGCGACGACGCGACCCGAAACGATGCTGGGCGATGGTGCAGTGGCAGTGCACCCCAGCGACGAACGCTATCAGCCGATCGTCGGCAAATATTGCGAGATTCCGGTCGGGCCCAAGGCGCATCGGCGCCTGATCCCGATCATCACCGATGATTATCCCGATCCCAAGTTCGGCTCGGGCGCGGTGAAGATCACCGGTGCGCATGACACCAATGATTATGGCGTCGCGCAGCGCAACGGCATCCCGATGTACCGGCTGATGGACGAGGTCGCGGCGATGCGAGCGGACGGCCCGCCTTATGCCGTCGCCGCCGAGCGCGCGCGGGAAATCGCCGCTGGCGCGACGGCGACCGCGGCGGAAATCGACGCGCTCAATCTGGTGCCGGACGCGTATCGCGGGCTCGATCGCTATGAGGCGCGCAAGCGGGTGGTCGCCGATATCGACGCCGACGGCTTGATGATCGGCGTCGAGGAAAAGCTGATCATGCAGCCCTTCGGCGATCGTTCGGGCGTGGTGATCGAGCCGATGCTGACCGACCAATGGTATGTCGATGCGGCCACGCTGGCGAAACCGGCGATCGAGGCGGTGCGATCGGGCGCAATCAAGATCGTGCCCAAGAGCTGGGAGAAGACGTTCTTCAACTGGATGGAGAATATCCAGCCTTGGTGTGTCTCGCGCCAGTTATGGTGGGGGCATCGGATACCGGTTTGGTATGGGCCGGCGATCGCCCACGGGCGCTCTGCGTACAACTTCGCATATGAGATGCGTGGCGCGAAGGAATTCGTTGCCGAAGATGATTTATCCGCCCTGGCTTTAGCAAGAAAGCATTACGCGGCATTTCCGAACAAGGAACTTCGTTTGTTTGACACATTCGAGGACGTTGTTCGTTGGGAGATGGATACAGGCTATAGCGCTGATATTATTGCGATCTGGCGCGACCCCGACGTCCTCGACACCTGGTTCTCCTCCGCTCTCTGGCCCTTCGCGACGCTGGGGTGGCCGGGCGAAAATTCCTCCCCAAGCTTGCTTGGGGAGGGGGACCATGCGGAGCATGGTGGAGGGGCGGCCCCAGGCGCCACCGGCGATGCCCCTCCACCGCCTGCGGCGGTCCCCCTCCCCAAGCGGGGCTTGGGGAGGAATTTGGGCGGCCGCTACCCCAATGACGTGCTCGTCTCGGGCTTCGACATCCTGTTCTTCTGGGATGCGCGGATGATGATGCAGGGTATCCACTTCATGGAGGATGTGCCCTTCCGCACGCTTTACCTCCACGGGCTGGTGCGCGCGGCGGACGGGCAGAAAATGTCCAAGTCCAAGGGCAATACGGTCGATCCGCTCGGGCTTATCGACAAATATGGCGCCGACGCGCTGCGCTTCTTCATGGCCGCGATGGAGAGCCAGGGGCGCGACATCAAGATGGATGAGCGCCGCATCGAAGGCTATCGCAACTTCGCGACCAAGCTGTGGAACGCCGCGCGCTTCGCCCAGGCGAACGGGATCGGCGGCAGCGCGGGGCTCGAGCCGCCCCCGGCGAGCCTCGCGGTCAACCAGTGGATCATCGGGGAGACGGTGGCGACCGTCCGCGCGATGGACGCGGCGCTCGCCGATTACCGCTTCGACGGCGCGGCGAACGCGATCTACCACTTCGTATGGGACCGTTTCTGCGACTGGTATTTGGAGCTGATCAAGCCAGTGCTTTCGCCAAGCCCCTCCCCTTCAGGGGAGGGGCTTAGTGATGCAGAGGAAACCCGCGCGGTCGCAGGCTGGGTGCTCGACCAGATTTTGGTGCTGCTCCACCCGTTCATGCCGTTCATCACCGAGGAGCTCTGGTCGAAGCTGGCGGATCGCGAGCATGAGTTGATCGTGGCGAAGTGGCCGGCTGTGAAGGGTGTCGCAGTCGATGCTAAGGCATTGGCAGATATTGAATGGTGTATTCGCCTGATTCAAGGCATCAGAATTGCGCGTAATGAACTGAACGTTCCGGTCAGCGCGCAATTGACGCTGGTTATCACACGATTGAACGAGGAGACTCATCGGCGGGTATTGCAGAACGTTCAGGCGATAAAGAGGCTTGCTCGTCTAGAGCGCGTCATGTGGAAGCGTATTCAAAAAGAACTGATCGAGGAAGACATAGGTGCTGCCCAAGTCAACCAGCACTGGATGGAAATCGAGCAAGCAGAAGCGAATAGTTTTCAGATCGCTTTGGATGGATTTCTGGCGTTTGCCCGACTCGGGGGAGTTATCGACCTAGCCGCCGAACGCGCGCGCCTCTCCAAAGCCATCGCCGCGGCCGAGAAGGAGCGCGATGCGCTCGCGGGCCGGCTCGGCAACCCCAGCTTCGTCGAGCGCGCCAAGCCCGAGGCGGTGGAGAAGGCGCGCGCCGATCATGCCGAAAAGGCCGCCGAGGCCGAACGCCTCGCGGCGGCCCTCGCGCGGCTCGGGTGACGAAGCCCGCGATCGCCCCGCTGACACAGGCCGACGCGGTGGTGGCGATCGCGCTGTGGCATGAAGCGGGCCTCACCCGGCCGTGGAACGATCCGGCCGCCGATTTCGCGCGCGCGCTCGCCGGCTCGGCCTCGACCATCCTCGGCCTGAAGCGGCGCGGGCGGTTGATCGCGACGGTGATGGTGGGCGAGGACGGGCATCGCGGCTGGCTATATTATCTCGCCGTCGCGTCGGACGCGCGCGGGCAGGGGCACGGCACGGCGATGCTGCGCGCTGCCGAAGCCTGGCTGGCCGAGCGCGGCTGCCCCAAGGCGATGCTGATGATCCGGAACGACAATCCGGTGCAGCGCTTCTACGCGGCCGCCGGCTATGCGGCCGAGGACGTACAGGTAATGGCGCGCTGGCTGAAAGCGTGACAAGAGGCGCCATGGCCAGCCGTCCCCTCAATCGCGATCTCACCGAGGGCCCGATCGCGCGCACCCTCGCGCTGTTCGCGCTGCCGACGCTCGCGACGAACATCCTGCAATCGCTCAACGGCTCGATCAACGCGATCTGGGTGGGGCGTTTCCTCGGCGAAAGCGCGCTCGCGGCGACGAGCAACGCCAACAACATCATGTTCCTGCTGTTCGCCGCCGTCTTCGGCTTCGGCATGGCGGCGACGATCTTCATCGGCCAGAGCATGGGCCGGCGCGATCTGGACGGGGCAAGGCGCGCCTTCGGCTCGGCGGTGGGGCTGATCTTCTGGACCTCGGTGGTGGTTGGCATCGCCGGCTGGGTTGCCGCCCCCGCGATCCTGCGCCTGCTGGAGACACCGGGGGAGGCGATGCCGCTCGCGCTCACTTATCTGCGGATCATCTTCCTCGCGCTGCCGCCCTCGATGCTGACGGTGCTGATCACCATGGCGCTGCGCGGCACGGGCGACGCGATCACGCCGCTCTGGTTCGGCGCGCTCGCCTCGCTGCTCGACGTGGTGCTCAACCCGCTGCTGATCCTGGGGTTTGGGCCGGTGCCGCGGCTGGGGATCGCCGGATCGGCGCTCGCGACGCTGCTCGCGACCTGCACCGCGCTCGTCGCGCTGATCGGCTATATCTATGCGCGCGATCTGCCGATCCGGCTGCGCGGGGCGGAGCTCGGCTATCTCCACCCCAAGCCCGAGGCGATCCGCGCGCTGGTGGCGAAGGGAGTGCCGATCGGCGCGCAGATGATCGTGATCGCGGTGGCGGGGCTCACCATGTTCGGCCTGGTCAATCGCGAGGGCGTGGATACCAGCGCCGCTTTCGGCGTCACGCTCCAGCTCTGGGCCTATATCCAGATGCCGGCGATGGCGATCGGCGCGGCGGTAAGCGCGATGGCGGCGCAGAATATCGGCGCAAACCGCTGGGATCGGGTGAGCGCGATCGCGCGCGCGGGACTGGCGCAGAATTTCGCGATCACCGGCGCGATGGTGCTGGTGCTGCTCGCCTTCGATCGCGCGGTGATGGCGCTGTTCCTGGGCGGTGAGAGTCCTGCGTTGCCCATCGCGCGGCATATCCAGCTGCTGGCGAGCTGGGGGTTCATCCTGTTCGGCGGGACCATGGTGTTCTTCGGCGTGGTCCGCGCGAACGGCGCGGTGCTGGGGCCGCTGCTGATCCTGCTGATCGCGATGTTCCCGGTGCGCCTCGGCTTCGCGCTGGCGCTGCGCCCGGTGCTGGGGGTGGACGCCTTGTGGTGGAGCTTCCCGGTCGGCTCGGTGATGACAGTGACGCTCGCCGGGCTGTTCTATGCCTACGGACCCTGGCGCCAGAGTCGGATGACGATGGCGCCGGCGACTGCGGGGTGAAGGGTTGCACCCGCCCGCGCCCGGGCGCACAACGCCCGCCATGCGCTATCCCGCTCTCCGCCTCCGCCGCACGCGCGTCGCGCCCTGGAGCCGCCGGCTCCATGCCGAGACCATCCTCACCCCTGCCGATCTGATCTGGCCGCTGTTCATCACCGCGGGCCAGGAGGAGGAGCCGATCGCGAGCCTCCCCGGCGTTTCGCGCTGGCCGGTGAGCGGCATCGTCGCGCGCGCCAAGGAAGGGGCCGCGCTCGGCATCCCCTGCGTCGCGCTGTTCCCCAACACCCCGGCCGACAAGCGCAGCGACGAGGGCGAGGAGGCGCTCAACCCCGACAATCTGATGTGCCAGGCGATCCGCGCGCTGAAGGACGCAGCGCCCGAGATCGGCGTTCTCACCGATGTCGCGCTCGATCCTTACACGACGCATGGGCATGACGGGCTGGTCGACGCCGCCGGCTATGTCCGCAACGACGCGACCGCCGATGTGCTGGTGCAGCAGGCGCTCAACCAGGCGGCGGCGGGGGCGGACATCATCGCCCCCAGCGACATGATGGACGGCCGGATCGGCCTGATCCGCGAGGCGCTGGAGGAAGAGGGACACGTTAGCGTACAGATCATGGCCTATGCCGCCAAGTACGCGAGCGGCTTCTACGGCCCGTTTCGCGACGCGGTGGGGAGTCGCGGTCGGCTGAAGGGCGACAAGAAGACCTATCAGATGGACCCCGCCAATGCCGAGGAGGCGCTGCGCGAGGTCGCGCTCGATCTCGACGAGGGCGCGGACAGCGTGATGGTGAAGCCGGGCCTGCCTTATCTCGACATCATCTGCCGGGTGAAAGCGGCGTTCGAGGTGCCGGTGTTCGCCTATCAGGTGTCGGGCGAATATGCGATGATCGAGGCGGCGGTCGCGGCCGGCGCGGGCGAGCGCGATGCGCTGGTGCTGGAGACTTTGCTCGCCTTCAAGCGCGCCGGCTGTTCGGGGGTGCTGACCTATCACGCCCCCCACGCCGCGCGGCTGCTGGGATGATCGAAACCGCGCGGCTGGTGCTGCGCTGGCCGGAACCGCGCGACCGCGCCGCGCTCCACGCGATGTGGGCCGATCCACGCGTGATGGCCGATCTTGGCCCGGTGAAGGACGCCGCCGCGAGCGACGCGACGCTTGCCAAGCATGACGGCTATCACGGCAAGGGGCTGGGCTTCTGGGTGGTCGAGCGGCGCAACATGCCCGGCGCGATCGGCTTTTGCGGGCTGAAGCCGGGCGCCGAGAATACCCCGATCGCTGGTACGCTGGAAATTGGCTGGATGCTCGCGGCCGACCATTGGGGGCAGGGCTATGCTTTGGAGGCGGCGCGGGCGAGCCTCGCTTATGGCTGGGCGCGGACCGACGCGGCGCGGATCGTCGCGATCACCGCCGCCTGCAACGCCGCGAGCCAGGGGCTGATGGCGCGGCTCGGCATGGTGCCCGTCGCCGATGGCGCGTTCGAGCATCCGCTATTCCCGCCCGGCGACCGCTTGCGCGCGACCGTCACTTACGCAATCAACCGGCCATGATCACAACCGAGCGCCTGATTGTCCGCCCCTGGCGCGATAGCGACCGCGCGCCCTTCGCGGCGCTGAACCAGGATGCGGAGGTGCGGCGCTATCTCGGCCCGCCGCAAACGCGCGCGGAAAGCGACGCGGCGGTGGACCGGATGGTCGCGCTGCAGGAAAGCGTCGGCTATTGCTTCTGGGCGGTCGAGCGACGCGCGGACGGCGCCTTTCTGGGTTTTTGCGGGATCAAGCCGGGGCGTTGGCCGATCGAGGATCTGCCGGAGATCGGCTGGCGGCTCGGCCGCCCCTATTGGGGCGAGGGCTATGCGCGGGAAGCGGCGGCCGCCTGCCTCGATTGGGCGTGGGCGACCAGGGACTGGCCTCATGTCTATGCGATCACCGTCCCCGCCAACCGCGCGAGTTGGGGGTTGATGGAACGCTTGGGCATGGAGCGGCTGGCGGCGGGCGATTTCGATCATCCGGACGTGCCGGATGACAGCCCGCTGAAGCATCACATCACCTATCGTATCGCCCGGCCGGCCTAGCGGCTCAGCCCGTCGGCAGTTGCGCGGAGAGCTGGGCGGTCTTCTCGGTCTGCTCGCGCAGCTGCGCTTGTGCCGCCGCATAAGCGGCGTCGAGCGCGGGATAGGGCGGGGCGCCCGCGGACGCGCGCTCGATGGTCAGCACTTCCAGGTCGCTCGTCCGCGCCGAGCTTTCGCCGCGCAGCACGTCAAGATCGGCGAGTGCCGCCTGCGCGTCCAGCCAGGCCTCGCTGCCGGCGGGTGCTCCTTTCGCCTTCGCGACCAAGGTCGCCGCGCGTTCGGCATAGGGCGCGAAATCCTTCGCCGCCCGCTCAAGCGCCACGCGCGCTTCGGCGATTTGCGTGTCGAGCCGGGGATCGGCGGCGGCGACGGTGGGTAATCGCACCGGCTCGGCATCGTTGCGCGATTCGATCGCGCGCGGCAGCAGCGAGGGATAATTGGCCCGACCGGCGCATCCCGCCAGCAGGAGCAAGCCCAAAAGAAGCGCCGATCGCATGGGCGCAGACCTAGGCCCTGGTCCGCCCCCACGCAAGCCGGACGCCGCGAAGCGGATCGAGGGATTGCAGCGGCGAAGGGGCTTGCACCCGAAAGATTCGCCGCCTATAGGCACGCCTCCCGCGCGCCCGTAGCTCAGCTGGATAGAGCATCAGACTACGAATCTGAGGGTCGGACGTTCGAATCGTTCCGGGCGCGCCATTTTTCCCGTTCTACAGCAATAACTTAGGCTGATGCGGTTTGGTCC